>LNFM01003961.1_pt1 | contig 66987 bp, 66 predicted proteins | sample 596031 | NCBI WGS metagenome assembly LNFM01 (sample SAMN04254537, study PRJNA301005) | activated carbon metagenome | isolation source: dual media filters at the Ann Arbor, Michigan drinking water treatment plant | place: USA: Ann Arbor
GCGATGAAAGAGGCAGGCTGATGGACATCCGCGCCGCGGAAATTTCCGCGATCCTCAAGGACCAGATCAAGAATTTCGGCCAGGAGGCTGAGGTTTCCGAAGTCGGACAGGTGTTGTCCGTCGGCGACGGCATTGCCCGCGTCTACGGCCTCGACAACGTCCAGGCCGGCGAAATGGTCGAATTCGAGAACGGCACCCGCGGCATGGCGCTGAATCTCGAGACCGACAACGTCGGCATCGTGATCTTCGGCGCCGACCGCGAGATCAAGGAAGGCCAGACCGTCAAGCGCACCCGCGCCATCGTCGATACGCCGGTCGGCAAGGGCCTGCTCGGCCGCGTGGTCGACGCGCTCGGCAATCCGATCGATGGCAAGGGCCCGATCCAGGCCGACAAGCGCATGCGCGTCGACGTCAAGGCGCCCGGCATCATCCCGCGCAAATCGGTCAACGAGCCGATGGCGACCGGCCTGAAGGCGATCGACGCGCTGATCCCGGTCGGCCGCGGCCAGCGCGAATTGATCATCGGCGACCGCCAGACCGGCAAGACTGCGATCGCCCTCGACACCATTTTGAACCAGAAGCCGCTCAACGCCCAGACCGACGAGAAGATCAAGCTGTATTGCGTCTACGTCGCGATCGGACAGAAGCGTTCTACCGTCGCCCAGTTCGTCAAGGTGCTCGAGGAACAGGGCGCGCTGGAATATTCGATCATCGTCGCGGCCACCGCATCGGATCCGGCGCCGATGCAGTACATCGCGCCGTTCACCGGCTGCACCATGGGCGAGTACTTCCGCGACAACGGCATGCACGCCGTCATCATCTATGACGATCTGTCGAAACAGGCCGTCGCCTACCGCCAGATGTCGCTGCTGCTGCGCCGCCCGCCCGGCCGCGAAGCCTATCCAGGCGACGTGTTCTATCTGCATTCCCGCCTGCTCGAGCGCGCCGCCAAGCTCAACGACGACCAGGGTTCGGGCTCGCTGACGGCGCTGCCGATCATCGAAACCCAGGCCAACGACGTCTCGGCCTACATCCCGACCAACGTGATCTCGATTACCGACGGTCAGATCTTCCTGGAAACCGACCTGTTCTTCCAGGGCATTCGCCCGGCGGTGAACGTCGGTCTGTCGGTGTCGCGCGTCGGATCGTCGGCGCAGACCAAGGCGATGAAAAAGGTCGCCGGCAAGATCAAGGGCGAACTGGCGCAGTACCGCGAAATGGCGGCATTCGCCCAGTTCGGAAGCGATCTCGACGCCTCGACGCAACGCCTGCTGAACCGCGGCGCGCGCCTTACCGAGCTTCTGAAGCAGCCACAGTTCTCGCCGCTGAAGATGGAAGAGCAGGTGGTGGTGATCTACGCCGGCGTCAACGGTTATCTTGACGCCCTTCCGGTCGCCAAGGTCCGCAGCTTCGAGGATGGCCTGCTGTCGCTGCTGCGCGGCAAGAACGTCGACATCCTCAACGCCATCCGCGACAGCCGCGACCTCAGCGACGACACCGCCGCCAAGTTGAAGTCGGTAGTCGAGGGTTACGCCAAGACATTCGTCTAAAGACACGTCCATTGATTGCCGTCATGCCCCGGCGCGAGGCCGGGCGTGACGAAAGAGAGGCTTGCGGTCCAATCGAGGGTCGGATCGCCGGGGTGAACTGAGAATGGCTTCACTGAAAGACATGCGGGTCCGCATCGCCTCCACCAAGGCGACGCAGAAGATCACAAAGGCCATGCAGATGGTCGCAGCCTCGAAGTTGCGCCGCGCGCAGGGCGCTGCCGAAGCGGCGCGGCCCTACGCGGAAAAGATGGATGCGGTGATCTCCAATATCGCCAGCGCTGCGGCTGGTTCGCCCGGCGCGCCGGCGCTGCTGGCCGGCACCGGCACGGACCAGGTGCATCTGTTCCTGGTCTGCACCGGCGAGCGCGGCCTGTCCGGCGCGTTCAACTCGTCGATCGTGCGACTCGCCCGCGAGCGCGCGCTTGCCCTGATGAACCAGGGCAAGGAGGTGAAGTTCTTCTGCGTCGGTCGCAAGGGCTTCGAGCAGCTGCGCCGCACTTTCGAGCGGCAGATCATCGACAACGTCGAGCTGCGTTCGGTCCGGCAACTCGGCTTCGTCAATGCCGAGGACATCGCCAGGAAAATCATCGCGCGCTACGAGGCCGGCGAGTTCGACGTCTGCACGCTGTTCTATTCGCGCTTCAAGTCGGTGATCTCGCAGATCCCCACCGCGCAGCAGATCATCCCGCTGGTCGTGGAAGCGCCCGCCGCCAATGCGGGTCCGGCGACAGCATACGAATACGAGCCGGAAGAAGACGAGATTTTGAACGGCCTGCTGCCGCGCAATCTGGCGGTGCAGATCTTCCGTGCGCTGCTCGAAAACAACGCTTCGTTCTACGGCGCGCAGATGAGCGCGATGGACAACGCCACCCGCAATGCGGGCGACATGATCCGCAAGCAGACCCTGATCTACAACCGCACCCGTCAGGCGATGATCACCAAGGAGCTGATCGAGATCATCTCCGGCGCCGAGGCGCTCTAAGTTTTCGGACTTCAAGGAGAGAGTTCTATGGCTACACCCGCCAACCAGACCGGACGCGTCACGCAAGTCATCGGCGCCGTCGTCGACGTGCAGTTCGAAGGACATTTGCCGGCGATTCTCAGCGCCATTACCACCATGAACGGGACCAACCGTCTGGTGCTGGAGGTTGCGCAGCATCTCGGCGAATCCACGGTGCGCACCATCGCGATGGACACCACCGAGGGTCTGGTCCGCGGCCAGGAGGTCAGCGACACCGGCGGCCCGATCCAGGTGCCGGTCGGCGCCGGCACGCTGGGCCGCATCATGAACGTGATCGGCGAGCCGATCGACGAAGCCGGCCCCATCGCCTCCGAAGGCTCGCGCGCGATCCATCAGGAGGCGCCGACCTATACCGATCAGGCCACCGAAGCTGAAATTCTGGTCACCGGCATCAAGGTCGTCGACCTCCTGGCGCCCTACGCCAAGGGCGGCAAGATCGGCTTGTTCGGCGGCGCCGGCGTCGGCAAGACCGTGCTGATCCAGGAGCTGATCAACAACGTCGCGAAAGCGCATGGCGGCAATTCGGTGTTCGCCGGCGTCGGCGAGCGGACTCGCGAAGGCAATGACCTTTACCACGAATTCATCGAATCCAAGGTCAATGCCGACCCGCACAATCCCGATCCGAGCGTCAAGTCGAAATGCGCCCTGGTGTTCGGCCAGATGAACGAGCCGCCCGGCGCCCGCATGCGCGTCGCGCTGTCCGGCCTGACCGTCGCCGAGCATTTCCGCGATCAGGGCCAGGACGTGCTGTTCTTCATCGACAACATCTTCCGCTTCACCCAGGCGGGCTCCGAGGTTTCGGCGCTGCTCGGCCGCATCCCCTCGGCGGTGGGCTATCAGCCGACGCTGGCCACCGACATGGGCGCGCTGCAGGAGCGCATCACCACCACCCACAAGGGATCGATCACCTCGGTGCAGGCGATCTACGTGCCGGCCGACGATCTGACCGACCCGGCGCCCGCCACGTCGTTCGCGCATTTGGACGCCACCACGGTGCTGAACCGCGCGATCTCGGAAAAGGGGATTTATCCCGCGGTGGATCCGCTCGACTCGACCTCGCGCATGCTGTCGCCGCTGATCGTCGGCGAGGAGCACTACCAGACCGCGCGGATGGTCCAGCAGGTGCTGCAGCGCTACAAGTCGCTGCAGGACATCATCGCCATTCTCGGCATGGATGAACTGTCCGAAGAGGACAAGATCGCGGTGGCCCGCGCCCGCAAGATCGAGCGCTTCCTGTCGCAGCCGTTCCATGTCGCCGAAATCTTCACGGGATCGCCGGGCAAGTTCGTCGACCTCGCCGACACCATCAAGGGTTTCCGCGCCATCTGCGAGGGCAAGTACGATCACCTTCCGGAAGCCGCCTTCTACATGGTCGGCGCCATCGAAGAAGCCGTCGAGAAGGGCAAGAGGCTCGCGGCGGAAGCAGCCTGAGAACCCGGGATCGTCACTGCCGGGCCAAAGGCACGAAGCGCGTCTTCAGCCTGAAAACCCGGCAGCCCATCTCGGCAGAGAAGTTCTTGTTTGATGGACCCGCGGGTCAGGCCCGCGGCTGACAATGGAAACAGCGGAAAGACCATGGCCACCTTCCACTTCGATCTCGTCTCGCCCGAACAGCTCGCCTTCTCCGGCGAAGTCGAACAGGTCGACGTTCCCGGCATCGAGGGTGATTTCGGCGTGCTCGCCGGCCATGCGCCTGTCGTGGCCGCGATCCGCCCCGGAATCCTGACGGTGACGGCCGGCGGCACGCAGCAGAAGATCATCGTGCTCGGCGGCCTCGCCGAAGTCTCCGAGAAGGGGCTCACGGTGCTGGCGGATGTCGCTACCTCGATTCAGGATCTGGATCGGGCGCAGTTCGCCGATGCCATTTCCGCGATGGAAGAAAAGCTCGCGGAGCATGAGGGCTCCGAACTCGACCGCGCGATCGAGCGGCTCGATCATTTCAAGAGCATCCAGCATCAGCTCAGCGCAACCGCGATGCATTAGGGTCCGATTCAGCTCGGAAAATCAGACCCGCGGCTTACCCCTTCATCCGGGCACGATCTCTTCAAGCAGCCTAAGCTAAGCCTACTGCCGCGCGAACTCCGCAAACTCCCGCGCTACCGTCCGATACACCTCGCGCCGGAACGGCACCACGAGATCGGCGACGCGGTCGAGCCGTTCCCATCGCCACTGGTCGAATTCCGCCGGCTGGCCGTTGCGCGGCGTCAGCGGATCGATGTCGGCGTCGTCGCCGGTAAAGCGCAACGCGAACCACTTCTGGCGCTGGCCGCGGAATTGCGCCAGCCGGTGCGAGGGCGGCCCGTCGTAGCGCGGAAATTCATAGGTCAACCAGTCGGTTTCTCCGAGATGGCGGGCGTGCTTGACGCCGGTCTCTTCCCATAATTCGCGCATCACGGCCTCGCGCGGGTCCTCGTCGGCGTCGATGCCGCCCTGCGGCATCTGCCACTCCAGCCCGGGAAGGATGATTTCCGGTCCGTCGTCGCGAAAGCGCCGTCCGATCAGGACCCGGCCGGAGGCGTCGAACAGCGCGATCCCCACATTGGGCCGGTAGGGCTTGCCGCCGGACATCCGAACCTAGCTGCCGGCCAGCTTCGAGAATTCCTTCACCACGCGCTCATAGACCGGGCGCTTGAAAGGAACGATCAGGTTGGGCAGGTTCTTCATCGGCTCCCAGCGCCAATTGATGAATTCCGCCTTGTGGCCGCTGCCGGGGCTCGCGACATTGATCTCGTCGTCCTCGCCGGTGAAGCGGACCGCGTACCATTTCTGCCGCTGGCCGCGATAGCGCCCCTTCCAGGCGCGGCCTGCCACGGTGCGCGGAATGTCGTAGATCAGCCAGTCCGCGACCTCGCCGAGCTTCTCGACCGAGCGGACGCTGGTCTCCTCGTAGAGCTCGCGCTTCGCCGCCGCCCAGGTGTCTTCGCCGGGATCGACGCCGCCCTGCGGCATCTGCCAGACGTGGGTGTCGTCGACATGCTCGATGCCGCCGGCGCGGCGACCGATGAAGACGAGCCCCGCTGCGTTGATCAGCATCATGCCGACGCATGTTCGATAGGGCAGGTCTTCGTAGCGCGCCATTCAGTTTAAGCCTCTTGCCGTTCGAGCCTCTTGGAGTCGAAGCCTCTGAGTCAAAGCCCCTTGCCGTCACGGGACCCGACGTGCCGTCCGCGAGCCGGGCGGGCCCGCATCCGCGCCAGCCGGTTCATTGCCCCGATTTTGATTTCAGCATCGCGGTTGTCAATGGCACAAGCATGATGCCACGGCTCTCGAGCGCCTTGCTCCAGACGCCGATCCGTTCGATCGAAACCGGCAGTGCCGAGGCGACGCCGACGGCGATCCCGCGCTCCTTCGCCAGACTTTCAAGCCTGGCGAGCGCCCGGTCGATCTCCGCGGCGGTGGGCACCGCGTCGATGGCGAAGTCGGCCTTGGCGAACGGCATCGCCTGGGCGGCCGCCAAGGCGGCGGCGGTCGAGCGCGGCGCGGCGCCGTCATCGAGATAGGCCAGCCCGCGCTTGGCGGCCTCGCGCATGATGGGCTGCATCACGGCGTCGGTGACGACGAAGCGGGCGCCCATGAAATTGGCGATTCCGGCATAGCCCTGGAAGCGGCTGAGATGCCAGTACAGCCGGTCCAGGTTCGCCTCGGGCGCAAGCGTCGTGAGCAGGGTTTGCGGGCCGGGATCGTTGTCGGGATAGTCGAAGGGCTCCATCGGAATCTGCAGCAGAATCTCATGACGCTGCGCCCGCGCCCGCTCGGCCAGTTTGGAGGGATCCGAACCGTAGGGCGTAAACGCCAGCGTCACCGCCGGCGGCAGCTTCATGATCGCGTCGGCCGTCTTGGCGGCGCCGACCCCAAGGCCGGCGACGACGATCGATACCACCGGCATCTTGGCCGCCTTGGCGCGGTCGGCTTCGGCGGCGTAAACCGTGAACGGTTTCAATCCCGCCGCGACCACCGGGATCATGCCGTGGCGTGATTTTTCAAGCAGGCGCTGATCCACCCCGGCCATCATGGCAGGAGCCTTGTCGGGCTCGATCTTGTCGGCGGCGGCGTCGCCGCCGCCGATCACGACGTCCTGGCGCTTGCCGCTGGAGCCGTCGATGATGGTGACGGTCTTTTGCTCTGCCGGCGCGGCTTGTTGGGTCGCGATGTTGGCGGCGGGCGCGACGGCGCCCGGCGGCGCGCTGGTGGATTTTTCGCCGGTGTCGCTCGGGGTGGCCGGCTGACGCAGCGCAATGCGCGCGATCGGTTCCCCGCCCAAGGGATCATCCCCGAAGATGGCGAAGCCCGCAAAGGCAGCCAGGAAGAGGCCCAGCACGACGGCCAGTGCCTGGATACCGGTAAACGGCAGCCGGAAACGGCGCTTGCGGCGCGCCGTCTGCTGTCCGAGCGGAGTGCTCAGATCGTCGGCCGTCTCTGCCATAGGTCTCCCCGAATCAGCCGGTTCGAGGATACCACGACGCGGCAAGGCCGCGGCAGATACGCCATTGCGAGAAACTGGCGAAACTCTCGATCAGGGAAGCGGGCCCGGGAATGCGTCGAGGCCTTCAGCAAAAAGGGCGGCCCGAAAGGCCGCCCGCTTCGCAAGCGCCCGCCGGGTGCGCCTAAGTCAGTTTGCCACCTTGCCGGCAGGCTTGTCGATCGCGGCCTTGTCGCCCGTCGGCGCTGACGCGTTGACCTTGATGCCGTGCAGCAGGTCGGCCGCCATCTTCAAGGCCTTGTCGTTCTTGGCGTCCGGCGGCACGTAGGACTGCGAACCGGTCTTCTCGTCGCCCTCGGACTTCAGATGGCCGCGCAGCGAGGCCTCGCCCTTGGTGTCGGTCCGCGACTTCAGTTCATCCGGCACGTCCTGCAGCACCTCGATATCCGGAACGATGCCCTTGGCCTGGATCGACTTGCCCGATGGCGTGAAGTAGCGCGCGGTGGTGAGACGCAGCGCGCCGTTGCCGCTTCCGAGCGGAATGATGGTCTGCACCGAGCCCTTGCCGAACGAGCGGGTGCCGATCAGCGTCGCGCGCTTGTGGTCCTGCAGCGCGCCGGCGACGATTTCCGATGCCGATGCCGAGCCGCCATTGATCAGCACCATCACCGGCTTGCCCTTGGTCAGATCGCCCGAATGTGCGGCGCGGCGTTGGGTTTCCTCGGCGTTGCGGCCGCGGGTCGAGACGATCTCGCCGCGCTCGAGGAAGGCGTCGGAAACGGTCACCGCCTCCTCCAGCAACCCGCCGGGATTGTTGCGCATGTCGATGATGAAGCCCTTCAGCTTGTCGGCGCCGATCTGCGTGGTCAGGTTGCCGATTTCGCGCTTCAGGCCCTCGGTGGTCTGCTCGTTGAAGGTGGTGATGCGGATATAGCCGATATCGTCGCTTTCGGTACGCGCGCGCACCGAGCGGACGCGGATGTTGTCGCGCACCAGGGTGACGTCGATCGGATTGTCCTGACCCTTGCGGATGATCTTCAGCCGGATCTTGGTATTGACGGGGCCGCGCATCTTCTCAACGGCCTGGTTGAGTGTGAGGCCCTGCACGGCTTCATCGTCGAGATTGGTGATGATGTCGTTGGCCATGATGCCGGCCTTGGAGGCGGGCGTATCGTCGATCGGCGAAACCACCTTGATCAAACCGTCTTCCATCGTGACTTCGATGCCGAGGCCGCCGAACTCGCCGCGGGTCTGCACCTGCATGTCGCGGAAGCTCTTGGCGTCCATGTAACTGGAATGCGGATCGAGGCCGGTGAGCATGCCGCTGATGGCCGATTCGACCAGCTTGCTGTCGTCGGGCTTCTCGACGTAGTCGCTGCGGACCCGTTCGAACACATCGCCGAACAGATTGAGCTGACGATAGGTGTCCGATGTGGCGGCGCGCGCACTCGATCCCATCAGGACGGCGCGAGGCTGGGTCACGAATAGCGTCAAAGCTGCGCCTGTCGCGGCGCTCAGGAGAATTACAGAAGTCTTGCGCATCATCCGCGGACCTTTTCGCCTTCACTTGCGGCCCACCATGGGCCTGGATCGATAGGAGTGCCGTCCTTACGGAACTCGACATAGAGCACGGGCTGACTCGCATTGGTCGCGAGGATGGATGCAACCTGGGATCTCGTTCCCATGGTCGCGATCGGCTCCCCCGTAAGTACAAACTGGCCGATGTTAACCGAGATGCGCTCCATCCCGGCGATCAACACATGATACCCACCACCGGCGTTGAGGATCAAGAGTTGTCCGTAGCTGCGGAAGGGCCCGGCGTAAACAACCCAGCCGTCACACGGGGTTGTGACCTGGGCTCCCGCCCGGGTTGCCAAAGAAATGCCTTTTTCTGCGCCCCCAGCGCCGTCGGAACGGCCAAAATCACGAATCTTGCTGCCGTTAACCGGCAGCGCGAACAAGCCCTTGGCGGACGCAAAGGCGATCGCCGGGGTCATCCGGGCAGGGTCCTTCAGCGCCCCCACATTGGGCTTGCCGGCCGGCGCGCCCTGCAGGCTGGCTGTCGCGGCCGCTTTCGCGGCGCTCTTCAGGTCCTGCTCCATTTTGCCGATCAGGCCCTGCAGGCTGTCGACCTGCCGGGACAGCGCAATGGCGCGCGCGCCTTCCGCCTCCATGTCCTTCTCGATCGCGCTCTGCTTTCGCTGCCGCTCGTCGACCAGGGCGGCCATCCTGGTCTGGTCGTCCCGGAGCTTGTCGCGGTCGGCCGCCAGTCGATCGCGCTCGGTGGCGATGGTCTTGCGCAGGGTCACCAGCTCGGTGAGGTCGCTGGCCAGTTTTTCCGCGAGCCCGCGCAATTCGGGCACCACGGATCCCAGCAGCATGGCGGTGCGCAGCGATTGCAGCGCATCTTCCGGCCTTACCAGCAGCGCCGGCGGCGTGCGCCTGCCCGCGCGCTGCAGCGCCGCCAGCACCTCGACGATTTCGGAACGGCGCGAATCCAGCGAGCCGCGCATTTGCTGCTCACGGCTGTCGAGCGGGCGCAGCCGCGCTTCTGCGTCGCCGATCCGGGTTTCGACGCCGCGCACCTGGGCGGCGATGTCGATCAGCTGCGCATTGAGTTTGCTGCGATCCTGCCCGATCGCCGCGATGTCGGCCTTGAGCTTCGCCTGCAATTCGGCGGCGCTTTTCTGCTGCGCGCGGGTGGCCTCGAGCTCCTGCTCGCGCTGCTTGATGGCGCCGGGTGAAGGTGAAGTAGCCTGCGGCGGCGGTGCCGCGACCTGGGCGGCCGCCGGCACGGGATGGATGCCGGCCAAGCCCGCGGACAGCCAAGCGATAAAAAGCGGCAGGCGGACCGAACAGAGCTGACCGCGAGCGGCGGTGTCTGAGTAGGAGTGAATGGTCCGCGTTGGCTGCATCGATCCTGATCAGTGCTCTAATCTTCGGTTTGACGTTCTCTTGACGCGACCGGTACCCACTTCGCTCGAAAACGCTCCGGCTTCAGGCGCGATGATACGGGTGGCCCGCCAAAATGGTCGCGGCCCGGTAAATCTGTTCCAGAAGCATCACGCGAACCATTTGGTGCGGCCATGTCGCGGAGCCGAACGCAACGCACAACTTTGATCTGCGCCGCAAATCGGGCGAAAGTCCGTCCGCGCCGCCGATCGCGAAAATAGTGTTGGCGACCGCCTCATCCCGCCAGCGGCCAAGATGCCGCGCAAACCCGGCGCTGTCGATATTGTCGCCGCGCTCATCCAGAGCCACCAGCACGGATATCTCCGGAATTGCGGCCGAAATCGCCGCGGCTTCCTCTGATATCCGGCTTGCGGCGTCGCGTGCGCGGCTTTCCGGGATTTCTTGAATGTCCAGCCCGCGAAAACCGAGCTTGCGGCCGATGTCGCCGAAGCGCTCGCGATAGCGATCAGCCAGTTCCCGCTCCGGACCCTGTTTCAACCGGCCGATCGAGACGACGACGAGGCGCATCAGTGCTTTCCACGCGCATTCGCGCGCCGCACGTTACCATGCGCTCGGCCGATTCACACCGGCGCCGCCGATCTGCCTACGTCGCCGCCGCCGTCGGGCCCTGGGTCCACAATCTCTCGAGATTGTAGAATTCGCGCACTTCGGGTCGGAACACATGCACGATCACATCGCCGGAATCGATCAGCACCCAGTCGCAGTTGGGCAAGCCTTCGATGTGGAGGCTCTTGATTCCGTTCTCCTTGAGGCTCTTGGCGACATTTTCCGCGATCGCGCCGACGTGCCGGTTGGCCCGGCCGGAGGTGACGATCATGTAGTCGGAAAATGCTGATTTGCCGCGAAGGTCGATGGTGACCGTTTCTTCCGCCTTCATGTCGTCGAGGCGGGAGAGGATCAGTTTCAACGTCTTGTCGGCGTCGGGTTGCGCCTTCAAGGCCGCAGTTGGAGTCGACGTCTTGCGCGCGGTTTTCGGTGCGGTTTTTGCGGCCGTTTTGATAACCTTGGGCAAGACAGACTTGGACAATACAGATGTGACCAGGGACCATTCCTTTCACTGTATCGCGAACGCCGAATCTGGACATCCGCGGGTTATTCTAGGCATGTGGGGTTAATGGTTTCAATATTCCAGTGAACCCCGGCTCTCACTTCACTCCGGACTGTTACTTCTTTGTCTTCCAGCTGCCGTCCAGGTTCCGGAGGCCGGTCGATGACAGGTTGAGTTTCATACCGGTCAGAAAGACCCAGGCCGGTGCGCGCTGGTCCGCGAGCCGGACTGCCTGGTGCTCCGGCAGCCGATAGCGCGCCAGCGCCTGGGCCGCGGGGGCCGCCAGCGCGCGAAAGCTTTGCGGCGGGCGGTCGATCACCGCGATCGGCACTTCGGAGGCGATGCGCCGCCAGTTCTGCCAGCGGTGAAACTGCGCAAGGTTATCGGCACCCATGATCCAGACAAAGCGCAGGCCGGAAGCGCGGCGGCGCAGGTAACTGATGGTGTCGACGGTGTATCGCGTTCCGATGACGGATTCGAGACAGCTGACATCGATGCGCGGATCATCCGCCATTTTCCGCGCCGCTTCGGCGCGGGCGTCGAGATCGTGCAGTCCACCGGTCGGCTTGAGCGGATTGCCCGGGGTCACCAGCCACCATACGCGGTCGAGCTTCAGCCGCTTGATCGCGAACAGGCTGATGGCGCGATGCGCGACATGCGGCGGATTGAACGAGCCGCCGAGCAGTCCGATGCGCATGCCGTTGCTATAGAACGGTATGGATTGGGCGACCGAAAGCGCGGCGGCCGGAGCTTTACTCAACGCGGCCAACGGAGTTTGCCTTTCACGGCCGCGTCTGTCCGGTGCCGTGAACCCGATATTTGAAGCTGGTCAGCTGCTCGGCGCCAACAGGGCCTCGGGCGTGGAATTTGCCGGTGGCGATGCCGATTTCCGCGCCAAATCCGAACTCGCCGCCGTCGGCAAACTGGGTCGACGCGTTATGCAGCACGATCGCGGAGTCGACCTCGTTGAGAAATTTTCCGGCGGTGTCCGCGTCCTCCGTCACTATCGCGTCGGTGTGCTGCGAGCCGTGGTTGTGAATATGCGCGATCGCCGCGTCGACCCCATCGACGACCTTGGCCGACATGATTGCGTCTTCGTATTCGGTGTCCCAGTCTTCCTCGGAAGCCGGCTTCACTCTGATGTCGATGCGCTGCACGGCGTCGTCGCCGCGCACCTCGCAACCGGCGTCGATCAGCATCGTCACCAGCGGCTCCAGCATCGCCGACGCGCCGGCGCGATCTACCAGCAGCGTTTCGGCCGCGCCGCAGACGCCGGGGCGACGCATCTTGGCGTTCAGCACGATCGCCTTCGCCATGTCGAGATTGGCGGCGGCATCGACATAGACGTGGTTGACGCCTTCGAGATGCGCGAACACTGGCAGCCGTGCCTCGGCCTCGACGCGGGCGACCAGGCTCTTGCCGCCGCGCGGCACGATCACATCGATGCCGCCGCTCAATCCGGTCAGCAGCAGGCCCACCGCGGCGCGGTCCCGCGTCGGGACCAGTGTGATCGCGGCTTCCGGCAGGCCGGCTTCACGCAAGCCCTGCACCAGGCAATCGTGGATCGCGCGGCAGGACCGGAAACTGTCGGAGCCGCCACGCAGGATCACGGCATTGCCGGATTTCAGGCACAGCACGCCGGCGTCGGCGGCGACATTGGGGCGGCTTTCGAAGATCACCGCGACGACGCCGAGCGGCACCCGCACGCGTTCGATGGTCATGCCGTTCGGACGCCGCCAGCTTTCGGTGACGATGCCTACGGGATCGGCGATCCCGCGCACGGTCGCCACACCGTCGGCCATCGCGTCGATGCGCGCCGGCGTCAGCGTCAGGCGATCGATGAAGGCTGAAGTCGCGCCGCCGTTGCGGGCTTCCGCGACGTCCTCGGCGTTGGCCGCGAGGATCGCCGAGGCATCGGCGCGGATGGCGCGTTCAATCGCTTGCAGCGCCCGGTTTTTCCGCTCCGGCGAAGCAAGCGCCAGCACCCGCGCGGCAGCGCGCGCCCGGGAGGCGAGGTCAGTCATCAAGGCAGGCAAATCGGCGTTGCCATCGATCGCCTTCAGCGGCGCGCTCATCGCGGTTCCTCGGTCAATTAAGGCCATGTCCTAGCACGGAAATCCACGTTTGGCGAAGGGTTGGGGCGGCGTCGCTGGCGGGCGCCGGGGGAAGTCCACTCGGTCCGACTAGGCCATTGGCCGGGCTTGGGTCACCCCCGCGCCGTGCCCATCACCAGGTCATCCCGGTGGATCATCTCCGCCCGGCCGCTGATGCCCAGGATGACCATCACGTCCGGCGACGAGCGGCCTTTTATCTTCTCGGCATCCTCGGCGTCATAGGCGACGAGGCCGCGGCCGATCTCGTGGGTGTCGGGGCCGCGCACCACCACGGCGTCGCCGCGGGAGAATTGTCCGTCGACCCGGATCACACCGGCCGGCAACAGGCTCTTGCCGGCGCGCAATGCGCTCACAGCGCCTGCATCGATGGTCAGCGTCCCCTTCGGCTCCAGCGAGCCCGCGATCCAGCGTTTTCGCGCGGTGACGGGATTGGCGGGGGTCAGGAACCAGGTGCAGCGCCCGCCATCGGCGATGGCCTGCAGCGGGTGCTCGATCTTGCCGGAGGCGATCAGCATGTGGGTGCCGGCGGTGGTGGCGATCCTGGCCGCCTCGATCTTGGTCTGCATGCCGCCGCGCGACAGTTCGGATTCCGCCGCCCCCGCCATCGCCTCGATCTCCGGGGTGACGGACTCCACGATCGGAATCAGCTTTGCGTCGGGATTGGCGCCGGGCGGGGCATCGTAGAGGCCGTCGATATCCGATAGCAGGATCAGGAGATCCGCGCTCGCCATGGTGGCGACGCGGGCGGCGAGGCGGTCATTGTCGCCGTAGCGGATTTCATTGGTGGCGACGGTGTCGTTTTCGTTGATCACCGGCACCGCGCGCCATTCCAGCAGCTTCGCGATGGTCGAGCGCGCGTTGAGGTAACGGCGGCGTTCCTCGGTGTCCTGCAGCGTCACCAGGATCTGCCCGGCGCCGATGCCGTGATGCGCCAACACCTCCGACCAGATCCGCGCCAGCGCGATCTGTCCGACAGCGGCGGCGCCCTGGCTCTCCTCCAGCTTCAACGCGCCGCGCGGCAGCTTCAGGCGGCTTCGGCCAAGCGCGATCGAGCCCGACGAGACGATCAGCAGTTCGCGGCCCTCGCCGTGCAGTTTTGCAATGTCGGCGGCCAAAGCGGCGAGCCACGCCGCCCGCACGTCGCCGGCGTCGGAATCGACCAGCAGCGAGGAGCCGACCTTGACGACGATGCGGCGGAAATTTTGCAGGCTGGGGCGGGTCATGGATGCGGTCGGGTGAAGCGGTTGTCGGGAGTTTTGCAGCCGGGTGGGATCGGCGCAAGTCAGGCTTGATGTCAGCCCTGCGGCGTTGCCGGCGACCACGGCTCGGCCTCGGCGGCGCCTTTCGCCTTCACCGACACCGGGGCCTCGCCGATCACCGCGACCAGCGCCCGCAGCGCGTCCTTGACGCCTTCGCCTGTGACCCCCGACATCAGCAGCGGCGTCTTGTTGGCGGCGCGCTTCAGCCGGTCCTTCTGCTTCTTCAATTCTTCCGCAGTCACCGCGTCGATCTTGTTCAACGCGACGATCTCGATCTTGTCGGCGAGATGGCCGTCATAGGCCTCGAGTTCGGTGCGCACCGTCTTGTAGGCCTTGCCGGCATGCTCGCAGGTCGCATCCACAAGGTGCAGCAGCACGCGGCAGCGCTCGACATGGCCGAGAAAGCGATCGCCGAGGCCGGCGCCTTCATGCGCGCCCTCGATCAGGCCGGGAATATCCGCCAGCACGAATTCGCGGCCGTCGACATCGACCACGCCGAGCTGCGGATGCAGCGTCGTGAACGGATAGTCGGCGATCTTCGGCTTGGCGGCGCTGACCACGGAGAGAAAGGTCGACTTGCCGGCATTGGGCAGGCCAACCAGGCCGGCGTCCGCAATCAGCTTCAGCCGCAGCCAGATCCAGCGCTCTTCGCCTTCCTGGCCGGGATTGGCGTTGCGCGGGGCGCGGTTGGTGGAAGATTTGAAATGCGCGTTGCCGAAGCCGCCATTGCCGCCTTCGGCCAGCACGAACCTTTCGCCGACCGCGGTGAAATCGTGGATCAGGGTCTCGCGGTCCTCGTCGAAGATCTGCGTACCCACCGGCACCTTGAGCACGATCGGCTTGCCGTTGGCGCCATGGCGGTCCTTGCCCATGCCATTGGTGCCCTTCTGAGCCTTGAAGTGCTGCTGATAGCGGTAGTCGATCAGCGTGTTCAGCCCGTCCACCACTTCGATGATGACGTCGCCGCCGCGGCCGCCATTGCCGCCGCTGGGTCCGCCGAACTCGATATACTTCTCGCGGCGGAACGCCACGCAGCCGTTGCCGCCGTCGCCGGAGCGGATATAGACCTTTGCTTCGTCAAGGAATTTCATGGATTACAGGTAGTGCAGGGGGGTCGGCGGGGCAACCTTTAGATGCCGGAATATGCGAGAAAAGCCCGCATTTTCGGGCCCTTGGGACTTTTGGCGGTATTTGAAGGCGCTACCATGCATGGGGTTGAATTGCGAAATTTGGAAGGCCTCACCCCGGCACCGCGCGCACATCCGCCTCGCGAATGCCGACGGCGTGGTTGGGATCGACCCTGGTGAGATCGCCGAGCACGCGAGCCGCCCGGCAAAGGCGCGGGTCGAGCGCCCGTCGGATGACGTCATATCGTTCTTCTTCGATGGCGATGTGGAAGCGTCAGTCCGCCGCGAGATCGAGGCCGATGGCGGAGACCTATCACGACCCGGCGGGCCGCCGGCGGATCAGAAATTTCTGCATTCCTTCCAGCACCTGTTCGCGGCGCTGGTTGAACACGGTGCTGCGCAACGTCACCACGCCTGTGCTGCGGCCGGCCACCAGTTCCGTCACCTCCAGCGCTGGATAGAGGGTGTCGTCGGCGTAGACCGGCTTGAGAAACCGGCTCGACTGCTCGAGAAATCCGACCAGCGATTCCTCCACCATAAAGGGAAACAGGCCGGCCCCCGGCGCGGTGTGGATCAGGGTCTGGAAGCCGTGCGCCAGCAGGTTCGGCATGGCGCGGGCGCGGCAATATTCGACGTCGTAATGGATCGGGTGGGTGTCGCCGCTCGCGGTTTGGAACGCGGCGAACACCGCCGACGTCTGGGTGCGGCCGGGAAGGACGAAACGCTCGCCGAGCACGAAATCCTCGAACCAGCGTTGTTCCGGCACCATGCGGTGCCCGGCGGGATCAAACTCGGTCATGGTTGATTCCTGTGGGGTTTGCGCTCATCCGTATCGCAGGGGCGTTGCTGCGGCAATCGGTTCGACTTAATTCGTCAGGCCCGGGCTTGTCCCCGGCATCCACGTCTCTAAAAGCAGCGCTGCGCAGTACAAGCCGGGATCGCCGGGGAATGAGCCTCTTCGCCAAAATTACGAGCTATGACGAGCGCTCCGCGCGGCTTGCCGGCATCGGCCTGATGCTGCTGGCGATCTTCCTGTTCTCGTTCGGCGACGCGCTGGGCAAGTTCATGGTCGCGACCTATTCGGTCGGGCAATTGCTGTGGTTGCGCGCCTGTGCGGCGCTGCTGGTGCTGCTGCCGATGGCGTGGCGGCAGCGTGCGGCGTTCAGCAGGCTCGAGCGGCCGTGGCTCCAGCTGCTGCGCGTGACGCTCTCGACGCTCGAGGTCGCGGCGTTCTTCATCGCGACCGTCTATCTGCCGCTCGCCGACGTCATCACCTATTACCTGGCGGCGCCCATCTTCGTCACCGCGCTGTCGGCGCTGGTGCTGCGCGAGCATGTTGGCTGGCGGCGCTGGAGCGCGGTCCTGATCGGGTTCTGCGGCGTGCTGATCGCGCTGCGGCCGTCGGCGCAGACGGTGAGCTGGCCCGCGATGATCGCGCTCGGCGGCAGCCTGTCGTTCGCGCTGTTGATGCTGATTACCCGCTCGCTGCGGGCGACGCCGGACATCGTGCTGGCGACCTCGCAGTTTGCCGGCACCTTCGCGCTCGGGGCGCTGATGTCGCCGTTCGGCTGGGTGACACCCAGCCTCGGCAGCCTCGGCCTGTTCGCCGCGGCCGGCTTCATCTCGGTGGGCGCGCTGCTCTGCGTCAACCGCTCCCTAAAACTCGCACCGGCCAGCGTGGTGGTGCCGTATCAGTATTCGATGATCGTCTGGGCTGTCATGTTCGGCTATTTCGTGTGGGGCGACGTACCGCAGCCGCCGACCATCATCGGTGCGGCGATCATCATCGGCGCGGGTATCTATATCTTCTGGCGTGAACAAAAACTGGGCCGCGAGGAGCCGGTGGTCAACCCGCCGGCGTGAGGGCGTTGGCTTCACCCTCCCCCGGAGGGCCTCTCCAGGGGAGGGTGAAGCGTCAGCTTACCGCGCACGCCTTGTCGAATTGCCCCAGTTCTTCAGCGACGCCCAGACGCTTCGGCTCAGCCTGAAGCGATCGACCGGAGTGGATGACCCCAGCGCCGCGAAGCGGTGCAGTTCGACGCCGCTCCACTGGAAGCCGCATTTTTCCAGGATGTTGCGCGATGATGGATTCGCGACCCGTGCGCCGGAGACCAGGTGCTCGACCTCGAATTCCTCGAAGGTGAAGTCGATGGTCGCCCGTGCCGCCTCGGTGGCGAAGCCCTGGCCCCAATGCTCGACGCCAAGCCAATAGCCGAGTTCTGGCGCGTCCGGCTCGCGCCAGTCGACGCCGACCATGCCGACCGGCACGAAATTGTTCTCGATCAGGAACACGGTCTCGCGGGCATCGTTTGCCAGCGTGCGCACGAATTCGATGGCATGGTCCTGCAGGTAAGGATGCGGCAGGCGGCGGGTCATCTCTGCAATGCGGCGGTCATTGGCCAGCGCCGCGATCGCTTTTACGTCCGCGAGCGTCGGCCTGCGCAGCATCAGCCGCTCGGTCTCGAGGACGCAGGGACCGGCCTCGCGCAACGTCGGAGTCGGGATATCCTGCAGCATGTCGGGCTCCTGTAGATGCAATAAAAAGAGGAGGCCGGTTTCCCGCCTCCCCTTTGGAGCCCTTAAGGAGCTCGCCGGTTCAACAGGACCCGGCGGACTCATGGTGTCCACCGTTTACTCGGCCGCGGCTTCCATCATCGGAACAACCGATACGAAAGTGCGGCCGTTGGCTTTGGCGCGAAACTCGACATGACCTTCGATCTTGGCAAACAAAGTATGGTCGGTGCCCATGCCGACATTAAGGCCGGGATGCCAGGTGGTGCCGCGCTGACGCGCAATGATGTTTCCGGGAATGACGTGCTCGCCGCCATACGCCTTGATTCCGAGGCGCTTGCCTGCCGAATCACGTCCATTCCGCGATGAACCGCCTGCTTTTTTATGAGCCATAGCCCGTCTCCAACTTCGCTCTCATGTCTAGATCAATTCCTTGACGGAATCATTTCAATTTTTGTGACGCATCAAACTTTATCACTTCTTCGCGGCGGGCTTCTTCGCCGCGGCCTTTTTCGCATCCGGCTTGGCGCGCGGCTTGGCTACGGTCTTCCTGGCCACCGGCTTCTTGGCGGGCGCCTTCTTCGTGGTCACCGGAGCGTCATCGTCGTCCTCGACCGGTGTTACCACAACGGGCTTCTCGCGCTTCGGGCGCGGGCCGATCGTCGGCTTGTTGTCGTTGGTGAGGATCTCGGTGATGCGCAGCACCGTAATCTCGTCGCGGTAGCCGCGCTTGCGGCGCGAATTCTTGCGGCGGCGCTTCTTGAACGAGATGACCTTCGGGCCGCGCTTGTGCTGCAGCACTTCGGCTGCCACCGACGCGCCGGCAACAGTCGGTGCGCCGAGCACCGGCGATTCACCGCCGACCAGCAAAACCTCGCCAAGCTGCACGATCGTTCCGACATCGCCGGCGATCTTGCCAATCTCGAGCACATCATCCGGAACGACGCGGTATTGCCGGCCGCCGGTTTTGATGACTGCGAACATCGTTTAATTCCTTCGTGTTCGATCCCGGCCTCGGACAGGTCCGGGCCGGCTTTTTCTTCAGTCGTTATGGGTTCAGTTTCCACGCGATTTCCCCGGGAAGCGATCCCCTGAATTCGCGCAAAACAAACAGCGCGAGAAAAATCCCGCGCCGGATTGGCGGACTTATAGCCTGTGACGGCCGTGAGTCAAGAAAATCCAGGCCAAAAACACGCCAAATATGCCGATTTCACGCATTTTCGCGCCATGGATCCGGTCTCGCGCCGCGGCATCCCGTCGATGAAACCAATGGGTTCCCGCGTCGTTGTCATGCGAATTCCGATGGGGCAAGGGCAACATGGCTGAAGATATCACCACGACAACGGGCATCGCCCGTCACGGCGCAGCCCGTCTGCCGTCGGTGGACGTCGATAGTTTCAATATCGAACTCAAGGACGACGACGGCTTTCTCGGCGATCGCGCCAGCAAGGGCGCATTCCGCGAGATCCTGGACGCACTGCGCGAGCCGCTGAAGGACGGTGATGATCCGCTCGGCAAAAAATCCGTCGAGGAAATCGGCAAGAGCAAGCTCGACGAGGCGCTGGTCGGCGACGATATCCACGCCGCCGCGCTGGTGCATAGCGCAGTCGAGGAGTTCGCGCAGGAGCTTGCCCACGTGACGGGGCGGTTTCTCAAGACCAAGGCCTGGGCCGGCACCGAACGCATCGTGGTCGGCGGCGGCTTCCGGCAGAGCCGGGTCGGCGAACTCGTGATCGCGCGCACCGATATCCTTCTCAAGGCCCAGGATTTCAAGGTCGATCTGGTTCCGATCCGCTTTCATCCGGATGAAGCAGGACTGATCGGCTGCCTGCATCTGGCGCCGTCATGGATCTTCGAAGCCCATGACAGCATCTTGGCGGTCGATATCGGCGGCACCAATATCCGCTGCGGCGTGGTCGAAACCCGCTGGAAGAAGGCGAAGGATCTTTCCAAGGCGGGCGTGTTCGAGTCCGAACTCTGGCGCCATGCCGATGAGGAGCCGACCCGGGAAGGGGCGGTGAAGCGGCTGGTCAAGATGCTGAAGGGCCTGATCACGCAAGCCGAGGCGGAAGGGCTGAAGCTGGCGCCGTTCATCGGGATTTCCTGTCCCGGCGTCATCAATGGAGACGGCTCGATCGAGAAGGGCGCGCAGAACCTCCCGGGCAACTGGGAAAGCAGCAAATTCAATCTGCCGGCGAGCCTGGTCGACGGCATTCCGGAGATCGGTGATCACGACACCGCGGTTCTGATGCACAATGACGGCGTGGCGCAGGGACTTTCCGAGGTTCCGTTCATGCAGGATGTCGAGTGCTGGGGCGTGCTCACCATCGGCACCGGCCTGGGCAACGCGCGCTTCACCAATCGCGGCAAGGAAAAGAACGGCAGGAAGACCAGGGATAAGGAGGAGAAGAAGGAAAAGAAGGGCACGGATTGAGCCATCCCGAGGCGCGGACAACTTGGACTGGTCGCCGCCCTCTCTAACGAATCTTGGTGTTTGCAGATGCCGCCGGCGCCGTGCTGCCGCGCATCATCAACTCCGTACCGACGGTTTGGCCGGTCACCGGGATGCCGTTGCGTGCCGCATCGATCAGGGCGTCTGCAGCGGCCTGGCCCATCAGCTTGGCGGGAACATGAACACTCGAGAGCGGAGGGTTCACCACCCGTGTGATCGGAAGGTCGTCGAAGCCGATAAGGGAGATATCTTCCGGCACGCGAACGTTCAATCGCTGGCACGCGAACAGCGCGCCGAGCGCCTGAATGTCGTTTGCGCAGAAAAGGGCGGTCGGCGGATTTTTCCGCGTGACCAGCCGCGTTGCTGCTTCCGCCGACACCTCGATCTCGAACGGTTGTTCCGACACGAGTTCCGGCTCGAAGCGAATCTTGTGACGCAGGAGCGCAGAGCGATAGGCATCGAACCGTTGCGCGGCGCGGTCGTTGATGTCCGTCACGCCGCAGATCAGGCCGATGCGGCGATGCCCGAGGCTGATCAGCATTTCGACGGCCTCGGTCGCTGCCGCGTAATTGTCGAAAGATATCGACGGTATCGCAGGCTCGGGACTCGTCGACCAGGTCACGACAAACGGAATTCGGTAGTGACGCAACAGATTGTAAAGCGCCGCATCTCGCTTGTAGCCGGTCAGGATAACGCCTTCGACGCGGCTTTCGATCAACTTGCGGATGATGCCGGCTTCGATCTCAGCCGAGTAATTCGCATTTGCGATCAGCAGACTGAGCCCGGCGGCCTGAAGGCGGTTCTGGATCGCCTCGGTGAACTCCGCATAGATCGAGTTGGAAATGGTAGGGACGACCAGCCCGACGAGACCGGTTCGCCTTGAGGAGAAGGTCGCGGCACGCCCATCCGGGACGAACTGATACCGGCTGACGAGCTTGAGAATTCGCTCCCGCGTCTCAGGTGCAACCCTGTCCGGATGGCGGAGCGCCCGACTTATGGTCGCCACCGAAACCCCGGCGTGCCGAGCAAGCCAGCGGATTGTCACTGATTTTGGTGCCTCTTTCATGCCGGCAACTGAAAGCAACGAGTTGATCTTGACAAGAGCAATCGGAATGGGGTTAGGTATGTAACCGGTTACATCAACTGAGCCGATCGTCGAGGCGATAATCGATGGCTGATTATCTGAAGCGTGCAGAGCAGCGGTCCCGACAAGACAGCCGCGACCTGGTCGAACTTGTGCGGACCATGATCGCCGACGTTGAAAAGGATGGCGATGACGCCGTTCGCCGGTACGCGCGCGATCTCGACGGGTGGCATAGTTCCGACTTCCGCGTGTCCGACGACGAGATTGCCTCCGCGCGGCGGGCGATGAGCTCTGTGTTCAAGGATGATTTCGCCTTCTGCAAGAAACAAGTGACTGATTTCGCCAGACGCCAGCGGGATTCACTGTCGGAGTTCGAGGCGCAGTTCGGCGACGGGATCACGCTCGGCCAGAAGATCATTCCGGTCGAGGCTGTCGGTTGCTACATCCCAGGCGGCAAGTATCCGTTGATCTCGGCCGCGATCATGAGCGTTGCGACCGCGGCCGTCGCAGGGGTCGGTCATATTGTGGGCGCGGCACCGCCGCGCGAGGGAAAAGGCATTTTCCCTCCGACGCTCTATGCGCTCGCCGAGTCGGGCGCGACCGAAATATACTCGATTGGAGGCGTGCAGGCACTGGCTGCGATGGCGTTCGGGTGCGTCGGCATGCGTCCGGTCGACATGATCACGGGTCCTGGCAACGCGTATGTGGCTGAAGCCAAGCGTCAGCTCTTCGGGCTAGTCGGCATCGATCTCCCGGCCGGTCCCACCGAAATCCTGGTGATCGCCGATGATAGCGCTGATCCCGCCCTCGTCGCGACGGATCTTCTCGGACAGGCCGAGCATGGGCCGGATAGTCCTGCGTGGCTGATCACGACATCGCCCAGATTGGGCCGCGAGGTGATTGCGGAAATCGAGCGGCAACTGTTGACTCTTCCGACCGCCGCCATCGCCGGCTCGGCCTGGAAGCGCTGGGGCGAGGTCGCTGTGGTGGATGATGACGATGCCGCCATCGCGCTCAGTGACCGATATGCGCCTGAACATCTCGAAGTGCTGACCCGGCGCAACGACTACTATCTCGACAATCTCAAGAACTACGGCAGTCTGTTCGTGGGCGAAGAGAGCACGGTGGCCTATGGCGACAAGGGCGTCGGCACCAACCATACCCTGCCGACCGGCCGTGCCGCGCGCTACACCGGCGGCCTGTGGGTCGGAAAATTCCTGAAAACCGTCACCTACCAGCGGCTTACCCCAGAGGCGAGCGAGCGTATCGCGCCGATCATCGGTCGCATGTGCGCAAGCGAAGGAATGCTGGCGCATGAAATCACCGCGACAGTCCGACAGCAGCGCTATGCCCAGCGGCGGCGCGGCGAAAGCGGGGCCTGATGTCCAGCCGCTCCGCCGGATGCAGAGTTGCGCCGCAGGCGGCCATTGCGGCGGGCGAGGCATTCTCGCGGCATGGCAAACTCGACGTCGTTCCCAAGGTCCATGGCCGGTCGCGATGCGATGCCGCGATGCTCGGCGCGGCCTCCGGTCGTCAGCAGAACTCTCCGAGGAAACCCACCAAGAAGGTTTCCAAAACAATGGAACTGTAACGGCTTACAATTCAGGGAGGTACCATGACCAGCAATGACAGAACGAGATCGCGATCGTTGCTCGACAGGCGCAATTTTCTGGGCGGAGCGGCAGCGGCGGGAATTGGCGCACGCAGCCTGTTCGGCGCCAGCAGCGCTTCCGCGCAAAGCACGAAAACCGGAACGATCCGCGTCTGGGGTGAACCAGGACCTTACGGCGGCACCGCAGTGGCCGCGATGAATGAATGGGCGCAGAAGAATGCGCCCGGGCTGAAGTTTGAAATCGAAACCATCCCGTGGGACGGCGTCTACATCAAGCTGATGACGGATCTCGCGGCTCGTCGCCCGCCATCGCTGATCAGCGTGGAGTCGCCGATCGCGATGCAGATGATGGCCGAAGGTCTGTTGCTTGCGGTCGACGATATCGCCGACAAGATCGGGCGCGATCGTCTGGTCGAGGGCGTGAAGTGGGACTACTGGGGAAGCTGGAAAGGCAAGCAGTACGTGATCCCGGCGCATCATCAGCCGCACCTGCTGCTGGTTCGCATGGATATCGTGAACGAGCTGGGGTTGAAGGATCCAGATACCTGGGACTGGAACGATCTCCTGAACGCAGCCAAGACAATTACCCAGAAGAAGCAGAACATGGCCGGCTTCTGCATGGCGCTCGGCCGAAATCTCTGTACCGACTATCACTTCGCCGCCTTGTTGCATGCGGCGGGCGGCCGGATGTTCGACGCATCGAACAAGTTCGAGGTCGCGTTCGATAGTCCGGAAACCGTCGAAGCGCTGACCTTCGTGAAGGAGTTGCAGCCATACATGCCGAAGGGCGCGGTCGAATACAGCTTCCTTCAGGTGGTGGATGCGCACGTCACCGGCCAGACGGCGATGAGCTTCTATTGGGGTCGCACGCTCGGTCGCGCGGCGGAGGAGGCCAAGCCGATCTTCGAAGCGACCGAGGCGTTCAATCATGCGCGCAACCCGCGGACGAGCCGGCGCAGCAACTGGAATGATTTCCAGGGCTGGTGCATTCCTGCGCAGAACAATCCCTATATCGAGGAGGTCAAGCAGGCGCTGCTTTATCAGCAGACCAGCAAGGAATGGCTCGTGAAATACTGCCACTCGCTGATGCCGAATGTGGCGCCCACCTACAAGGATATCGCCAACTCCGAAGAGTTGAAGAACCACCCGTTCTACAAGTCGAAACCGAAGACGGTTGACACCTACTTCAAGAGTTCGCTGGCGAATTCCAGCAGTACAGCCAACGAGCTTCTGCAGGGGAGCAATCCTTTCTCGGGATATGTTCATGGTCGCTCCATTCTCGCGCAGACGGTTCAGAAGGTCGTGATCGACAACCAGACGCCACAGCAGGCCGCCAAGTGGGGCGCGCGTGAGTTGGAGGCGATCCGGCGCGAGAATATCCGCTTGCTTGGATGAACGATCTCGCCGGGCGGCACTCGCTGCCCGGCGCCATCTTTGATCGGAACAGCAATGTCTCGCTTCAGTTTTCTGTCTTCTGATCGGGCTGTCGGGCTGCTTTTCATTGCGCCTTTCGTGGTCACGGCGCTCGTGTTCATGGTGTACCCGATCGCCGAGGCGATCCGGATGGCGTTCTTCAACTACAACCCGCTGCGGCCCGATCTCGTATCCTATGCGGGGATGTCGAATTTCGAGTTCATTTTCTCCGACCCGTTGTTCTGGAGTTCGTTTGGTCAGGGGACGGTCTGGACGTTACTGTCCATCCTGTTCCAGACGGTCTTCGGCGTGGGCATTGCGCTGCTGCTCCATCGCAAGCTGTTCGGCATGGCGATCTTTCGCGGCATGCTGCTGTTTCCCTATATCGTGCCGACCGTGGTGATCGCTCTGATCTGGCGATGGATATTCAATCCCGAGATCGGGGTGGTCAACTATGGCCTGCTCTCCGTCGGCCTGATCGGGGAGCCGATCTACTGGCTGTCGACGCCGACCATGGCGATGGCCTCAACGATCATGCTCAACGTCTGGAAGTACACGCCGTTCGTGGTGATCTGCGTGTTGGCGAGGCTGCAGTCGGTGCCGCTGGAACTGTATGATGCGGCCAAGGTCGACGGCGCAGGTGCGTTCCGGCGTTTCCTCGACGTCACGCTGCCGCAGCTTCGCGAGGTTCTGATCGTCGTCATCGTGTTTCGCACGATCTGGACCTTCAATAAATTCGAGGAAATCTACCTGTTGACGAAAGGCGGACCGGGCACCTCTACCTTCAACCTCGCTGTCTATTCGTTCGAACAATCCATGGCCAGTTTGCGGCTCGGTGTCGGCGCCGCGACCGGCGTCGTCATGATGATCATGCTCATGATCGGAAGCGTCGTATATCTGCGCGTGGCGGGCTTCGGCAACGAGGAGAAGGAAGCGTGACCGGCGATGCATGGTGGTCTGCGACCAAGAAGGCATCTCTCTATCTGGTTCTGTGCATTGTCACGCTGACCGTGTGCTTCCCGCTGATCTGGGCGCTGTCGACGTCGCTGAAGCCGAAATCGGAGATCTTTGCCACGCCGCCGACGCTGATTCCGCACTCGACGACGTTGGAGAACTACGAAGCGTTGCTTGGCGGACGTCAGCAATACTATCAGTCCGGCGGAGCCAGCCAGGCGATGGGGCCAACGCCGGCGCAGTTCTTCACCCGATGGTTTGTGAACAGCGTTATCGTGACCCTGGGCTCTACGCTGATCAGCATCGTGGTATCGACGCTGGCCGCCTACAGCCTGACACGCTTCAGATATTGGGGCCGGAGCGTGATTCCATACTTCAGCCTGCTTGGCTACATGATGCCCTCGATCATCTTTGTGTTTCCGTTGTTCCTGATGATGGTTCGGCTGGAGTTGACCGACAACCTACTGAGCCTCGTCTTTGGCTACGTCTGCATCACGCTGCCGTTCTGCATGTGGTTGATGTGGGCTTTCATGCGCTCGATTCCGATCGAGATCGAAGAGGCTGCTCTCATCGACGGGGCATCTCGCTACCAGGTCTTCGCGCAGGTCGTGCTCCCCACGGCTTTGCCGGGTATCATCGCCGCATCCATTTTTTCGATAATCGTCTCCTGGAACGATTATCTGTTTGGCCGTGTCTTCATCAATTCGCTGGATAACCTGACGCTCACGGTGGGCGTGATGCTTTTCTTCGAGGGCACGCACGTGGATTGGGGACTGCTGATGGCCGCGTCGGTACTGATGACCGTGCCGATGGCAATTCTGTTCATGGCGTTACAGCGCCATCTGGTAGCGGGCTTTGGCGCCGGCGCGGTCAAGGGTTAACCTGGCGAAAGATTGAGTGGAATGGACGTCAAGCTGCAGGGCATCAACAAGAGCTTCGGTAACGTCTCGATCCTTGAGGACGTGAATCTTTTGTTCCCAAGCCGGAAGTTCGTTACCCTGCTCGGTCCGTCAGGCTGCGGAAAGACGACATTACTCCGCATGATAGCAGGCCTTGAGGAGGTGTCGGCGGGCACCATCCTTTTCGGCGGACGAGAAGTGAATAAGCTCGCCCCGCGAGATCGCAATATTGCGATGGTGTTTCAATCTTACGCGCTTTATCCGCAGATGACGGTTCGCAGGAATCTTGGCTATGGCTTGCGCGTTCGCAAGACGCCGCCCGCGGAAATCGACGATGCCGTCGAGCGCGTCGCCCGCATACTTGAGATCGATCATCTCCTCGACAGAAAGCCTGCGCAGCTATCCGGTGGCCAGCGCCAGCGCGTGGCGCTGGGGCGAGCCATGGTCCGCAAGCCCGATATATTTCTGATGGATGAACCGCTCTCGAATCTCGACGCAAAATTGCGGGTAACCATGCGCGGTGAACTCAGGCGCTTTCATCTCGATCTCAACGCCACCACTGTATACGTCACTCATGATCAGCTCGAAGCGATGACGATGTCGGATTTGATTGCCGTCATGCACAAGGGCAGGGTGCAGCAGTTCGGCACACCTGAAGATGTCTACAGCAGGCCGGCAAATCTGTTCGTGGCGGGATTCATAGGCAGTCCGCCGATGAACTTCCTCGACGGTGCGATCGATCTCGGGCGGTTCAAAGTTCGTGAAGCGGCGCTGCCGCTCCCGCCGCTGGCCAGCGGGGTGGCTCCCGGTCTCGATGCGGTGATCGGCGTCCGACCCCAGGATTTAAGCTTGGTCGACACAGCCGGTTCCGACGCGCTTACCGGGAAAGTTTCCCTGGTCGAGCTGTTGGGCTCGGAAAAGCTTATTGAGGTACAAGTATCCGACCGCAAGCGCATCAGCGTCCAGGTTCACGCTGCGACGCAGGTCGCCCTCGGCGAGAAAGTCCATGTCCGGTTTAGCGCGCAAAGCACCCATGTTTTCGACAAGCGGACCGAGCAATCCTTGTTGGCAGAGGCGGCTATCGGCGAGGCGCGTCAGTAACGGAGCTAACGTCAGCGCATCGCAGGGCACGGCGTCTCGGCGATTCCGAGGCGGGTAACCTTGATTGGTTAGGTTAAGGGCGGGATCGCGTTGCCGTTTCCCGGCGGCTCGCTACGGTCGAACTGTCGCTCACGCTGGCCAGCGAAGCCGCACTTCCGGCCAGAATTTCAATGACGCGACACGGGGCCGTCAGGGTTTTTGTCGCGTCTGGCGGCCCCACTTCTGCCGCCTGCGGCAGGTTTGCCCCGGCACCGGCAAAATCACGCCCGCAGCGCCTTGTCTGCCCCGCCATCCTCGCCTAGAACTCGCCCCGACCGCGGGCGGATCATGCCGCCCGCCTTGGCGCCCGGAGAGGTGGCAGAGTGGTCGAATGCACCGCACTCGAAATGCGGCATAGGTGCAAGCCTATCGGGGGTTCGAATCCCTCCCTCTCCGCCAGTTTTTAGGTCCTATCCGCCACTTTCTCATCGCGAGAAAGCCTTGAAAAACAGCGTTTCCGGCTTGCGAAAGCGAGTAAATGGCGAAGTGGCCGCACTTCCCGCGCGCCCTCCTATCTGGTGTGCCGGCGTTCGGTGTATTTCTTCCAGTATAGGCTGCCGAAAGACCTTGAACCTTGCCTGGGGTTACGGCCTCCTGTTCGGGTCCGGCTTGGCGAGATCACCCGACGGGAGGCGCAGCGGCGTGCCGCCTTTCTCGGAATCTCGGTCCAAAGCGCGGTCGAGCATTGGAGACCTCTGGTGAATCCTGCGGAGCACGATCCACAAGGCAGCGTCGGCTTTCCGCTAGGCAGCACGCCCGACGAGAGCTTTGCCAACATGATGGCGTTCCTCAAGGACACTGCGGCCAAGCTCGATCGGCCGGCGCCTCCGCCGTCGTTTGAGCCGGCTAACCTGCGCGACATCGCCGCGATCGGCGAAGCCGTGGTCATCGAGCAGGAGGTCCGCAAAGGCCCTGAAGGCAACGCCACGGTGGTGGCGCGTGCCGACCTGCTGCGCCGGGATGTCTGGGACCGCTGGCGCGCCGGCCAGGGGTTTGGCCTGGGCAACACACCGATCGGCGAGGCCATCGGCAAGCTTGCCGATGTCGCCGATCGGCAACTTCAGTTGTTGGAATTGGGCAACCAGCTCCCTGTCCGTCGCCCGGCAGCTCTGCCGGTCGCGGCGGATCATTCGACCGCTGTTGAAGTTCGCGCTCTTCCGCCGAAGGCGCCGGAATCCGCACCGAATGCATCGGCGTCGACCGCGCCGTTGTTCAGCGTGCTCGAGGACGAGTACGTGGCCATTCGCGAAGGTGCCGGCGCTACCAAAGGCACAATCAGCACTATCCGCACCCGTGCCCAGGTGTTTAAGGACTTGGTGGGAGACCGGCCGCTCGATTGTTATGTTCCGATGGATATTCAGCAGTACGTCAACGAGCTGCAGTACCTGCCTGTGCAGTACAACCGCAAAGGTGACGACCACGAGATGTTGCGGGCTCTGGGCGCGCGCACGGCGGTCGATATCAACAAACGAGACCGGTCCTGGGAAACTCTCGGGATCAAGACGATGCAGGATGGCTACTTCCAGCTCGTGAAGGCCATCATAGGCACGGCGACGGGCCTTCACCGGCCGCGTGATCCCTTCGCAGGCTACACCATACGATGGCCGGACGATGCCAAGCCTTCGGTGAAGCGTGAGACACTCGACCACGGCAAACTCAATGTCGTGTTCAAGCTCGGCGTAGCGTGTGGGGAGATGGGTGGACGCAAAGCTGCAGGCGCTATCCGTCTTCACGCGCGTCATGGTGGCAAGCCGCGGCAAGCCCACTCGACAAGATCTTCAAGTGTTCCTCGCCGCTGGTTTCAGCGAACGGCAGGTGTTGGAAATCATCCTCGCTATCGCTGTCAAAACAATTAGCAACTACTCGAACCACGTTTTCCATACCGATGTGGATCCGGTGTTCGCGGGCTATCGCTGGGAGACACCGAGGGCAGCCTAGACGTCCGCCCCTCGCGGCTTGGGGCGCGTGTCGGACCGTGGTATCACCGCTCCGGCACACGCACCCATTCGCTTGATGCATGCCCGCGAACAGGCCGCTATTGACGTAGTCGAGACGACTAACCAGTCCGAGGAAAGCCTCGATGAACAAGCTCGTTAGCATTCGCGCCTGCGTCTTCGACGCCTATGGCACGGTATTCGATTTCGCCACCGCCGCGGCGCGCTGCCCGGATATTCCGGAAGACAGTCGCGCCGCCCTGACGACACTCTGGCGCGACAAGCAGCTTCAAGATAACCTGGCTGCGGACGCTTCAGGGCCGCTATGTCGATTTCTGGCAGGTCACCGGCGACGCACTGGATTTCGCGCTCGATAGCCTTGCGATTCGAAAACCCGGTCTGCACGAGAGGTTGATGGAGCTCTATCGCACGCTCGCCGCCTTCCCGGAGGTCTTCGACGTGCTTCTTGCCCTGCGCAAGTCCGGCTTTGCCACAGCCATCCTCTCCAACGGATCGCCGGCGATGCTGGAGGCGGCCGTCGCCGGCGCCGGGCTCGGCGGGCTGTTCGATGCCGTGCTCTCGGCCGATGCGGTCGGCGCATTCAAGACCCACCCCAAAGTCTATCAATACGCCCTGGACCAACTCGGCGTGGCTGCCTCGGCCGTATCGTTCCAATCCTCCAATGGGTGGGACGCATATGCGGCCTCGGACTTCGGCATGCGCGTGGTTTGGTGCAACCGCTGTGGACAGCAGCGCGAACGCTTACCGGGATCGCCAGATCATGAAATCCGAACGCTGGCTGAACTGCCTGCACTACTACTGCGAAGCTGACCGCGGTCCTGCGGGCCTGATCAATCGGACATGGTTTCGGTGAGGGCGTTGTTGTCGTAGGCATGCGTCTTGCCTGCTGTCAGCTGGTGATCGTTCTTTCCGAGGCTCGTATGCTAAGAATACCACGCCGGTTCAGCCACTTCGTCTATGGCGTCATTCAGTCAGGTCTGACCTGTGCAATTGCGGCGGCGATCGCAAGTTCGCCGTTCCTGGCAGGTGGCACGTTCATCGCACACTGGCTGCAATCATGGCTTGTTGCCTGGATCATGATGTTGCCGATCGTTCTGTTCGCTGCACCTTTCATTCGAAACTTGACGCATGCCTTGACGCGGGAAGACTGATCGGCGCCCAGGCAGCGGAGCGGGAAATCCACGCTTGACGTGCTGCGTGGCAAAGCAATGGTCGGGTCGAACGTCAAACGCTTCTTTTGACCGTCTCGACAGGCCTCTTCATAAGCTCGATGAGAGGCAGATAACCTTGATCGGCGAGACGCTTGGCTGCGGTCTGCGCATAACTCGGATTCAACTCGATTCCCAAACCTTCAACCAGCCTGTTCATGTAGTTGAACAGCGCAACAACAGCGACCAGATGGTAGACGGCCGTCTCCTCCCAGCCAACGGCCAATATCGCATCGGCGTCGACCTTCGTCACGCCATTGGCGCTTTGAGTGAGCTTCTTCGCAAAATCCAGCACGGGCACCATCTTGTGCGGGATTGCGCTCGCATCGCCATTCAGCAGGGCCGCAATCGTTCCAGGCGCGACCCCCAGACGTTCGGCGGTTGCCGTGTGTACGCCGTGGCAATAACGACATCCATTCAGTCCGGAGACGTATGCGGCAATGAGTTCGCGTTCGGCTTCCGTGAAGGGCGAAGGGCCTCGAAGAAGGATCTCGTGGAAGCTTAACAGTGGCTCGTTCGTCTCCGGAAACATTTTGAAGACATCGAGAAGGGACGCGTGATCGGGTAGTGATGGAAGGTAGGCCATTCGCAACAATCTCCTTGGTGGTCTCAGGGCTGAGCTTCGCAATGAGGCCTGCGGTCGCGCACTTTCGCTCAATCCGATGACAGGGCTTGCTCGCGCAGTCGGGCTTCGATCGCCTCCGCTTGAAACTCGAGCGCGTTAGCGGCAGCCAATAGAATTTCGCCCGGGCCTTGAAGTAACTGATCCGAAAAGGGAGGTCGCCCGGAACACGATGCTGCGCTGCGCTTCGGTTTGCGCAGGATAGATGCGTAAAGACGCAATGTTTCGGGCTGCGGTCCTCTCACCATCCTAGATCCTTTCCGGTCCTCGTTATTGTGCCTCGCTCACGGCAGCCAGGACAACGCCCTGACCAAGAGGTGCATCATCGGATGAGCAAGCAACGGCCTGGAGAATTCAGCAGCAGCCATCTTGTTCACCTCGCCCCAGGTGGGATAGGGCGCCATCATCTGGGCGACACTCCGCAAGTTCAACTTCTGCTCGATGGCGACAACCCACAAATGAGCAAGCTCTCCTGCGTGAGCGCCGAGAATGGATGCACCGAGGATGTACCCGCGGCTGTGAGCGACGAGTTTAACGGTGCCGGCCGTTCCGCGTTCGGTTTGAGCCCGATCGCTTGCCGAGTAGGGGACCCTCACGACCCTCAAATTCTCACCGTGTACCTTGCGGGCGGCTTCTTCGGTCATGCCGATTTGCGCGAGTTCGGGGTCGGTGTAAGTCACCCAGGGGAGGGATCGATAATCTATCTTTGCCGGCATCCGGAAGAGCGCGTTCCTGATCACGATACCGGCGTGATAGGAGCAGACATGCGTGAACCGGGGACCGTCGACGACGTCACCGGCGGCATATATGCCATGCGTCGACGTCTTTAGGTGTTTGTCGACGACAATTCCCGCTTTATCGAACTTGATGCCTGCAGCATCCAGACCAAGGCCGGCGGTTCTCGCCGAGCGGCCCGCGGCGACCAGCAAGTGGGATCCGCGAAGCTGTGTCGTTTGACCGGCCTCCTCGATCGTAAGCTTGATGCCCTGGCCATCCGGTGAGACCGCCGTAACGCTTGCTCGCTCGCGAATGACGACTCCTTCTTCCATCAGGTGCTCAAGGAGGGGACGGGCGAGTTCCTGGTCATCCCTGGGCATTGCCTTTTCGCGTTCGATGATCGTAACGGCGGCGCCGAGGCGTCGATAGGCCTGCCCGATTTCGACGCCGATCGGCCCGCCACCGAGTATCACGAGGTGCTCGGGCAGAACGTCGTTGTCGAAGATGGTTTCGTTGGTGAAGTAGCGGACTTGGTCCAGGCCGGGAATCGGCGGCACCGCCGGTGCAGACCCCGTAGCGATGACGCTGCGATGTGCCCGGATCAGTCGGTTTCCGACGACGATCTCTCGCGGGCCGGTGAATCTGGCATCACCCCGGATCACGGTAACGCCGAGCTTCTCGAATCGCTCCACCGAGTCGTGCGGCGCGATCGCGTCGATCGCCGAGCGCACATGTGTGTGGACGCGCTTGAAATCGACTGCCGGAACCGCATCGATTCCAAATAGATGGGCATTGCGCACCGTATGGGCAACCTTCGACGCGGCCAGTAAGGCCTTCGACGGGACGCACCCGAAATTGAGGCACTCGCCGCCCATGCGGCCGCGCTCGACGAGAACGACCTTGGCCCCGAGCTGGGCTGCGACGGCGGCGATGGAAAGTCCTGCGGCGCCGGCGCCGATCACGCAGAGATCCGTCTTCAGGTCACGACTCATGCGAGGTGCTTCTTTCGCCGAAATTTGCCGCCGCCCACGAATTGAACTTTCATAGGATTGACGATCACTAACCGGGTTTCAGGCTGTCGAGCAGGATTTCCTTTTCGTCGCCGATGCAACCTTTCGCGATCGGCGAGCGAAACAACCGCGATGGCACTCATGAAAGCCGAGTTCTTTGCAAGAGTTCCGGACTGTGATTGTCTGCGGACGCGGGATGACGACGGAGAGATAACGTGTTGGCAATCAGACAAGCATGTCATTTCGCGTTGACTGACGGTGTTCCGATCCGCTCTCTCTATGTTGCATTCATCGTTGGCACTGTGCTGAACCTCATCAATCAGGCGACGCCTTGTGGTCCGCAGGGTCGATCAATTGGGTCAAGATAATCCTGACATATATCGTGCCGTATTGCGTTTGCACCTACGGAGCCGTGTCGTTCCGGATGAGGCTGCCTGCCGCCGCCGCGAAATAGGATGTTGGCAGACTGGGTTTCCAAACCAAGCGCTCTCTCTGAGCCCGATTGCCGGCGTCGATCGCAACGACGGTAGGCCGGTGGTTGGCGGTCCCGGTGTCCGATGCCATCATGGAAGCGTTCCACGAATCGGATAATTCCGATCCTGAACGAACTTGAGGCCAGATAGCACCGAATTTAACTCTGGTCGCGCAAACGGGGCATTGGAAACATCAACGATCTGAAGCTTCCCCTCCGGATTGGTGATAAACAGGGCGGGCTCTGGAAAGGGCCGGTCGGTCTCCTGCGGTGATCGAGGCTCCGAGATGTAGAGACCGAGCGCACGCATCTGATCCACAGATAGATCGTAGCCGACGGGGAAACGCCATTTCTCGTCCCCGGCTTCCGTCTCCGCTTTTTCCTTTGGATCCGCCGACACCGCAGCGACTTCCGTGCCCGCCACCTTGAACTGATCGAGGAGGCCGTCGAGGCTCTTCAAATAGGTACGGCAGATTGGGCAATGCTTGCCGCGGTAGACGATCAGCATCTTCCAACCGCCCGAGCCACCAATCTGCAGTTCGCCGCCTCCGACCTTGGGCAAGGAAATCGTCGGGAGCATTGACCCGGCTTGCAATTTCTGAGGTGACATTGGTCTTCTCCTGGTTTCGACAAAATGGCATGCGACTTCATCTTCGCGCCCATCGAGCGGGCGCAAAGCTTGGCGAGGCGTTGGCTCCAATATCAGCTTCGCCCAAATGCGCGCGAAGGTTACGCAGCTTTTGCAAATAGCATCTGTGGGTTTTGCGCTCGGACGGCCCCTTCATGCGCCGCAAATCCTGGAACTGCCTTTAGAGCGCGCGTCCTGGATCGGAGGGCATGGTTGATCTCCATAGGAGCAAAACACACAGCAGTCGCCAGCTTTGGGTTTGAGGCGAACCCCACATGCGGTGCAGTCATAAAAGAACTGACATGCATCCGTTGGCATTGTTTCGAGCTTTGCTGTCCCGCAACGGGGACATGTAATCAGAGAGTGAAGCGTCATCATCCATCTCCAGGCTGGAGCCAACGGGCAGAGTGCCGAGTCGTCTGAATCTTGGCGCATGGCGAAGAAAAGCGGGAAAGAAGGTCGACAGTCGTAGGTCGGTTGGCAAGACTGGCTGGATCGAGTGTCCCGGAGTCGGGGGAGTGAGGTTAATTTCCGAATCAATGCGCTGCCAGATTTCGGCGAACCCGCGCGATCACCGGGCGCCAATCCAAGAACAGCCGGCCAGCCCATCCGCAAAGAAATGTCAGCATGAAGACGGTTCCCATCTGCCAAACCAAGACCATCAGGCTCGCGTCTTGGCCGTGGAAGAGACGCAGACCGAAATTGCCCAGTCCAGCCGCCGCCAGGCCTCCAAGAGCGGCCGAAGCATACGGCCAAAGAGGTGCTCCCTTTCGAAGCATGAGCACCATCACCGCCGCCGGCAGCGTTCCCACCAGTGCAATCGCTGGAATGCAGATGAAATCCGAGGTGAAACTCGATGCAGCGTCTCCGCGTAGCCACGCCTGAACACAGCCCTGGCCGAGGCTGGCCAGCCAAATCGTCAGGGGCACCAGCGGAAGCACCAGGAATCGGCGATTATAGCCGGGAACGATCGACTGAAAGGCGGCAACGGCGGCACCGATCGCCGTGCAAATTGCAGCCACCTGCTCGAGAAGAAACCGAGGATCCGCGAACTTGACAGCGAGATCGTCACGCGGAGCCATCATCATGACGATGACAGCGACATAGGGGATGGCGATCGCGAGCCACGATGCAGTTCGAATCCAAGGCGACGGAAGCCTACGGACGGGATCCGCATCCTCGGTCAAACACGCAATCAGTTTGTCGGTATCCATGGTCATTACTCTCGGTTAAGAGCCTTCCGCAGGTTCAAGATCGCCCGATGGATCGAAACCTTCAGCGCTCCAACTGTCGTTCCGCTCGCTGCTGCCGCCTCCTTAAGTGACATTTCACGCAGTTTGAGCATTTCAATCGCCTTCCTCTGGCCTTCGGGCAGGCTTTTGATGGCAATCGAAAGCTCCTCGGGGTCGCGATATGCCTCGCTTTCTACATTCGTCCAATCGTCAGCGAAGGTTACGGGGAGTTCGTCCATTTGGACTTCATTTAGTTTGCCTCGATAGTACCGCCGCGCACTGTCGATTAGCCTATTGTGAGCGATCGTAGACAGCCACGGCATGAAAGGACGCTTTGGGTCGAAAGTCGCGCGTACCGCGTGGACCGATAACAGGACCTCTTGCACGATGTCCTCGACTTCCTCAGCCGTGAAAAATTGCCGCCGCCTTCGCACCATCTGACGCAACTTGGGTGTGATTTCCTTCAAGAGGCGCTCGTAGGCGCGCATATCGCCGGCCTGCGCGGCCTGCATGAGCGTCTCCAAGCCTTCCGGGTTCAAATTCCGCTTCATGAAACGCCTAATTGCCTCTGGGACTCGCACAGGATCAAGCGAAAAGAGAGATGGCGCCTTGGAATGCGTGTGCAGACTAGCCGAGACGGGCTGCTGTCGCGGCAACAGGCCGAACATAATTGACTTGGGGTTCCCTTTTGCTGGGAAACGAATCGCGGTCTACCCCTTGTTTTTTCAGCGTGCGTGTAACTTCCCTTGGCTTAGTCGCGAAACTACCAACCTGGTCCATTCACTCCCAGGGAGGATACATATGCCATGCCGCATTCGGCATCCAACTACAGCTCTGAAACGATATCAACTTAACGGCTTTTCGAATTGAAAAGGACATGCCATGGCACGCTCTGCAATCCTGGTCCTCGTGTTACTATCGGGCCTGTCGGCAGCTTCCGCAGGCACCGTCAGGACGCGGGGAGGGTGGATCGTCGTTGACACTCGGCAATCCTACCAGGCATTGGTCGAGCGGCTTGAGGCAACCGTCAAATCCGAAAAAATGGGGCTCGTAACGTCGGCGAGCGCGTCCGAGGGGGCGAAGGCGGCAGGCTTTACGATTCCGGGGAACAAGGTATTGGGCGTTTTCCGAAACGACTTCGCGCGACGGATGCTGGGTTCGAGCGTGGCCGCCGGCATAGAGGCTCCCATTCGGATCTACGTCACGGAAAATCAGGACGGTACGGCGACGCTTTCCTACAAGAAGCCCAGCACCGTGTTTGCGCCATACGCCGATGAAGGTGGAGATACCCTTAAATCCGTCGGCGCGGAGCTGGACGTGATATTCGCCAAAATCGCCGAGCGGGCAACGTCAGAAAAGTAGCGCGTCACCGACGTCCGAGTTTTCCTGCCAGTTGTGGGCTGGCAGGTCGGTGGAGGTCTCAGGGGCGGCCGGCTCCCTTGCGCGTGCCTGGCGGATCTATGTTTGGAATCTTCTGCTTAGGGCGTGCTTCAATGGGTTGGATGCTCGAACATCTAGGGCGGGTGATAGCAAGCTACCTGGAACAGCCGGAGCATGGCTTTGAGCCGTTTGTCCCTCCCGATCCGGTTGCTCTAGGTCAGACGATACGTCCCGGCGATGTGCTTCTCGTAGAAGGCAACAGCCGGATTTCGGGTGCCATCAAATACCTCACTCAATCGACATGGTCCCACGCCGCACTCTACGTCGGGCCGATCGAAATTGACGGTGGCGCAGGTGACCCGCATAATCTTATCGAGGCACTGCTCGGCAACGGAGTCGTGTCGACTCCTCTGGCCGCCTACTCAAGATACCATACACGAATCTGCCGGCCGATCGGCCTTTCCAGAGAAGATTGCCGCCGTGTTTGCGAATTTGCCATTTCCCGGATTGGTGTCCAGTACGATCTGAAGAACATCATCGATCTGGGACGCTATCTCGTGCCGCTGCCGGTCCCACAACGTTGGAGACGCCGAATGATTGCGCTGGGGTCGGGCGATCCGACGCGGCTCATCTGCTCCGGAATCATCGCGCAGGCGTTTCAGTCGATTCGCTATCCCATACTGCCGAATATCACCCGCGTTGGCAGTCGGTCGGCACAGGAGGAGATTTTGCGAATCCGTCACTCCTCCCTCTTCGTACCACGGGATTTCGACATCTCGCCATATTTCGCCGTGGTCAAACCGACGATTGAACAAGGATTCGATTATCGAGCCGTGAGATGGGCGGACCATCGTGAGCCCCGGTTAGCGGACGGCGTACCAGTCGAGGCCGGTTAGAATGCGAGCATATGCAGATACTCATGCTTACCGGAGCAATAATCGTCATGAATTCAGTCGAGCGTTCGAGATGCTAGACCGCTACCTGCTGGAAGCACAGAATGCGCTACTCCGTCCTGTTGCCTTGCAGCTCAGTTCGCGGGGCGTTGCTGCAGATGCTTTGACGCTCATCGGGTTTCTCTTCGGCGTTGGTTCCGCCATCTTTATCGCGACCGGTTTCGCAGGAACGGCGTTGATCCTGATTGCCCTCAACAGGTTGTTCGACGGCCTCGATGGGGCCGTCGCACGCCTGGCCGGACCGACTGACCGGGGCGCATTTTTGGACATCGCGCTGGACTTTGCATTTTACGCAATGGTTCCACTGGCCTTTGCGGTCGCAAATCCAACCCAAAACGCGATGGCAGCCTGCCTGCTGCTGGCGTCCTTCATGGGCACCGCGAGCAGCTTTCTCGCATTCGCTGTCATCGCTGCCAAACGTGGTGCCACGTCGACCAGCTTTCCACAAAAAGGCATCTACTATCTGGGTGGACTGACGGAAGGAACGGAAACGATCGTCGCATTCACTGCGATGTGTCTCTGGCCCAACCAATTCCCGATCATCGCAACAGTATTCTCGGTGCTTGCGCTTTTGACGACCATGATGCGCTGGTTGTGGGGTTGGCGCGAGTTTTCGGAGTCGAAGCTGTGAATCTCAAACTGCTCAGCGCCATCTTCGCATTGGGTTTGTTGCTTGCCAATGAAACCGACGCGGCAGACCGGTCCGTTCCAGTCGGGCAGTTTTCGAAGGCGTCGTTGGAAGGCTGGGAGCGGAAGGCGTTCAAGGATGAGACAGACTATACCCTTGTGTACGATTCCGCGAAAAGGTCGACCGTGCTTCAGGCCGTGTCCGGTGCCGCCGCATCGGGGCGCTTTCGAAAGATCGCCATCGATCTCACGAAAACGCCATTCCTGAATTGGTCGTGGAAGGTATCGGACCCACTTGTCGGCAATGATGAAAATGCTAAGGGCGGCGACGATTTTTCCGCACGTCTCTATGTCGTCGCGGAGCGCGGTATCATGGGCGTGACTTCGCTTTCGGTGAACTACGTGTGGGCGAGCCAGCACCCTACGGGAAGCAGTTGGCCCAGTCCGTTCACCAAGCGCGTCCGGCTGATCGCCATGAATTCGGGTTCGACCGGGCTGAACGGGTGGATTTCGCACAAGCGCAACGTGCGTGACGACCTAAGGAACCAATTCGGTGAAGACATTACGGCGATAGATGCCGTCGCGCTGATGACGGATACGGATAATTCGGGCGGCCGCGCCCGGGCCTACTACGGCGATATTTGGTTCACTGCGGAGTAGCGGGATATGAGTGCGGACGCGGAACCAGACGAAACAACACGACATATCGTGCTCGTAGGGGCAGGGCACGCGCATGTCGAAGTATTGCGGCGCCTTCGGCTTCGTCCCGAACCGTCCATCCGCATAACCCTGATCACAAGAACTCCGGAGACGCCGTATTCGGGAATGGTTCCCGGATTTGTTGCGGGTCACTATCAGAGGTCAGAGACCAATATCCGGGTAGACAGGCTGGCTGATTTCGAAGGCTGTACGGCGCTATTTGCCCACGCGGCCGGACTTGATGCCGATGGTCCCCGGGTGTTGCTGAAAGACGGACGCTCGGTGTCTGGCGATCTGATTTCCGTCGACGTTGGTGCGGTTACGGACATCTCCGATGCGCCGCGAAATGGCGGACTGGTCGTTTCCGTAAAGCCGATGGATGAATTCGAGAACTGCTGGCCGATGGTTGAGCAACGGATGAAGTCCGAATCGGGCGTGCAGATTGCTGTGATCGGAGCCGGCGCAGCGGGCGTCGAGCTCGCACTCGCAATTCGATATCGGCTGGATCACATGAACGCAGGAACAGACAAGCTGGCTCGGGTCGTTCTGGTCGAGAGGGGTGCTCGGATTCTCAGCGGGTTCCCCGATACGGTGCGGGAACGTTTGACCAGAATTCTTCTGAGAAAAGGCATACAGGTCCGAACAAATTTTGGAGCGTTTGATGACGATGAGGCACCTGGACCCTTCCGAATACTCATATGGGCCGCTGGCGTTTCGCCGGCCGCCTGGCTGGCAGGCTCCGGGTTGGCATCCGACGCTCACGGGTTCATTGCCGTAAACCGCCACCTCCAGTCGACGTCGCATCCGGCGTTCTTCGCCGCGGGCGACGCCGCCGGCATGGTCGAATCGCCCAGACCGAAATCCGGAGTCATGGCAGTTCGCCAAGGTCCCATTCTGGCCGAGAACCTGCTCCGCGCGGCGCGCGGCTTGCCGCTGAAGTCGTTCTGGCCGCAAAAGGAATGGTTGAGCCTTATCTCGACAGGCGAGCGCTACGCCGTTGCTTCGCGCGGGAACTGGTCGGCGGAGGGACGATGGGTATGGTACTGGAAGAACTGGCTGGACACGAGATTCATCGACCGATTTTCGGTTTAGATTCCGAATTTGCAGACGTTGCGCTGGGCGGCCCGGACGACAGGCGACCGACGAGGCCAGCGGATTGCGCCCTCAGGAAATCCGCGGGAGTATCGATGTCCCAGAGCTCCTGGGTCTCGAACACATCCAATCTCAATTCGTGCAAGCGGTCGCGCGTTCTCGACATGACCTCGTTGGTTCCCCACGGTATGTTCCCGAACAATTGGGTAACCGGGCGCCTTAGCCCAACGAGCGCGTATCCCCCGTCCTCCGCCGGGATAAAGACGGCGTCGGCGCCATCTCGAAGCGCGTCTGCGCAGTGCACGAGATGTTCGGTCGTGAGGGCCGGACAATCTGTGCCGATCAGGACAACAGGCCCATTTGGCGTTAGTGCCTCGAAGGCGTTCAACATTCGCGCGCCCAGATCGGCTCCAATTTGCTGATGGCTGGTGAAGGTAAATTCCCGGCTAAGTAAAGTGAATAGGTCGTGTGACCTGTCCGGGGCACACCATAGCGATATCGGTCGAAGCGGAGACCGTGTCGCCGTCTCGACCGTCTGCCGGATCAGGAACGCCTGAAGATCCGCGGCACCCTGGCGGCCGAGCAGCGGTATCAGTCGCGTCTTCGCGTAGCCGGCGACCGGCGCTTTGGCAAAGATCGCGATCTGGATCGGGTCAGGAATCTCGTCGCGCATGAGCATATTGCTCCGCAAGGCGAGAAGGGTCGGTGCCCAGGAAATAGGCCAGCCGCAACCGCCACATCAGCAGGATCGTCCTGACAATCCCGTTCTTTTCCCAACGCCGTCCGGACGTCGTTACTTTTGCTCGAACGCAGGCGGGCGCAGAAAGGCGCTTTAGGGATGTGGACAACGCTATGTCCTCCATAAGGGGAACAGCAGGAAATCCACCAATCCTTTCAAAAGCGTCGCGTTTGACGAAGATGGCCTGGTCGCCGGTGGCTATTCCCGTCCATCGCGATCGCAGGTTCATCATGAATGCTACAGCGGTCAGCAAGCGCAACGGAGATTCGATTTTCACGTCGAACCGTCCCCAGACGCAACCGCGTGCCATGAACGCCTGGTCGATCGCTTCCAACGCGCCTTCGGGTAGTACAGTGTCCGAGTGCAGGAATAGCAATGTGTGGCCATTGGCTTGCTGGGCCCCGGCGTTCATTTGAGAGGCACGGCCGCGTGGTGCAACAATCGCGTGATCGCAGAGGGGAGAAGCAAGTCGCATACTGCCGTCCTCACTACCGCCATCCACCACGATCACCTCCATCCCGCGCGCCCGCAGGGGTTGCAGGGCGGCGAGAGTAGCCGAGATGGTCGGTTGTTCGTTGAGGGTAGGAACGATGATCGACAACACGCGCAGATTCCTCGGAGCGTTATCATGGCTTGACGCCGATGTGGCTAAGCGTCTGTCTGGCTTTTCTCGTAATGACCGCGATGACAGCGACTGTTGCCAATAGGCCCATCGAGAACAACACGATCTGCGATATCTTCAGGTTTTCGCTGGTGGCCGCGGCCCGTCCTAGCGTTCCGATGTAAACGTACAGCGAGGTCCCCGGCATGATTCCGAAGAAGGTAGCAATCACGAAATGCCAAAACGGAATATCGGTTGCTCCGAAAGCATAATTTTGAAGGTTAAACGGAACTGCAGGGCTGAGCCTCAGTAGCCCCACCACCTTCCAGCCCTCGACGCTCGTGGCCTTGTCCAGTGCTTGAAGAAGCGGCTTCTTCTGCGCCCACATCCGAATCCTTTCGCGGACTGCGCTTCGGGCAATCAAAAAGGCGAGCGCCGCGCCGAGAGTTGCCGAAACGACAACGAGCGGAATCCCCCACAATCCGAAGGCAACTCCAGCGGAAACGGTCAATACCCAGCTTGGCAGAATAAGAACGACGGCGACCACATAGGCGACGGCGAATGCGACAACACCTATGGGTCCGAGCTTCTGAACCCAGTCCATAAACGATTGCACCCAATCCCTGATCGGTAGCACGAATCCCGCACTAACGAGAAGAAGCACGAGCAGCCCCCCGCCTAGTATCTTTATCAGGGTTGAGGGGGGCTCCTTCATGTCTCTGCTAACCGATCATTTGCCCGAGCAGGACGAGCCGCCCAGGACACAAAACTGGGAACAAAATGGATGGTTGAGCGGCACTGAACGGCTAGCATCTTTGAGCGTGTGCCCCAGTTCGAACTCCTCTTCATAGGGGAGCAGAGTACATGCCACGACGGCCGGCTTGGCAGCGCCCTTTCGCTTAATGACCATCCGCGATGACGAGCACATCACGTCGTCGGGCGACTTGTGAAGTATGTCCCAACAGGCGGTTGTGATTTCGGGAACGTCCCTTGCGGGCTCCATTTCCGGAAACAGAATTAGGGCACCGGGTTCGAAGGCAAAGGCAATGCGATGTTCGGAAAGGAGGCGCACATAGCCGTCGCGCTCGGCAGCCGGGTCTTCTCCCCACATCGTGCGCCCGGCGATGGATGTCCGAAATCCGTTTTGGCATAGCCACTTCAGACCTGAAAGAGCATGCACGAAAGTATCTGGACCGCGTTCCTCTTCATGGCGCTCGGCGGTGTAGTGGTCGAGCGAGACCCTAAGCGAGAGCAGGTGAGCGTATCGGCGGTTGAGGTCCAACAAGGCGACTTTGTGTCGTTCCATCGGCCGCATGCCGTTGGTCAGGATCAGAGCTTTAAAGCCTCGATCCAGGCAAGCTTCCAGCATGCCAATGATCTCCGGGTTCATGAAAGGCTCGCCACCGGTGAAGCCGATCTCCTCAGTCGTCAATCCGCCTTCCGAGATCTCGTCGAGGTAGTTCTGTACTTCCGCCTTGCGGATGTAGACTAGACGGTCGTTCCTGGGACTGGATTCGATATAACAATTGCGGCACGTGATATTGCAAAGTGTTCCAGTATTGATCCAAAGCGTCTTGAGCTCTTTCAGGGAGACACTCGCGCGAGGCTGGCCCGCCGCTGTCGTCGTTGGATTCTTGAACTTTTCCTCGGGCAGGCGAGGGATGTTTGCGCGTTCTTCCCTGGGCCACAGTTGTTGAAGCGAGGACTTGTTGTCCTTTGCATCAGTGACCGCAACTTCGGCCTGGTGCGGTCGCCATTCCAGCGATCCCTCGACAAGCGCAACCCCACGTTCGCGAATTTCCTTGAACGGCAAGGCATCGCAACTCGGCCAGATGCCGGTCTCAAGCGCCGCGGCGTAACCCTCCGGAAGCCCGGCGCTCCGCATCTTCTCAGCCGCGAGCCTGTAATCATAGTCGAGCAAGCGGTGTTCGATGGAAATGGCGTCGTCTTTCAGTTTCAGTATGCTGTACCAGACGGACGAGGTTCCATCGTTGGCGGGCATGCCCACGGCCCCCGAATTGTGCCAAAGCCGACCGTCGATAATCTGCGTAAATGGAATGCCGCAATGTCCACCTATGATGCCGTCGACACCGGCGCGATCGATTTCCGCGATCTTGATGGAGGCAGGGGTCGATGCAAAGATAAATCGGTTGATCGACGCCGCGCCGCCGTGAACCACGGCCAGCCGCGCGCCGCCGATCTCGACGTCGATCCGACGCGGCAAATTCGCCATCCATGAGCGCAGTTCCGTCCCAACGGTTCGGTCCGCATAGTTGAACCAGGCGCTTGAAAGCCGCTGGCAAGCGCTGTCCACCGGGAAACCGCAACCGCAGTCGGCGGTTCCCGATGCCAGGCTTTCCTCGCAGTTTCCCATGACGACATGACAGCCGAAATCGCGGACAAGGGTCGCAGTTGCGGCGGCGTCGGCTCCGTAGGCGACGATGTCTCCCGTGCAGATGACCCGGGCAGGCGGAATGCCAAGACGGGCGGCTTCGGCAAGCACCGCTGCGGTAGCTTCAAGGTTGCTATACGCGCCGCCAAATATCAAAAGCGGTCCGTCCGGCTCCAGGATCCGGAACCCCTGGCCCATCGGATTCTGGAGGTCGGGCCGGCCGAGGCTCTTCGTTGATATCTGAGATCGATCAAAATCCATAGGTTTCCGGCACATTCGGTTGCGAAGACTGGCGATAGAGGTCGTGAAATCCAGGCATCGAGCTAGATTCGCACGTTCGTTGTCATAGGTTACGCGCGACAACGAAAATAATTGCATTTCGCGAGATCAATTAACCGCCAGGTATTGGCGCGCCGCAGCTCAATCGACGTCAGAGATCCATCGAGAAAGAGGAAAACGTGCAGTCAGCAGCTCCATGGATGGTTCTGGCGGCCTATTGCCGATTGCGCCGTCGCTGACCCGTTAGACGCGTTTTGCTGATCCGATCCACGTACCGCTCTGATGCAGGATCGAGCGCGTTCCCCACTTTCGCTGCGCAGGAAAATTCGCGGGAGGCGAATCTCGGTCCGAGCGGTCCAGGCAAATAGCGTCACTTTTCACGTTACGGCAAGTAACCAATCCGACTCGGTGAGCGAACCCTTGGGGATGGCGCAAGGTGCCGATTCAGAGGGGGAAAGCCATGAAATCGATCGTACTTCTGCTAATCGCTCTACCGGCACAGATTGCTTCCTATTTTCCGTGGATGGGACCGCTGGTGATGCGGCTCGTCGTCGGTTACGTATTCATGCTTACCGGCTGGGCCAAGCTCAACAATCTTCCCCAGATGATCCAGAACTTCTCCGATTGGGGAATCCCGTTTCCCGGCATCCTGACGCCGTTTGTTTCCGCAGTGGAATGCTTCGGCGGCGCCATGCTGATCCTCGGACTGTTTACCCGTATCCCGGCAGCCATGCTGACTGTCGTCATGATCGTCGCGATCAATGTGGCGAAATGGGAAAACGTGGATTCTCTCGAAACGCTGCTGGGATTCGAGGAGGCAACCTACCTGGCTGCCTTCCTCTGGCTTGCTATCGCGGGGCCTGGCGCGGCTTCCCTTGACCGGCTGCTACTGTGGATGACCGGCCAGGAGAGCGAGCCGCAACAAGTCGTTTGACACTGCCGAATGACCTGCAATTGAACGTCGGCCGGATCGGCTTTGCGCATGCTTGCCGCGAAAGGCATCTTCATGGCTTTCGCTGATTTTCTGAGTTCTCCAAGGTGAGCCAGCTCAAATCTTCAGACAGGGCGCCTATTCGAAAATGGGTGAGACGCATCTCGGCTTCATGAGCTTGGGGCGCGCTCCAGGACGAGGCGACCCGCCCGAACTCACCCAGCGACCTACCGAAGTTGGGCGACCGTTTCGTGAAAAAAATGGAAGATGTGCGGTATCGGCGACGCTGCACATCCTGGCCCGGATCATGACGCCGGCCGGTGATCCGACCGAGCAGGTTCGGCTCGACTTCCAAAATAGGTACCCCGCCAGCCGGCAAGTGCAGCCTGCATCTTCCCCAGCGCGAAGAGGCTGCCGCCGCCGAATGCCGCGATGGCTCCAGCCGCAGCCAGGAGCGCAAACTCACGCTTCACCCCATTGAAGAACGCGATGACGCCCGTTGCAGAAAGGAGCTTCGTCAGCATGAACCACAGCAATATTGCGCAAGCCGCCGTTGCGAACCACCGCTCGCCGACACCCGCGATGAGGCCGAGGCCGATGATGGCCAGCAGCCAGCCCGGTGCTCCGAAGGTGATGATGTTGTCGTAGCCTGCAAAAAGGCCGCCCACGAGAAATACGGCACCGAGCGATATGCGTAGCAGCAGGCCCATGGGCTCCCAGTCACGGCCGAGCGTCTCAGGCATGAGGTAGCGGCCCGCGTCCAAGCTGCGAGCGCCGGAACCAAGATTGTATAGAACGAAGAAGAAGCCGGAGAGCGCAATGTCGCGGATCTGGATGAACTCGGCGGGCGACTGATAGGTTTTTGCCGTTAGAGCCACACCCGGCGTCGTTACGACCGGCAACGAGACCACGAAACTCCACAGCAGCAATGCCCATAATGCACTGAGCGGCCGCACCATCAGGCCGGCCACCAGCATAATGCCGGAGATCAATTCGAAGGCCGATAGCGCGGTGAGAAAGTTCCACGGCGTGAGAACCATTCCGAGAGGACTCGCAAACAGCCAGTCGAGAAAGGTCTGGTTGATGTAGCCGAGCGGCCCGACATACTGGTCGACGATTCCCTTGGCTTTCACCGGCGTGAGCAGGCGCTCCAGCTTGGCGATCCCTCCGGCGACAAAGACTAGACCGAGGCCCACGCGGAGCGCGAGCGCGATCTGCGCCTGCGCGCTTGAGGATTGTGGATTGGCGAAGGTGAACATTCGGGAAAACTCCTATCTTTTGGTGACGATCGATGCGACGGGATAGAGAAACAGCTGTTCAGCCTGGATACTGAACGGCAAGTCGAGCGTGCCTGGGCATGGATTGAGCGGCTAACTCCAGTATGCGATCGAACACAGCCTCAGCGGCGACCAGAACGAACACGAGGTCGTTTTCAGTCCATACAGCCACGCCATGACCCTTGTGCTGCTCCACCGCCACCTGGCGATTGCCACCGAGCACCCGGTTCGGTTGCGGCAGAGACAGTCCGCCGGCTTCCATGATATAAAGCACTGCGCGATCGTCGCCTGTCGCGTAAGTGACGCCGAGCAGGCGCCGCTCCAGCAGCCAGCAGAGCCGCACGCCGCCGACCTCGAAAACGCCAATCCGATCCCTGACCACGGGCACAGCGAACGGCACGCGCGCCTGCGCCCACTCCGTCACCGTCCGGCCGTCATGGGCCGTAGAATCGACGGTCCAGCCCTTGGCGCGGTAGGTGATGAAATCCTCGACAGACGCCTGCACGACATCGCGGCTCGGCAGCATCGACACGACGATCGCAAATGCCGCGATCAGGATCGCACAGGCAGTCGCGGCCATGCGCCAGCTCGGCCTTACCCTTCGTGCCGGTTTCGTCACATCGGCCTGCTCCAGCCGCGCTGCGATACCCGGCCACAGATGCTCTGGCGCGCGCTCCTCGGAAAGCGCACTCAAGGACTGATTGATCGCCGAGAGTTCATGCGCTAATGCGCGGCAAGAAGCGCAGGTACGCAGATGCGTGCGGACGTCGTTGGCGTCCACCTCATCCGCCTCGCCATCGACAAAGGCGCCGATGACCATACGGAGTTTGTCGCAGGCAGTCGTGTCTGTCGCTTGCATCGTCATTCAAGCCCTCGGTTGAGGTGCTGGACCGCTTGCGGAGCGACCCGATCGTCATGCTCGACAAGGCGTTGCCGCAGCAGGTCGCGAGCGCGAGACAATCGCGAACGCACGAGATCGTCGGTGATCGCGAGAGCTGTCGCGGTGTCGGCGTAGGACGCCTCTTCGACAAGGACGAGGATGGCTACGGCGCGCAGATCGATCGGTAACGCTGCAAGCGCCGCCTCTATGGCGCGTCCCGTCTCGCGGCTTGCGAGGGCGCGGTCCGGCCGGGAATGAAGCTCAAGATCGACCTGAAATGCCGAAATCAATTCGGCATTACGCGTTACGAGAGCCTCCCGCCCGCGGTGACGGGCATGATCAATGACACCGTTGATGAGAATGCGGAAAAGCCAGGGTCGGACCTGTCGAGGTTCATCGTCCGGCGAAAACGCCCTGTAGGCCTTGAGGCAGGTATCCTGGACGAGATCCTGCGCCAACCCGGCATCGCCCGTCATCCGCCGAGCCGTACGAAACAGCGCATCGAGCTCTGGTCTTGCCAGCACCTCGAACCGTCGTCGCTTGCCCGTGTCGTGCACTCGCCTTCGTCCTCTTCCGTCCCTGCGGATCGCCGGTCGTGAATTCGGAAGTTAAGACGACGACGTGGACAAATCCTCCGCTGATCAGGGTTCACAAATTCGTGAGAGTAGAACCAAAAAATGACACTGACACTTCGATCAACGCTCCAGCTTCGCGATCGAGCTTCAGAGCCAGACGACACGGGCGATCGCCGGGGTCGCGATCTGGATACTGTCGGCTGCCTTCGAGCATCGACCGCCGTTGGCGCCAGCCACGCGCTTTGAGGAGCAGGCGGGCGTCGCGCGCATACAGAAACAGGGCGGCGCAGACGTAACAAAAGAGGCTTGACCAGCGAACTGCAAGATAACGCAAGCAAGATGACCAGCCATCGAACTCAGGGCGCGTCCGCTGCCCTGGGTGGGTGCAATTTTGTGCTCCGAGTTGGTCCTGCTCGAGGCCAAGTATCATGAAGGTAAGAGCTGTGCGACCTGCTGAAGGACGCGATCTCCGTCTCGATCTTTTCCGTGGAATCGCCAATTGGGCGATCTTTCTCAATCACATTCCCAACATTACCCTGATCTGGATCACGACGAGAAACTATGGGTTCAGCGATGCAGCGGAACTCTTCGTTTTCATTGCAGGTTACGCGGCGGCCATCGTCTACGCCAAGAGCATGGTGACGCAAGGGTTCGCCGCAGGAACGACCCGCTTGCTCGAGCGCGCCTGGCAATTGTACGTCGCACATGTGGTGTTGTTCGTCATCAACGTTGCGGTGATCACCTGGACCGCACAAAACTACAACCAATCGCAGCTTCTGGAAGAGTTCAATGTGGCCCGCTTTATCGATCATCCGGCGCTCACGCTAACGCAGGGATTGCTGCTGAAATACAAGCCCTTCAACCTCGATATTCTTCCGCTCTACATCGTGCTGTTGGCGGCCTGTCCGCCGATATTCTGGCTGATGCTCCGACGGCCTCACGTCGCGATCGTGGGATCACTGATGCTGTATCTCGCAGCACGCCACTTCGAGTGGAATCTCCCCGCCTATCCGTCGGGCGTCTGGTATTTCAATCCTTTCACATGGCAATTTCTGTTCTTGTTAGGCGCCTGGTGCGCACTCGGCGGCGCTCCCAGGATGCGGGCGATCATTTGGTCGCCGACCGCGCTCCTTATCGGAGCAGCATACCTGATTTTCGCGCTGTTATTGACGATGGCCGGTCGTTTCGAGACGCTCGGAAACCTACTTCCTGAATGGCTCGTGAGCGTATTCAATCCGAACGACAAGACCAACCTCGCGCCTTACCGGATCGCGCATTTTTTGGTCATCGCCGTCATCCTCGTCCGGTTTATGCCTATCGATTGGCCGGGTTTGAAATGGCGCTTGCTGCAGCCCCTGATCGTCTGCGGCCAGCGTTCACTTGAGGTATTTTGTGTCGGCCTGTTGCTCTCGTTCGTTGCCCACTTCCTGCTTGAGGAGATATCCGCGTCGTTGCTCGCCGAAATCCTCGTGAGCACGGCTGGAATTGGCCTGATGACGGGCATTGCCTATTATCGATCCTGGTCGAAGAAGCTCGAAAAGCGGCCAAGATCGCCGGCGCCGGGATACCACTTGGACGAACCCATCAGCATCGTGGACAAACTGGTTGACGCTCAAATCGCGAATCGATTCAAGGCAGCGGATTCGAGCAGCCGATCGGTTTCCGTTTCAGGCCGGACGAAGCGGCGGACTGCAAAGCTCACGATGAACTGATCGATTTGCCGGAACGGCGGAGCGCCAGCTGTCTCCTGATGTCGCTGCAGCGCGTTCCGAACTGAAGGCCGGGCAATCCAGGCTTGTTGCGCCGCGCCTAATTCTCTCGAACAGCCCGGACTTACTTGTGAATAGGGCTATTCGGCCTGAAAGCGTGGAACGCAAAGGCAAACGGGACGTCGTAAGGGATATCAGACAGCCTTCCCTCTTGCTGCCGCTGCACGACGACGTTTCCGATATCGCGGCCGCCAGCGACGGACGCTGCATCGAGCGCAGATGTTTGCCCGGCTTCCCATTTTAGGATGACGTTGCCACTTTCAATCGTGCCCCGCTCTCTGAGCAGAGGCAGCGACCAGGCTTCATGATAACCCGGCTTGGTCTCGACCGCGATCACCCGTTCCATGGGCTCGATGCCGTCGGGCAGGGAGCCGTCGTACAGGAAAGGCATTTGCCCTTTCGTGTCATATCCGACATAGGGATTCGCGCCGTAGTTGCGCGCGGCGGGATCGTTTGGGATGAGCACGTGCCCCTGGGGGAAACGTTGACGGAAGCGGTCAAAAGATTCCAGGCGAGACGGGACCACACGCAGGCGTTTTCCATGCATGACGCCGACAACGGCGGTGCCCTCGAATTGTTGCCACCAGCTTTCGGTCTGCCGGTCGTACATCACGAGATCCGAGTTTCGGAGCTTGCCCGTCGTGCCGAAATCCAGGACGCGGTTCTCGACGGTGCGTTCGAAAGCGACAGAGGCATTGCAGAGCGGGCAATAGGTGACAGCCACTGGCGTACCGCCAACGATATCGTTTGCAATCTCGTGCCAGATCAGGACCCGCAGGGGGTACGCGCGTGCATCGCTGCCGATGACGAGCGAGATGACCGGCTCCGCGTGGTCGATGGCGGCCGCCCATCCGGTTGCAGTGCCATCCCTGAGTTGCTCGAAGCGAGGCTTGTCGATCGACGGAATGCCGTCCCTGCGCGGGCCGCCCGACCTAATTTCCGCCCATGGCACGGTGTGCTGGGTGAAATCAGTGCGAGGCCATTCCGCCCGCCAGATTCGCGGATCCGCCATGGCTGTACCAAGGGTTGTGCCGGTGGCCGGGGCAACGAGTACCGCCAACAGAACCATCGCTCGGATACGGCTTCGGAATCTCAATAGCTCCTCCCCCTGAGCGGGCGCCCTTCGCAGCGGCTCCAAATGTGCGTCCATTTCGATATTCGCCCGGTCGTCCGAAGAAGTTACTGTTGAGTAGTAGCAAATTTCGGCCGACGAGGAGCCGGCTGAATTCTGATTGAGCCGTGCCAACGGCAACGTTCTGACAGCCTGTGAATCCGTGCTCCGGAGGCCCCGGTGGGTCCCGGGCGGCACCTCGGTGATTTCCGCCGTCGGCGGCTAGGTGTGTCTTGTCGATCTACTGGCAGGCTCGACCTCGTAACGGGTCGCGCTATGCAGCAAGCCTGCAGCTCCCGTGCAGTCGCAGACTTGATATTGGCGGCGAACAGCCACGACAACCCGATATCGAGTCACGAGCGCGTGTACAGGAGTAACCTGCCCTGGAGTGCCCGCGAAATTCTATGCGGGCGACATGCCCGTGAGGCAACACCAGGAGACGTTCGATGAAGATGCTCGCATTCTCGGGTTCGGTTTTCGCGTTGACGATCGGTTTGACGACCTTTTCCAGCACAGTACCGGCCAAGGCGGATGCCAATGCCGCGTTCTGTCTTTATCTCTCCGGGAGGACCGACGCACGCGAATGCAACTATTATACGCTCGCTCAATGTCAAGCTGCGGCCAGCGGCGGAGGCGGTTCATGCACTGCAAACCCAGTGGCCGCATCGGCTCGACAGCGTGATCGTGCAACACGTTGATCGGATTGCGCCGGGAGCACGGCTCCCAGACGCGTTAACGACGGGTGCGGGCGGAGTCTTTCCAACTCCGCGCGCGACAATGCGCTTAGGATTGTAGGATGGGATGCTGTGGCCGCCGGCACGTCGACGAAGATCGCGAGCCTATTTCGACGTGACTTCATAGACTCTGATGCTGGAGATGTACGGATTTCCCTGTGCGATCTTCTCGGCATCATCAAGGTTATCCGCGCTTACGATCGTGAAGCCGGTGATAGAGTCAAGACCCAGCGGCAGATCCCTGGTTCCACCCTTCGAGACTTCTCGGCCGCTACTGAAGTGGCCGCCCATGTCGATGATGCTGTCCTTTATCGACTCGAACCATTTGCCCCAGGCTGACATGATTTCCGGCGTCGGCTTCTCGAATCCGTAGTGCAATAGAACATATTTCTTCACGGCGCTCTCCTTTTTGATTTCTTGCTCTGCGGCTTCGGCTTCATCGCTTCGGCGTACTGCAGCGACCGCTTGATCCATGACGCGCGCCTTCGAGCGTCGCTCAGCAACTCCCCCGGCAGCCGAACATATTCGCGCATCCGTCGGCCTTTCATCGGTTCAAAGGTGCGCTCGCCATATCGAGCGCTGAAGCGCGCGCGGTCTTCTTCGGACAAGCGCATGATGAAGTCGTTCTGGTGCAGGCCGATGAAAAGGTTGCCATTGGCGAACGCCGCCGGATAGCCGAACATTTGACGACGGGACACACTGGCGCTTGCTGGTACTGCCTTGTCGAAAAGATCAATCAGAGCTTGGGGCGATTTGGTCCACGACATCGGGCTATTCCACTACTTCGCGGCCGTTGCCCTGCCTCTGCGCTCTGCAAGGTCGAATAGTTGCGGCAGCTTGCGGACGAGCGCCAAAGAGCCGATGACCTTGGCGCGTTTTGCCGCTATTGCGTCTTCGAGTGAGACGCTCATGCCGACGATCTGCAGGACAGCATCGAACGGAGCTTCCAGCGTCCCTTTGCATTCGTCTCCACCCTTCTGGATGGTTGTCCCGCTCCGGCTGCCGGCGATCGTAAAGTCGGCTGATTTCTTTCCATGGGTCACGACAAGGCCAATCATGACGTCGGCGACGGGCTCGCGCCTTGCGATGGCATCGAGGCCAAGGAGCACCCAGTCGGGTTCGAATGCATCGCCGGGCACCGGAGGAAACAGAAAATGACCACCCCAACGGATCAGCTCCCGTATTGCCGGCTGAATGTCGCGCCCCATGTCGGTCAATTCGTAGAGTTGCGCGTTCACCGGCCTTGGCAATGTGATCTTGCGAACCACCCTGCTGTCTATCAAAGCTGCAAGGCGGGCTGTCAGCAAAGTAGGGCTGATGCCGTCGAGGTGGTCCAGCAGGTCGCCAAAACGCTTCGGCCCAAGTAAAAGCTCCCTGATGATCAGCAATGTCCATCGTTCGCCTATGAGTTCGGCCGCGCGAGCCAATGCGCAGAATTGCGGATAGTGGAGATTGCTCATCCGTTAAAAATCGCTCCATCGGCCCTCCTCACCCATTGCGGTGGGCGAGGGCAATCAAAGGCCCCACAGTCAGGAACTGCAAGACCGTAAAGCCGGTTTCGAGAACAACATAGTCGGAAATCGAAGACATCGGGTGCTTGGCCGCGACCGCCAGCGTGGTGAATGACCATGACAGCAGGCCAAGACCGAGCCCGTAGAGCAGTCCGTTTTTCAAAACCGACCCGCGGTGATTTGCAAATATACGGGGAAACACCCATGAAAAAATGATGCCTTGGATCACCATCGAGGCCAACCCGAACGGGATGATTGGATTGTCGGTGTAGATTCGAAGCGCATGATAGTCGGGCGCGAAGAGCACGAGATGCCAGACGAATGCGATGGGAAAGCTGGAGACGAGATAGGCTGCCACGCCGAGCCAAAAGCCACGGGCGGTCGACGGGTGGCCAATGTCGGAAGCGATCGTCATGGTGGACTCCTTCCTTCGACGTCAGGCAGGTGATTCTGAAAACGATGGAACGCCCGGTGTCACAAAGTCCCAGGCCGCGGCGCTCGAAGTCCAGACCGACATCTGCGGCGTGAACTGGTCAGGATCGTCGAGTACCGACGCCCGTACGAACACAAGCCCGGCGGCAGCCGCCGTTTGGGAATAGATACCCGAACCGCAAACCGGGCAAAACGCGCGGGTCACCTCGCGGCCGCTCTCGGCGATGGAACTGAATTCCCTAGCCTCGCCCGTGAAGGCAACGGCGCCATCAGGTACTCCGATAATTGCCGCATGGCTTCCGCCAGACTTTCGGCAATCGGTACAATGGCATTTGACCTGAAACGCCGGTTCTACGCTGCCCGAAAAGCGCACTGCTTTACATAAACACCCACCCTTTAGGTCCATGAGCGATCTTCCAGGACTATATTATATGTAGTAATTACTATATATTATGTAGTACTGCAAGTCGGATTCCGCTGGGAGTGCTTTGAACTCGCAGCGTGGCCGCAGGCTGCTGACATGGCGTAGGCGGCCAGGACGCCGCGTGCCTCGGCGGCGATGCCGGCGGTCCTCACGTCCACTCTCCCGAGCCTCAGGTGGGATTTCCGCGTCGTCGATGCGACGCTGCCGCGGGGGTAACGTGCGCGCGCGTTAGCCACGCCATAGAGGGCGGCATGAGCGGCGCTGAGCCCGGGAGGTTGCAGGCGTGCCGCACAGCAAGTCCTGCGCAGATTGGTCGATCCAGCCGGTCCGTAACCTGCGGCATGGCATGTTATGCGACGAGCTCTCCCAGTTGCTTCGGAACGGTTCCAGCGCAAAGCGTAGAGCGGGAAGTGACTTCTAAGGAGGCGGGGGTAAGGGCGTTGGCGGAGTGATCGACGGATGGGAAGCAGCCCCAAAATTGATAAGGCGCGGGGTATTAGATCACCGACCGAACCGGTCGCATTTTGTTGCGGTGGGTGGAGCGGAATCCCGTCGACTTCGGGACACAAGACTGGTGCACACGGCGCTCTCGGGCTTGCAAGAAATGCCTGATTTTATTGGGTTTTTGTGAGCGGCGCGGCAATCCCTCCCTCTCCGCCAATAAGTATCTGATATTACAGCAGAAAATGTCTCAGACTCAATTGCGCCGTCACTTCCGCCGGTTAGCGACCGCAATTGCGGGGGTTAGCCACTGAGAGAGCGAATTCCTCACGGTTTTCACGTTCAGTGAAGGTCTTTTCTCAGAACGCGACTTTGCCAGTGGCTTTCTCTGCGAATGCGCACGGTCAATCCGTCATCAGATCATAATCGCGGCGCAAAACGGTTTGGACGTAGAGCGCAGCGCTGGCCGCGATGTTGGCATCAGCAGCGCCCGCGGACAAAACACATAGGGACCAATTAGCTTCAGCGCGCTCATCCGTGACGCGATTAATGGCGATGTCCTGAACGTTATGACAACCGCCTTGCTTTGGGATTTCCGCCAACGCCCGCCGTCGCAGATCCGGCATCCAAAGCAGGATCTTTGCCATCGGTCTTACTTCGAAGCGTTGGCGATCTTGTGCTCCAAGTGGCCGGTCTCATGATCGCGGCGGAGCTGGCTCAGCGACGTCTCGTTCAGTTGGAGCAAAACCTCGCTCAGCTTCTCGGTTTCGGGATAGCCGGCTGCGAAACTCTGTCCGTAAGTAAGCCTTTTCGCAACGTGCGGATGAGGATGTTTCCGTGTTTGCCGCTGATTTCGCCATCCTTGCGGTGGCGGTTGTCGAGACCTGCCTCGTGCCCGCAGCCGACAGTATCCTCCCGCCGGGATCCAATGGCAACTAGGCGGGTTTAGTCAGGCTCGTTGTAGGGCTGCATGATTGCAGGGAGATGGAACTCACGAGGCTATAGACGCGATGTCCCGGGCACTTCCCCGCTTTGCTTCCTAAGTCGCAGCGTTAGTGGCCGTCTTCGATTTCGAAGGTGTTCCGGCAGGGGACTTTATGCGAATACGCATGGAGCCCCCTTTCGGGTGTTCGATTTCGAACGAATTTGTCCTTCGCACCAGATCGCTTAGCTTGCGAAAGCCGAAGGTTCTGGGATCGAAGTCAGAAGCCAGGTTGGCTAGTTGTTTTCCAACTTCCCCTAGAGGCACCCACCCATCTTCGCTTTCCATCTGTGTGATGACCTTCTTAATGATAGGCGTGGCTGCGCTGGGGGGTTGAAGAGGCTTCGAAGTCGAGGCGGCATCTTGACTATTCGCAGCACCGGCAAGCAGGTTCTCGGTGTATACGAACCTTCGACAGGCCTGCCGGAAGCTCTCTGGAGTTTTCTGCTCGCCGAACCCGAAAACATCGACGCCTTGCTCACGGATGCGGGCGGCAAGGCGTGTAAAATCACTGTCCGAGGAAACCAGACAAAATCCGTCGAACCGACCGCTATGAAGCAGGTCCATTGCATCGATGACCAACGTGATGTCGGATGCATTCTTGCCGGTGGTGTAGGCAAATTGCTGTTGAGGTATGATGGCGTGTTTCGATAGCGTATCGGCCCAGCCCTTGGAGCGAGGATTGGAGAAGTCGCCGTAGATGCGGCGAACGCTCGCCTCCCCGATCTTCGCAATCTCTTCGAACAGTCCATCCACGATCTTCGCGGAAGCATTGTCCGCGTCAATTAGAACAGCGAGACGAGGCGAGCGGAGTTCAGTAGGCATGACGTATCCCAATATAGACGGTGAGAACCAGAGAGGACGATGCCGTTTCAAAAGCGGGAAAGATAGATCGAGGCAGACGTGTTTTGGCTCCCAGCAGGCACCGGCCCGATTCGGCCGACATCCCCACTGGCGAGAGAGCGGTGCGCCGCGAGCTTCTGCACCTTTTGCGGGATTTCTCTCAGTAGGCCATTTTGCGGCACATGAGCGGAAATTCAGTCGACATTTCAAAAGGATATTTTGAGAAGCCTATCGGCAGTTCGAATCCCTTTGAGCCCGATGGCCCTACCATCGGCCCCATCGCGGCAAAGGCGTGATTCCGAGGTCTAGGAAGGTCGCGGAGGCCCTCCGATTGGGCGGGATACGGCGGCCGGATTTTCCGATTTAACCAGCGAACGTGTGCCGTGCGCTCGTCATGGCGCACGGGTTCGACTACCACACAAAAAAGCACCCCGGCCATCGCGCCGGGTTTGCCGCTGGCGCGTCTCATTCGCGTTCTTGTATAATTGCTCAGCCGGAACCGATTCCGGCATGACGCGGCGCCGACATGATTCAGCGCTTTTTCATGTGATAGCGTTGGAACACCGCAGTTGGCGCAAGGGTCCCCCTAACCGGCGCTGCCGGTGCTGCACCTCTGTTTGCGTCTGATCCGCCTCACGCTCACGGGTAGTCACTTCACGGACAATCCGTTCGCGATCACGGATAATGCGCTTGGCAATGATCGCCTTCTCAAGCTAAGCGCGTTCGCGCATTTCCTGAGTCTCTGCCTCAACGCGCGTCTTGCATGCGGCGCGGGCCTCCTTATCCACAATGCTCTTAAGGCTTTTACGGGCGTCGGCGAGAGTAACGCCGCCGCTGATGGCTGCGCGGACCCTAGGCCCATCTCACGCACGCGCCCGGTGCCCCTCTCTTTGTACATAAACACCCATCGGCGCTGACCGGCGCTGCCAATGTTGAGTTACAGGATGGCACCGTCCGCGTGACGGCCTATTTGGTTGAGGTGCTTCAGCTCGATTGCCTTTAGGCGATTGGTGAGTCGTGCCATCAGCGATGAGCGCAACTTAAATGGACCCCCTATCCGCCAAAGCCCTATCCTGCGATTACATCGAACGCAGGGCCGGCAACGGAACCCTGGCCGGTTCGGCAATCGAAATCGATCGAGCGGGTAGGGCGGCGTAAGACGCTGCTCAGCTCGTCCGGCAATGCCTGATGGCGCAGTTGCTGAAAATCATAAGGTCAGTCAGCCGGTTCCCTGCTGTCCTGGCGGCCGCGCCGACCGACGAAGTTTGTTGCGTTTTTGACGCATTGCGCCTAAAAGCCCGTTCTCACCGGAAAAAATCAGGCGATGGCCCATAATTACGCGATCAACGACGATGTTCACCACCAGTTGCAGGGGCCGCAGGGCCGCGCCGTCGTCAAGCAGCGCAGCGTCTATACGATCGTCACCTGTCTGCCGATCGAGGCCGATGGCCGCCCGCGCTACCGCATCAAGAGCAAGACCGAGAACGTCGAGCGCGTGGTGACCGAGGAACAGATCAGCCGTCTCGGCTGATCCGGGATCCTCCGAAGGTCAGGTTGACCAACTGAATGTCGACCACGCTCGATCGCGGTGCCGGTCTCACTGCGGCGCCAGCACCGGATGGACCAGGGCGGCGCGGGCGAATTTCTTCAGCGCCACGGGCTTGCCGAACAGGTTGCCCTGCACCAGGTCGAAACCCATTTCATTCGCTGCAGCGAAGTCGGCCCGGGTCTCGATTCCCTCAGCCACGATTCGGATGCCATATCCCCTGGCGAGTTCGATGATGCTGCGGCATACCGTCTGCTTCAGCCGGTCGTTGGCGCAACCCGCGACGAATTGCCGGTCCACCTTGAGCTCGATGAAGGGGAACGTTTCGAGACCCATCAGCGCCGGCCAGTCGGCCCCGACATCGTCGATTGAGATCGCAATGTTGCGAAGGCGCACTTCCCTGGCGACATCGATCAGCAGCTTCAGATTATCGATCACCTCGGTGCTCTTGACCTCAATGAGCAGGCCAGCGAATGCCGGATGGGCCGGGATCCGCTGGCAGAGATCGTGCACAGCCTGGTGATTCCGGAGAAAGGAGACCGGCAGATTGATCGAAAGTTCTGTCGGACCTTGCTTTTCGAGCAGGTAGCGCCAATCCTCCATGGCGCGGTCGATCAGGAATTCCGACAAGTGCCGGAAATGGGGATCGTCGCCTTCCGGCACAAAATAGGCGGGCGGCACCACGCCCCAGGTCGGATGCCGCACACGAACCAGCGCCTCGGCGCCGCATCGCACCAGTGTGCGGGCATCAATCTTGGGCTGATACCATAATTCGAGCCAGCCGGCGTGCAGCGCCTCCGCCACGTGAACGGCCGGGCTGGGTACCGGATCCTCCGGCAGAAGCATGACAACCCGTTCACGCAACACCCCGGCGGCAAACGGCGTGGTAAGCGGCGGCAGCATCGCGAGGCCGTATTCCTCGCCCAGCTGCCGCACGGCCTTGACGATGATCGACTCGCGGGCGCCGATGGCGAGAACCTTGCCGACGAACTCTCGCCGCGCCAGGATTTCGAGAATCCTGCCGGCCTCGATGCCGTCGACCGACACTCCGATAACGACGAGATCCGGAAGATGTGTCGCTAGTATCTCTTCCAGATCATCGGCCTTCGCACATTCGCTGGTAACGAAGCCGAGATCTTCCAGGATGTCGGTGAGAAACGCTCGTAGGTGTTTCTTGCCGTCCGCAACACAAACGCGCGGCACGACTTTACGGCGTCCAAACGTTGTATTTGTCCGCGCCAAATTGCCACCGCGCGTCGGGTGCGTCATCGCCAGTTTCCCCCTGAAGTGGAAACTTAGCGGCGCGTAGAGTTTCAATTATGGTGATTTTGTGGGTAGATTTGAATTATCCGCTTAACGTTAAGCGGCGCAATGTGCTTAAAATCTACAGTTCCGCGCTGGAAAGCCGGGGGTAATGCAATGCCCCGGGGGCAGCCGAACGTCGAGCGCGAGTGCCCGCGCGACCGATCGGCCGGCCGGGCCAGCCCGCGGCCTTTGCTTTCGCTGGCCTTTTGCAACGCTGGCGGGTTTCGCTTGCTATTCCGGCCAGAACAGCGTAAACGCCTCCCATTCGAACGATCGATCTGCCTTGTTGAACGCGCCGAACCGGCTCCACTCCCCAAGACATCGCTGAAATCGGATTACGCTCGCGCGAAGGTCGTGCGGGCACATCGCGCATTGGCGCATCTTGGAGAAACTCAAATGTCTACCGGAACAGTTAAGTGGTTCAACGCAACCAAGGGCTTCGGCTTCATTCAGCCTGACGACGGCGGCAACGACGTGTTCGTTCACATCAGCGCCGTTGAGCGCGCCGGCATGGGCTCGCTCAACGAGGGTCAGAAGCTTTCGTACGAAGCGAAGGTCGACAGCATGCGCGGCAAGACCAGCGCGGAAAATCTCCGCGCCATGTAACTTCAACCGATCCCACCGATTTCCGCGGATGTACCGGAATCACAGGGATCGTTTGGCGCAGTGACATGAAATCAGGGCCCGCCGGCCAGACCGGCGGGCTTTTTTTGCGCGCCTCTTCTGCCGCCAAGCGGCCCCGGCGTTTGTTTGGCCAGATGTGAAGCAGGTCACATCCGGTCAACCGCTTCGGCGCTACTTACGATGTGGCTGGGGGTGTGCCAGCATCGAGGACCAGGCAAGTGAAGACGCGGCGGATGGCATATTGGTGGCTACGGTTCGTGATCTCGGGACGATTTCTCGAGAAGTTTCTGAACCTGCGGCACATTGGCGCTCGTAGCGCCTGCAGGCCGGATCAGCCGACGATCGAGTGATGCGCTCGGCCACATGGGCGAGTGCGCGCAGGCGCGGGCTCTTCAGGCTGGGCTGACGAGTTTCCTGCAGAAGGCCGCTCCGCCGACCAATGCGTCGCGTCCCTTCCACGCCAGATAGGTCAAGCGGCCGGAGAGGGACTGATGGCCGCGCAGGCGGCGGGATCCCAGCACGTGGCCGACATTGTCGGGAAACCGGCTCACTTCCGCCTCGACCAGGATTGCCGTTGCGTCGACCAGATCCCCGAGCCGCTTTCCCCACTGGCATTCCTCGAGCTGGTCGATGCGGACCCGCAAGGCGTATTCGGTGTCGTAGATCTCGGTCAGAATTTCCTTCGCAACCAGCACCCGGTTGTTTTTCAGCGCAACGCGCAAGGCCAAGCGCCTGTTGTCCAGTCGGTCCAGCACCATCGAGACCGTGATTGCATAGGGCGTGGCGGCGATGTCTTCGGCGTTCTTGCTCGGCGCGGCCTTGCTGGCGAGGCGGATCAACTGCCATGGAGTCTTCAACCGCCCGGCCACCAGCGCCAGCGCGAACGGCAGCGCGTCGGCGTGCCTTTTTCCCAGCGCGCCCAGCAACGCGGCTACTTTGGAGACTTGTGCATCGCCGAACTCCGCGATTTTGGGCGGGAGCGCATCGTTGAACTTGGCGAGGGCGTCGCGTGCGCGCAGCACGCAAAGGATCTTGCTCAGATCGCCATAGGCCGAGCGCGCGGTGGTATAGACCGCGAGTTTGGCCCGGGCCTGACCGGCGGCATCCGGTGAGCCCAGCGTGTTCTCGAGGGACTTGATGACCTTGGTCTGGAAGGTGTCGACAACCCGCTGGGCTTCGCGCTGACTGTCGGCGGCGATCAGCTTGTTCACCGCTCCGGCATAGTCGCGCGCCATCGTCGGCAGCAGATCCCGGCTGATCCATTCCCAAATGGGAGAGACCGAGCCACGCGATATCCGCCCTGAATTGGCATGGTCGGGGTCTGCGTCGATCAGCAGTGGTTCCAGCGGAGCGAAAAAGAATCGCGAAGGATTGTTGGCGCGATTCTGAGCCGAGTCGTCGGTACCGAGTTCGGCGCGCAACTTCTCCAGCACCGCCGCCGCACCGGCAATTTCGGCGCCGCAGACTTCCAGCCGCTCAAGCTCGGTCAGAAGACTGCCGCGCGTCAGCGGCGTCAGCCGCTGCAGAAACTCCTGGATGCGGTCGCTCAGTGTCATTGCGATTCAACGTTCGCGCGGTTTGAACCGGAGCCCCTGCGATCGACCTGCCGCGCGCAGGCACAAACGCGCCAAGCATGGAACCACGAAAACAGTTTGTGCCAGATTAAGAAGTCAAGCCGCGCGCCGCGGAACGGCGGCCGCGCTGGCTCATGGCCAAAGGTCAGTAAAACTACCGAGGTTTTGACGCGAGTCGTATGCTGGTGGCACAATACGTACGACCGGTCGCCGAATTGCCATCGGCGCCGACCCCGGGGCAACATAAAATCACCGTAGTCTTACTGGGCAAAAAATTAACCCTCAAACAGCAGAGGGTCGTTAAACAAACTACATGTCGCAGCAGGAAAACCGAATCACTGATTCGCCTTTCTCGAAGTGGACGGAAGGCAACACGCCGACCGGCGACGACGGTCGAGAAATCGTCCGGCTGTCGGCAGCGCGAACAGATGCGATGAATGAAGCCGGTGCTGCGATCGCACGTCAGCTCAACGGACCATTGACCGCGCTGCTGCTGTACATGGGCGAGATCAAGCAACACAGCCACCAGCTGACGCAAACCGAAGGCAATCGGGCTTACCTGCAGCAAGTCGTGGAGAACGCGCTTCAGCAAACCGAGCGCGTCTGCGCCATGATGAAGCAGATTGCCGGCACGCACGAGGAAGCCGTCGTTGTGCCAGGCCGCGCGACCGGCTGGGAAATGCGTACCAGCCGGGTCAAGGATCGCACGCCGGGCGTCATGTTCGCGTCGGAGCCCGGTCAGAGGCCGCTGACGAGGCGGGAGCGCGAGGTACTGAACTTCATCAGCGAGGGGTGTTCCAACAAGGAGGGCGCCTTGCGAATGGGTATCAGTCCGAGGACTTTCGAAAGCCATCGCGCCGAGGCGATGCGAAAGCTCGGCGCGCGAAACACCGCAGATCTGGTCCGCACCGCGCTGATGCAAAAGGGTGGCGCGTAGCGCCGCACCGCGCGCCGCTGGTTCGCTATTGCCACCGGCCGCGATATGCGCTCGGCCGCTTCAGTTACGGATTCTTCGGCAAAGCTGCGAAGCCGGCCCCTCGGGCAGACCTGCCGCTCAATAGAGAGCTTCCATGAAGGCGCGGACGCGGGGCGTCGGCCGCAACGTCTCGGCTTTGATTTTTGGGTTCGTTCAAGACGATCGTGATGGTCCACATCGTCGGGATGCTCGACTTAATCTCCAGCACCGAGCGCACGTGTCCCGTCACTGTGGATTCGCCGGATCGGATCGTTGCGGTTCTGCCGTTGAACTGCGCGATGCGAAAACGCCGAACCTCTTTCTGGTCGGTCGTTTCAAACGTAAACATGGAAGCCTCCTCTGTTCACGCAATATCGCCGCTTAACGTTATCCGTGTGTAAAAATCCCACGCCGTAGAAGTACTGCCGCGCTACACCGATGATGCGGCTGAGGGGCGGCATTGGTGTCTGCGGCTCGGCTCGAAATTCTCGCGCAGAGCGATGCAATACCGCAAACAGCAAGTTTGAATTAGCTCCGGTTGGCGATCGCGTGGGCCGCGGAGTGTTGCGACTCGGTGGCCCGTCGTCTGGAAAACCCGATTGGGATCGCGTGGTCTCTACCCGGCCGACCCGGGAAATACCGCTTCCATCTTGGTCTTCAGCGTCGCGGCATTGAAGGGTTTGACGATGTAGTTGTTGACGCCGGCCTTCTTGGCGGCGATGACGTTCTCGGTCTTCGACTCTGCGGTAATCATGATGAAGGGCGTTTGCGACAGCTCAGGACTGGCGCGAACTTCCCTGAGCAGGTCGTAACCGGTCATCGGCTCCATGTTCCAGTCCGAGATCACCAGGCCGTATTTCTTGCCCTGCATCTTGGCGAGCGCGGCCGATCCGTCACTGGCGTCGTCTACGTTCTCGAAGCCAAGCTGCTTCAGAAGATTGCGGATGATCCTGATCATCGTGTTGTAGTCATCGACCACCAGGATCGGCATCGATAGATCAAAGGCCATCTATTTTCTCCGCGCGGTTCGCAACTTGCCGGCACAGGGCGGGATAGTCGCAGCATGAGCAAGAAGATCATCTTGCCTCTCTCGAATACGCCCGCCGGCACCGTGACAACTACCAGCGGTGATTGAACAGCCCGTTAATTCCGGCAGAACTAAAGCCGCCGGCGTTGTTGAGTTTCCAGTAGTTCTACCGATTCGGTCAGCGTTGCGGTGCGCGATGTAGGTGATCTCGGCATGTCGCAGCGCGCGCACACCGATGCGACATCGATGTGGTTTCACAGCGAGCCAATGCAGCTCGCGGCAACATGCCGTCGCATCGATGCGCTCGCGGTCTGCCGTCGCGCGGTGTCGGTACTTCTACTGACTCGATGATTCGCAATTCCGGGTAGTTGTACGGACCGTCAATTTAACGAACAGGTAGCGCCGACGGAACAGGGTGGCACGGTCGCCGACAGAAACGTGCGGCGTCGCGTCAATCGTGTTCATCCAGAAGGGTAATCAAAATGTCCGGCATTGTTCTTTCGTCCTCAGTTCGTCAGAATTTGCTTTCGCTGCAGTCGACCGCCGACCTGCTCGCCACCACGCAGAGCCGTCTCTCGACCGGCAAGAAAGTGAATACCGCGCTCGACAACCCCACCAACTTCTTCACCGCCCAGTCGCTCGATGGCCGCGCCAGCGACATCAGCAACCTGCTGGATGGCATCAGCAACGGCGTGCAGGTTCTGCAGGCCGCCAACACCGGCATCACCTCGCTGCAGAAGCTGGTCGATACCGCGAAGTCGCTCGCCAACCAGTCGTTGCAGACCACGGTGGGCTATTCCACCAAGTCGAACGTTTCGGCGACGATCTCCGGCGCGACCGCGAGCGACCTGCGCGGCACCACGACATTCACCAGCGCGACGGCGACCAGCAACGTCATCACCAGCGGCGCAGCCGGCGGTACCACTGCGATCACCTCGGCTATCACGCTGGGCGGCATTTCCGCTTCGCTGGTCGGCGCAGCCGCAACTGCAGGCGACGGCACGACGGCCCTTACTGGTGCCATCACGTTGCTCGGCACCGGTGCGGCCACCGCAACGGGTCTCATTGGCAATGCGCAGCCGACCGATGGTCAGACGCTGACCGTCAACGGCAATACGATCACCTTCAAGGCGGGTTCGGCCCCGGCTGCAGCCGGCGTTCCCGCCGGATCCGGTGTTGAAGGCAACATCGTCACCGACGGCAGGAACTCCACGGTCTATCTCGGCGACACCACGACCCCGGTGGCGACCGTCGGCGACCTCGCCAAGGCGATCGATCTTGCCAGCGGCGTCCGCAAGGCGGTCATTACGGCCGGCGCAGCCGTCACATCGAACTCCTCGGGCACCAACGGCGCCGTTGCCGGCGGCATTCTCACCCTGACCACCGGAACCGGTTCTGACCTCAGCATCACCGGCAAGGCGGACCTGTTGAAAGCCCTCGGTCTTTCGGCTGCGACCGGCGGCGGGGACACGACGGTCACCAGGGCGCGTACCACGACGTCGGCAACGCTCGGCGCGCTGGTGGATTCAGGCTCGACACTGAACGTCAACGGCAAGACCATCACCTTCTCGAACGCCGCTGCTCCGGCGGCTGCGAACGTAGCGACCGGCTCAGGCGTCAGCGGCAACATCGTCACCGACGGCAGCGGCAATTCCACCGTCTATCTGCAGGGCGCGACGATTGCCGACACCCTGAACGCGATCGATCTGGCCACCGGCGTGAAGACTGCGGTGAACGCCAGCGGTTCGGCCACACTGAGCACCGCCTCCGGCATTGCTGCTTCGTCAGTCTCCGCCAGCGGCACCTTGCAGCTCAGCACCGGTAGCTCCAATGACCTGTCCATCACCGGCACGGGCAATGTTCTCTCCGCGCTTGGCCTTACCGGCGCCACCGGCAACGCAACGAGCTTCCAGGCGACCCGTACCGCGGGCGCTGGCGGCATCAACGGCAAGAGCTTGACTTTCTCCGCCTTCAACGGCGGTACGGCGGTCAACGTCACCTTTGGCGACGGCACGGCTGGCTCGGTCAAGACGCTCGATCAGTTGAACGCCGCGCTGCTGGCCAACAATCTGGCCGCGACGCTCGACTCGACCGGCAAACTGTCGATCTCCGCGACCAACGACTACGCTTCGTCCACCTTGGGCTCGGTTGCCGCCGGCGGCTCCATCGGCGGCACCATCACCAGCGCGCTCACTTTCTCGACCGCGTCGGCTCCAGTGGTTGATGCCCAGGCTCAGTCCGTTCGCAGCAACCTGGTCAGCCAGTACAACAACATCCTGGCCCAGATCACCACCACGGCCCAGGATGCCTCCTTCAACGGCGTCAACCTGCTGGGCGGCGACCAGCTCAAGCTGACGTTCAACGAAACCGGTAAGTCCACGCTGAGCATTACCGGCGTGAACTTCAATGCGGCGGGCCTCGGCCTTGCCAACCTGACGAGCGGTGTCGATTTCATCGACAACGCCGCCACCAACAAGGTCGTCACCAGCCTGAGCGCTGCCTCCACCAACCTGCGCTCCCAGGCTTCAGCCTTGGGTTCGAACCTGTCGATCGTGCAGATCCGTCAGGACTTCTCGAAGAACCTGATCAACGTGCTGCAGACCGGCTCGTCCAACCTGACGCTGGCCGCGCCAGTCGATCGCGGTGTCCGCGCTGGCGCTGGCCAACACCTCGCAGCAGAGCGTGCTTCAGCTTCTCCGCTGAGCTCGGCTACGAGACCAACGATCAAGGCGGCGGGGGAAGCCCCGCCGCTTCTATCGACCTAGGCGTTCCCACCACTGGAAGGCGGCTCGCGGGCCGCACGCTGGTACGAACGAAGTTTCGAAAAGGCCGAGGGTGGTTACACCCGCGCCGTATCCTGAAAGGACGCGACCATGCCGTTGAGAGTCGAGCTGAAGCCGTTCGAACGAATTGTCATCGGCGAAACCGTCCTGATCAATTCAGGCAGCCGCACTTCTTTTCTGGTCGATGGCGAAGCGCCGATCCTTCGCGAGAAAGATACCGTGACCGCGGAGACCGCCAACACGCCGGTTAAGCGACTCTATTTCTGCGTTCAGATGATGTATCTGAAGAACGACGTGTCGCGCTACCGGACGTCCTATCTCGGCTTCATCAAGGATCTGCGGGAGGCCCTTCCAGGTTCGCGCGAACAGATTGATGCCGCGAATGCCCATGTTTCGAGCGGGGCGCTCTACAAGGCGCTCAAGGAAATCAGGAAGCTGATGAAGCTGCAAGAAGAGCGGCTGGCGGCCTAGGCGGCGCGAGACTGCTGCGCGGATACATAAGAGGCCGTTGCGGCGTCGCGATCTGCGAAATCGCGCAACACGCGCTTGGTGTGCCGCCTTCCTGTTACCGACGATCGTATGCGCTGATGCGCGGTGAGGCCGAGGCGTTCGTGATCTATGCACGCGGCAGCCGGCGTCCATGCACTTTCCTCAATTGCCGGCTTTCCGTCTGCCCCGTGGCGCCGGGTCTTTCCGTATTTGAACGGAGCGTAAAATTAACGCGGTTGTGAAACCGTCAAGGTTATCGATTGCTAGCAAGATGGGTCAAGCTACCGGGGCGCCGGTACCGACGCAATCCGATACGCGCGGCTGTAAACAAATGCCGGTCCTCCGGGCCCGGATGTCCGAAGCAAGAACGGTTTATCGACGACCGCAATACAACTGCCTGGAAGGTTCCGATGGACGATCTTTTGCGGGAGTTTCTGACCGAGACGGGCGAGAGTCTGGATACGGTGGACAACCAGTTGATCCGGTTCGAGCAGGACCCGAACAACGCGAAGATTCTGGATAACATTTTCCGGCTGGTTCACACCATCAAGGGGACCTGCGGCTTCCTCGGCCTGCCGCGGCTCGAAGCGC
>LNFM01000987.1_pt1 | contig 66966 bp, 96 predicted proteins | sample 596031 | NCBI WGS metagenome assembly LNFM01 (sample SAMN04254537, study PRJNA301005) | activated carbon metagenome | isolation source: dual media filters at the Ann Arbor, Michigan drinking water treatment plant | place: USA: Ann Arbor
TCGTTCTTGGGATCAATCTCAGGAAGGTCTTCGACGGCTTCACACAGCAAGAAGACTTGGCGCAGCAGTCGGTCAACATCGTTGTTCTTGGCGGGCACCGGCTCCCCTTGTGGCATTGAGCGCAGAGCAGCGAGGGCGTATTCGCGCATCTGTTCGGCGGTGTAGCCTGAGATGGTGACGTTGGCACCGTGGACTCGACGGTAAATCGTCGTGACCTCTGGAAGCGGCGGCAGCGCTTCGATTGCTTGCTTGATGCTCATTCGAGTTCACTCCCTGTCGCCCAGTAGGCAAGGTGTTGAAGAAGCAGGCCGGTGATGCCAATGACAATCCAAGGGATGGCCCAGATCAGCGAGGGCGCACGCTCTCCACCGATGCCAAGCGCAATCCAAAAGACGGCAGCGATCAGTGCAAGTTGTAGCCCGATGCTCATAGCGTTCCTTCCGATGCGCGGGCTGCGTCGATGGCTTGTCGCAACGTGCCGCTTTTGACAGTCACTCGCATTGAAGGCCATTCGCCTATCTCGTAGCCCGCTCCCAAAATGCTGCGAGCGATTTCGACTTTTCGCCTAGTAGCTGCGAGTTCGATCCAGTTCAGCCGCTCAGCGTCATCAATCGCATCCATGTGAAGCCGCGGCATTTCCGCTGCTACCGGCATTGGCACGGTGTACTCGACGACCTCAATCAGCACGGCTTGCGTCTCCGTGGCAGCCCGCTCATCAGGCTCTACCGCTGTTGGTGCGCTGGGACGTGCTGCGAGCATGGCGCGGAATACTGAGCGCCACCAGAAAGGCGGCTCCTTGCCCCGGGAGTAGTTTTCAGGCGGGCAGACGAACTCGCCTTCTTTGCCAAACAGCCAGCGAAGCGCAGATTCAGGAACAAGCACGAACCCATCAGGCACAACCGGCTCGGCCTGTGGTGCGTCGCGCAGTGCGGCGCGGGCGTAGGCTTCCATTTGATGGCGCGTGAAGTTAACTCGGGCGTCTCGTGCGCTGCACCAGACCTCGGGCTCTGGCAGCGGTGGCAATTTCACATCCATGTTTCTCTCCGGGGTTGGCCCCACCCCGAAGGGTGGGGCAGTTTCACATCACTTCTGCGCGATGGCCTTGCAGGTAGGGAAGTCGGCCATGCCCTCGACCTTGCACACGACACTCTGCTTCTCGGCCTGGGTGAAGCCGCCAGCGCGCTCCATCAGGTTGAGTGCTGCGATGCTCAGACACGTCTGGTCGTTGCCGATGGGGAAGGTGCCCGAGCCCGCGCCATCACGCGTGGAGCCGCCGCCGAAGAGGTACAGGCGGCAGCTGGTGGGCACCGAAGGCAGAACGCCTGCGACCACGGGCGGGGTGTTGCTCTCGGTCACGTCACCGCCGATGCTCACGTTCGCGGTGGTGCGCTGCGCGCTGTTGTTGCCTTCGTTGGTCAGCTTGTTGCCGCCCGAGTTCGACACGGCCTGCTGTTGCTGGCCCTGCAGCTGCCCTTGCAACTGGCCCTGCTCGTTCACGTTGTCGTTGCGCACGGTGCTGTGCACGCCTGCCGTGGCGCTGCCGCCTGTACCCACGCCGATGCCGACACCGGTCGCCTGCGCTGCAGAAGCTGCACCTGCGATGGCCGAGCCGCCTGCGCCGCCTGCGCCGCCCTGACCGCCTGCGCCGCCCTGGTTGTTCGTGGTGTTGTTGGTCGTGTTGCTGTCCCCGAAGACGGGGCCGTTGTTGTTGCTGTTGCCTGCGGCAAAGGCGGTGCTTGCTGCGATGAACAAAGCGATGGTGATGAGACTCTTTTTCATAAAAACTCCTGATGATCTGGGGGCAGTTGATTCAGGCCTGCCCCCTTCGCCTGTTCCCTTGCGGGGAATTACTTGCCGTTGGCTGCGAGCATCTCGCGCAGCTTGGCTATGCGTTTGTCGTAACCCTCGACCGCTGCCGCGTGGTAGTCACGGCGCTGGTCTTCCTTGTAGCGCAGGCGCTCGATCTCTTCGAGTTCGGCCTGCATCGCCTCGGCGACGCTGTGTTTGCGGAAGTGTTTCAGCATTTCAAATCTCCACCAAAAGGGCGATGGCCCAGACGCACAAGATCGTGTCGCAGACTGCATTGAACGCAGTCGTGTAGGGGGTGCGCTCGGGGTAGCGACCCGTGTAGAGCCAGGACAGGGTGCCGATGACCGACAGTCCTGCCGCTATGACAATGAACCAGAGGAAGAACTTCATCTCACACCCCCACCAGGACGTCGAGAGCGCGCTGCTTCAGCTGCGCACCGGCACCCCACTGCGAGGCAGCGAAGCGGTTCTCGGCCGAGCGTGCGCGGGCCCAATGATCGACGTTTTCGGTGAACGCGTTGAGGAGCCCGTAAGCGGTTCCGTACACACCCTCTTTGTTGAAGCCCAGACCGGTTGTTGTAAACAACTCCATGACCTTGGCGAAACCTGCGCTCGTGCGCACCTTGGCTTCCTCGCCACCGATGATGGACACCGCCAGATACTCGGCGTGCTCGGTCGTGATGTCCTTGTTGGCGAGGTCGGTGAGCGTGCTCATGAACCGGTAGAACGATGCGCCGTTGAGGTCCATGAAGCCTTTGATTGCGGCGGGGTCGAACACCGAGCGGTGCGTGATCTTCACGGACGCGGCGCCATCGCTCTGCGCCATGGCCAACGTGTTGCGGCACACGACGCGGATGGTGGTGCGGCGCACCTCGGTTGCCAGCGAGCCGTCGGCGCTGGTGGAGAGCAGCAAGTAGCCGCCCACCTTGTCCTTCAGGGACGTGGGGCTTGCCTCGCCGATCTTGGCCGTGGCCCAAAAACGGGCGCCCGAATAAATCGTGCCCGCTGCGCTCAACTCCAGGCCGCCGACATGCACGATGTCGCGGAAGAAGTCCAGCACCTCACCGGGCTGCACCACCTTGTACTTGTCCGAGACGATGCCCAGCGGGTGGGCGTTGTCCGAGCGGAAGAGCACGTGCTTGTCAGGCACCTCGATGTACTGGGTGGCGTCGTTTATCGCCTCGATGCTGGTGGGGTAGCGGACCTTCGCGCGTTTGATGCGCCAGTCCATGCCGGCCTTGACACGCCACTCGTCGATGCTGGCGTTGTCCTCCATGGCTTGGCCCAGGTTGTGCCACGGCAGGCCGTCGCTTTTGAGGTAGGCGAACTCGGAGAAGCCGTTGGCGCGTGCGGTGATTTCGTGAGACATTTGATTACTCCTGATGAGATTGACAGTATGCCCGAGATTTTACAAAAGCGACACGGTGGGCAAGTCCGTGTCGCAGCTTTCCGACGAGTGGTCAGCGCTGCGTGCGCTTCTCAAGGGCTTCGAGAATGTCCGTCGTCTGCTTCTGGTACTGGATGTAGAGTGCGTTCATCTCGAGTTGCGTCCGCTGCACTTTCTCCAGCCGATCGATGCGCCGCGCCTGCCAGAGCAGCAGGAAGCCGAGTGCCACGATGAACGCGAAGAGCAGGTCTTCTTGGGTCATACGTACCCCTTTCCGGCGCCGTGCGCCACGATTGCCACTGAACGCGCAGCCTGCTGGCTGCCCCCACACAACATGCAGTTCATGCACGTCGTCTTCTTGCCCGCTTCCTCCGACGCAGGACACAGCACTTCCTTGCCCTTGATGAGCTCGGACGTGTGCGACACGATGCGGAAGGTGCGGTAGCTCTTGGACCACGCGCGCTGCGCCGTGGGCAAGTCATCGGCCGAGACCATGGTCATCCACGGCTTGAACGCCGCAGTGCTGTGGCCCATCTGGTGCGTGTACCCTGTCCACCCCTTGGCTTTGTCGAGCAAACGCGTCCAGACGTGTTCTGGCACGGCTGCGGGGTCACCGTAGGTACCGAGGCGCACGCGCTGGCCCATGCCAAGCTCGACAGGGTCGGCGTGGCGGTACGCACCTCGCTCGTACTGGCGCCACACGATCAGCGGGCCCTGGCCCAGGTTGACGTAGCACGCACGGCGCACAGCCACCTTGCGCAGCGGGTCCAGCGTGGGCTCGCCCCGGTGCCCGCAGTCACCGCAGATGCTGTAGTCCTCGCCGAACTTGCTGGCGTCCAGCGGGTTGAGGTCGCTGCGCATGATGTACGTTTGAAGAAGCGAACCTGTTTTTCTGTTCGACGACCCCCACACAGCCGCCACAAATATCGGAGCCCCGTCCAGCAGGGAGGGGCCTTCGTAGATCAATGATCCTGGCATGTGGTTTCCTTTCAGTAGTGAACAACGCAGTTGTCGATCTTCTCGTCGGGCCCCAAGGGGTCGACGTCGCCCGCCTCGATGCTGTCCAGGTCGCGCACGATGAACTCCACTGCGATGGGCAGCGGGTCTCCGTAGATGGACGTGACGCAGCCGCCAACGACTTCGACGACGATGCGGTGCGGTTGGGGGGCGCTCTCGTACATGCCGCTGTTGTCTTCGGTCAAGTGGTCTCCGATGATGCTCATGTCACTTCTCCTGTGGTTGCGGGTGGTCGGGTGCGAGGCGCAGTTCCTTGCACCCCTTCTGTTTCAGTCGCGCTGCTGCCTCCTGCAAGGTCGGCGCGTAGCTGCACACGGTGCCGTCGCAGACGACGGACCGGGGCTGGCTCGGTGAGACCGTCGGGTCGTAGGTGGTGCGCCCGCGACCGCAGCGCGTGCGGTACGTGGTGAGCGGTTCGATCTTTCCGGTGAACATTCAGTTCTCCTCGATGGTGATAGTCCAGGGTTTCGCGCTGTCGACATAGACAGCGCGCGGCGACGGCGCACGCATGTTGATCCGCCCTTCGTGCTCCAGAGAGAACACGTGCTCGAAGTAGTCGTTGATGCTCTTCTGCACTTTCGCAGGCCAGCCCGACGCACTGAGCGGGGACTCGAAGCGCCCGGTCACAGGCCCTCGCGCCTTGCCCATGTAGACAACCGACTGCGACTCGCCCGTGGTCTCGGGCGTGCGCAAGTACACCAGCGCAGCGATGCTGCCCGGGATGATTTGCCATGTGCCTTTCATGACGTCTTCTCCGGCAGCCCGAGGCGGGCGCGGCAGTTGGGGCAGGTGACGTCGTCTTTCACCTTGGTGCGCTTGAAGTGGTAGCTGCCGTAGCCGCAGAGCGCACTGTCGTGGTCGTGCGTGCCGGGACCCTTGCCTGACCGCACGTCCATCTCACGCGGCGTGAAGTAGTAGTGTGTTGTTTCCATGGTCGCTCCTCAAGAGGTTTTCTTCGCGCGAACGTCGATGCGGTAGTAGCCGGCCGTGGGCGAGGTGTGCGCCACGATCCGCTGCTTGCTGGGCTTCATGCTCATGGCCAGGGCCTGCCAGTCCACCTTGGTGCCGCCCTGCACCTCGGCCACCGTGGCGCGGTAGAACGCGCTCTCGTAGGCGCGCTGGTTGCCGGTGATGAGGATGTCCTTGCACGCGGCCTCCTCTTCCTTGAGCGAGGCGATGGCGCTCTTGAGGTAGGCCAGCCGGTCCACAGCCTGCTCGGGGGTGAGCACGCCGTTGATGGCGCTCTGGGGTGCGTTGGTGATGACGGTGTCGATGGCGTTGTTGAAAGTCGTGTTCATTTTGAAAGTCCTGATAGTTGGAAAAAGCCGCAGGACCGCTGCGGCGCCGGATTCGAAATCAAGACGAGCAGTTGGCGCCCATGTACCAGTTGCCGTCTCGATCCATGATCAGCAGCGCGGCTTCCCACTTCTCCGCGTTTTCGTCGAGCCACTGCTCTGCGTCAGCAGCGTCCTTGGCCTGCCACGCGCGCACCTCCACACCCTGAGCTTCAGCAAAGCTGCCGCTGTACCCTGCATGGCCGTAGTCGTATTTGGCCTGCTCGATGACTGCCTGCGCCTGTTGCACGGCCTCGTGCTTGGTCTTGGCGTTGAGCTTCCGAAAGTTGAAATTGCAACCCATGGTGTTCTCCTTAAACTTTGTCGATGGTGATGGTCAAGGTGCCGTCGCTGAACAGGTCGGCGATGACATCCGCCACTTCCTGGCTGTCCAGTTCGGGGCCGTTGTCTTTGAACTTCCTGAACGCGTTGCGCAAATCCTGGATGTCCTGGTCGCGATCGTCCATTGCCGTCTTGAGCGTGCCGATGTCGTCTTCCACCACCTCTTTCAAAGCGAAGCGTTCTTGCATGCCGCTGAGGGTCTCCTCGATGCGGATGAAGCGCGCGCTCGCGCCGTTGAGCGTGCCGATCATGTGCTCCTGGTTCCGCTTCACGAGGTCGACCGTTGCCGCCAGCGTGTTGATGTCCTCGGCGAACTGCGCGCGCAGTTGCCCCAGGTTCGGCGCGGCCTGCGCACCCATCTGCCTGATCACCAGCGTCTCGACGAGTGCGGTGAAGCTGTCGCTGCGAATTACGTTGGCCACCTCTTGCGTGACGGCTTCGCGAATGGCTTCGGCGATGATGTGTTGAATGTTCATTTGAAACTCCTGATGAAAAAAGGCCGCATCGCGGCCGGGGTGGTGAAACTGTGAGCAGGGCTCACGCGTTGCTCTTGTAGAAGTCCGAGTCGGGGCCGTACTTGTGGAACAGGCCTGCGAAAGCCGTGAGCAGCGTTTTCCTGTTGAAGCTGTCTGCCACCATCGCTGCGTCTGCGATGTGGCACGCGAAGGCACCGCCAAATCTGTTCATCGCCGCGCACGTGTAGATGATCTCGTCGTGGGTGTAGTCGATGGGGTTGCGTTGGGTCATCACATGCCTCCTTCATGAACTTGCGCACCGTAGTGCACGGCTTGTGCCTGGGCGTAGCGCATGGCGTCGACCCAGACCTTGAAGTCAGCGAGCCACTCGAACTCGCCGGGCTCGCCCTTGTAGACGGACCACTGCCCCGGCACTTCACCGGGGGCTGCAGCGGTCACGCCGCCGCCCATGTCGACCACGGTCGGCAGCAACTGAATGAACTTGATCTGCTTCATGCTTCTTCTCCTTTGAGCTTGAGATTGAGATTGAGGTTGATCTGGGCGTTGCGGATGGTGCCTGTGCGCGCATATGCGATGAGCCGCACCATGGGCTCGATGGGTATGGCGCTCGCCTTGCGTTTGCCCGCCGTGATTTCTGCCAGCGCTCTCTCAAGCGCGTCGGCATGCGCGAGCAGTTCCTTGCGTTCTTCACCAGTCATGTTGCTTCTCCTAAATGCGGGAATGCCCGCGTCATGCGTTCGACGAACGCTTCATCTTCTTCGGTGAGCCCAAGCCGCAGCCCGCACTCGTTTTCCTTGAGGTCTTGCGCTACCGCGCGCCGCTGCGCAATCGCAGCGAACAACTTACCCACGCCGAAGTCGCTCTTCTGCGGACGCATGCGCCAGCGCGTGTTGCCCGGCCAGTAGTCGAAGATCGCACCGCCTTCCTCGATGGCGATGTGTGCGCCGCCGTTGTGCACGGTGTAGTTGATGCCGCGGTCTTTGAGTTGCTGCTCGGCCCGGGCGCGCCGCTCGGCGCGCTCCCGCTTTTGCTGCGCCTTGTAGGCGGCCCAGAGTTCGGTCTCTTCGTTCACGGCGTCACCGCCGTCATCGTGCCCGTGGTGACATCGATGTGGTAGTTCACAGGTTGGTCGCTCTCGACAGCGCGGCACTCGACGACTGCCATCCAGCGGTTCATGAGGTCGCGTGCGCTGTACTCGGCCTCTTCCTTCGTGGCGAAGGCGAGGCTGTTCTGGTAGAACTTCGGGTCGGTGCCGGTGCGCACCTCGGGCTTCCATGATTTGCTCATTTCGTTTCTCCTGGGTTGGCGAACGCGACATCGACCACGAGCTTGAGCAGGCGCCCGGTGATCAGGACCACGTGCTTGTTGCCCTGCTGGTCCATGCAGATCAGGTCGATCGTGGGGAGCTGCTGCACCGTGCCCTTGCGCACGATCACAGCGTCGGTGACGACCGCTGTGTTGGGTCGCTTCTCCCACTCGTTGTAGTTGAAGCCATAACCCGTGGCGTCGTCGGCGTCTTCGAAGACGTGCATCTTGATTCCTTGCATTTCAGTTCTCCAGGGTTGGATGGTTCTTAAAATCTTCGTCCGTCGCTTGTCGCACCGTGATCCACCCGATGCCGACCCACTGCTTGAGCATGCCGTCCTCGATGACATGCGTGTGCTTCTTCTCGTTGCCTGCGACCATGCGCAGGTTCGTGACTTCGCTTCTCTTGATGGTGCCCATCTCAGTGCCCTCCGCCGATATGTTTGCGCGCCAGCGAGCGCGCCCGTTCCGCTGCGTTGCTGAGTGCGTAGTCGTTGCTCATGTGACCGAAGCGGGCGCACTCTTGCCAGCGTCCGTCCACCAGTTCCTCGACGACCTCGTGGTCCTGCCCGCCGGGGTACTTGGCGCTCTCGGTGCGCACACGCACGTGCTCTCCGTAGGGTGTGGTTTTCATATCACTCCTCCTCTTTGCTGCAGAACTCGCCGAACGCCGCGAGAGTGCCTTTGAACACCCGCGCGCGGTAGCTGCGCACCGTGACCTCGATGTCGAGCGCCGGGGTGATCGTGACCTCGTAGCCGTAGTCCTCGCCATCGAGCTTGGTGCGGGGCTTGACCATGTAGATGCCGCCCGCCCCCGCTTCTTCTTTGAAGTGCTGGACCATCTGCGCTGCGAGGCAGCCGGCGCCGTTGGCAATCTTGCGCTTGTCATTCATGCTCATGCCGTTGACGATGGTGAACTGCGACAGGAAGTCGAAGAGCTCCTTGCCATGGCCGCTGGGGTAGCCGTCGAACTGACGGTACATGGTGCAGAGCACTTCCTTGTTGTCGAAGGCGTTGTCGATGATGGTGGTGATGGAACGTGTACCCATGATTTACTCCTGATGGTTTCTAAAGACCGCAGGACCGCTGCTGCGCCGGTTTGTGTGAGCGATGCTCACGTTTTTGACACCGGTTGGAAGTCAGAGCGCAAGCTCAAGCTGCTTCATCGGCGCGATGCGTGCTGCTTCCTCTTCGAGCAACGCGGTCACGTCCTTGACCGTCTCGTCCAGGCCGTACATGCCCCAGCAGCTGTCGACCTGCTCGCCATTGAGCTCGATCTTGTAGCCGTACACCTCGCCACTGAGCCATTGGTTGAAGGTCTCGACCTCGCCCTTGAGCACATCGAGAATGCGGAACTTCAACTTGCGTGAGGGCAGCTTGCGGCCGAACTCCTTGAGCGCCTTGTCGCGCATCACGTACACCCAGCCACTGCGCCCGCTGTCCCACGGGCATGAGAACGGATTGGTGAGCGCAGCCTTGATCGTGGCGCCGCTGTGCACGTAGGCCCACACAGGCAGGCCGTAGGCCTCTTCATCGCGCACCATGCGTGCGATCTCCGCGTCCTGCTCGGCGCTCTTGGGGTGCGTGCCCAACACGTTGCGTGCGCTCTTGTTGTAGGTGATCTCGCCCAGCGTGTCCCAGCTGGCGGGCGACTCGGGGTCGATGTCGTAGTAGATGTGTGCGACGAGTCCGGGCACACGCGAGTTGATGGTCTTGATTGCGTCCATGTTCATTCTCCTTAAATGACTTCGTCGACAGGCTTGCTCTTGACGACCGTACGGGCGACCTCCTTGGGTGCTTCGTCATCGTCGAGGCGGATGAGGTTGCTCTGCATCTTCCCGAGGAATCGCGAGGGCACCTTCTTCTGCAGGTCGCGCGAATACGCGCCCACGATGGCGCGCATCAGGTCTGGATGCCCGGGCAGCGCCTCGACAATCCACGTGCCCTTCAACCACGGCTGTATCTTTTGCATCGAGTCCCCCGGCAGCGACTCGTAGGGCGCCGGCTTGCGCAGGACACGCACCACGCGGCCGATGTTCTCCTTGCAGTGCTTTGCACGCACGATGAGTGCCAGACATCCTGGCTCGATGGGTTTGCCTTTCATGCTTGCACTCCTTGCAAAGCGTCGATCTGGGACTGGATGCGCCACAGCGCAAGCTCTTTGTCGGTGACCCGCGCGTCGACCTCAACCCACTCCTGGCCGTTGACATACGTGCCGGGGTGCGCATGGTCCCGGTAGCCGCTGCCCCGCTCGGCAAACAGGTTGTCGAAGGCACTGGGGCCGAAGTGCTCGTCGAGCCAGCTGAAGTCGTAACCGCCGTGTTCTTCGTCGAACTCGGGTTCTCCGACTGTGGGCAGCAACCCGTAGAAGCGGGTGTCGGTCTGCTCCAGGCGCATGATCGGAGCGAAGCGATCGGACATGGCGAGCCATCCTGCAGCGCATGCGATGGTGCCGCACTTCTTGACTTGCTTGAAGGTGTGCAGGTCGAAGACGTCGTCGTGGATCTCGGACAGGATGCGGTGCGCATCGATGAGGTTCTTGATGATGGTGTTGCTCATTGCATTCTCCTGATGAGAAAAAAGCCGCAGGACCGCTGCGGCGCCGGGTAGTGTGAGCGTTGCTCACACTGTTGCGATCAGCCCAGTTCGGACAGTCGTTGCTGGATCTGCTCGGGCGTGAGGTTCTTCAGCGCCTCGTCCTGCTTGTCGGCCAGGACACCCAGCAGCTTCTCGCGCTCGACCTTGCGTGCGGCAGCGGTGCGTGCCGCCTCGTTCTCGGCCAGTCGCACAGCGATGATGTGCTTGACGATCTCCAGCTTGGCCGTGGCCTGCACTTTGCCGGGCTTCTCGGCCGTAGCCACGAAGCTGTCGTCGGTCAGCGCCTTGAGTTCGGCGTAGGCTGACTTGGCCACGCTGTCCAGATCGAAGTTGGTCTTCGATTGCAGGGGCAGGTCCCACAGTTGCTCGGTGGTGATGAGGCCCTTGATGCTTGAGAAGCGGATGGCGTTGCGGGTTGCGAATTCGAACAGGTTCATTTGAAACTCCAGATGGTTGAGAAAGAAAAACGGAATGGGTCAGAACTGGATCTTGTACGTGCGCTGGCCGGTGGCCGTGTGCACGGTGGCTTGCACCTCCTCTCGTTTGGTTGATGAAAAGCCGACGCCACTGAGTTGGTCGTCGACGACGGGGCACTTGGTCTTGTCGCCCAGGATCTCGAACACCTTGCGGTGCGGCTCGAACTCGGAGCGCAGGAACTCGTTGTAGATGCCGCGCACAGGCTCGGGGTTCTTGCAGCCGTCGAGCACGAAGATCCAGTGCTTGTTGCCCGCGGCGTTGTCATCCCAGTAGTTCGGGCTGAACATGATCGTGCGCACCTTGACCGGCTGTTCGGTGGTGACGCCCCACTTCTCCTTCGGCGTGCTGCCCAGCGTGAGCTTGTCGCTGTACTTGAAGTCCACGATCTGGCCGCCGCGCACTTGGAACTCGCCGACGGCGAGACTGGTGCCCAGCGAGAGCGGGTATGTGAACTCCATCACCTGCCCCTCGGTTGCCACCTGCCCCTCGGTTGCCACCTGCCCCTCGGTTGCCACCTGCAGCGTGAAGCCCACGTCGTGGTTCTGGCGCTTGCTGTATTGGTTCACCACCACCTGATAGCGGCCATCGACAGGGTCCTTGAAAGCCACGTTCTCCACCGGGTCCGAGCGCATGCCGTCCGTGCCGTTGGCGTCCACGTCCAGCCGGCCGCCCTGCCCACTGCGTTTGAAGAAGTAGATGCGCGTGCCGTTGGGCGTGTACACGTGCAGGTCGAGGTCGTCGGTGTTGTGCCATGCCAGACTGAAGCGCAGCTTGCCATCGACGTTGCCCCCGGCGCTCTTCACACGCTCGCGGATCGCGTCGGTGATGTTGCCGTCGTAGGACCACGCGAAGCGGTTGTCCCACTTGAACAGGCGTGCAGCCTTGTCGTCCTCGTTGGTCGTGATGCTCACGAAGTTGCCCGCGTGGCGGGTCTGCACCAGCAGGTCGATGCTCGTTGCCGTGGGCAGGATGTCCTTCATGAAAGACTCGATGCCGATGACCACCGCGTTCTTGTCGCTCACCTTGGTCGAGGGCTTGATGCTGGAGAGCAGCAGACCTTGCAGGCCGTCCTTCATCTGCGGACGCACCGCGTTGTCCACCCACAGCACGTTGTTCACGCTCACGTCGCTGATGTTGGCGAAGCGGCGGCGCAGCGAGTCCTGCAGGTCCAGGGCTTCGAGTTCCTTGACGGCGTCCTCGATCATGCGCGGCGTGATCAGCGCCGTGGGGCGCTTGTAGTTGGCCGGCGCCACCTTGGTCTCGAACGAACGCACGGCCTGCTCGACAGGCACGTCGCTGCTCAGATCCTGCACCAGCGTGCCGATGACCGTGTTGCGGAAGCGCGCCGCTGGGCTCATGATGTTGGCCCACACGAAGTCGTCGCGCTCCTGGCTGCCCACGTGCAGGTCCTTGTACGCGTGCTGCAGCTTCTGGAACTCGACCAGCGCAGGCTTGTGTTCTTCGCCACGGTACAGCGCCTTGGCATCGATCAACTGGAGCACCTGCATGACGTCCGTGGCACGAAGCTCTTCGAGCCCACGCTGGAACACCTGCGCTGTCGTGTTCATCTTGCCGCGGATCGTGTCGGCGTTGTCGCTGAGGTGCTTGGGTGCCACCTTGCCGTGGAAGTGCTTCCACACGTGCACGCTGCCGTCTGCACGCTGCTCGCGCGATTGCTCGGCGCCGTAGCTGCGCTCCTTGGTGCGGTAGACGCTGGCGATCTTGGCGCTCTGCACGAGCGAGCCCAGCACTTCGGCCACCGTGTCATAGGGAGCAGGCAGATGCGCCCACCGACCCCATACCGTGTTGCGTGTGCCGTCCGTGTTGAGCGAGATCACGCGGCCCAGGTTCTTGATGAAGTTGCGGCAGCAGCTGCAGTCGTGCTCGGTGTTGGTGCGGAACACCGGGTTGGTGCCCTCGGGGAACGCTGCAAGATAGGCCGCCCAGATCTCGTCGGGCGTGAGGTCGACCTCGAAGAGTTCTTGCTTGGCCATCTCGTTGTAGCGTGCGTGGACTGCGGTTGCGAAGGTATGGAAATCGGACATTTGAAATACTCCTGATGATGAAAAGCGTGAGTGGTGCTCACAGTTGGGTGCCGGGGCTGTGCCCCCGGCTGCATCCCTGACACCGGTCGGATGTCAGGCAGTTGCGTTGTCGTAGAGGCCCCGCAGCATGCGCTTGGCGTGCTCCGGGTCGGGCCACTCCTTGTTCTGGTGGACGTAGACAGCCAAGTGATGGCCGAAGGGCTCGCTGACCTCGTAGCACCACACGAACGTGACCTCGCCCTGCCCCACCACCTCGGCGAACAGCGCGTCGTCCAGCGCGGCGAAGCCGATGAGGTCGGACATGATGCCGGTCTCACCCTCGTCGCTGATGGGCTCCATGTTGGTGTCGTACTGGCGCACGGTTTCCCAGAAGCCCCTGACGATGTAGGCCAGGACGATCAGGTCCTGCTCGGGTGCTTTGATGATGCTCATGGTGTTCAACCTTTCTTGTTGCGGGCCTTGGCCGCGTGACGCTGGTGCTGCTTGACGGATGCGCGGTAACGCTTGCCCACAGGCGCGCGATGGCGCTTGTAGTAGCCAGTGCCCAGTCGGTCGCTCTTCGTGTCACTGGGCGCGTTCTGGCCACGATCTGCGGGGGTTTGCTTGGTGCTCGTGAGCTCGCTGATGGTCTGCGTGCCGCCGGGGGTGGCAGTTGCGTTGATGCCTGCACCTGCGAGCGCGCCCATGGCGAGTGCTGCTGCGCGGAATGAATTTGACTTTCTCATGTTCAACCTTTCACGTGCTCGTGGGTAACTACGGAGCACACGCCTTCGAGCAGTTCAGCGTGTGTCTGGGTGACGAGGATCGTCATGTGCGGGTGGCCGTTGTCGTTGAGCCACTTGATGAGCGGCTTGGCTGCCGCCTCGAAGGATTGCTGCAGCGGGTCGGGGCCGTTGACGTTCTTCTCAAACGATGTCATTACTTTCTCCTGATGTGTGAGCGTTGCTCACGGTTGTGCAGCGGAGCCGCCGCTGCGCCGGCCGACACCGGTCGGATTTAATAACTCTTGCGCGTGCGCACTCGCCACACTGTTTGCTTGGACACACCCATCTCAACGGCCAGTTCGCTTAGCGGCTTCTTGCTGAGGCGGATGCGTTTTGCCTGTGCGGGTGTGAGCTTGGACCTCGGGTGTGCTGCGCCCGCTGGTGTGCAGGCCTTGCGTCGCTTGTTGACCCACGAGTCGAGCAGGTTTTGCGACTTTGTACCCCACACAAGATTGCCTATGACGTTGTGCTTCTTGACGTCGTCTTTGTGCAGCACTACGTGCAGCGGGCATGGTTGTGGGGGACCGAAGGCCCGCATGATGAGTACGTGCATTCGCGTGTACTTGACGTTGCCATCAGCGCCTGTGAGCACGGCTCGCGGGTAGCCATAGCCATCGATGCCGAACAGTTCCCTGCCGACACGCGTTCGAGCGAGGGGCTGCACTCTTCGCACACGCCCCCCGTCCTTGCCTTGTCTGATTTCGTAGATGCCTTCGTACCCTGGAACAGGGCGCCATTCGTGCCGCATTGCTTCTCCTTTCAAAAAGAAATGCAGCGTACATCAACTCGTCAGATGTGGCAAGACTATACGTGACAATCTACAATTGTCACCAGCGTGTCGTCGGGCAGCGCGTCGAACATGTCATTGAACTGCTGGTCCCAGGCGTTCTTGTCGCCCTCGTTGGTCACGATGCCGAACCAGCCCATCTCACCGCGTTCGACCCACTGGCCGTCCTTGAGAATGGCGAAGGTGCCGATGGCCCCGTTGCGTGCGATCTGCACGAACTCTTCGCGCGGCATGAAGTACGACTGCAGGTCGTCGAGCCACACGAACATATCGCGGTGCGGGTTGTCCTTGTCGTCGGCTGCGGCGATGATCGCCTTGCGCACATCCTGCCCGTGGTAGGTCTTGCGTGCAAGCTCGTAGTCCACCTCTCCGTTGCGCATCGACATCTCCTTCGCCAGTTCCCACGGCATGAAGGTCATCTCGTGCGGGCCCACCACCGGGTTGATGATGTCCCACTTCTTGCCCGCCTTCTCACCGGCCTCGTTGCGCATGCCCTCGACGTCGATGTCACCCTTGCGCGCTTGGTCTGCGTAGCCGTTGCGCTCATCAGGCCCGTCGTCCAGCAGGCTGCGCTGACCGAGCTTGCCCTTGGCACCGGCCTTCAGCTTGAGGAAGCCCGACCAGCGACCGCCGATCCGGTACCAGTCCCACTTGCTGTTGGGGTTGTGGGTGCGGCCGAACTTGCCCGGCTCTTCCTCGCTCTCCTCGTAGCCGAAGTAATCCTCTGCGAAGCTGGCCATGCTCGCGTGCTCGGCCTTGTCGTCGGCGCTCAGTTTGTCCCAGCCTTCCTGAACTTCCTCGGTGCAGTCCTCGAACTCCAGGTACTCGGCAGGGCAGTCGCCCATGTTGTTCTCTTGGAAGGGTTCCAGCGCGGTTGCGATGTCGGTTGCGCCGATGACCATGACAGTGAAGTGACTCATTTTGCTTTTCCTGATTGATGTGCCGCAGGGCCGCTGCGACGCCGGTTTGTGTGAGCACCGCTCACAGTTTTCTTTGACACCGGTCGGATCACAGGCTCGTGCCGCCGGGCGTGCGCTTCTTGCTGGCGCAGGGGTAGGTTGCCTTGAGGATGCTGCGCACCATGACGTCGGCGTCCATGTGGCGGTACTCGGGCAGGCGGGTGAGTTCGCGCTTGACCACGTCCGTGATCTGGCCCACCTCGGTGCTCTCGGGTACGCACACCGTGGTGCCCGACTGCGTGTCGACGACAGCGATGACACACCCCATGGCGTAGGTCACCTCGACCTCGCTGCCGTTGAAGAAGCGCAGCAGCTTGTTGCCGTTGGTGAACTGGACCTGTGCGTGTGCGCTGAGGGCTGCGCCGAGCAGGGTGAGGGTTGCGATGGTGTGTTTCATTTGCCTTCTCCTGCGTGCAGTGCGGGTTGCAAGAGGCAGGTGATCGCCACGCCGATGCACAGGATGGACCAGACGCCGTCCGGGTCCGACATCAACGTGCCGCCCAGCAGGGCCAGCCCGAACAGGCCGACCCAGTCATACCAGTGGTACTTCGGTTTGAAAAAGTTTCTCATGGTGCTTGCTTTCAAAAAATGTGAGCGGTGCTCACGGTTGGGGGAATTGGCTCACGCCGGCAGGCGGCCACGAATGGCGCGCTTGTCGAGGTCATCGTAGTTACCCAGGAATTCGATCCGGGTGTTGCGTGCATTGAGGTCGGGGTGCTTCCACTTCATGGCGTACCCGTTGGGCAGCCAGATGCGTTCGTACTTGCCTTTGGCCAGCGCGTCGATGACCGGCTTGGCCTGTGCCAGCGTGAAGGGTATCGGTGTGCCCGAGGCGCGCGCCTCTGCATCAAGGTCGCCGAAGCGTTTGAAGAAGGTGATCGTTTTCATGTGTTGTCCTCATCGGTTGATTGATCTTCGTCGTAGTCCCGCAGGCATGCCGCCTTCGCCTTGTCCAGCAGGAAGGGCACCTTGCGCCGGTCGCGCAGCGTTGATGGCACGTTTGACCATGCCTCGTCGAGCGCGTCGATCTCTGACTTCGTCATGTAGTGGTGCCAGCGCGAGTCGTGCACCATCACCCGGTCAGCCCGGTGTGCGTAGGTGCGCATGGTTGGCCTGCCCACGGGGTTCTGTGCCCGCGCCTCCTCTCGCTGGTCCTGCTTCTTGTACCGCGCTCGCAGCACATCCTGCTGCCGTGGCGAGGCCTTGGCCAGTGCGATCTGCCGGCGACGCAGCACCTCGTCTCGCTTGTCTTGTCGTGCCTGCTCACGGGCCCGGCGCTTGGGCTCGTTCGCCTCTTGCCGATCCGCGGCCTTCTGCCCGGCACGGTACACACGCAGGTCTTCCCGGTTGGCCTCGCGCATCTGGGCTTGGAAGCGGGTGCGCAGGTCGCGCATCACCTCGGCGTGCAGGTGCAGGAAGGCGATCACCTCGGCGTTGCCCTCGGGGGGCGGGATGCGTTTGACATTGTCCAGCGCGTAGGTGCTGGCCCTCAGTTCAGCAGCCAGGACGCCGCGAGCATGTGCCCATGGTCGCTGCCACACCTCGTCCCACTTGCGCTTGCGCCCCTCGGCCAGCTTGCGTTTGGTTCTGGCTGCTGCCGTCTTGAGCAGGTGGGGCGCGACGACGAGGCGCTGGTTCTCAGGCAGTGCGCCCTTCTTCAAGGCACGCACCAGTTCACCGGGGGTCATGTCCTCCAGCTGCTTCGATGGCCGTGCAATGGTGTGCAACGGGTGCTTCTTGTCGCCCCGTGCACGGGTCAGGCAGTGTTTGCAGTACTTCCACTCCTGCTCGGCAGACGAGAACGCCGTGGTTTTGCGCAACGGATCGCGCACTTGGAAGTCTCGAACGGGGTAAACGCAGTGGCAGTGAGCACATATCTTGCCCGGTGGCCCCTCAAGTGGGGTGAGTATGAAATCTGGTTGATCCGACATAAAGAACCCTTTCTGTCGTGAGTGTAGTGTGCGCATCGCTCACAGTCAAGAAGGTGGCCCCCAATTAACGACATCCTTGGAACGTCCGGGCGGGCATGTAGAAAGTGAGCATTTATGCGGGCTCCGAGGGCTTGGTGGGCAGGGTTCCTACTCCTCACAACACAACGAGGTCACTCCCGCGCACGCACTAACACAACACAGCCTGAACGCGGCATTTTGCAAGCGAGTCCAAACTGTTGTGCACAAATGCGGATATATACAACTATATTTATAAAGATAAGTAGTAGTAGTGGGGCAAATTGGGCTTGCGCCCAGTATCCGCGCGGGTTGCGAGGCAGTGTGTACGCACAGAAGTGTCGTGAGAGTGGGCCAGTGCCCGGAGCACCCCAAAATGGAGTACTCCGGTATTACTTTCAGTGCTGAACCTGCATGGCGCTCCACTTGCGAGCACGCGGCTTCACGTAGACGGGTACGTCCCGTACCTGCCAGAGAGGCGACTCATAGGGCAGGCCTTGGAAGAGCGGGACCGAGATGAAGCGCACGGGCAGCAGGATGGAGCGGAACGAAGGGCGCAGGGCGCGAAGGGCCAGGGCGCCAGCAGGCAGGGACAGGTGAGCGATGTGGGTGTGGGTAGCACCCGTGCTAACCCCAGACTTGTTGGAAGCGGCGATGGTGTTGTTTGCGTAGGTCATTTGAAGCTCCTGAAAGTGTGAGCGTTGCTCACGGTTTGATGTGCAGCAGGACCGCTGCTGCGCCGGGGTTTTGGACTCCTGCTCGGCCGTGGCCGACACCGGTCGGAGTCAGGCGTGGGTTGGCTCTTCGGTGAAGTCGCACAGTTCGTCGTGCCGGCCGGCGAGCAGACGGATGCAGACGCCGGGGTTGTTGGGCTCTTCGAGCGCACACAACGCTCCGTACCAGAACGTGTGGACCATCTTGGCGCCGGTCTTGGTCTGGGGCTTGGTCTGGGGCTTGGCGCCGTTGGCTGTGAGGAAGCCGGCGCACTGGCGCTTGAGGGAGGCGAACTTGTCGTTGGGCATGGGGTTCTCCAGAAGTGTGAGCAGTGCTCACGGTTACAAAGGGCGCAGCAGTTGGACACGCGCTGCCCGTGAAGTCAGGCGATGTGGTGCTGGAACAGCGTGCGAAACGACACCATCGCGTCGCTCGCCCCGCAGTTCCAACGCTCACACTGACAAATCAAACAGCCTTGCAAGCACGGATGACAGCGGCCATCCGCTTCGCATCGCCCCCACAGGCTGCACAGAATGCGTCATACGCTGCGCGCTCGGCCGACTTGACCCGCACTGGCGTCACCACGGTTTCGTGCGCCACAGGGCCCATGACGGCTTTGCACAGCTTGGAGAGCGCGGTGCGCGCGGCCATGCTGACCTTGTCGTCGTCGCACACGAACTTGCCCGTCGTGCCGTGCTCGGCGCACTCGATGCCATAGAACTTGGCGACGCCGGGGCGCAACGCGATGGTCAATGCGTCACGGTCACGCAGCGTTGCACGTGGCAGCGCAGCACGAAGATCAGCGACGCGTTGCTGAAAGGATGCGGCGGCCTTGAGGGTGTTGACGACTGCGGTGTTGATGATGGAAGACATGGATAACTCCTAGTGTGTGAGCATCGCTCACGGTTTGTGATGTCGAATGGCCTATCCAACCGACACCTTAATTATATGAATAGAGCTTTTCTGTCGTTGCGGTGTGCCGTGCGATCCGGGTGTGCGACCCCCACCGGTGGGCGGGGGACCGATATTGCGATGTGATGTGGCGACTTGTAGTAACACTGTTTCACACCTAGATTGGGTTTCCGGTGTAAAATCATGTCTAAACAGCCGATCAACACACCCCCGGGGGCCCCAAAAAATGTTGCCAGATACCGTGTCAATCCTTAGACAGCGTCGCTACAAGGGCCCCAAGCCCCCGTCGAGACTGCGCTGCCTGTGCCTCTGCCAGTGCGGCCAGAAATTCTTCGCGTGGAGAGCGCACCTCGTCAGCGGGAACACCAAGTCGTGCGGGTGTCTGCGCAACTCCAGAACGGGGAAGAGCGCGGGGCTGATGTCAGAGGCGTACTCAAGCACGCAGCACCCCCTGAACTGGATGTACCTGCGCTGGATGAGCATGTGGGACCGTTGCACCCGCGAGACCCATGTGGCCTACCACCGGTACGGCGGGCGAGGGATCAAGGTCTGCGACCGCTGGAAGGACTTCGAGAGCTTCCTGGCCGACGTGGGCGTGCCGGCCGACCGTAAGTTGACGCTGGACCGCGAGAACAACGAGAAAGGCTACGAGCCGGGGAACTGCCGGTGGGCCACGCCAAAGCAGCAGAGGGCCAACCAGACACCGCGCACGCCCAAGCCCCCGCGTGCCAAGAAGACGCCAGAACCGCTCCCAGACGACTGGCTGGACGGCCTGCTCCCCAAGTAGGGAATTCCCTGTCAAAGCGCCCACCATCGACACCGCGTGCTGCAAAGCCGTGTGGGTCGGCCCACACCCCCTCCAGACGAAAAAAAGCCCCCGAGTTTTCACCAGGGGGCTCAAAGTCGTTTCCGACCATCAGGAGAAGCAAGAACAACGCACGCGTTGCACCGACCTCGGAAGTGAGTGTAAACTGACCTCCATCCCGAGGGCAACCTCGCCACGCTGTAACCCCAGCGCTCACATGTTCGACCACCTGCTCGCCCTCCAGATCGAGACCGAAGAAGAAGCCCAGCTGCTGCAGCTGGACGAGGCGTCATCCGCCCAGGTTCTCGAAGCGATGCACAAGAGCGCCAGCCCCTCCAACCCGTTCGCCGAGTTCGGCGTGCCCTCCGACGAGGAACTGGACGACGCCATCCAGAAGCGCGAGGCGCGCGAGGTCTTCACCACGCTGATCACCGAGCCCAGCGACGACGCGAAGAAGGTGGCCCTGGCCGGGATCCAGACGCCCGTGGCAGTGCAGCACCTCGTGGCCACCCTGACGGCCTACGACTGGGAGTTCATCGAGCAGGCCAAGCAGATCCGCGGCAAGATCGTGGCGCGGCTGCTGGAGGACATGGACCACAGCAACCCGAGCATCCGGATGAAGGCGGTCAAGCTGCTGGGCGACGTGACCGAGATCGGCCTGTTCACCACCAAGGTCGAGGTGACCCAGAAGATCGAGCACAACGAGGAAGAGCTCAACGCCAAGGTGGCCGAGCGCCTGCAGCGGCTCCTCTCAAGCACTGTTGTGGCGGAGGCCACGCCCCGGGAGGAGACATGACCCTCATACCCTTTGGACGCCCCCAGGTCGTCAAGCTCGACAGCGCGCGGCCCCATGTGACGGCTCCGTGCCGCTGCGCCGCGTGCGAGCACGAGTGGGTGGCTGTGGTGCCTGCGCCAGCCCCCGACACGCTGGAGTGCCCGAAGTGCGCGGTTCACACGATGGCGGCCCGCCATGCGCGGGTGCACACGGCGTTGGGGGTGCTGGACAACCTGCGTGAGGCGGTGTTCAGCGGCAAGATCGTGGGTTTTGCGGCGGTGGGTATCGAGGACGACGACAGTATCATGATGTGGTGCTCGAGCACGGGCAACGTCAGCCGGCTGCGCATGATGGGGGCCATCAGCAACTTGCAGCACCACTATTCGCACGGCACTGAAGGCCTGGACCAGTGACCTCCCGCCTGGAGCACCTCACACCGGAGCAGATCCAGCTGCTGATCGCGCGGCTGCCCGAGTTGCCCGCCGCAGAGAAGCTCGCGCTGCTGGAGGACCTGGAGGCGTTTGACGTCAAGAACGCCCGCCGGCGCGCGCGGGAGGACTTCCTGGTGTTCTGCCACCGGGTCTACGTCGGGTTCAAGGAGGGGCCGCACCACCGGCACCTGCGCCCGTTGCTCCACGACATGGCCAGGACCTGGGAGGTGGACGAGGCGCCGCCCCACGCGCTGCGCATGACGGTCAGCATGCCGCCCCGCTTCGGCAAGTCCGAATCGATCGCTTTTCTGTACGTGGCGTGGTACCTGGGGCACAACCCGAAGCACCAGATCCTGATGATCACGCACACGGCCGACCTCTCGGCCAGCTTCGGCAAGAAGGTGCGCGACCTCATCGACAGCGACGAGTACCAGCAGATCTTCGAGGGCTCCGTGCAGGTGTCCAAGGACAAGAGCGCCGCCGGCGACTGGACCACGGTGCAGGGCGGGGTCTACATCGCGCTGGGTGTGGGCGGCAACGCGGCCGGTAAAGGTGCGGACCTCCTGGTGGCCGACGACTTGGTCTCCGAGCAGGCGGTGCTCTACGGGAACCCGGCCGTGGCGTTCGAGACGGCCTGGAGCTACATGCAGGTGGGTCCGCTGCAGCGTCTGATGCCGGGTGGGCGGATCATCATGATTGGGACCAGATGGGGGAAGCAGGACCCCATCGCCAAGGCGATCCAGTGGTCCAAGGACAAGAAGGCCGACGGCGCGCTGCCGTGGCACGAGGTGCGCTTCCCCGCCGTGATGGACGTCGAGCGCGACGGCAAGCCCCACCAAGTCTCGCTGTGGCCCGAGCAGTGGCCGCTGAAGGAACTGCTGGCGAAGAAAGCCGGCATGCGCGCAGCGTTCTGGGCAGCCCAGTACATGCAGGAGCCCACCAGCGACTCGGCCGCCCTGCTCAAGCGCGAGCACTGGAACATCTGGCTCAAGGAAGAGCCGCCCGACTGCAGCTTCATCATCCAGACCTGGGACACCGCGCACGAGCAGAAGACGCGCAACGACTACAGCGCCTGCACCACCTGGGGCGTCTTCTTCGACGAGCACAAGCACCGCCCGGCCATCATCCTGCTGGACTACTGGAAGGGCCGCGTCGAGTTCCCCGAGCTCAAGAAAAAGGCCCGGGAGTTCTACGACCAATGGTCCCCGGATGACCTGATCATTGAGAAAAAAGCCGCGGGCGCCCCGCTGATCCAGGAACTGCGCGCGCAGGGCCTGTTCGTGGTCGAGGTGAGCCCGTCGCGCGGCAAGGTGGGCATCTCCAACGACAAATACGCCCGCACCAACGCGGTCTCGGCCATCCTGGAGGACGGCAACGTCTGGGTGCCCGACACGGCCTGGGCCCGCGAGTTGATGGAGGTCTGCGCCGACTTCCCCAACGGAGACTTCGACGACCCGGTGGACTGCACCGTCATGGCCTGGGAGCGGTTCCGCCGTGGCGGATTCATCCGCTTGTCCGATGACGAGGACGACGGGGATAATGAGCCCTCCGCGCCGCCCGTTGCGGCCTACTACTAGGAGCCCCCATGGCCACTCAGATGCCCTTCGAGAACAACATCCGCGAGCAGGATATGCTCTTTGACGTCGAGGAAGACCTGGACCCGGTGGAGGTGGTGCTGGAGAGCGGCGAGCCCACGGTCATCGAGAACGAAGACGGCACCGTGACCATCGAGTTGGACGGCCCGGAAGATCCCGAGGACCCGGACGACGACTTCGGGGCGAACCTTGCGCTGACACTTCCGGAGTCAGTGCTCACTAACATTGCTCAGGATCTGCTGTCGGACATCGACGACGACCTGCGCGCGCGGGAAGACTGGGAGCGTGCCTACAAGGACGGCATCAAGCTGCTCGGCCTGAAGTACGAGGACCGCACGGAGCCCTGGAACGGGGCTTGCGGCGTCACCCACCCCATGATGCTGGAGGCGGCGGTGCGTTTCCAGTCCGAGACCATGATGGAGACGTTCCCGGCCCACGGCCCGGTGCTCACCAAGGTCCTCGGCAAGGAGACCAAGTCGAAGATGGCGGCGGCGCTGCGCGTGCGCGCAGACATGAACTATCAGGTTACTGAGCGCATGGTCGAGTTCCGGGATGAACACGATCGTATGCTGTTCAACCTGCCCATCATCGGCTGTGCTTTCAAGAAAATCTACCCCGATCCGACCCTTGGACGCGCGGTGTCAAAGTTCGTCGACGCCGAGAACATCATCCTGCCCTACGGGGCCACGAACGCCCGCAGTTCGGAGCGCGTGACCAACCGGATCCGCTACACCAAGAACAAGCTCAAGGCCCTGATGGCCTCGGATTTCTACGTCGATTGCGACCTGGGCGACGCGCAGCGCCTGCAGACCGACGTGCAGGAGGAAAAGGACAAGATCACCGGCCAGAGCGACATCAACGACGACCGCTTCACGGTCTACGAGAGCACGATGCTGCTCCAGATCGACGAAGACCCCCTGGCCACGGGTCTGGCCATGCCCTACGTGGTCACCGTCTGCCGCGACAACGACAAGGTCCTGGGCATCCGTCGCAACTGGAAGGAAGACGACGAGCACCACAAGCCGTGCCAGCACTTCGTGCAGTACGACTACGTGCCGGGCTTCGGCCCCTACGGCATGGGCCTGATCCACCTGATCGGGGGCTACGCCAAGGCGGGCACCTCGCTGCTGCGCCAGCTGATCGACGCGGGCACGCTGTCCAACTTGCCCGGCGGCCTGAAATCCAAGGGCATGCGGATCAAGAACGACGACTCACCCATCCGTCCGGGCGAGTTCCGCGACGTCGATGTGGGCTCGGGCTCGGTGCGCGACAACATCATCCCGCTGCCGTACAAAGAGCCCAGCATGGTGCTCACGCAGCTGCTCAAGGACCTGATCGAGGAAGGTCGCCGTCTGCCCGGCATGGCGGACATGAAGATCAGCGACATGTCCTCCCAGGCGCCGGTGGGCACCACCCTGGCCCTCATCGAGCGCCAGCTGAAGGTCATGACCGCGGTCCAGGCCCGTGTGCACAACAGCCTGAAGGAAGAACTCAAGCTCATCAAGCAGTGCGTGGTCGACCACGACGAGTCGCCCTACGACTACGAGCCGGCCTCGGGCCAGAAAGGCGACCGGGCCTCGGACTACGCCCTGGTGGACGTGGTGCCGGTGAGCGACCCGAACGCAGCCACGATGACCCAGCGCCTGATCCAGTATCAGGCGGCCATCCAGCTGTCCCAGACGGCCCCGCAGCTGTACAACCTCGCCCTGCTGCACCGCGACATGCTCGAGACCATCGGCTTCAAGAACGCCGACAAGCTCGTGCCGCTGCCCGAGGACCTGGACCCCATGGACCCGGTCACCGAGAACATGCGGATCCTGCGCGGCGACCCCGTCAAGGCGTTCCTGCACCAGGACCACGAGTCCCACATCGCCGTGCACACCATGGCCATGCAGGATCCGATCCTGGCGCAGCAGATGGGCCAGAACCCCGGTGCGCAGGCCATGATGGCGGCGGCCCAGGCCCACCTCGCCGAGCACATCGGCTTCTCCTACCGCCAGAAGATCGAGGCCGAGTTGGGCGTCGTGCTGCCCCCAGAAGACCAGGAAATGTCGCCCGAGATCGAGGTGGCCGTGTCCAAGCTCATGGCGCGCGCGGCGATGCGACTGCTGCAGCGCAATCAGGCAGCGGCACAGGCCCAGCAAGCCCAGCAACAGGCCCAGGACCCCGTGGTGCAGCTGCAGATGCGCGAGGCCGACCGCAAGGACCGCGAGGTGGCCATCAAGGAGAAGCTGGCCAACGCCAAGATCGCCGGCGACGCCGACAAGATCAAGCAGATGGAGCAGCAGCTGCAGGTCAACGCGGCCGAGAAAGCCGACATCATGCGGCTCAAGGAGCAGGACCAGCTGGCCAAGCAAGAAATCGCCGAGCAAAACCTCGTGGTGTCGGCGGCCAAGGTCGGTGTCATGGGCCGGGCCCAGGATCAGGCAGTGCTGGAGCGCGACCGCGACGACGCCTTCAAGCTGGTCGACCTGCTGCGCCAGAACAACGCCGGCAATGACGTCGGGGAGAGCTCGAAATGATCGACGAATTCGTCAAATTGGTGGTGAAAAACCTCCGGGAGCAGCGCGATTCGCGCGTTGCCTCGCTCATCGCCGGAGGTGCAGACCTCGGCGCCTACAAATACGGTTGCGGTGAGATTCACGGCCTCGACATCGCAATCGCCGAAATATTGGCCGTGCAAGAAAGCGCAGAGCATCACAATGACCCAGACGATTGAGACCTTGAACCCGGGCGGGCTGATCCTGCCGCCGGGCACCTACGCCGTCCCGAACCTGAAACAGGCCACGGACGAGGAGTTTGACAACACGCCCATGGAAGAGCGCGGCAAGCAGATCCCCAGCCCCTGCGGCTACAAGATCCTGTGCGCCATCCCCCAGGCCGAGGACACCTTCGAGAACTCGAAGATCGTCAAGGCGGACGTGGTCAAGAAAAACGAGGAAATCGGCACCACCGTGCTCTTCGTCGTCGAGGTCGGACCTCTTGCATACCAGGACCCGGAGAAGTTTCCGACCGGCCCGTGGTGCAAAAAGGGCGATTTCATTCTGGTGCGCACCTACACCGGAACGCGTTTCAAGATCCGAGGCACGGAGTGGCGCCTGATCAATGACGATCAGGTCGAAGCCGTTGTTTTGGACCCCCGCGGGATTAGCCGCGCTGCAGCTTAAAAGGAGAGCAAGATGCCAGGACCAGCATTCCCCCACGAAGAGTTCGATCCGGACTTTGACAACATCACCACCGGCGAAGGCGACATCGAAGTCGATCTTCCCGGCCCCCGAGACGACGACATCGAGCTCGAAATCGTCGACGACACCCCGGCGGCCGACAAGAAGGCCAAGCCCCTGAACCGCGAGGTGGCCGAGCCCACCGACGAGGAACTCGCCAGCTACGGCATGAAGGCGCGCAGTCGCATCGGTGAACTGACGCACGCACGCCACGACGAGCGCCGCAAGCGCGAGGCCCTGGAGCGCGAGCACACCGAACTGATCAACGCGGCGCGGGCCATGCAGGACGAGAACGCCCGTCTGCGCAAGGCCTACGAAGAGGGCTCGCAGGAGTACTCCAAGGTGACGGTGGCCAGCGTCGAGGCCGAGGTCAAGAGCGCGTTGGAGAAGCTGCGCAAGGCCAACGAGACCCTGGACCCCGACGAGATCACGTCAGCGCAGGAAGCGCTCACTGACGCCAAGATCAAGCTGGTGCAAGCGAAAAACTTTCGCGCACCTGTTGTGCCGGCGGCTCGCGATGTGGTACAAACGCGGCAAGCAGACACCGATCCGGCGCCTGCGGACCCGAAGCTGAACGCCTGGATGCGTCAGAACTCGTGGTTCACCGCCCCGGACAAGGTTGCTGAGACCAGCTTCGCACTGGGGCTGCACCAGGAACTCGTGCAAAAGGGCTTCACTGCAGGCAGTGACGCCTACTACGAGCAAATCGATGCTCGCATGCAGAAGGTCTTCCCGGATCTGTACTCCAAATCCGGTGCAACAGACGACGAGCCAGCACCACGCCGCAAGACCACCTCTCCCGTGGCAGCGGTTGAGCGCACACCGGCCGGCAAACGTCGCGTCACCATGACGCAGTCGCAGCTGAACCTGTGCAAAAAGCTCGGAATCACCCCGCAGCAATACGCTGCTCAAGTTGCATCGAAAGGAGCCTGATCATGGCAAGCCGCACCCCTCGCGAGATCGAAACTCGCGCTGACGAAGAACGATTCGAATACACGCCTCCAGACCAACTCCCCACGCCACGCGCGGAGCCAGGATGGGCCTACCGATGGGTAGCCACTCATGTGCTCAACGAAGCGGCTGGCCGAAATGTCTCGCAGAAGTTCCGGGACGGATGGGTTCCGGCAAAGGCAGCGGATCACCCCGAGATGAAGCACCTTGAGTCCAAGGACGGCAACATCGAAGTGGGCGGCCTGATGCTCTGCAAGAACGAGGAAGAGAAGGTCGATGCTCGCCGACGGTTCTATGCGAACAAGAACGCGCAGCAGATGGCGTCTGTGGACGAACAGTTCATGGCACAGAACAACCCCCTGATGCCCAAGTTCCGGAAGACGAAGTCGACTGTGAGCAAGGGCCGGGGATTCGGCAACGGAAGTTAAAGGAGTTTCTCCATGTCCCTCACTGCAGCACCTTACGGCCTGCGCCCGGTCAAACGGGCGGATGGCATGCCCTACGCTGGCGCCGTCGAAGAGTTTCGCATCGACCCTGCGGGCCTTGCCAGCAACATTTTCAACGGCATGATCGTGTCGATCAGCGCGGCCGGCTACATCACCCCGGTGACGGCCACGGGCGCCGACGGCACCACCAACGCGTTCCCGGCAGGCACCATCGGCGTCTTCACCGGCTGCGCGTACTTCAACGCGCAGGGCCAGTTCGTCAACAGCCAGTACTACCCCTCCGGCACCACCGGCGTGGTCAAGGCACAGGTGGTTGTCGACCCCGACGTGGTCTTCCAGGCACAACTGGACGGCACCGTGACGCAAGCTGCACTGGGGGCCAACACCTTCCTGGCCGCAGCCCAGTCGACCAGCACCGGCAGCACCCGCACCGGCAACTCGACCAGCGCGCTGGAGAGCACCGTGCAGACCGCTGCAGCTGCGTTCCGCATCGTCGGCTTCGCATCTCCTGTGGGCGACGCGTTCCCCGATGTGTTGGTCAAGTTCAACCCTGGCCAGCACAGCTACACCAACGCCGTCGGCATCTAAGGAGCACACACCATGGCAATCTCTCGCGCACAAATGCTCAAGGAACTTCTGCCCGGCCTGAACGCCCTGTTCGGTCTGGAGTACAAGAAGTACGCCGAGGAGCACAAGGAAATCTTCGAAACCGAGTCGAGCGATCGATCTTTCGAAGAAGAGACCAAGCTGGCCGGCTTCAGCGCCGCCCCGGTGAAGTCCGAAGGCGCCGCAATGGCCTACGACAACGCCCAGGAAGCATTCACCTCGCGCTACGTGCACGAGACCGTGGTGCTCGGTTTCTCCATCACCGAAGAGGCGATGGAAGACAACCTGTACGCGTCCCTCTCGGGCCGCTACACCAAGGCGCTGGCTCGCTCCATGGCGCACACCAAGCAGGTCAAGGCCGCGGCCATCCTGAACAACGGCTTCGATCCTGCCTTCGCCGGTGGTGACGGTGTCGAACTGTTCTCGACGCTGCACCCCCTGGTCGGTGGTGGCGTGAACTCCAACGAGCCTGCAACCGCTTCGGACCTCAACGAGACCGCTCTGGAAAACGCTGTGATCCAGATCTCGCAGTGGACCGACGAGAAGGGGCTGTTGATCGCAGCCCGGCCGATGAAGGCCGTCGTGCCTTCCCAGCTGCAGTTCGTGATCGAGCGCCTGATGAAGACCGAGCTTCGCGTCGCGACGGCCGACAACGACATCAACGCGTTGAAGTCCACCGGCTCGATCCCGCAGGGCTATCGCATCAACCACTACCTGACCGATCCGGACGCGTGGTTCCTGATGACCGACGTGCCCAACGGCCTGAAGCACTTCGAGCGCGTGGCGATGAAAACTGGATCCGACACTGATTTTGACACAGGGAACATGCGTTACAAAGCTCGCGAGCGGTACTCCTTTGGATGGAGTGACCCACTTGGTGTCTTTGGTTCCCCTGGAGCTTAATACCCAGGTACTCAAAAAGCCCACTTCGGTGGGCTTTTTCACGTCTGCCTGCAGTACTGTTTAAGTTAAGGTACAATAAGCGTTCCCCGTATCAAAACAGGAAAAAACCATGGCCCGTGGCATTTACAAAACCATCAACAGCGTCTCGAACAGCTTTTACATTGGCACCGCCCCAACGCTGGGGTGGTCGGGGGAGAAAAGCCCTACTTGGGGTCGGAAAAGGACGCCCGAGGAACTCGCCGCGCAAAACTGGGCGGGGCGCACACACACGAACAGCGCCAAAGAAAAGATCGCTGCGCACCTGCGCGGCAAGCCCAAGGCGGCCGAAGTCCGTGCCAAGATCAGCGCATCTCTCAGCGGCGAGAAGAACTTCTGGTACGGAAAAACCCGGCCGGATCACGGCGCCAAGGTCCAGAAGGCGATCGACGCAACCGCACCCGACGGCACGCACGCGCGCGCGCGCTTCGACAGCATTACGGCGCTGCGCCAGGGCCTCTCGCTGCTCCCGTCGACAGTGAACAACGCCCTGAAGTCCGGCAAGCCCCTGGCGCGCGGCCCAAAGAAGGGTTGGCGCTTTGCGTACGCGATGACATAATGCCTCACCCCCGGGATCTTTTTTGGCCCTGCACGACTGGCCCGGCAGACGATCATGCAGACTGCAGGGCGCCACGCATGTGAGGTTTCATCATGGGACGTACCACCTTCTCGGGCCCCGTCGCATCTGACAACGGCTTTATCGGCGCCGTTGTTGGCGCCGTTGTTGGCGCAGTCCAGCTGCCCGTTAGCACCACCGCCGCTCTGCCGGTGCTTACCGTGGCCGACGCGGGCACCATTCGCGCCGTGCGCGACAACGGGGTGGGCAACAACGAGTACTGCGTGGTTCTCTGGACCGGTGCTGCCTGGGTCACTGCCGTCGGCGCAGCCCTCAGCTGATAGGAGCCCACCATGGGTGTCCAAACCGACGTCAAGGCGCTACGCATCAACGCGACCGGCACCGCGCTGGACTTTCGCACGCGGATCAAGGCGGTGTACGTCTCGTCTGCCGCTACAGCGGGCTCTCTGACGCTGCGGGACGGCGGTGCCAGCGGTGCTACCGAACTCGTGATCGACACGCCTGCCAGTGCGACAGACCCTGTCTACATCCTGCTGCCCGGCGAAGGCATTCTGTTTGGCACCAACGTGCACGCCACGCTGACCGCCGCAACCTCCGCCACGCTGGTGTACGGCTGATCAACCCAAAGGAAATACCATGGCCACGAAAAAAGAACGCCCCGCCTTCATGATGAAGGGCAAGTCCGCACCAGCCAAGAAGGCTGCCGGCGGCAAAAAGGCGATGCCCATGATGGCCCCGCCCTTCGGCAAGAAAATGCCTGCCAAGAAGTATGCCGAGGGCGGCGAAGTGCGTGGCTACGGCGCGGCGCGCAAACCTTCGGGCGGCTGCAAGGGGGCGTAACCCATGGCCACCTCGGGAACGACGGGCTTCACGCTCGAGTTGACAGAAATACTCGAAGAGGCGGCGGAGCGTTGCGGCTACGAGTTGCGCACCGGCTACGACTTCAAGACGGCGCGGCGCAGCCTGAACCTGCTGTTCGCCGACTGGGCGAACAAGGGTCTGAATATGTGGACCTTCGAGCAGCTGACGATCCCCCTCGTGGCCGGCACGGACACCTACGACCTGCCGGTGGACACCGTCGACATCCTGGACGCCACCATTCGCACGGGAACGGGCGCCACGCAGTCCGATCTGGTGATCTCGCGCATCCCGTTGCCGACCTACCAATCGATCCCCAACAAGACGACGCAGGGTCGGCCTATCCAGATGTTCATCCAGCGGTACATCGTGCCCCAGGTGACGTTCTGGCCGGTCCCAGACAGCAGCACGCCCTACACCTTCGTCTACTGGCGCCTGCGCCGCATCGAGGACGCCGGCAACGGGGTCAACACCCAGGACCTGCCCTTCCGGTTCTTGCCGGCCATGGTCGCGGGGCTCGCCTACTACCTCAGCATGAAGTTGCCCGGCGGCATGGAGCGCATGGGCGCACTGAAGGCCGTCTACGACGAGACCATGCAGATGGCCATGGACGAGGACCGCGACAAGGCACCCATGCGGCTTGTGCCCTACGTGGGGCGGATGTGATGTGCTCAAGATTCCGACAGCTGCGGTACACTCTTCCTAAAGGAGCGTGTATGAACCAGTACCTGTTGAATCGAGTCCGTTTTGTTTCGGTGTCTGACGTGTGCGGGGTCTACTTGCTGACGGACACCGTGCGCGGAAGCACATACGTGGGGGCCTCGAAGCGGGTTAAGACGCGCGTTGGGCAACACTTTTCGGCCATGGAGAAGCAAGATCCCGGCGCTACGTACCGGAACTTCAAGCAGACTTTTGCCGAGCAAGGCCCAAAAGCTTTTGATGTCCGTCTACTGCAAGAATGTTCCGCGCAGGGGCTGGCGGAGGCGGAGCGGAAGTGGATCGCGGAGCTACAGCCCAGTGAGAACTCATATGCGTGCGTTGATGGTCGGCGTGTGTATGACGAAGAGGTGCGTGGTAAGAAGTCGAGAATCGTGGCGGAGCTTTGGGCCACGCCGGGATACCGTGAAAAAGCCGTAGCTGCACGCAAAGGCAAGGCATATGCTACGGGCTACCGGTGCACTCCAGAGCAGCGCTTGAACAGGCAGAAAGCGGCCCGTATTTCCAACATGAAGCGCAACTACGCAGACCAGTGGCAGCAAGAGTACCTTCGTCGATACCCGCAGCACGCAGGGGACATACATGTCAATTAGGTACGCTTCGGGTAAGTGGGCCCATGGCTACTGCGATCAATGCGGCTTCCGCTACCAGTTGAGCGCGCTGCGCGAAGAGTACGTGCAGGGCCGCCCGACCGGCATTCGCGCGTGCCCCACCTGCTACGATCCGGACCACCCGCAGAACTGGCTCGACCGCACGCCCGTGGACGACCCGCAGGCGCTGCGCAACCCGCGTCCTGATCCTGCACTGGCCGAGTCTCGAGAGATCCCACCATGAACTACGCCGAACTCACCGCGCGCGTGCAGGAGATCGTGGAGAACAGCTTCACGGACAAGCAGCTTGCGCTTTTCTGCCGGCAGACCGAGCAGAAGGCCTTCAACACGGTGCAGCCGCCGGTGCTGCGCGCCAACGTGACCGGCGCGGTGTCGCGGAACAACCCGTACCTCTCTGGCCCGCCGGGGTTCCTGTACGTGTTCTCCATGGCCGTGATCCGCGCGGACGGCAGCTACGAGTACCTGCTGAACAAGGACGTCAACTACATCCGCGAGGCGTACCCCTTCCCGCCCACCACCGGGCAACCCAAGGCCTACGCGCAGTTCGACGCAGACACCTTCATCCTGGGCCCGACGCCCGACACGAACTACAGCGTCGAGCTCCACTATGCCAAGTACCCCGAGTCCATCGTCACGGCAGGCACCAGCTGGCTGGGCGACAATATGGACTCCGTGCTGCTCAACGGCATGTGCCTGGAGGCCGCGCGCTTCCTGCAGATGGACGCCGACATCATCACGCTCTACGGCAAGATGTTCGATGGCGCCGTGGCAGACCTCAAGCAGCTGGCCGACGCCAAGCTGCGCCAAGACACATACCGCACAGGGCAGGTGCGGATCCCAACGCGGTAAGGAGCCGACATGATCGAGAAAACCAAAGCAGGCGGCGTCTACACCATCGTGTGCCGGGACCGCAACGGCGTCGAGAAGTGGCGCATGCAGGAGCACCACAACCTCGTGGTCAACGGCGGCCTGAAGGACATGAACGACAAGTACTTCCTCGGAGTGGCTTACACCGCCGAGTGGTACCTGGGGCTCTACGGCGCAGCCGTCTCGAACAACCCCGCAGCGGGGGACACCGCGGCCTCGCACGCGGGCTGGACCGAGGTCACGCCGTACGCCAACGCCACACGCGTGCAAGCTGTTTTTGCCGCTGCCAGCACGGCTGACCCATCGGTGATCACCAACGCGGCATCGCCGGCCATCTTCAACATCAACGCCATCGGCACCGTGGGCGGGGCGTTCCTGATCTCCAACAGCACCAAGAGCGGCACCACCGGCGTCCTCTTCTCGGCTTCCGACTTCGCTTCTCCCGGGGACCGCAACGTCAATGTTGGCGACACTTTGAGCGTAACCTATACTTTTAGCCTGGACGCGGCCTGATAGGAGAAAGGCATGAGCACGCTCGGCGGATGGGGCTCTGGGCCCTGGGGCGGCTCGGCATGGGGGAAGTCGTATTTCCTCGGGGATCTGGTCGAGGGTGCGCAGGGCGCGGACGCGATTGCAGGCTCCTTCAACGTGGACCGCAGCGTGTCCGAGGGCGCGACGGTTGCAGAGGTGCTGCTGGACGCCCGGCAGGGCTTCTTCACCGAGGTCGACGAGCGGGTAAATACGATCGACAACCGCCCGCTGGCGGGCTGGGCGTACAGCATCTTTTTGGCCGAAGGGGCCTCGGCAGCGGATGCAGTTCGCAGCAACGTCCGCTTCGAGGTCGAGATCGCAGAGAACACCACCGCACGCGACCCGCTGAGTGCCAAGTACTTGTGGGACCCCGTGAGTGACAATCAGGACCCGAACTGGCAGAATGTGGCCGACACGCAGACACCTGGGTGGACCCCTGTGGACGACGCGCAAGGCCCTGGCTGGACCGACATCAACCCTTGAGGACACGAAATGCCCAGCAGTTACACCCCCCTACTCCGACTGGTTCTGCCGGTCACCGGCGAACTCACAGGAACGTGGGGCGACACCGTCAACAACGGCATCACCTCGCTGGTCGAGGACGCGGTGGCCGGCACTGCCTCGGTCGTCATGGCGGATGCCAACGTCACGCTATCGGCCAACAACGAGGCCCCCGACCAAGCCCGGTGCATGTTCATCGTGCTCTCAGGCGCCAACACCGCGCTGCGAGATGCGATCTGCCCAGCGCGGTCCAAACTCTACTTTGTCGTCAACAACACCACGGGCGGCCAGAGCATCCGTTTTAAGACTTCTGCGGGCACAGGGATCACCGTAGCCAACGGAAAAGCGGTGGTGTTGTACTGCGACGGCACCAACGTGCGCAATGCGATCAACTTCCTGACGGGCGACGTCACGGGGAATGTCACCGGCAACGTCACAGGAACCGCTGCAAACGTCACGGGCATTGTGGCGCTGGCCAACGGCGGCACAGGCGCAGCTACCCAAGGGCCAGCGCTGCAAAACTTGGGCGCACTGGCGGCCGACACGCAGGCGAAGACGGCCACCTACACCGTGGTGGCGGGTGATCGAGGCGACGTCATCTGGTGCGATGGCACCTTCGACCTGGACCTGACCGCTGCAACGACGCTGGCAGACGGCTTCAGTTTCGGCGTGGTCAACATCGGCACCGGCACCATCACGCTGGACCCCAACGGGGCGGAGTTGATCGACGGGCTGGCGTCCAAAGACATTGCGCCCGGGCAGTCCGCTTTCCTGATCACCGATGGCACTAGCTGGCGCACGGTGGGCTTGTCGGGCGGCGGGGCCAAGGGCGGGGGCGCGAATCAGATTTTCTACGAGAACGACCAGCTGGTGACCGCCAACTACACCGTGATTGCCACCAAGAACGCGGGCAGCTTCGGCCCCATTAAAATCGACACCGGGGTTACTGTGACCATCGCCACCGGCGCAACTTGGAGCATCGTATGACATCAGTAATTCGCGGAAGCGACAACTTCGAAACCGATGATCTTTTGGGCATCGGGCAGACGTATCAAAACGTCACAGCTAGTAGGGCCCTCAACACACTGTACACCAATACAACTAGCCGTCCTATTTTTGTTACAGTATCACAAACAACGGGAAACGTTATTTTGGTGCCTTCAGTAGGTGGTGTTGATCTTGCAGGAGTTCCCGGCGCAGCTAACTCAAACGTGGCCCCTACTACTTTCTTTATTGTCCCTCCGGGATTAACTTATCAAGTTAAAACTTCTGGGGCCGGACCAGTCCTTAATCAGTGGGTGGAGCTGCGATGAGCACTATTAAATTCAACCAATGGCAGAACCCCGACGGCACGGAAAACTACAAGTGCCGTGCTTGGGTCAACTTCAACGGCACCGGCACCGTGGCAATTCGTGCCAGCGGGAATGTGAGTTCGATCACGGATAACGGTACTGGCGACTACACGGTGAATTTTACCGCTGCATTTGCTGATGTGAATTACGCCCCCTCAATCACATGCTCTTCAGATGCCGCTACAGCAATGATGAGTTACATAAGTGGGCTTCCGGCTGTTTTAACTACTACCTCCGCAAGAATCGGTATTGCTACTTCCGGTGGTGCTGCCGCAGACCGTCAAGTAGTGTCTGCTCAATTCTTCCGTTAAAGAGAGTAAATTATGAGCACACTTAAAACAAACACTCTCAGTAACACCGCAGGTAGTCAGTCTATTCTGGTTGATCGGGTAGCACAAGGCACAGCGTTTGCATGGGTTAACTTTCAAGGCGCTGGCACCGTTTCTATCCGTCGATCCTACAATGTGACTTCAATCACGGACAACGGTACGGGTGATTACACAGTCAATTTTACGACTGCGTGCCCCACCGCGAACTACACGGTCACGGGAGCATCGAGTTGGGTTCCGGGCGAAGAAGGCAACTTGCTTGTTCAGCAAGCATCTGTGGCTCCCGTGACCGGGAGTTCGCGAGTTGTGACAGGTGTACCGGGTACTGCGGGCACCACGGGCCTCACCGTGCGTGATGCATCCTATGTTCACGTTGTTTACCATCATTAAGGAGTTTCCCATGTCTCAAGACAAACGTATTATTTTCACCCGCCCTGATGGCGGTGTTTCCGTCATCGTGCCTGCCCCCGGCGTGGACATGAAGCGTGTGTGGGCCGACGTGCCTGCCAACGCGGTCGACGTGGATGAGGTCAACGTGGCCGACATCCCTCAGGACCGCACCTTCCGCAACGCCTGGAAAAAAGAAGGCCGCAAGTGCGTCGAGGATGCGGCCAAGTGCAAGGAGATCAGCCACGCGCACCGCCGCGCCGTTCGCGCTGCCGAGTTCGCACCCCTGGATGCAGCCATCGCAGCCCAGATCCCGGGCGCCAACGCGGCTGCGGTCGAGGCGCAGCGTCAAGCCATTCGCGACAAACACGCCAGTGCCCAAAAACGCATTGATGTGGCTCAGAGCCCGGAAGAGCTCAAGGCCGTTCTGGAAACGCTGTGACGCTGGCTGTCGATCTCGGCTGGTGGGACCTGCTGTGGGTCCTGCCGACCAGCCTCTATGTGCTCTGGTGGAACTACGTGGCCACCATGCGCGTGCGCGACCTGTGGGGCACTCTGCCCACGGCCAGCAAAGCCCTCGCGGTCCTGCCGGTCACGTTCGCCTTCTTCGTCGACATCGTGTGTAATGTCATCACCGCCAGCATCCTGGGGTGGGAGTGGCCCCGAGAGGTCACGCTGACCAAGCGTCTCAAGCGGTGGCGGGCCATGGGCCCACACAGCCCCAAACGCTCTGCAACAGCCCGCTGGGCTTGCGCCAATTTGATCAACCCGTTCGACGAGGGCCACTGCTGATGTCTGCCGCTACTTTCCAAGACGCTGTCTGGATCATCGACATACTCATCGGTCTGCTTCTCACACTAGGTGGAGTTCTTATGAACAACATGTGGAAGGAGATCCAAGACCTGCGCAAGGCCAAGCACTCACACACCAGCGAGATCGCTGCGTTGAAGATCCTGGTGGTGGGCGACTACGTCAAGCGCGACGAGTTGCGGGACATCATGAAAGACATCACGACGGAGATGAAAACGGGCTTCACCAACCTGAACAGCCGCATCGACTCCGGGTTCTCTGAACTGTACGACGAACTCAAGCACAAGGTCGACAAGCCATGAAAGTCGAGGACTACATCGCAGCCCTGCTCAAGCGCGAGGACGGGTACGTCGACCACCCCGCGGATCGCGGAGGCCCCACCAATCACGGAATCACAGAAGCGGTTGCGCGCGCCTACGGCTACCACGGACGCATGCAGGACATGCCCGTCTCGGTGGCCAAGGCCATCTACGTCGAGCGGTACTGGTTCGCACCGGGCTTCGACAAGATCAACGAACACAGCACCGTTGTGGCCGAGGAACTGCTCGACACAGGCGTCAACATGGGCACCGGCGTCGCGGCTCGCTTCCTGCAGCGCGCGCTCAACGTGCTCAACTCCGAGGGCAAGCACTACCCGGACATCACGGTGGACGGCGCCATCGGGCGCATGACCATTGCTGCGCTGCGGGCCTACCTCGCACACCGGGGCAAAGACGGCCACGTTGTGCTGTTCCGCGCACTCGACTCGCTGCAAGGCGCCCGCTACATCGAGATCGCCGAGGGGCGCGCCAGCCAGGAGGCTTTCGTGCACGGCTGGTTTCTTCACCGCACGAGGTAATCATGGACTTCCTGAAAAAAATCGCGCCCACGCTGGCCACGGCCATTGTCGGACCTCTCGGTGGGCTGGCGGTGGAAGCCATTGGCAAGGCGTTCGGCTGGGAAGACGCGACTGTGCAGAAGGTCGAGGAGATGCTCACCAACGGGCAGCTGTCCAGTGAAGACATCGCCAAGCTCAAGATGGCCGAGCTCGAGATGCTCAAGCACGAGCGCGAACTGGGGTTCCGCTTCGCTGAACTGCAGCTGAAAGACGCCCAGGCCGAGCACGCCGAGCAGCAGGCGACCATCCGCAGCGGGGACAACGCCGAGGACACCTACGTGCGGCACACGCGCCCTCTGATGGCGCGGCAGTCCTGGTACGGCATGGGGGTATACATCTTCGCCTTCGAAGTGGCCAAGGCTTTCGACACAGGCACGGGCGCCAGCTTTGAACTCGCTGCGCTCATTGGCGCGCCGGGGCTTGCCTACATTGGCTTTCGCTCGGTCTTCGACAAGTTCGGGCTGACCGGCAAGGTCGGCAGCATGCTCTCGCGCAAGTGAGCCCGCGCCCGTAGAATCGGGCCAGTAACTGGAGAACCACCATGAAGATCCTGCAAGCCGGAAACAAAGTGTCCGTGGGCGCCAAAGGCACCCGCACATCCATGCCGCGCAGCGATGACGAAGCTGCGTCCATGATGGCCCCGAAGTCGCGTCGCACCCCGATGGCCGTGGGCGAGGGCAACAAGGCCAACGCCGCTGCCCGCAAAGAAGCAGGCATGAAGGCCGGCGGCATGGTCAAGAAGCCGGGCAAGGGTCGCTACTGCTGACCCGCCCGTGAACCGGGCCCAATATGCCGCTCAAGAAGCTCCAGTTTCGCCCTGGAATCATCAAGGAGGTCACTGCCCTCAGCGCCGCCGGCGGGTGGGTTGACTGCGACCGCGTTCGCTTCCGCAAAGGGTTCCCTGAGAGCATCGGCGGCTGGCAGCGTTTTTCACCGAGCGTTTTTCTCGGCACTGCGCGCACGCTGGTCGAGTGGGCCACGCTGGGGGGTGTCTCGCTCTACGGCATCGGGACCAACCTCAAGTACTACGTCTCGCGCGGCGCCGACTACACCGACATCACGCCGATCCGCAGCACCACGGCAGCAGGCGAGGTTACCTTCACCGCTGTGAACGGCAGCAGCGTCCTGACCGTGAACGACACTGCGCACGGCGCGCTGGAGGGCGACTTCGTCACCTTCAGTGGGGCGGTTTCTCTTGGTGGCAATGTGACGGCAGCGGTGCTGAACGCACAGTACCAAGTACTACCCCTGCCATCAGCAAACACCTACACGGTCCAGCTGGCGGTGACGGCCAACGCATCTGACATCGGCAACGGCGGGGCGGCGGTGGTGGGTAAGTACCAGCTGAACACGGGTGCAGCTATTCAGGAAGCGCTCACCGGCTGGGGCGCAGGCGCCTGGGGTTTTGGTGCATGGGGCGAGGGTGTTGTCGGCGCAGAACCGTTGCGTCTCTGGAACCACGCCAACTACGGCGAGGACCTGATCTTCGGCCCCCGGGGCGGCAAGCTCTACTACTTCGATTCCAGCGTCGGCATCTCCAGCAACAACCGGGGCACGTTGATCACGGGTTCCGAGGTCCCCACCGTGCACAACGCGCTGCTTATCTCGGACGTCTCGCGCTTCGTGATCGTCTTCGGCTGCAACGAGATCTTCACCGCGACGTTGGACCCGATGCTGGTGCGGTGGTCCGACCAGGAGGGCTACACCAAGTGGTCCCCGGCGATCACGAACCAAGCGGGTGGGCAGCGCCTGTCCAACGGGTCCCAGATCATCACCGCGCGCCAGAGCCGACAGGAGATCCTGATCTGGACCGACACTGCGCTGTACTCGATGCAGTACGTCGGGCCGGACGTGGTCTGGGCGTTCCAGCTGCTGGGGGAGAACACCTCCATCGCGTCTCCGCAGGCGGCGACGCTGGCGCAGGGCGTGGCCTACTGGATGGGGCGGGACAAGTTTTACAAGTACGACGGTCGCGTGCAGACGCTCCCCTGCGACCTGCGCCGCTTCGTCTTCACGGATTTCAACTACTCCCAGGCAGACCAAGTGGTGTGCGGCACCAACGAGGGCTTCAGCGAGATCTGGTGGCACTACCCCTCCGCAGGCAGCACGACCAACAACCGCTACGTGGTCTACAACTACGAAGAGAACATCTGGTATCACGGCGACATGGAACGCACGGCGTGGCTGGACAGCCGCTTGCGCGGCAACCCCATCGCTGCGTTTGAGCAGACCCTGCTGGACCACGAGACCGGCGTCGATGATGTCTCGGGCAGCACGCCCGTCGCACTGAATTCCTGGCTCACCTCTGCGCCGGTGGACATCGACGACGGGGAGCGGTTCTCTCTGGTCACGCGGATGCTGCCCGACATCACATTCGATCGATCGACATCTGCTGCGCCCCAGGTCTCGATGACGGTGTTGCCCATGAAAAGCTCGGGGCAGGGCTACAACGACCCGCTGTCTGTCGGCGGCGAGTCGGTGCGCGACGTCATCCGCTCGGCCACGGTGCCGGTGGAGCTTTACACCAGCCAGATCAACATCCGCCTGCGCGGGCGCCAGATGGTCATGCGCATCCAGGCCGAAGAGGTCGGCACCGCGTGGCAGCTGGGCACGCCTCGGGTGGAGCTCACGCCTTCCGGTCGGAGGGGCTGATGTTCGGCAACCAGCGCCCCCCTCGCCTGCCCGATCCACCGACGGCGTTTGACGGGCCCCAGCGCCTGTTCCTGGCGGATATGCTGCGCACGCTGCGTCTGTTCTTCGACGGGATCACTGCCGAGCAGCCGGTCAACATCACGCGTCTGAACATCAATGTTGATCGCCTACCCACTCAGGCGGATCTCGCAAGCCTGCGCAGCGGCGACGTCTACCGGGACACCGCCGCAGGTGACGTATTGAAGATCAAGCCTTAAAATCCCCCGCAACACGAGGTGCCCATCATGAGCCTGAAAAAAGCAGCTGAACAAGTCCGAGGCGCAGGTCGCGGCAAAGACACCGAACTGGTCCACTTCACCAAGAACGAGGTGGGTGCGCTCAAGGGTCTGGCCAAAGCCGCCGGCGGCAAGCTCACGCGCAACCCCGAGACGGGCATGCTGGAAGCGGGCTTCCTCGACTCCATGCTCCCGACCATTCTGGGCTTCGGCGCCAACCTCATCGTTCCCGGCTCGGGCATGATCGTCGGCGGTCTTGCCGGCGCGGCCCAGAACAAGAACGACCCCCTGATGGGCGCGGCGCTCGGTGCCATGGGCGGCTATGGTGGTGGCCAGCTGGCTGCAGGCATTCAAGGCGCTGGTGCCGGTGCTGCGCAGATGACGGCCGAGCAGGCGGCCCAGGCCGCGGCTACCGAGGGCATGAAAGAAGCCGCCATCGGGCAAGGCCTGCAGATGGCCCCCGGCGGAGCGAGTGTCGGGCTGGGCCTGGACCCCACGGTCGCCGCCTCGATGACCGAGAACATCGTGCCTGCCGCCACGAACAAGGCTGCCACGGACGCCACGCTGCAGTTTCTGGACAAGCCCTTCTACGAGCAGATCGGCCAGGGCGCGCAGGCCGCGTTCAACGACCCGTCCAAGTTCATTCAGGGCATGGGCGGCAACATGCCCACCGCCAAGGCCGCCGGCCTCGCAGCCGCGCCGATGCTCTACGACTACATGATGCCCAAGCAAAAGGGCGATGGCAAAGAGAAGCCCGACTGGGCTGAAGGCGAGGGCAAGGAGTTCGACTACAACCCCGGCTACACCGGCGGCACCATGACGGGCCCCGACATCTCCAGCGAGCGCCAGTGGTACAACTCGTCCTACACGCCGCGCATGGCGGGCGGGGGGCTCTTGCGGTACGCCGGCGGCGGTGAAGTGCAGATGTCCGAGGGCGGCTTCGTGATCCCGGCCGACGTGGTGTCCATGGCCGGCAACGGCAGTTCCAGCGCAGGTCTCGAAGCCTTTGGCAGCCTGATGGGTGCGATGCCCATCGACGGCCCCGGCGACGGCATGAGCGACGACATTCCTGCCAGCATTGACGGACGCGCACCCGCGCGCGTGGCGCGCCAGGAAGCATACCTGCCGCCCGAGACCGTGGCGCGCATGGGCGGGGCCAAGAAGCTCTACAGCATGGTTGAGCGTGTGCGCAAGATGGCGCACGGCAAGACCACTCAGCAACGCCCTGTCGATCTGCGCAAGGCGCTGGCCTGAACATGCCCCTGTACCACGTCAACCCCAACGAACTGCCTCAGGTCTGGCCCCAGGCGGCCCCGCTCATTGCCAAGTACACTGAGACGGAGCCGCAGGGCATCACGCTTGAGCAGATCGAGTTCCTCGTGCGCACAGGGCGCCTGAACCTGCTGGTTTGGGAAGAGCCCGGCGAGGGGATCACGGGCGCGGTGACGGTGGAGTTCATCGACTACCCCCGCGAGCGGGTAGCGCACGTGGACCACCTGGGCGGCAAGGCCATCGTGCGGGAGCACGTGTTTGCCGAAGCCATGAAGTGGATGCGCCTCTATGGCGCCACAAAAGCGCAGTGTTGGTGCCGGAAGACGCTTGTTCCGATGTACGAAAAAATGGGTATGGAGAATACCCACCACGTCATGAGGATCGAGCTATGAAACGCCTGTTTGTTTGGCTCTTTGAGGGCCTCTTCGACCGCTTGACCGCGCACATGGGCCGTCAAGGCTTCATCCTGTACGGCGGTGGTGGCGGCGGCCCACAGATCAGCACGGGGACGACCTACACCTCGAACATCCCTGAGTACGCGCAAGCCCCGTTCATGAACTTGGTGGGCAAGGCGGAGGCGATCTCCAACCAGCCGTACCAGCCGTTCACCGGGCAACGCATTCAGGGCTTCACGCCGCTGCAGCAGCAGGCGCAGACAGGCGCGGCCAACCAGGGTGTTGCCGGCCAGATCGGCTTTGGCTCGGGCCTCGCGGCTGGCGCAGCCACGTCCAGCTTCACCAACCCGGGCACTGCCGGGGCGTTCATGTCGCCCTACATGCAGAACGTGGTGGAGATGCAGCAGCGCGACGCCACGCGACAGGCGGGCATTGCGGGCGCGCAGCGCGCGGCTGAGTTCACCAAGGCCGGTGCCTTTGGCGGCAGCCGTCAGGCGATCATGGACGCGGAAGCTGCGCGCAACCTCGCGCTGCAGCAAGGCGACATCCAGGCCAAGGGGCTGCAGTCGGCGTTCGACGCGGGCCAGGGGCAGTTCAACAACGAGATGAACCGCGGTCTCGCGGGTGCGCAGGCGCTCGGCCAGCTGGGGCAGATGCAGTTCGGTCAGCAGATGGACACCATTGGGCTGCAGGACAAGATGGGCCAGCAACAGCAGGCGCAGGGGCAGAAGCAACTCGACCAGCAGTACAGCGACTTCCAGCAGCAGCGCGACTACCCGTACCAGCAGCTGGGCTTCCTGTCGGACATCTTGCGCGGCACGGCCGGATCTTCGCGGACCATGTACTCGTCGCAGCCGACGGCAGGTGGTCTGCAGAAGTTGGCCGGTCTGGGTGCGCTGGCAGGCGCGTTCTTCCGTGGCGGCTCGGTGGGCTACGCCTCGGGCGGCATCGTGAAGGGCTACGCCGCCGGCGGCACGGTGGAGCCGCTGGCCCTGCCCGCCCGCCTGCGCACCATGTCCGACCAGCAGCTGGCCCAGTTCACGCAGCAGCACGGCGAGGATCTGTTCTCCATGGCGCTGGCCAAGTCGGAGAGCGACGCACGCGCACGCATGCGGCAGGCCGGTGCCCCCGCCGAAGCCCCTCAGGGCACGGTGATGGACGAGGTCGCGGCTGAGATGGACCCCATGACGCAGGGCGGCATCGCTGCGGCTGTGCCCGACATGGACTTTGCTGACGGCGGCATCGTGGGCTACGCGGACGGCGGCCCCACGCGCTACCCCGGCCTGATCCAGTACGAAGGCGCAGGCGACACGCTGTTGCCGCGCACGACGGGCTATGAAGGCATGGGGGTCCTGGAGGCCCTCAGCGCCATGGGCGTGGACATCGGCGACTGGGCCAAGCGCAAGGGTCTCACCGGCTCGCTGCAGGACAAGGTCGCGGACAAGAAGGACTTCGGCAAGCTCGGCGAGACTGAGAATCTGGCGTCGCGCTACCCTGCACCCGCCGGCCTGGAGGCTGCACTGCCTCCTGAAGACGCCCCCGATGCGCCTGCTCTGCCGGCGTCGAACCCGCAGGCAGGAAACGATCGTACTTCGGTCTCCGCCTCTGGCCGCACCGGCACCAGCGTCGCGGGCACGCCGCGCGCAGGGCTGGCAGGCGCTCCGGTGTTCGACGTCAAAGCCATCATGGACCCGCTGCAGAAGGGGCTGACCGAGGCCCAGGCCGCTGACCGTGCAGCTGCAGAAGCTGACCGCGATGACTTCGAGAAAGACGTCGCCGCGCGCGGCAAAGCCGGTGAGGGCCGTGAGGCACGCATCAAGGCCGAGCAAGCTGGCATGGCAGGCTCCGAGGAGAAGGCCCGCAAGGCGGCGTTCCTGCAAGCGGGTCTGGCCATTCTGACTGCCGACCCAAGCCGTGGGGGCCTTGCCGCCATCGCCGAGGGCGCAGGCAAGGGCGTGTCGCAGTACCGTGGCGACATCGAGAAGCTCGAAGCCAAGCGGGGTGTGTTGCTGGACAAACTCGACCAGATCGACGACCTGCGTCGTCAGGAAGCCAACGCAACCGCCACCGAGCGCCGTGCCATCGCATCGCGAATCCGCGGCCTCACCGGTGCAGCCGTTCGCGAGCAGGTGGAGTTGGCCAAGAGCGTGGGCATTCCGCTCACCACGGCAGCTGCCAAGATGTCGCAGGACCGCTACCTCACCGAGATCAAGATCAAGGCCGATGAGAAGAACGCTCGTATCTCTGCCGGCGGACGCAGCAACGCACAGCTGGAGATCATCAACGCGCTGTCGCGGGATCCGAACCTGCTGCGCACGTACCAGACCATGCAGACCAAGGGCGGCGGGTTCGACCCGCGCGAAGGCTACGTGGACTACATGAAGAACTTCAAGCCAGACCCCCTGACGCCCGGGTCCAAGCCCATGACGTTCGGCGAGTTCGCACGCATGTTCCCACCCGCGCCGATCAGCGGAAACGCACCGCCGCAGGGGGCCACGATCCGTCCCTGACCGGGCATAATCACAGCGCCGCTTGACGGCGCTTTTCAGCCTCTACGGAGCACACACAGCTATGGCCCAGTACCTCCCCCTGCCGGATGGATCTTTCGTAACCGTACGTGAGGGGGAGCAGCCAGCTGACGCGTGGGAGCGAGCCCAGCGCGAATACCCCACCGCCTTCGGAATCACGCCCCCCGAGCCCGCTCCTGGTGAGCAGCCCCAAGGCGGCTTCATGCCCGCGCTCAAGGCAGGCGCACAACGTCTTGCCGGCCAGGGGGCACTGGCAGCAGGCAAAGCCGGGATCATCGAGCCCCAGACCGCTGAGGAATTCAACGCCGCGCGGCAGAAGCGCGCGGGCGAGATCTTCAAGCCCACCGAAGAGTCGTTCATCGACGCGCCGGTGCAGAACGTCAAAGAGATGCTGGGCGGCTCGCTGCCGTACATGGCGGCCCCACTGGCCGTTGCCGGCGGCGCGGCGCTTGCTGGTGCCCCTGCGCTCGCAGGTGCAGGCCTTGCCGGTCTGGCCTCGGGCGCGCAGTTCTTCGGCTCGAACCTCGACCGCAGCATGCAGGCCAACAACACGTCGCTGGAAAACACCAGCGGCACCAACGCAGCCCTTGCCGCCGTGCCCCAAGCTGCGCTGGACGTGATCGGCTTCCGCTTCCTCCCTGTCGTCGGCAAGCTGTTCGGGGCCGCCGGCCAGAAGGTGACCGCCGAGACCGCCAAGGAGATGGCCGCCCAGACCGCCAAGCAGGTCGCGATGGAGTACGCGCAGCGCACCGGCAAGGCAATGACGGCCGAGGGCCTCACCGAGACCGTGCAGCAGGTGCTGGAGCGCGCGCAAGCGGGTCTGGCCACCGTGGACCCCGAGGCACGTGCCGAGTACCTGCAGAGCTTCTTTGGCGGTGCCATCATGGCCGGTGCCTTGGCCCCCGCCGGCGTGGCCGTCGACCGCAGCGGCGCGCGGCGCCAGAGCCAAGGCATGGCCGACGAGGAAGAGAAGAAGCGGCTGGCCGCCGAGCAGCAGGCTGTGCAGCAGCGCGAAGCCGGGTTGATCGAAGCAGAGCGCAACGCTCCTGCCGCTGTGATGCCCGACACAGGTGCCGCGCAGGGCTCGCTGCCCGGCATGGAGAACACGCCCGACCCTGAGGCCGCACCGAGCACGCCCGAGGACCCTGTGCAGCGGGCTGCGTTCCTACGCGCCACCATTCCGCAGATCGACGCCCGCATGGACGAGATCCGCCAGTCGAACCTGGGCGGAGCCACGCTGGCACAGCGCACCGAGCGCGAGCGCCTGATGGATCAGTTCCGCCAAGCCAAGTCGCTGGCCGAGCAGGAACTCAAGGCGCTGGATCTGCCCGACCCGCGTGAAGCGGGCAAGCGCGTGGCCGCCCTGCAGAAGCAACTGCAGAAAGCCGATGAGGCAGGCGACACCGCCAAGGCACTGCGCATCGCCGAGCAGATCGATGCCATGGGCGGCGCACAGGGCTCGCTCGAACTGGGCAAGACCCGCAACATCGACATCGAAGGCAACAACCAGCGCGCTTTCACCCAGCTGACCAAAGAGGAGTTGGCGCGGCGTGACGAGCAGCTGCGTGCGCAGCGCACCGGCGGTGACGACACCACCATGGACCTGTTCCGGGACAGCACCGAGCAGGCCGACGCGCAGCGTGACGAAGGCAACTTCAACTACGAACTCGACCGCATCAAGGACGCCGCCGGCGGCGTTGGCCAAGCCACGCAGCAGCCCCGTCTGTTTGAAGACCCAGAAGAGATGCGCCGCGTAGGCTCAGGAACGGCCGGCACCGTCCGCAGCGAAGCACAGATCCTGACCGACATGGACATCGCTCGTGCCAGCCGCGACAAAGCCCGCCTCGGCGATCTGGCCCAGGAACTGCGCGCGCTGCGCGACAGCACGCGTACGCGCGATACAACGGCCAAGGCTGGCCCCGGCGAAGCCCCCGCTGCAGGCGACCGCAGTCTGGAGCAGGCCACTGGCATGAAGGTGCCCGAGGACACGGCGCGCCGCCAGTCGTTCACCGACGCACGCTACCGCTCCTTTGGCCAGATGGTCTCCACGCTGGACCGGTTCAACCGTGGCCGTGCCGATGGCGCTGCTTTGAAGCAGGCCGAGCAGGGTGTGATTGACAACCTTGTGCGAGAAATCGACAACCTTACCGGCGACCCCATGACCACCATGGAGCGTCAGAGCGTCATGGCCGAGGCGCGTGACCTGCTGTCCGACCTGAAGCGTCGCTTCGGCGACACGCGCGAGGAAGTGAACCTGGGCACCCGCAAGGAGCCCCAGATGGAGGCCGTGCAGCGGCGCAGCGGCGAGTTCCGCACCGACCTGCCGGCCGAGGGTGCTGGCCCCACCGGTATGGGCCTGGAGAACTTCGAGACGCAAGATCGAGGCGCTCGTACTTTCAGCAACCGCTACGCCGCTGCACAGAGCATTCTGGAAGGCCTGGACGAGATCCGCAACCGCCGTGCTGGCACGCTGGCGAACCGAATCGCCGTCGACCGCACCGACATCAAGCGCAACGATGGGGAACGTCTGGCCACTGCGCAGGCGCAAGCGCGGGGTACACCTGCCGAAGCACTTGTGGACCGCGTCGCCACGTCACGGGTCAAGCGCCCAAGCATGATCAACAACGCTGTCGAAGCTGCAATGCGCGCGCAGCGCGGTCAGGCCTTTGAAGAACAACAGCGCGCCATCGACGAAGAGATGCGCACGCTGGAACGCGGCATCGACTCCGAAACGGATCAGGTTCGTGCACCACGCGAGCGGGACCTCACAGACGCTGAGATCGATCAGCTGCGTCCGACCGATCTTGAGGGGCGCACCACGACCACCGAGATGGCCCCCACGGGGGAGACCGTGCGCGGCGTGCAGAAAGACTTGGGGCTGCCCGGCGACGAAGCCCTGCGCGGAAAAACCTTCGACACCTTCGAGGAGTTCGACGCGTACCTCGCCGGCGACGCGCTGGCTGCGCTGAAGCTGACCCAAGGCCAGACACGTGAGACGCTCACCCGGTTGATCAAGACCGTCATGCCGCTGCAAAAGCAGAGTGCGGCACTGGAGAAGCAGGCGCAGGCGCTGCTGGAGAAGCGGGCGTCTCTGCTGGAGCTCAACGACCTGGAACTGGCCGTGGCGCGCAGCCAAGTGGCGGACGGCGAAGCAGCCCTCGCCGCCGCGCAGGCCAACATGGACAACGCCATCGCGGACTACAACGACGCGTTCATCGAGGCCCAGCAGAAGCTGCAGGCTGCGCTGGATGAGGACGCCCAGATCGCCGAGCAGGTGGCCGCCAACCTGAAGCAGCTGAACGAAGCAGGCGGCATGCGCGAGCGCGAACTCGGAACACTGCGCAAGAACCAGACGGCGCTCATCGACCTGTCCCGCAAGCTGGCCGACGCCAAGCAACAGCTGGCAGGTGCGCTGCCGGGCTTGATGAGCCCCGCGAACGCCGTCAACCGCTCCCAGCTGGCCGAGTACACACGCCTTGAGCGGCAAGTGACCGACCTGCAGCAGAAGCTCGTCGACGCCAGCACCCGGGCGCGGCAGGCGTACAAGCCCGGACTGGACCGCGCGGCCTCGGATGGCCGTGCAATGGCGGACTTCCAACAGCAGGCACAGGAGCTTTCCCGTCAGCGCATGCTGCAGGCACGGCGTGTTGGGGGCCTCACCACGGCGCGCAACCGCGCTCAGACCGTGCTCAACGCAGCCGAAGCCGCGGCCAAGGCAGACCCGGAACTCTCGGCGCAGCTGGCCGCAGCCAACGACATCGCCGTCGTCGCACGCAGCTTGAGCAAAGACGCGGAGCGCAACGTGCAGGAACGCTCGGCCCAGGCAGAAGCACTGCGCAACGAGGCCGGCAGCCTGGGAGAGCGTGCGGGCGCGCTGCGCCGCCAGTCCACGGGTCGCATTGAAGAAGCCCGCCGCGCAGCGCAGCCGAAACCCGCAGGTGAGAAAGAGACCCAGCTGGACCGCGAAGCGCGTGATGGCCAGCGTCGCAAAGAAGAGCAGGCCGTGCTCGAGACTCGGCAGACGGGTCCGGGCACCACGCGCGAGTCGGTGTCGTTCGAGCCACGTCGTCTGGACCAGGAGAGCCTGGACGAAGCCAGCGCGCGCATGGCCGTGCTGGAAGACATCCTGGGCCGCGTGCCCATGAACGAAGATCAGCGTGCTGCCTTTGATGAAGCTGGCGTCGAGTACGCCGCACGCAGCGCCGCGCTGGAGAAGAAAGCGCAGGCTCGTCTGGAGAACGTCGAGGGCAAGCTGGCCGCCCAGCGCAAGCGCATCGAGATGCTGCAGCGCGCGCAGGCTGCGTACGACGCCGCCGAAGTCGACACCCCGGCTCGTGCCAAGGCGCAGGACCTCGTCGCCCGGCTCATGGACCAGCTGCAGAAGCAGGGCCAGAAACTCTCCAAGGCGTGGGGCATCAAGCGCGAGACGATCGTATCTGCCGCCGAGAAGCGCGCGCAGCCCGACACCCGCTCGCAGGCGAAGAAAAACGCCGACGCCGCCAGCGTCGATGCACTGTCCGAGAACCAGCCCAAGCGCCGCACCAGCAGCCCGGCCACACGCGAGACCCGCCAGACCGGAGGCTTCCGCACAGGCAACGCCGAGACGGCAGAGCAGCGCGCAGGTGCCCAGCGCCAGCGCATCATCGAGTCCCGCCGCCCCAAGGAACGCGACACACCCGTCGGCCGCGCCGAGCAGGAAGTCGCCAACGCCGAAGCCAAGCGCATCAAGGACGAGGCCGCAGCTGCCAACAAAGAAGCGGAGATGCTCAAGAAGGGCACGCCGCCCAAGCGCCGCAAGCAGGCCGCTGACGCCCGCACCGTTGCCGAGGTGATCATCCAGGCCGCCACGCCCAAGACCCGTGGCCCCAAGACCCGGTCGCAAAGCGCCATCGACGACATCTACAACGACGGCGGGTTCGACGACGCGTTGATGCGCGAGGACGACAAGTTCTACGACGACCGCGAGACCCACGACCTGAGTGAAGAGGGTGCCGAGGCCGCGTTTGACGGGCGCACGCTGGACGTGCTCGATGACATCGCCGCCAACGGCTCCACGCCGTTCATGCGTGAAGTGGCCCAGCGCCTGCGCCCCATGCTGCTGCGCACCCGGCTGCGCGTGCAGGACATGCTGGAGGTCAACGGCGTGCGTGCCGAGGGCGTCTTCTACCCTGCCCGCAACGAGGTGGTGATCGACAACTTCGCGATGACCCAGGAAGTGGTGCTGCACGAGATGGTGCACGCGGCCACCCTGCGCGCCATCGCCGGCGATGTGAAGCTGGACGCCAGCCAGCAAAAGGCGCTCGACGATCTGCAGGCGCTCTACGACACCGTCAAGGGCAGCCCGGAGTTCAAGTCGGAGTACGCCCGCAAGGACCTGGGTGAGTTCATCGCCGAACTGCTCTCCAACCAGAGCGTGCGGGACAAGCTCGACGCGGTGCAGGACCGCGGTCTCCTGGCCCGGATCTACGATGGCCTGTTGCGACTGCTGGGCCTGCGCGCCTCGGACAAGGCAGTGCAGGACGCGTTCAAACTCTTCGCACCCTCGCGTGACTTCGAGTACCGCTACGCCGGTGTGCCCAGCGTCATGCGCGGCGTGTTCCCGGGAATGCAGCCCGCGTTCAACCCCGACGTGCCGACCAGCCTGCGCTCGCTGGCCGAGAACACCGTGGGTCGCGAGCCCACCATCAAGGACAAGGTGCTGGCCAACGTGGCCGGCTTCCGCGCGCAGTTCGTCGACCGCTTCGACCCCTACGAGAAGCTGCTCAAGCAAGGCGTTGACAAGGGGATGATCTCTTCGCTCCAGGCCTCGCAGTACAGCTTCTTCATGCGCTTCGGTGAGCAGCGCAACCAGTTCGTCGAGCAGGCCGCCACCAACGGCGTGCCCCAGGTGGTCAAGACGGCCGAGGGTGACTTCGTCATCGAGACCCCTGACGGCGAGCATGCCAACCTGATGAAGATCTCCCAGCTGCTGGGCAAGGCCAACGTGGGCAACGAGCAGGCCACCGAGCAGCTGTTCACCACCTACCTCGCCGTGCTGCGCGGTGAGCAGGTGGGCTTCGACAAGCTCAACTTCGACCGCCCCGTTACTCCCGCGCAGGCGCAGGAGGTCAAGGACTTCGTCAACGCCGATCCCCAGCGCAAGCAGGTGTTCGAAGAGGCGCGCAAGATGTACCGCGAGTACAACAACGACCTGCTGGACTTCCTCGGCCAGACCGGCGCCATGGACAAACCCACGGTGGCGGCGCTCAAGAAGGGCGACTACGTGCCCTACTACCGCCAGGACGCCAGCGGCGTGGTGAACCTCGTGATCGCAGGCGAGACGCCCGTGCGCATCGGCAACATCAAGGACCAGCCCTACCTCGCGGAACTGGTGGGCGGCAACGACAAGATCCTGCCGTTCTTCACCGGCGCGATGCAGAACACCTCGATGCTCATCGACATGGCGCTGCGCAACAAGCAGGCGATGGAGATCAGCAACATGCTCCAGACGCTGGGCCTGGGCAAGATCCGGCCGAACACCGGCCCCGACAACGGCAACACGGTGAACTTCAAGCTCAACGGCGAGCAGGTGCACCTGAACATCAACGACGCGGTCAAGAACTGGGGCGTGCCGGCCGAACTGCTGATCAAGGGCCTGGAAGGCATCAAGACCACGCTGCCTGCAGGCCTGCGCGCCATGCAGATCCCAGCCAACCTGCTGCGCACCATGATCACCCGGGCGCCAGCCTACGCGGTGCGCCAGATCATCCGAGAGCCAATCAACGCGTGGCTCACCTCGGGCGGCAACTTCACCCCGGTGGTCAGCAGCGTAAAAGAACTCACCAAGATCGTGCAGGGCAAGAGCGCCGCAGCGTCGAGCCTGGAGCGTTCAGGCGCAGTGAGTTCCAACGTCATCACCGGCGACCAGCAGGACCAAGCGCGCATTCTGCGTGACGTGGCAGCCGGCAAGACCGCGTGGCAGAAGGTGATGATGGCTGCCGACAAGTTCGCCATGCAGGGCGACACCGCCACCCGCGCCGTGCTCTACGACAAGTTCCGCAAGCAGGGGCTGACGCACATGCAGGCCACGCTGGGCGCGCTGGAGTCGATGAACTTCGCGCGCAAGGGCCTGTCGCCTACCATGCAGATGATGTCCATGCTGGTGCCGTTCTTCAACGCGCAGGTGCAGGGCCTGGATGTGATCTACCGCGCCGCCACCGGCCAGACCACGTTCGAGAAGAAGCTGGAGGTGCAGCAGAAGCTCCTGGCCCGAGGCGCCATGGTCGCCGCCGGCACGCTGGCCTACGCCGCCATGATGCAGGACGACGAGACCTACAAGAACGCCACCCCGGTGGAGCGCGCGCAGAACTGGTTCCTGCCGCTGCCGGGCATGGACGAGGCGCTGAAGATCCCGATCCCGTTCGAACTGGGCTTCGCGTTCAAAGCGCTGCCCGAGTTGATGCTCAACGTCGCCGCCGGCGACACGCAGGGCAAGGACGCGGTAAAGGCGATCGCCTCTCTGGCGTACCAGTCGGTGCCCATGGGGCTGCCCCAGGCTATCAAGCCGTCGCTGGAAGTGATCACCAACTACTCCCTGTACACGGGGGACGCTATCGAGGGCCGGCGCGAGCAGACGGTGCAGAAGGGCGAGCGGTTCCGCGACAACACGACCGAGCTTGCCAAGATCCTGGGCAAGGCCGAGGTGCTCTCGCCGGTGCAGATTGATTACCTGATCCGCGGGCATTTGGGCGGCCTGGGCTTGACACTGGTCGGCCTCTCCAACTTCGCGCTGCGCCCCATCAACCCGTCCGAGGGGCTGGCCGGCGGAGCCACCAAGACGGCGAACCAGCTGCCGCTGATTGGCGCGCTGTTCCAGCCTGCCGACGGCCGGGGCGTGATCGACGAGGCGTACAAGGACATCGAGTCGTGGCAGCAGGCCACCCAGACCTACAAGCGCATGATCGAGCAGGGGCGCCGGGCTGATGCAGCCAAGTTCGCGCAGGAGTTCAGCGGCCAGATCGCGCTCAACGCCACCGGCGGGGCCTTCCGGCAGCAGATGGGTGAGTTGGCCCAGGTCCGCCGTGCCGTGCTGGCCAACAAGGACATCACTCCGGAGCAGAAGCGGGCGCAGGTGGATCAGTTGCGGCAGGTGGAGTTGGCGCTCGCCCGGCAGATCCGCGACGCACAGCGTCGGGCAGGCGGCTGAACCAGACGCCGTAGGCGCCTCGAACGATGGCGGGGCGACCCTCTGCCCTCACCCGAGCGCCTACGGCTGCCCTGAGGCCCATTTCGCGGACCTGGGCCACGTTGATGCAGGGCACGAAGAAGCCCTGCCCCACTTCAAGCCTGCTCCACGGCCACGTCATCTTCACCAAAGGCTCCCATCGGGGCGCTGAAGCGCATGGTGTTGACCCGCATCTCGGGTGAGTCGGTGCCTGCGGTCAGGTTCTTCTTCACCTCGAACTTGACTTCGTACATCTGGCCCTTGGCCCTGCGCGAGCGCACCAACTCGATCATCTGGCGCTTGAAGTCCGCGTAGCCGAAGCTCATGGCCGCGCAGTGCTGGCGCATCAGCTGCTCCTCGATGTAGAAGTCCTTGGTCTCGTTCTTGACGCCCAGTTCAACCCGGCCCATGACCGAGCCCTTGGTGCTGCTGCGGGTGGAGAGGTCCATGCCAAGCTCGGCCTTGGTCTTGCCCAGTTCGTCGCGGCGCACGGTGACGAAGCGCCCGTTGTGATCCCCGATGAAGCTGGAGAGCACGTCCTCGGCGGTGCGCACGGACTTCTTGTGGTTCTCGCGGGCCTTGTTCACCAGCCCCAGCAGCGCGTCGGTCACGCCCTGGATCGGCACATCCACGATGCCGGCGTACTTGGAACTGCACAGGATCGCGGCGGCCACCACGGCGGTGCAGGCCGAGTGCCAGTACCGCTCTTCATCGGCGAAGCTGAGTTGGTCGCGCAGCAGCGCGTGGGTGCGGTCCCAGACCTTGCGCACCGTGGTGTAGTTGGCCACCATGTAGCGGACCCACTTCTCACCGGCCACGCCGTAGTTCTGGCGCATGGCGCCGATGTGCTCGCGTTCCTCGTCGCTGAAGTCCAGCTGCTTGGTGGGGTTCCACTCCAGCATGCGCATCACCTCGCCGTTGCTGGAGTGCTTGCGTGCGCCGGTCAGCACGTCTGTCAGGTGGGTGTTGGACGTCATGGTGCAGGACAGCGCCCAGGTGCTGTTGTTCACCCGCTCGCGGTTGGCGCCCGACTCCATGCGCTCTTTGCCCTGGCCCTCGGAGATGTTGAAGATGAACTCGGGGATCCACTCCACGTCGTTGCGCGCCTTGGTGGTGATCTCGTCGATCAGCAGGGGCAGGCTGTTGAGCAGGCCCGCGCGCTGTTGCATGGCGACCTGCGAGGTGCCCTTGCCGGTGCGGTAGCGGATGGGCTGACCCCAGACGCTGGCGATGGCCGTGAGCGTGAGCGACTTGCCGGTGCCCGAGGCGGTGGAGCCGATGTGCCAGACGAAGCCCTCATACTCGCTGAAGTGCATGAGCGTGGAGCCGAAGGCGTTGAGGCACAGCGCCAGCATCGTGTGCATCTTGCGCTTGACCATGACGTCCCAGAAGCCGCGCCACTCCTCGATGGTGCCCTTGGCGTTGGTCACGCGGTTGATGTTCTCCAGACCCGGCATCGGCACGGGCAGCGCGGAGCCGTCGGCGCGGAAGATGCGGTTGTTGTAGACGAAGCTGCGGTCCTTCTGCCAGCCGAACTGGATCGGCACGTCCACCGCCTCGCGCTCCATGCCTGCTTGGTCTACAGCGCCGCGCACGTAGTCGTAGAGGAAGGGGTCGTTGAACTTGCCGTTGGCAGCACTCACGCCGAAGCCGGCGAGCACCTTGAGCAGTTCGTCTTTGGATACGATCGTCTTTTGCGGCAGCAGGATCGGGATGTACTCCATCGGGCGCTTGCCCTCGTCGTCTTCCGGGCCGCAGGGCTTGATCGCCATGAGGTGGGCGAACTTCTCGTTGCCCTCCATGCGCAGGATCTCGACCACATACAGGTCGTAGGGCAGCACCACCACCTGGACCTTGGACTTGGTGCCGCTGCTGTCTTCCATCTCCACCGTGCGGTAGATGCCGCCGTGGCGACCGTAGTCGAAGCCCTTGGGCGGTGTGGGGCGTGTGAAGCTGCGCGTAGCTGGTGCCGGTGCGTCTTCGTCTTCCAGATCGGCCGCGCTGGGCTTGGATGTGGGGACTTCGATCTGACGCGGCGCGTTGTCCACAGCCACCTCGCGGCCCAGCGCCAGCGGGTTGGTGATCCGGCCCCAGTGCGCGCAGCCGCTGCAGATGCCGGGGTTCTCGCTGTCGAGCTTGACGCAGGGGTAGGGGCCCTTGATGCTGTCGAGCTTCTCGCGGGTGCGTTCGGGCGTGTAGGGGTGCAGCGCCGAGAGCTTGTGCGCATACTCGTCGCCGTCTTCGCAGACCTTGGCCAGGGACAGCAGGCCGCGCCACAGCGGCTCCATGCCATCGTCTTCGGCGTTGTTGATGTAGTAGTCGAGTTGGGCGCAGCCGTTGCCCTTCTCGGTCTTCATCCAGATGGTCTCGAAACGCGTCATCGCGTTGCCCATCAGTGCCTCGGCTGTGGAGGTCTTGCTGTTCTTGCGGGTGGGGGCAGCACCGTTGAGCCCCAGGCCAGCGCCAGCACTGCTGGGCGGCATCGAGAACTCTTCACGCAGCAGGCCGCGCACCGTGGCGCCGAAGCGGCGCAGGTCGACCTTGGCGTCACCTGTCTGCAGCACCTTGACCGGGCGGGGCTCGCCGTACTTGGCTTTGAAGTTGAACGTGCCGGGGATGCGCAACACGCGCGCCGCGTCGGCGGTGACAGTCATGTCGATGGACAGACCTTCCTGCTTGCACAGGCGCTTGAACGCCTCGGCCACAGGTTTCCACTGCGAGATCTCGGCCACCTGCGACAGGGGCCAGTAGGCGTGCAGCCCGCCGCCGGATGACAGGATGTGGGGCGTGCCGAAGGCGTCCAGGCCGGTCTTCTCCAGAAAGCTGAACAGCGCCGTGCCGGCCGCGGCCTTGCTCTCGTAGCCGTCCATGTCGATGAAGAGCGCCTTGATGTTCTCGGCGTTGTCGGCTTTGCGGCCCTTGTTCGGGTCTGCGAATGTGGAGAGCGCGAAGTACACGTCGCGCTTCTTGCCCAGCCACTGCTTGACGAATGGCTTGATCTCGGAGAGGTCTTCGACGAAGGCGTGCTGCTTGCGCGCAGTGTTCAGTTCGGCCACGCAGTAGTGGCCGTGACCCGGCGACGGCAGGACCGCCGCAAGGAACTCAAGCGGTTTCATGGAGATCCTTGGGGTCAGCTGACGACGAGAGGGACGCGCGTTACTTGGCGGCCGGCGTAGTCGAGGTGTCCGTGGCGGAAGAGCTCAATAAAGCGAAGGGCTACGTGCTCGAGCACTTCAGGCGTGGCGTTGACCACGCCATCGTTCTCCACCATCTGCGCCAACTCGCGGTTGGTCAGTCCGTGGTAATTTTGAATTCCTGACATATTGCTCTCCAGACTTGTTCGGTTGTTTTGCGTTCGGCGTGCGCGCGCTCCATGATGCGGATCAGGGCTTGCACGCGTGGCTTGAAGACGGGGAAGATCTCGCCGCCTTTCATCCAGTTGTAGACGCTCTGGCGGGTGACCCCGACGGCGATGGCAACCCGAATGACGGAGAGGTCGAAATAGATCGCCCAGCGCCCAAGGGCAGCGCCCATGTTGGTCATGGGCAGCTTCTTGATCTGCGCGACGACTTTGGGTTGGTACGGCATGGTGTGGGAAGAGGGGCCGAAGCCCCTCCGCTCAATCAGTCGTCCCAGCCATCCACGACCGACGCGAGGTCGGCCTTGCCGGCAGGCTCGGGCTTGTCCTTGGCGCTCTTGCGCACGGCAGGCGCTTCGTCTTCGTCTGCAGCAACTGCGGGCTTGGACTTGGCCTTCGGTGCAGGCGCCTCGTCGTCCTCGTCGGCCGCTGCAGGCTTGGACTTGGCCTTCGGTGCGGGCGCCTCGTCGTCTTCGTCAGCGGGAGCCGCAGGTTTCGCCTTGGCTTTCGGTGCAGGTGCGTCATCGTCGTCCTCGGCCTTCGGCTTGGCCTTGGCGCGCGACTTCGGTGCCGGTGCATCTTCCTCGGCTTTCTTCGCGGGGCGCTTGCCCTCGACGGGGTCGGCCACCTTGTCGATCTGCGTCACGGTCATGGTCACAGCCTTCTCGGCGTCGTCGCTCTCGGCCAGAAGCTCGACCGCGTCGAACTCGTCCTGCTCCAGGTAGCGCATGGCCTTGAAGACCACCTTCTGGCCCTCGGTGTCGTCCGACGTGTCGAACTTCATGCGGGTCACCACCATCTCGGGGCTGATCTTCTGGGCGCCCAGGAAGCGCGCGTACTCCTGCAGCGGACGCTTGTCGCCCTCGGCCTTGCCGAACAGGCTCGTGGCAGGCACGGTGAAGCTCATCACCGAGGCCTTGTCGCCGTTCTCGACCAGATCGCTGGCGGTCACCAGTGCAACGCGCTGCTGGAAGCGGCATGCACGGCTGTTGCCCTTGCCCGAGCCGGCCACGTTCTGCTCGCACTTGGCGCAGGTGTTGGCCTGAGGTTCCTTGATGGTCGCGTCGGGCGCGTCGCCGTCGCTGCTCCAGCAGTCAGGTGGGCCGGGGTTCGCAGCGTCGTAGGTGCCGAGGTACAGCACGCGGGAGACCTTGGGGGCGGCTTTGATGACCACCACGTCGAGGTAGCGCTCTTCGACCTGGGCCAGTTCCTTGCCGCCGTCCATGAGGCGCCAGACGCCGTTCTTCATGGAGAGACGCTTGCCACCGGCGGCACTGCCCATGAGGGCTGCTGCGGTCGCAGAGGTGCCTGCTTTGGCACGCAGGTGGGCGGGCAGTTGGCCGCCAAAAAGAGTAACTTCGGATCCCATTATTTTGCTCCTTGCAAGAGGGTTTGGTTGGCTTGAAAAATTGCGATCAGGTGATCCATCTGAGCCTTCGCATCAGATGCGGCGTCATGTTCGATCGAGTTCGTTGGTTTGAGCAACTTCTCCGGGTCGAGCATCTTGTAGAGCGTCATGAGGTCACGCTCCATGTAGTAGGGCCAGGGCTTGGGCTCCCGCAGATCGGGGCGCGCCACGCTGAAGGCGTGTGTGAGGATGGGCAGGTCGAACATCGCGGGGCTGGCCCAGACCGTGGCGCCACCTTTCTCGCCACCAATCGCTTCGTATGCAGCGGTCAGCACGGCGAAGAGGGTTGCGACCCCCATGCGCGTCACGTTCTTGGGGTAGACGGCGGAGCGTGCAGCGTCGCTCTGGTTCATCCACCACACCACGGTCTCGAAGTCCACCTTCTGCTCGGGCAGCGGCTGGATGTACAGGTTGGTCGGGTGAATGACGTAGTCGCCGGTGGTGAGGTCTGCGGCGCAGAAGCCGACTTGGTGCACGACCGTGGTCGGCAGCAGGCCCAGCGTCTCGATGTCGATCATGAGGGCTTTCATGGCAGCACCTCCCAGTCTTCAGCAAGCATGTCTGTTTGGGACGCAAGCCAGCCCGTGACCGTGGCGCCAGACGCAGCGCGCATGTTGATGTTGGGCAGACGCGTCACGGTGCCTGTGTCGCCGTTCTCGAAAAGAGTGCGTCGGATGCCGTCGACAGTTGCCTCACTGTCCTGCAACAGCGGCTCGCTGCTGTCCACGCTACCTTTGTTCAAGTAGATGAACATGCCCTTGCCGTTCCAGCCCGCGCGTGCGACGCGCTTGCCTTGCTTGAGCGCACGAAGCGCCTCTCCAAAAGTGAAGTTGCTCATTATTTGGCTCCTGGTTTGCGCACGCTGATCACGTACTTGGCGTCGGTCATCAGCGAGGGGATGGCGACGTCGGGGTTGTCTTCGAGGAACTGCGCGGTGTTCTTCTGCGCCACGCGCTTCTCGAACAGGTCCAGCGCGTCGTGCTGCACGCAGAACGCTTTGAAGGCGTCCCAGTCCTGCACGCTGTAGCGCGTCGATTTGCTCATGATGATGGTGCCCTCTTCGGTCTTCACCGAAGTGACGCCTGCGGCCTTCATGTGCTCTTTCATGGCGTCGGACACGACCTCAAGCTGGGCTTCCAGGCCCGCAATCTTCGTGTCGTATTCCTGGGTGAGGGTGGCCTTCGCATCGCGGATCTTGCGATAGATTTTGGCCAGACGGTCCAACGGGACCGGGGCGGTCTCTGTAGTACTCATGGTGCTTTCCTGATGGTTGAAACTGTAAAACCTTTGACAATCATAGCGGGTATTTTCTGGTGTGCAACCCCCTTTACTCGTTAAATTCGCTGCGGAACAAATCGACCAGAAGTGTGTGGTCGCTCACTTTCATGGAGACCGCTTTGAACATCTTCTGTTCGACCGGGCTGGACTCGATGTGGATGACGCGCACGCTGTCGCTGGTCTGCCCTTTGCGGTCGGCCCGCGCGATGCACTGCAGGTACAACTCGACACTCATGACCGGCCCGTAGAAGATCACCGTGTCCGCAGCGGTCAGCGTGATGCCGTGCGCTGTGGCTTGCGGCTGCAGGATCAGCACACGCGTGAGGTCGGTCGACTGGAAGTCCTCGATGATGCGCGCGCGTTTGCCGGCGCTCACGTCGCCGTGGATCTGTGTGGCCGTGACGCCGTGCTTGGTGAGGTCCGCGTGCAGCGTGTCCATGCTGGAGCGGAACAACGCGAAGATGATGACCTTGCGGTCGGTCTCTTCCAGGATCTCGCGCACCGCGTGCAGCCGGGGGCCTGCGTCGAACTCGATGACCTCGTGCTCGTCGGTGTAGGCAGCGCCGGCGCTGATCTGCAGCAGCTTGCTCACGGCCACGCCAGCGTTCACCGCGCTGATGGTCTCGCCCGAGGTGCGCACCATCAACTGCGTCTTGAGCATGTCGTAGTACTTCTTCTGCTGCGGCGACATCTCGACATGGCGCGTCTCGGTGATCACGGGCGGCAGGTCCAGGCAGTCCTTCTTCGCGAAGCGGATGGCGGGCTGCAGCGCCTCGAACACCATGTCGCGTGCGTTGGGCTTGGGCACCCACTTGAACTGCGTCACCTTGTTCATGACCTTCTCTTTCCACGCGGTCACGAACTTGGGCACACGCTCCGGTGAGACCAGCTTGGCCAAACCATAGGCGTCCACGGGCGACTGCGATGCCGGCGTGCCGGTCATCATCCACAGCAGGGTCTCGGGCTTCAAGATCGAGTTCAGTGCCTTCCAGCGCCGGGTGTTCGTGTTCTTGTAGGCGTTGGCCTCATCGACGATCACCAGATCGAAGCGACCATCGGCGCGCACCTCGTGGGCGATCAGGTTCAGGCCCTCGTAGTTGACCACCACGAACTCGTAGTCGCCCTGAATCATCTCGATGCGGCGTGAGGCCTTGCTGTGGTGCGCCACGATGGCGCTGCGGTGCATGATGCTGTTCATGATGTCCGCGATCCACGCCGTGTACATGATCGACATCGGGCAGAGCACCAGGACGCGACGCACGCGCTTGATGCGCATGAGGTAGTCGGCCGCCCACAGGACGCTGATCGTCTTCATGGTGCCGGGCTCGTTGAGCACGAAGCAGCGGTTGTGCAGCGTGGCAAAGGCCGCGGTCTCGATCTGGTGCTGTGCAGGGCGGTAGCGCCCCGGCCAGTCGTAGCGCCCGACGATGGGCGAGGGCACCTTGGTGAACCCCATGTTGCGCATGACGCGCACTTCATCCAGGCCCCAGTGCACAGCGATCTCAGCCCCGCCGGGGACTTCATTGAGCACCTTGTGCTTGGGGATGATCGCAAACTTCTCCGGATAGCGCGTCTTCAGAATGACGGCTTTGTTTTCGTGAATGTGCATGTCAGTGGCCGTTGTCGCTCATGTTCGCCTTGGGCGCTCGCAGACGCGTGTTGCTCTTGGTGCTCTTGCCGCCGTTCTTGATCTTCTTGACGTGATCGATGTGCTTGCCGTCGCGGTCCACGCCGGCCGCATCGTAGGCACGCCGCGCACGCTGGCGCTCGATCTGATCCTTGGTCTCGCCTCGGGCCTTCTCCAGCTTGTACTGGTGCTTGTAGTCACGTTTGCCGTTTGTTTGCATAGCTACCTCGTCGTGTAGTGGGTGAAGTGTTCTTTAGCAGCCGTCAAGTATGCGCGGCGTGCTTCCTGGACAGTTTCAAAAGAGCCGAGATGTTTTTCCTTCCCCCGAACTGTAATTCGCGCCATCCATTTGCCCGACGCCCCTGTAGGACGAACCCCTTTGAAGGGGTTTTTGCTGTGCGATCTCTGACAAGAGTTCTGCATGTTCTGCGCATGTGTCGCTTCGCGCAAGTTACGCCACCTGTTATCGGTACGAACTCCGTTCCGATGGTCTATAAATTGAGTCGGCAAACTGCCCGTGCGCATGGCCCACACAGTTCTGTGCACGTAGTGCCAAACGGCGTTTACCCGAACCTGCAAGTACCCTGCGCTGTGCAACGTCCCGACTACAGCGCCTGCGCGCCCTTTACCGCTGTTGATGCGTCGGGTCAAAAGACCCGTCTTGGCGTCGTAAAGGAACAGTTCGCGATACCGATCCACTGTTTCACACATGATGCACCTCAATGTTTCGGATGGTGTTCGCACGCGGTGTGTTCGCACCACGGGCACAGGGGGCCGGGCTTCGGCGGGAACTGACCCACCTCAATCGCCGCCTCGATTTTGGCAGTCTTCTCCTTCAGCTTCCACCACTGCTTCTCGACGTCGTCGATCACCATGCGCGACTTCTTGAGGTCGTTGTAGAGCAGGAAGATGATGGCCGAGTTGACTTGGCGCAGGTGGCCGTAGTGGGCGAAGGTGAACAGCGACATGAGCGTCATCTGATCGAAGTCGGGGTACTTGTTCTTGCCCGTCTTCCAGTCCACCACCCAGGCCTTGAGGTCGTCATCGTCGATGGCGATGTGGTCGATCTTGCCGCGCAGCCAGACCTTCTTGTCGAAGAAGTCGCACGGTGTCAGATCGCGTCGCACACCCACGGCAAGCTCGGCTTGATGGCGCCCGGGCTTGGCCAGCACCGCCTTGATCACAGGCAGAAACTGCTCGTGCTGCTTGGGGATGGGTTTCTGCAGGTTGGTGTGGTCTTCGAGCGCCTTGTGCACCTCGTCACCGTAGCGCGCCGCTTCGCTCTGCTGGTAGGGGTAGAGCTTCAGGATGCGCTTGGCTTCGAATTTTCTCGGACATTGCATAAATTCTTTAATACTCGTGTGCGAGTGCACGTACGGCTTACTCATCTCCAAATCCTCCCGCGCAAACACGCGCCACGTTTGATAGAGTGCACCCGAATTGGGCTGCAATGCTTTTGTAGGTCTTCCCTGTGCCGCGTAGGCTTCGAATCTGCGCAGCAGCGTCTCTGTCTAGCTTGGCCCAGGGCACCGTTGGGCGGCGGCCAGCAGCGTCTTTCTGTTGCTCGTTTTCCAGACGCGTCGCCCATTCCAAATTAACCAGTCGGTTGTCAGCGCGGTCGTGGTTCTTGTGCGCCGCCTCAAGCCCCTCCGCAGGTTCCCCTAGAAATGCACACAGCACGACACGGGCCACTAAAAAAGTCTTGGACTTTCCGTCGCGACTGAACCGCACAGAGCGGTACCCGTCTTCGTTGGTGTACTGCTTCAACACGCACGCCGCCCTGCGGATCACCGACGTGCGACCGTTTGCGTACCTGCGCAGCACTTCTCGAGGAACGCTACGGACGACACCTGCTGAAGACACTTCGTACAGCCCTTCGTACCCGGGCACGGGCTTCCAGAGCCTCTTCACTTGAACTCCGCTGTGTTGATGAGTTGGACAAGGCGCTTGCTGAACTCGGTGACGAACTTCTCGTCTTTCCAGAGGGGGTGGCCCATGCTGTAGAGGATGGCGTGCGTGGACTCGTGCCAGAAGGTTTGCTGAATGGCCTGGGGCTTGCGCAGGCCTTTACGGTCGCCGATGGCGATCTCCATGAATGCGACCCCGGGGTACAGCCAGCCGCTCTTGCTCGTGCCCGTGAGGCAAGTGCCCACTTGGTACTGCTGGTGCCCCAGCTTGAACTTGTAAGGAAGGATCATTGTTTCTCCTGTTAGTTTTTCGCGATTCCATATCGACGATGAAAGCCACCGTCAGCTGCCAGCGGAATGCCCGGCATGTAAGGGGGTTCCTCGGTCATGCGCCGGATCATCCAGCCCAGAGCCTTCTCGCCCTCTTCCTTCTTCACGATGCCCAGACCTTCGTCGTGCACCGTACCCACGAGCGGAATCCTCGTGGAGACCTTCAGCAACCCGTCGGTCATCACGATTCGCGCAAGCGCCTGGGTCACGTTGTTCGTGACTTTGCCGGCGTAGAGCTTCGTTGTCTCTGCACCGTCGCCATACACCCACTGCTTGCGCTTCACACCGCGCTCGGCGGCTTCCTTGTCCTCTTCTTGGCGAAGGTTAGGATACCGGATTGACATGCCGTTGGGAAGCACGATCTCTTCTTTTCGGAAGAGCAGTGCGCCCTTGTGGTCGTACTCCTGACCGTCGGCCAGCGCGCTGTGGATCAGCTGCGTGCACATCTCCCAGAACCCCACCACAGGTGCTGCCGTCGCACGGTAGACGTCGATGATCTTCTTGGCCGCCACGCAGTGGACCAGCAGTTCCTGCTTCGTGCAGTTGTGCGGGATCTCGGCCAGCTGCTTGAGGTTCTCGTCCCAGTCCAGGAACTTCTCGATGTACGCAGCGGTGACGCCCAGCTTCTTGGCGAAGGCGATGTCGTAGCGCACGGGCGGAGCGCCCAGGAAACCCACCAGAAGCTGCGCAGCGAAGCTCGCCCACCCCAGGCCATACCCAGCCCCCAGCAACGCGCTCTTGGCGCTCTGACGCAGGTCTGGGTGGTCCTTCTTGTTGAGGCCGGGCAAGTTGAACATCTGCGAGCCGAACATGGCGTAGGCGTCCTGGCCCGAGCGGAAGATCTCGAGCAGTTCGTCGTAGTCGGACAACCACGCCAGCACGCGCGGCTCGATCTGGGACAAGTCCACCACCACAATGACGTAGCCCTCGGGTGCCATGATCGCCTTGCGCAGGAACGAGCCCCGCTTCAGATTCTGCATGTTGATGGCCGCCCCCTTGGCTGCAGCCCAGCGCCCGGTGATGGCGCCGTAGTAGTGCAGCGGCACGGGCAGCGTGCCCCGGTGGGAGATGTCGAGGAAGCGTTGGGCCCGCGTGCGCTCGGTGGTCGACTTGACCTTCAGCCGCGCCTCGCACAGGGAGACGATGTTGTCGTCCTCGTGCGCCAGCATGGCCTGGAAGCCCGCGTCGTTCTTGGCGAACGCGTAGTTGAAACCGACAGGGTTCGGCGTCTTGACGGTGGGGTTCTTTTTCTTCATCGGCGGCTCCACGCCCAGACCGCGCAGGATGTCTGCGAATCGATCGTTGCTGGCCAAGTCCGAGTCCGTGATCCCCAAGCGCGCCAGCAGCTTCTCGCGTGTGTCCTTCTCCTCTTCCAGCGCGTCGCCCAGCATCTCCGGATCGAGCTCCAGCAAGGGCCGGGTGAACATGCGCAGCGTCATGTCGATGAGGCGCAGTTCCTTGATGGGGTATCTCCACCGGCGCATGTCGTAGGCGTCGTCGAAGTCGGCCCAGTCAGCGCCGTTCTCATCGGCCGCCAGCAAGTCCGCGCTGCCCCGACACATCATCAGGAACCGCTTGAACACCTCCTCGCACAGCCACACGTCGTGGTTGCAGTACTCGGCCAGCTGGCGCTCGATGTGCGGAGGAAGTTCCCACAGGCCGTCCGAGAGACCGATGGCACTGCCCTTCTCCGGCAGGCCGAAGTCCTTGGCCAACGCGTCCAGGCTGTTCTTGCCCTTGGTGCCGCGCAGCGCCCGGGACATGGACAGCGTGTCGAAGATGAACGCCGGCTGGATGCCGTAGTGCCACGAGAGGATCGACACGTCGAACGCCGCGTTGTGGCAGACCACCGCCGTCTTGGTCCAGTCGTAGGTCTTGAGCACCTTGCGCAACTCGTCGGGGCGGTACCACTGGGCCACAGCCGAGTCGGGCTTGAACTGCTTCACCGAGGCGCCGAAGTCCTTGAACAACTTCGAGCGCACGTACTCCTCGGTGGTGGTCTTGCGCAGCGTGTACCCGTCGGGGCACCATGGCTGCGGCTTCTGCGCATAGCGCGTCTCGAAGTCCACCACCAGGATCTGGTTGAACGGAACTCCCATCACTGCACCGGGGTGTCAGGGCGGGGCTCGTGACCTTGCAGCGTGTGCTGCAACGCGAAGCCGAGCATGCGTTCGGGTTCCCCCTGGAAGACGTTGAAGCCGTGGATCTCCATGCTGTTGGTGTCGCGCATGACGTGCAGCACCAGCACAGCGCCGGGCGGGTTGTCGCCGAAGCAGGTCATCATGATGTTGAGCGCCCTGCGGAAGATGTCGCGCTCGCTCTCGGGAGCGGTCTTCATGCGCTCGAAGAAGTCGTTCTCTTCCTGGGTCATGTTTTCAAATGCGGTGTTCATTGAGTACCTCTTCAAGTTCGTGGTAGTTGGTTTCGTTGATGACGAGCGCGATGCCCCCGGCTTCCCGGATGGCGTCGATCTCTGCTTGCTGCAGCGCCGTGACCTTGTGGCTGCTGTGGATGGACTTGGTCTCGATGCCGATGTAGCGCCCTGCGTGGCACGCGTAGAAGTCCAGCTGGCCTCCGTGGCCGTAGCCGCCGGTGACAGGCTGTCGGAAGTAAGCCTTGTGGTGCGCCAGGATCAGGCGCACGCGCTTCTTAACAACCGCCTCTGGCGTTGCCATACCGCTTCTCCATGGCGATCAGCAGGTCGACCTCGTGCTTGATCTTCTCCAGGTCCTCGATGCCGTTCTTGTCGCGCCAGCGGGTGATGCGCTTGACGATGCAGCCCTCCAGGAAGTTCAGGCCGTTGGCCGAGATGTACTCGACCGGCTGGATGGCTTTGCCCTTGTAGTGGCCGCCACCGACTTGCACGTCGAGGGGGCTCTGCTTTTGCTGTGCGCCGAGTGTGATGTTGGCGTGCCCTGCGCCTGCGATGGCGCCCTGGTTGTACGCATCTTGCCGCCGCTGCTCGGCCTCAGTCATCTGCTGGCCCACTTGCATGGACGCTCCTACGAGGCTCATCTCAGCATCGCGCATGGACCCCGGCGGGTTCTGCCGCAACACAGCGTTATGCTGCTCCAGAATTTCTTTGTGACTTTTTTGGTTGTAAGGGGGGAGGCTCATTTGAAAAGTCCTTTCATGTTTTCCTGTTGACGAAGTTTGCGTTTGTTGTCGCGCCAGCGTTTGGTGCGCTGGGCCGTGGTCAGCTTCTTGCGAGCCTTGTCTTTCTCATTCCCCCTGCGGTACACCGCGATGGAGTCCCGGTCCATGCTGTCGGGCAGCCACGCGTGGATGTGGATCAGCTTGCCGTTGCGCAGCGCCTTGATGAAGCGCCCCGCCGTCATGTAGTGCCAGCCCGTGGTCTCCACCAACTCCTCGCGCGTGAAGGGCTCATCGCTCTGAACCATCTTGTACGCGTGGACGTAGGAGAGCATGTTGGGGCGCACTACCGCGCGCTTCTTGACTGCTGGCGTTCGTACCATTGCTTTCCTCGTTTAGCGGCCAGATAGACCGCGGATTTTGTGATGCCGTAGGTGGCCGCCAGGGCTTGCCACCCGTCGACCCCCAACTGCTTGGCGATCTGAATGTCGCGCTTCCAGAAGTGGCTGCGCTTGGCTGCGGCCTGAACAAACTTGACGTTGCGTTGCTCGGCCGAGCAGTACACAGGCTCGTGGATCTCCACCGTCTTGAAGCGGTGCTCGTTGAAACACAAGCGGCTGCGCGTTGTGGTCATGCTGGTTTTGTTGGTGCGCGTCTCCAGCACGCTGCTGGCGGCGCCACATCTCGGGCATATCACGGTGCTCCTTTCGGTGCGCGGGCTGCGTCCCAAGCCATTCGCATCATTACGGTTGGGTCCTTCTTGAAGCCACGCCCAAAGCTGTCAAAGTCGTAGCGGTCTTCTGTGGTCAAGCTGTCGAACCACTGTGAGAAAGTCCGCTCATCAGGCTCTACCGCTGTTGGTGCGCTGGGAGTTACTTCCCTCAAATACTTGCGCCACCAGTAGCGGCCTTTGGTGAATGGGTCCGGCTCGCCGAAGAACTTGCCCTCCAACGCTTCCTCGCCCTTGAGGAACGCAATCACCTCCACCGGCACCATCACCCACCCCTCGGCCTGTGGTGCGTCGCGCAGTGCGGCCTCGATGGCTTCGCGTTTTTGTTTCAGTGGGGCGTAGAGGTACTCGTCCACCAGCGACATGATGTGCGCTATCTGGGCGGGGGTCACGGCTGGCCTTTCTTTGCGTTGATGGCTGCGTCAAGGTCGTCGCCCCGCAGCACATTGCCGATGCCGTCAATCACGCTCCAATGCTGACCACGGCGAAGCAGCCGATACCGCTCCGCATCCACAGCGTCTTGCTGCGCTGGAGTGGAGAGGGCTGCGCACCGCAGTTCGATGATGACGGCATGGGCGTCTGACAAAGCCTTTTCAAGACCGTGCCGCGCAACGTAGTGCCCTCCGTCACGATGGATATTGGCAAGCAACTCTCGAAGCATTGCGGCTTCATAGCTGCTCCCGCCGAGCCATGCGTCGCGCTCTTTATCCCGCTCCCCGCTCGCCTGCTGGGTGGCTGGCTTTGCCTCTGTGGGTGCGGCTGCGAGCACAGGCTCGCCCATGAACGAGCTTCCGCAGAACGTCCATTGAAACCAATCGCCAATGGCTCGGCGAATTTGTTTGGCCTGAA
>LNFM01002578.1_pt1 | contig 66876 bp, 63 predicted proteins | sample 596031 | NCBI WGS metagenome assembly LNFM01 (sample SAMN04254537, study PRJNA301005) | activated carbon metagenome | isolation source: dual media filters at the Ann Arbor, Michigan drinking water treatment plant | place: USA: Ann Arbor
GCCTCGATGTCGTGGCAGCCAAGATCGAGGATCAGGCCAACAACACCACCCGCTTCCTCGTGATGTCGCGCACCCCCGACCATTCGCGCCGCGGTTCGGCCAAGATGATCACCACCTTCACCTTCCGCGTACGCAACATCCCCGCCGCGCTTTACAAGGCGATGGGCGGTTTCGCCACCAACGGCGTCAACATGACCAAGCTGGAAAGCTACATGGTCGGCGGCTCCTTCACCGCCACCGAATTCTACGCCGACATCGAAGGCCACCCCGAAGACGCCAACGTCGCTCTCGCGCTGGAAGAACTGCGCTACTTCACCTCTCAGGTGAACATCCTCGGCGTATATCCGGCCGACCGCGAGCGCGGTTGATCAAGCTTTGGTCACGGCAAGCTGGCTGCGCTTGAACCGGTCTGTCATCGCCTGGCCCAGTTGCGCAACGCGGCCCTCATAGCGGCGCTGCACCCGCGAACGCGACAGGCGCAGCGTGCTGATAAAGACCCGCGCGGCCAGGGTTTTCGGCTTCACATCCACCACAAAACGCAACCGTGTGCGGCGCGGCGACAGCGCCGTGATCTCGATCTGCGATGCGCCCTCGATCGACGGGCTGTCGATGCCGAACTCCGCCAACTGACCGGGAATCAGCTGCACCACCTTGATCAGCGCATTCCGCGTCTTGCCGCGATAGGCAAATCGCACCCGCCACGCCGCCCCGATGCCATCCACCGCCTTCGCTGCGGTGCGCGTCACCTCGGCGCCACGGCCCACCGCAGCCGCCTCCCATGCGGCAAAGTCGGTGACATAGGCGTAAACCTCGGCCAGCGGCACCTCGATATCGGTCTTGGCCGTCAGTCGCACCCGCCGCCTCCTCGTGACACCACCCTTGCACGACCCAATTTGGGGTCAGTCCAGCCGGTCGGCAAGCCAGTTTTCCAGGATGAAATGCGCAATCGCGCCTTTTCTGGCTGGCTTGATCACCGGATGCAGCCCCGCCATCACCGTGACCAACTCCTCACGGCTGATCCACAGCGCCTGCTCCAGTTCGGCAGGATCGATGGTGATCGCATCGTCCAGCGCCTCGACCCGCGCCCCGAACATCAGCGAGGCGGGAAACGGCCATGGCTGCGACGCCAGGTACCCAACCGCGCCGCAGCGGATGCCAGCCTCCTCGAACACCTCGCGCCTTACCGCCGCCTCCAGCGTCTCGCCCGGCTCGACGAACCCCGCCAGCAGGGAAAACATGCCTTCCGGCCAACCGGGACTGCGCCCCAGAAGCACTGAATTGCCCCGTGTCACCAGCATGATCACCACCGGGTCGGTGCGCGGAAAGTGATGCGCACCGCAGGCCGGGCAACTGCGCTGCCAGCCGCCCTGCGCCGGCTCTGACCGCGCCCCGCAGGCGGCACAGTAGGCATGGCTGCGGTGCCAGTGCAGCACCGCCTTTCCCGTCGCCACCAGCTCCGCCTCCCGCGCGGTCAGCCGGGTCATCACGCCGCGCAACTCCGCAAAGCCAAAGCTGTCGTCCAGCGCCGGGTGTCGCTGTACCGACGGGTCGAAGAACCCCGCCTCCACCGCCTCGGCCCCCGCTTCCGGCGACCAGTCCGATATGTCGGCCGCAAAGCGCGGCTCACCTTCGTCCAGCCCGAGAAACACGATCGTCCCGGCATGCGCCAGAACCGGATGCCCCGCAGGAACCCAAGCCAACCCGTCCCCCGCAACCAGCGGCTTGCCGCGCCAGATCGCCAGCACGCTTCCCCGCGCCAGCGCAGCCGCCAGCGCAACCGGATCGCCCCGCAGTTCGGCCGCCCGGTTCAGCCCCGATCCGCCAAAAGTCACCTGCTCCGCAATCCGCATCCCTGTGCCCCGCTCCCCTGTCCCCAAGCACGCCTTGGTCGCACGCAAACGGGCCGGATTGCAAATGCGAACCCGAAATTCTCGCGCTGCCCGGAGCGCAACCTTGGCGAGAATTCTTCGTTTTGCCCCACCCCCGTCACAACTTTTGCGGTATTAACCGGCATCCAAGGCTCAGGAAGCGGTCAGATTAACCAGTTCTGCTTTCCCTAGTATCGGTGTTCCTTGCCCCAACTGACTGCCACCTCCCTGACCGGCCCCCCTCCCCTTTCCGGGGGGCCGGTCCCCCTGTGGCCAGTCGCTCACGCTGCGCCAGAAGTCCGGCTGCGCCTGATCGCCACCACCGACCTGCACGCCTGCCTTACCGGCTATGATTACCGCACCAACCGGCACGCTTCGGGCTTCGGCCTCTATCGCATCGCCCGCCAGATCGCGGCGGCGCGTAGCGAGGTGGCCAATGCGCTGCTCTTTGACAACGGCGACTTCCTGCAAGGCAATTCGCTGGCCGATTATGCCGCAACCTCGCGTCGTCGCGGTCGGCCGCATCCGATCATCTCGGCGTTCAATGCGCTGCGCTACGATGCCATCACCCTCGGCAATCACGAATTCAACTACGGCCTGCCCTTCCTGCGCGCCGCGCTGGAAAATGCGATGTTCCCGGTGGTATCCGCCAACATCGCCACACGGCTTGGCAACAGCCCGGCCCGCGACACCACGCTCGTCCCGGCCTTTACCGTCCTGACCCGCACCGTCACCGATACCGAAGGCCGCCCGCATCGGCTCCGCGTCGGGGTCATCGGCTTTGCCCCGCCGGGAATCGAGGTCTGGGATCGTGACCACCTTGCCGGGCAGGTGCGGGTGCGTGACATCCTCGCCTCCGCCCGCGCATGGCTGCCCCGCCTGAAGGCGCGCGGCGTCGATCTGATCGTGGCGCTGGCCCATTCCGGTATCGGCCCCATCGATGCAGCCGACGGCACCGAAGATGCCGCCACCGCCCTCGCTGCCCTGCCCGAGATCGACGCCGTCATCGCAGGCCACAGTCACCTCGCATTCCCCGGCCCGGATGTGCCCGCCCGCCCCGGCATCGATCCCCTGCTCGGCACGCTCTGTGGCAAGCCTGCGGTCATGCCCGGCCATTCCGGCAGCCACATCGGCCTGATCGATCTGACGCTCACGCCCGGCGCCCTGTTGCCCGGTCGCGGCGACCAGCGCCGCTGGACGGTGCGCAGCGCCAGCGTCCGCCTCGAATCGGCCACCGTCCGCACGGCCCGCGTTGGCGGCGACCTCGGCCGCGCCCTCGCCCCCGATCACCGCGCCGCCCTCGCTTGGTCGCGCCGCGTGATCGGCGAGGCCGCCGTTCCCCTGCACACCCATTTCGCCACCCTTGGCCCCAGTGCCGCCATGGCCCTCATCGCCGAGGCCAAGGCGTCTTACGTCCGCACTGCGCTGGCCGGCACCGAATGGGCCGACCTGCCGCTTCTGGCCGGTGCCGCCCCGTTCCGCGCCGGTGGTCGCGGCGGGGCGCTGAACTTCACCGACATTCCCGCCGGCCCGCTGCGGATGCGCAGCATTTCCGACCTCTACATGTTTCCCAACAAACTGGTCACGCTTCTGCTCACCGGGGCCGAAGTGGCCGACTGGCTGGAACAATCCGCAGCCCTGTTCCGCCGCGTCACCCCCGGCGCCGAGGACACGCCGCTGCACGACAGCGCGGTTCCCGGCTTTACCTTCGACACCATCGCGGGCCTCGCCTACGCCATCGACCTCAGCCAGCCGTCCCGCTTCGATGCGCAAGGCAACCTCACCGACCCCACCGCGCGCCGCATCGTCGGCCTTGCCCACGGCGACCGGCAGGTCCGCCCCGATGACCGCTTCCTCCTTGTCACCAACAGCCACCGCGCCAGCCGCGCCGCCGCGCGCACGACCAATCCGCCCCGCGTTGTCCTCGCCGACAGCGCCCCGGCGCAGACCGTCCTGTGCAATCACATTCGCAACGCCGGCCGTGTCGGCACCCAGCCTGACCGTGGTTGGCACTTCCTGCCGATGCCCGGCACCACCGTCACCATCGCCGCTGGCCAGGGCGCGGATGCCCACCTCGCCGACATCGCGCGCTACCAGCCCGAGCGCCTCGCCTACTGCGCGCAGGGCTTCGCCCACTACCGGCTCCACCTCTGATCGGCTATAGCGCCCGCATCTTGCCGGAGGCTCCCATGTACGACGCCCTTCTTTTCGATCTCGACGGCACCCTGATCGATACCGAAAGCATCGCGCTTGCCACCGGTATTGCCGCCTTCCTCGCGCATGGCCACGACGTGGACGAAGCGTTCATGCACGGCCTCGTCGGCAAGGATGAACCCACCGCCGCCGAACTGATCCGTGCGGCACTGCCCGGCATCGACCTTGCCGCCGTCAACCTGCACTGGCGCGCCGGCTTCAACGCCGGCGTCGACGCCGGCCTCACCCTGAAACCCGGCGCGACCGAACTTCTGGCCGCGACCCGCCTGCCGCTCGCCATTGTCACTTCGACCGGCCGCCCCGGCGCCCACCGCAAGCTCGGCCTCGCCGGGATTGCCGACGCCTTCACCCATGTCGTCACGCTCGACGACGTCACCGCCCCGAAACCGGCCCCCGACCCCTACCTGCTCGCAGCCTCCCTCCTCGGCCTGCCGCCCTCGCGCTGCCTTGTGTTCGAGGACAGCGAAACCGGTGCCGAAGCCGCCCACCGTGCCGGCTGCATCGTCGTGCAGGTTCCCGACGTCGTGCCAAGCCAGGGCCGCTGGGCGCACCACCTCGCCACCGATCTCCTGACCGGAGCCCGCATGGCCGGCCTTCTGTAAAAGCCGAACCTTTGCTTGACAGCAGGCGCGCCCACGCCAATACTTCACCACATGGTAAAGTATGATTCCCCCCAGATCTCCCGCGTCTTCGCGGCCCTCTCCGACCCCACCCGGCGGTATGTCCTCAGCCGCCTTGCCGACCATCCCGGCCAGTCGGTCAGTGACCTCGCCCAACCCCTGTCGCTCAAGCTCCCCGGCCTGATGAAACACCTCGACGTCCTGTCAGACGCCGGCCTCATCACCCGCACCAAGACCGGCCGCACCGTCACCGTCCACCTCGCCGCCGCCCCCATGCGGCAGGCGATGGAATGGCTCGAACATTATCAGCGGTTCTGGACCGACAGCCTCGACAACCTCGTCACCTTCGTCGAAAGCCCCCCCGAATGACCGTCAGCCTCAGCCTCACCCGGCAACTCGACGCCACCCCGGCTCGCGTATTCGCCGCCCTCACGCTTCCCGACCAGATGCTGCGCTGGTGGGTGCCCGCCGCCGGCACCACGCTTTACGCCCGCGCCGACCTGCGCCCCGGCGGGCGCTTCGCCATCGGCTTTCGCCTGACCGACGGCAGCGAGCATCACCCCACCGGCCTCTACCGCGAGGTCGTCCCCGACCGAAAACTCGTGTTCACCTGGGAGTGGCCCAGCCGGCCCGACCCCGCTTCCCTCGTCACCATCCGCCTCACCCCCCGCGACGGCGGCACCCACCTCACCCTCACGCATGAACATCTGCCCGACGACGCCGGCCCCGGCCACGAACGCGGCTGGACCGGCCTTTTCACCCGCCTCGCCGTCTACCTGAAAGGCACGCCATGACCCTCACCCTCACCACCTACGACTGGGTCCCCGACTGGCCCCGCGGCTATGTCCGCGACCTCCGCATCCGCTGGGCGCTGGAAGAGGCGGGCCTGCCCTACACCGTCGCCACCACCCCCTTCCACGACCGCGGCCCCGGCCACTACGCAAGCCAACCCTTCGGCCAGGTGCCGTGGCTGACCGACGGCGACCTCACGATCTTCGAATCCGGCGCGATCCTCCTGCACCTCGCCGAGCGCAGCCCCACCCTGATGCCCGCCACCCCCAAGGCCCGCGCCGAGGTGACGACCTGGCTCTTCGCCGCCCTCAACTCGATGGAGCTGGCAACCGTCCCGTGGTCGATCTTCAAGTTCATGGACCAGCCGCCCGATAACCCCATCGTCGGCTTCTTCGAGAAATGGCTGGCAAGCCGCCTGCAAAACATCGAAGCCGTGCTGGAAAAGACCGACTGGCTCATCGGCCCCTTCACCGTCGCTGACATCGCCATGTCCGATGTCCTGCGCCTGATGGACCGGACCGGCGACCTCGCGCCCTGCCCCGCAGCCCGTGACTACGTTCTGCGCGCAACGGCTCGCCCTGCCTTCCAGAAGGCCCACGCCGACCAGATCGCGCATTTCGCGGCGGCTGACGCAGCCCGCGTCTGACGCCAATACGCGTCACACCCCCTGCGTGCCAGACGACTTCAGAACCACACCCCCCGGCGTCGGCGCGACCGCCGGGGCAAGGGCGGCCACTGCCAGCAACAGCCCTGAAAGCGCGACGAACACCGCCGGGAACCCCGCGTACTCCGCCATCACGCCGATCACCGTCGGCGCGATCAGCATACCGCCATAGCCGATGAACGATACCGCAGCGATCGCCGCCCCTGGGTTCGCGCCCCCCTGCCGCCCCGCTGCCGAGAACAGGATCGGCACAAGGTTCGCCAGTCCAACGCCCGCCAGCGCAAATCCGGCAAGGGCAACCCCGGTCGAGGGCGCAAGTGCGGCCAACGTCATACCCACCGCCGCGATCCCGGCAGACACGCGCAAAAGCGGCACCGCGCCAACCCGGTTTCGCACCGCGTCGCCGCAAAACCGCATTGCCGCCATGCAGGCCGAGAACAGGGCAAACGCCATCCCCGATACCGCCACCCCAGCGCCGTGATCCGACAACAGGTAAAGCGCGCTCCAGTCCAGCACTGCGCTTTCCGGAACAAAGGCCAACAGCGCCATCACCCCGATCAGGTAGATCGTCCAGCCCTGCCGCCACATTCCCGGTCCGGTTTCGCTGGCCTCGACGTCTGCCTCCACCGGAGCACCCGCAAGCCGTGACCAACCGATTGCCACCACCACAAGCGAAAGCACCGAAACCATCAACCCATGCCCGCCATGGCCAAGCACCGCAATACCCGGCCCGCCCAAGGCACCGCCCAAAAACCCGCCGACACTCCAAAATCCGTGGGTCGAGGACAGGATCGCCCGCCCCGTCGCCTGCTCCAACTCGTAGGCGTTGGCGTTCGTCGCAACGTCCATCATCGCGACGCTCGCCCCCATCGCCGCCATCGCGACAGCAAGCGTCGCGATACCCGGCGCAAGCACCGCCGCAGGCAGCGTCAGCGCGCAGCAAATCGCCGTGATCCACACCAGCTTCCGCGACCCATACCGCGCCGTCAGCCGCCCCGACAGGCACATGGCCGCCATCGCTCCAAGCCCCATCCCCAGGATCAAAAGTCCAAGCTCGGATTCCGTGATGCCATGCCTTGGCAGCAACAACGGAATTTGCGGCACCCACGAGCCGAGGATGCAACCGTTCAATAAAAAGAAAGCAGACACAGAAATGCGCCCTTGGCGCGCCGCAACCGGGTCAAACGTCATGAAATTTTCTCGCTAAAAAATAGTCGGAAGTGGGCTTAATGCTCGCTTCGTACCGTCATCCAGTTCGACCATTTTACCAAGCGTTTTTTGCTCGGACGCCGAAACCCGGGCCACCTGCCAGACGGGGTCTGGCAGTAAAATGGCGACGTCTCGATGATCTGCGACCTCAAGGGCATGCTCAAACCGGAAATGGCCGGCATCGGCGTCTCCCTCACCCTGACCGAACCGACAAGACCGATGATCACCGAAGCGGCCTCGGCGGGCCTGCACGAGGAACCCGGCTTCGCACCCGTCCCCCGCCTCCAGATCGTCACCATCGAACAGGCGATGGCCTTGCGGGAACGCGCCGTCCACCTCCGCGCCCGCCGCGAAGACACTTTTAAACGCCCCGCGCGCGAAGAGGACACCCGCCGCCAAGGCGCGCTGGACCTCTGATTCCGCCCTGCGCCAAACCTTAATGTCCACTTAACGGCGAAAAAATTACCCTGACTTATCAACGCCCTGAATTTTGTCCCACCGTGGACAGCCCCTCAACACACCACCACCTGCGCCGGGTCGAGCAGGAACGGCGCCACGATCCCGCAGGTATCAGACAAGGGCAGCAGGCTCTCCGGAACCTCCATTCCGATCACCTCGGTCATGAACCGGACCCGCGCCGCACACCGCCGCGCCACGTTCGGAAACCGGGCCGCAAGATCGGCCTTCAAGGCCGCATCCGCGATCACATAGCCATCCTCCATCCGGGTCGACCCATAGACGGCGTGCCCCGGAATGACGTCCATCTGCATCGCCATCCCGCTCGCCAGCGGCTCGTGCGACCCCTCGTAGATCGGCGAGGAAACCCACTCGTCCAGCCCGATCAGATGCCCGGGATTGAGCGTCACGCCGAACACCTCGAACGGCAGCGCCGCCTGCATATGCTTCCAGACATACCCACCCGAAACGCCGGGCCGCATCATCGAGCACCACTCCGACATCGCCGTCACATACGGCGCCACGAACGCCTCCACATAATCCTGCGCGCCGACCGGCAGATCGCCCGGCCCCCGCGCCATCCACCCCGCCCGGCAGATATTCGCCCCCCAGTGGCAGACGTTGAACCCGGCAGGCTCCCCCGCCGTCACCCGCCGCCCCGACGGCCCGCAAAGACCCGGCTGATCGCCCATCGCAAAGGTCGTGTGGCAGCCCAGCGGCAAGCCCCCCACCCGCGCCGCCTCCACCGCCTGAAAATCCGTCATGCCCTCGCGCAAGCCGAAGATCATCCGCTTCAACGCCGCCGCCGCCATGTGGTTGGCAAATTCCAGCCGCGCGATGTCGGCCGCATCGACCCGCGCCCTAAGCCCGTGACCGGGGTGCATCATCAGATCGGACGCATTCTCCACCCGCGCCGCCAGCTTGCGCAGCGGATCGGCAAGAAACGCCGGCACATCCAGCGCCGTCGCCGGATCATCGACCTCATCCGCGCCGAACCACTTCCATCCGACCACGCCGACCGTGTCATCGGTCGCCAGCATGTCCGCCAGCCATTCCTTCAGCCGCCGCCCACCCCGCGGCTGCGACGGCAGCGAAAGGCTCGCGCAATGCCCCACCCGAACCACACCCGCCGTCACCAAGGGCGAGACGGCGGTGTAGGCCAGGCACTCGTTCCCCGCGAGCAACAGCGCGTCACCCGGCGTCACAACCAGAACCGCCTCCTCGAAGCGCGGGTCGAACCCGGTCAGCCAATGGATATTCGCTGCATGCTCCCGGTCGCCATAGATCACCGCCGCATCGAAGCCGCGGGCAAGAGCCGCCTTCCGCAACGCCGCCAGCCGCGCTTCGGCCTCGGCCAGCGTGAACGCCGACGGCAAGTCCGGCGCGCCGTTGTCAGGCCACTCGATGCGGATCAACCGTGCCATGTCATTCTCCTCCGGATCCCGACAGGCTAATCCACGCCCGGCGCACGAACCACCTGTATTCGCAGCCATTGCGCCGCCGCTGCCCATGACCTATATCAACACCCGAGAGGTTGGCGCGGGTAAGCGCCTCGCCAACCCGGTCAGGTCCGGAAGGAAGCAGCCGTAACGAGCCCCGCTTGGGTCGTTGTCCAGCCTCTCCCCCTTGAACTCAAGGGGTTGGTGCCGTTTTCTGTGCCAGAATATGTGCCAGAATGAGGTCGAAAATGGCGAGGCAGGTCAGACATCTTAAGGTCAAGGATGGTCGCTTCTATGCTCGCGTCGCTGTGCCCGCTTCGCTTCGGGAGCTTGTCGGCCGTTCGGAGTTGACCGCTCCGCTGGGTGGCGAGCGGCGGGCTGCTTTGAAGCTCTTGCCCGAGGCGGTCGCGGGTCTTCAGCGGCAGCTTGCTCTTGCTGCGCCAGAGATTTCAGCTGCATCGACGAAGCAGGTGCCGCCTCGAAAGGCCCTCAACGTCAACCAGATAGCCCTTCGGTCGTATACGGCGCGTCTTGAGCAAGACACTATCCTGAGGGAGAGAAACACCGCGTGGGCCGGCCTTGGAGTCGATACTGACTATGCGTCTCGTCTGCGGGACGGGATGGCAGGGAAGTTGATTGACAGCGAGCTTGAAGAGCTTGTGGGCAACCGCATCGCCGGCTTCAGAGCCCTAGGTGTTACCGACGTCAGAATCGGTTCGGCTGACTGGCGCCGGCTTGCGATTGCCTTGTGCGCCTCAGAATACGAGGCTCTGGAGCGCGTTGCCGAGAGAGACGAGGGTGACTTCACAGGGACGCCCAGACACCCGGTTCTGCAGCTCGTGGAGGAGCCGGAGCAGGCCACTCCGGCAGACTTGCTAGAACTTTGGGAGCTGTATGTTGCAAAGCGCCAGAAGGAAGGCTCCATGCAGGACGGCGGACGACGGCAGGTCCTCGCCGTGAAGAGCCTGATCGATGTTACTGGGAAGTCGAACGCGAACGATCTTACGAAGAAGGACATTCATGCCTGGCATGACGATCTTCTGACGAAGCTGTCAGTCAGAACCATCGCCAAAGTCTACTTACCCACGATCCGGTCGCTATTCAGCTGGGCGGTCAAGCGTGATCTTATGGCCGTCAACCCGGCCGACGACGTGCGCCAGGTCGCCCCGAAGTCCGTGCGCTCCCGAGAATCGGGTTACACGGACTCGGAGGCGCTTGTGCAGCTGACGGCCGCACTGACCTATCGGCCTAAGGTGAGTAGTCAGGGAAAGGCCCTGGAGAACATCAAGGTCACTGCAGCGAAGCGATGGGTTCCTTTTCTCTGCGCGTTTACCGGTGCTCGGATCGGCGAGCTGACCCAGCTGCGCCGCGAAGACCTGCGCCGCGAGCAGGGCAGCTGGATCGCGCGGATCACTCCTGACGCCGGCTCCGTGAAGACAAAGCAGTATCGGGACGTGCCACTGCATCCGCAGATCATAGAGCTCGGCTTCGCGGATTATTTCGAGGGGCTGGCCGACGGGCCGATCTTCAACATGTCGCCCGATCCGTCGCGAAACCGCGTCCACGCTCAGAAGCTAGCAAACAGACTGAGGGACTGGCTCCACGAGGAGAAGCTTGTGCCGAACGACCTGCAACCGTGCCACGGCTGGCGGCATCGGTTCAAGACAGTCGGGATCGAACTGGGCATCTCTGAGCGAGTGATCGACGCCATTCAGGGCCACGCGGGGCGTCGGGCGGCTGACGACTACGGCGACGTGACCATCAAGGCACGGTGCGATGCCATCGCTCGCTATCCCGCCTTCAACCTGGGTGGTGCGGGAGCCGAGAGGGGCCGCACTGGTAAGACCTCGCAGAAATAGTCCTCATCGACCTAGTGGATGGTGTAGCTGCTGCGGGCGCACGCACCGACCCCATACTGGATCATCTGGCCAGCCGGCCTCTCGCGCGCCCGCAGAGACCAGGAGCGGGCCGCTGGGGCTCGGTGCAGCTCCGCGCTACGCACCCCGACTCTGCAGGGGCAGAACCTGCGGCAAATCGGCTCTGAGCGACTCAACGGGCTGCCCCCCAGATGCTCCCCGCACCGCAGTTCGTGTGACGCTTCGCCCGTATAGAGATCACATTAACGCCTCACAATCCGGAGAAAGTCGATCGACCCCGCTTTGCTGCCGTTTCCCGATCCTAGCCGTCGAACGACATGATGCAGCCCAGTTCACGATGAAAAGTTGGATTGTCCCACGATCAGAATAGGAGTCACGGACCTATAGACAGAGTATCCACGCCGGAGGCTCTATGCTCATACCGACCATGTCCTTTTTGCCCTTCCGCTCAGGGCAACACTCCATCCTGTCGCACCAACTCGTTCCGACTGATCGAAGTCAGCGCCGCCTCACAGGCCGCTCTGCTCTTGTGCCGGACATCGACCTCGCGGCTTTCAGCTTTCGCGCGGTCTACGACTGGATCGAGTTTGAAGTTCATCTGGGCAAGACTACACAAGCCCAGCACGTTCAGAGCGTTCTGCGTCGGCACCTGGACCGCAACAGCCTCATAATTCCGTCCGATCTCGGTCCTGGCGACACGTTCACCCGCTGTGCGATCAAGATTCAGGAACCGCCGAACATGGCGTTCGTCGCGCAGATCTACCGGGACCTGGTCGGAGTCTATGGCGAGGCCAAGGGATCACGGGTGACTGCGATCGAGGTAAGTGTCGATGCCTATCCAACGGTGCCGTCCGACGAGGCCCGCGCGCAACTGCTAGGCGCTATCCAGCGAACGATCTGGACGGGCCGCGACATCTGGTCGGATCCTGAAAGTCGACCGAGGACCGTTGCCAGGCGTGGAGCGAATGCAGTCGTCAAACTCACACCCAAGCCAGATGAAGCAGGCACTAGAAGCTGCGCTTCGAACCCACACAACCACCGTGCCCCATTCATCGACGGCACCATGTATCTCGGTCGCCGAGACGGTGATTTCATGATCCGGGTGATGGACAAGATAAGGGCTAAGCAGCGGCCCGACGGCAGTTTTGAAGACTTGTCCGAAGAACGTCGGCGTGTGCGGATCGAGGTTACGCTTCGCGGCTCCGAACTGCTGTCCCTGGGCATCTCCGACGTGCCGTCACTGCGCCAACTGAGGGTTTCGTCGCTGAAGAAGAAGTTCTTCCAGTTCAGACTGCCCGCGTTCGGGGTGTCGCCAACGGTCACGAGGGCAAGCGAAAGGATCGGGAACTTCTTTGAAGCGCGAAGAGCACAAACATACCTTAGGAACGGCGTGATCGGCCTCAAAGCGATGGACATGGCGATCGCGGAATGTAGACGGCAAGACCGCCCCGCGCAGCTGGCGGCCCAGAGAAAGCAGCTCCAGAGCATGGGACTGACCTTGCATCCGCGAGTGCGTAAGCCTCGGCTCGAACCCGCGCTGGTTTCGTGGACGGAGATGAACCGCAAGGTGGACGTCGCCTTCAGGCAGCTGGAAGCACGGGAGGAGACGGCGTGGACGAAGATGGTGGAGGTGGTGTCTGCATAAGCGCTTACTTACCAGTTAAGAGGCGCTCATCAGACCGCGGAGCTACTTTTTCAACGAGGAAAGGCTGGTCGGACGGAATCAACTAGGATCGGGGGTAGAAAAAACCTGCACATCGCACCGAAGACCCGCACGGATCGGCAGCGGCTCAGCGAGAATATGGCCTGTCGAGTCAAGACTGCGGCCCCTTGATCCCGAAGCTCGCGCGCAGGTGCGCCGGGACGGCCTCTGAGAGCCGCCACGTCACAGTGATCGGGCCTTCCCCCTCCCAGCCCTCGAATGCAGGACGACCGCAGTAGAGGAAGGGCGCGCCCTTGCCGTTGCGGAGCTTGCCGTTGCGCACAAAGAGATGGATTCGAGCACCAGGTGCATTCCCGGCGATCATGCGACCGATATGGCTGTCCTGGCGGGTCTGTGTCTGGCTCTGCCACTGCATCCGGTCAGCCCCGAGGAAGTGATCCTCGTAATGATTTCCTGTCGTCAGGCCACCCTTCTTCAGCGTCGTCAACAGGATCAGATCGTTGTCGAGGCGGACAATTCCTGAGTTCCAGTTCCCTGGGCTGAACGTCGACCCGAACAGCGGCGGGATTTCCTCACGCATGTATTCGCGCCAGAGCTGCGGACCGGCGCCGGCGTAGGGCGCCGGTGGTTCGTCGACCTGCTTCTCGATCTGAACGCTCGCGCGCCACTCGGCGAGCTCAGCAGCCATCTTGGCGCCAACACCACCTGGATCCGGCCGGGATAGATAAAGACGTTCGCCATCCCTTCTGAGCAAGGAGTTGAACGCCCAGAAGGCCAGTCCTTCCTCGGGTGCAGGTCCACCGCTGGCCAAGCTTATGATGGCGTTCAGCGCCTCCAAGGTGAGTGTGCGGTCTCGTTCAAGCTGGCGCAGAAGGTCCCCCACTGAAGTGACGGCACGTGCATCGACCGGATCGCCCATATCACGCACGAAGTCAAACCAGCTGCCATGCCCGCTCTTGGTTGGGTCGAAGCCCATACGCGCAATCTCCGTTGCCGTAGGGCGTTGCCCGTTCCGCAGCCGAAAATCGCGATACTGCCCCTCCATCTCTTCGATCCCGGACTTCGGCCGCAGCAGATCCCGCAGAATCTCGATCACCTTGAGGTCGTAGGTGACGCTGCATCCAGGTGGCAGCTGCAGTGCTCCGTTGACCACCTGATCGAGCTTCTGCGCGAGCGAACGATCTCCAGGTCCAGCCTCAAGCAGCGCGCGCAGCTTGGTCAGGAAGATACGGTGGTTGCCGATGTAGTCGATCACCCGAAGCACCTTGCCTTCGACGCGACGCAGACCACGACCGAGTTGTTGCAGCCAGAGGATCACGCTTTCGGTGGGGCGCAGCATCATCACCGTGCCGATCTTCGGCACGTCGACGCCTTCATTGAACATGTCGACAGCGAAGAGGATGTCGATCTCACCGCTGCCCAACTGTTCCAGGGACGTCGTGCGTGGCGCTGATCCAGGTCCCGAGTGGACGGCGACGGCGCGAAAACCTTGGCGGCGGAAGTAGCCCGCCATGAACTCCGCATGGCGGACTGAGCAGCAGAAGCCAATCGCCGGACCGTCCCGATGCCGATTGAACTGATCCAGCGCATTGGCAGCCCGAACCTCGGTCGCGAGTGCGGCTTCGAGCGCCGTGGGATCGAACTGCGTCGAACGCCAGGGGATCTGCGCGTAGTCGACGTCATCGGCCACGCCAAGATACCGGAACGGCGACAGCAGTCCGGCCTCGATGCCGTCGAAAAGGTCGCAGTGATAGACCAGGTTGTCTCCGCACAACGTCAGGAGGTCGGCCCCGTCGGAGCGGTCTGGTGTTGCCGTCAGACCCAGAAGGAAGCGCGGGGTGAAGTGATCAAGCACCCCACGGTAGCTCGCCGCCGACGCATGGTGAAATTCGTCGACCACAACATAGTCAAACGCATCAGGTGCGAAGCGGCGCAGATGGTCGACACGCCCGAGTGTCTGGATCGACGCGAAGAGAATCTCCGCATTCTCATCCTTGTCATTGCCATCGAACCGACCAAAACGAGCTTCCGGTCGGATGCGCCTGAACGAGGCCATCGCCTGAGCAAGGATCTCATCGCGATGAGCAACGAACAGGACGCGCGCGAAAGGCAAACTGTCAAACGCTGCGAGCCAAGTCTTTCCAAGGCCCGTGGCGAGCACGACCAGGCCAGCGCGGTGGCCGGTCCGCCGCGTCTCCTGCAGAGCCTTCAAGGCCGCCTCCTGAAGCTGGTGCGGCTGAGGCGGGGGTGCTGGCGGCTCGTCTGAAACGATACGCTGAGCAAGATCGGTCAAGGGAGCCGACCGTCGACGGCGAGAATACCTGCTGATCCAGTCGGTCGTCAGCTGCCGGGTCTGGGGATGAGCCCACACCTGATCAAAGGCAGTTGCCACAACATCCGTCGCATTCTCGCTGTGCAGGTTCCACTCGACGCCAGACGTCAGCGCCGTTCGCGACAGGTTCGAGCTGCCGACAATCGCCGCGCCGGTGTTGTTCTCGGCCCGAAAGAGCCAGGCTTTGGGGTGAAAGCTGCTTGACCCGGTCTCGAACACCCGCACCTGCGCGCCTTCAATGTCCGAGAGTCGCGAGAGCGCAGCAGGCTCGGTGACATCCATGTAGTCGAAGACCACGATCCGAAGTTGGCCACCGCGGTCAATAAGATCGCGGAACCAGGGCGTGATCACCTGCACGCCAGACTCCATCGCGAAAGCGACCGCCAGATCCACCTTGTCGGCTGCGTCGATGCGTTGCGCTAGCAGCGGAAGAAGCGGATCGTCCCCGCCAGTCGTCAGTCGATAGGGCTGAGCGGACTGAGCCGGCAGGCATAAGCGCAGGTGCCCTTGGTCAACAGCCAACGTGAAACCGCGAGCGCCATTGCTGAGTGCTTCGCCCAGTTGCGCCAGCATCGCGAACTGTTCCGATGCTGTCAGATCCGACCAAGCTTCGACGTGCCGGGGCGCACAAAGCCCGTCGGCGGTTCCCTGACAAATTGGGCAGTCTGGAATTCTTACGGACAACGGCGACCTCAAGTTGCCGACCAGGCTAGAGATTTCAAGGATGCTGTCCAGGTGCGATCTACGACAGCTGTCGCGGAGAAATCGCCTCTCTGCGGGACCACCCATCGCAGACCCTAGGGCAACCGACTATGGTAGCTGTGATAGGGATCACAGGGTTAAGGTGCCCTCGACGGCGCTGCCACGATAGCGGAAACCTCTGCCCCCTCCGCTCCTTCTTCAATCCGCGTCGCTCCTCGACCGACATCAGCTTCGCATCGCGTCTCCGCATAGCGCCAGGCTCGATAGGGCGACCGCTGAGCTGCATCCGCATCTCTTCAGGTGTCCAGAGGTGCGACGAAGCCGGCACGGCCCTCCGTCGTCGCCCTGTGCTTCGAACGCGCGCCAGGTCCAATGATCCGTCTCACCGTCGCTGGTGCGTGCCCTGGAAGGCAAGCGCGTGTTCTACGTCCTTGGATCTAGCTAGTCAGCTGTGTGGCCTCTTAGCTGACCGGTTGCTCGCTCACCGGGCTGGGTCGTGCTGAAAGCCCTAGAAAAGACGGTTCGGCAGGTCCTGTCAGATTCTTGGACGTTCTAGCTGGCGGAGGCTGTCTGGGGCACCCGAGAGAGCTTATTTCGCAGCCACACCTGGTTCCGAGCCGGAGACGAAGCTTCAGTCTGGGATGACCTCATCCCGATCCGTCTCTCCTATATACTATATGCTACTTCTTATCTGTTATTTACTATTCTACTGGAGAGACGGATCGGGATGGGTTTCCTCCGGTGCGTTTGTCTGCCTCATCCATACTGGTAGAACGCCAGTCCTTTGCTCCGACTGGGGCTGCTGTTCCGACCATGCGAGGTGCGGACAACGAAGCATTCCAGGTTCAGCGGTGAGCCGTGAAGCAACCCACTCGGCTGTGGTCTTCTTGGCCGGTGAGTCAACCTACCGCGAAACCTCTTCGATCCACCATGAAGGATACGCCGGCGCTGCATAGACGTGCTCCGGTGGGTCGCTTGGCGGGCTACCACACCGCGCTCGCTCACTCACTCGAGCAGGACAGGCGAAGGTGCCTCGGTCGAGAGTAGGCTGGCGATCATGGGCAAGAGGTGCCGACCATGACCAGGTTGGCGCCTCAAATTCGACCTCTGCCAGATACGTCGGCGGAATGGAGGACAGAAACGCCATCGCGCGGCAGCCCGAAGCGCGGCTGGTCGGGGATGTTTCCACCTCTACGATCCTTGCTCCCCTCATCATCGGCGCCCGCACCACTCCACCTTTATGCCACCGTGGCTGCCGAGCGCACCAGCGAAGCTGCCTGGAGCTGTAGCCGTTTCACGGGCAGGTGAGGCTGGGTCGAGCAAAACGACTCGGCGTTCCATGCGACACTCAGGCAAAGGACTCTTACTTCGGGCATCACAGCTCAGAACACCGTCCTTAACCATGTCCCAGGAGCATTGGATCATCCTGGACATGAGCTTTGAAGACGTCCTGACACGCCCCTTGGTCTGGTGGTCCTGCGCTATTTCAATCAGTCCGGGTGGGATTTCGATCCGCGATCTGTCGTCCTGCGGTCCGTCTCTCCAAGGAAAAAATGATCTCAGGGGTCGTTTTGTCAACCAGATGTAACCTAACGCCCGAGAAGCCCAATAAAATAAGGGGCGAGTGGTTGCACATGGTCAACCATCGCGCCGGAAATGTGTCGTTTTTGGCCTTGGAGTTTACATCTGGGACCGTTTTCGACCCGAAAGTGCACCCGTGTGGACAGCTTTCATTGACGTGTGGATCTGGCTGACGTGTGGACAGGAAAAGTGACGTTTTGCAACCCTAGTGCAACCAGTCATGCCGCCCGTCGCATCATCTGACGTTGTTGCTCGCGGGCTATCCGCCTGCGCTCCTGGATCGCAGCTTTGGCCTCGTCGATGGTCGCGAAAGTGCCGAGTGAGATAAGAGCCGTGCTCGTGGGCATCGTCGCTTCGAAGCGGTGGCCGACCCTCCATACGCCCTCGATGCCGGTCGGCTCTCGCATGTGGCCGCGCATGCTCGAACGTTGCATACGGTTTCCTTCGACGAGGTTGCCCCAGCTGTTATCACCGTGATCGCCGTTCCGGTGCATGATGTCCCACCGTGGCATGGCGCCTGTCATCCAGAGCCAGGCAAGCCGGTGCAGCAGATAGCGCCGATCGTCGATCGAGACTTTCAAATCGCCGTGCTCGTTATGGCGAGTGCCTGCTACCTGGCCTTTGCGCTTTCCGGACCGCCACCTAAAGATCCCGGTCTGAGGATCGTAGTGCAGGATATCGTGCAGGCGTTTCTGGGTCAGCATGATCAACTCCGGTTGTGCTGACTACACATAGTCGAAGTTGATCATGCTGTAGGCTGGGATAGGACGAGTTCGTTCGATCATACGAGGCGGTTCGCGAAAGTCCTGACCACCATAGCTCTCAGTTCAGACGGCTCGTGCTGTAAGGTCAGGACAGAACGGAGGCGAGAGCAACTGGGCTTCTCGTTTTTACGAACATCGTCGCGGCATCGGCCATGGCAAGGGCCGACACCCGTCATCCGGCGTTACCGGCAGGGCCGACCCTGCGTTCATCGCGCTCACGAAGGCAGCCCACTCGGCCGCGTAAGCGGGCATGTAGCGTTCGAGGAAGAAGTAGGTGGGCTTCGCGCCGGTCACACCTGCGGTCGTCGATCTCACCACGGTGTTCTCCAGTATGTTCTGCGGTTGAAGAAGCCCTTCGCAGCCCAACAGTTCGACACGCTGATCATAACCAAAGACTGCCCGGCATGAGGTCTTGATCACGGCGATGCGGCCGTCGGCGTAGGTGAGAGTTACGACGGCGGTATCCACGTCGCCTGTTGCTCAGATGGCGGGATCGACATTAGAGGAGCCTACGGCGCTGACGGACACCGGGACCGCGCCCATCAGGAAGTTCGCCATGTCGAATTCATGGATCATCGTGTAGCGAAAAAGGCCGCCAGAGACCTGGATCCAGGTCACAAGGGAGGCGGGACCGGGTTGAACAAGGTGATCGAGAGGAGTTCCGCCATGCCGATCTCGCCCTTGTCCAACGCGGCCTTAAAGGCAGCGAAGGTCGGGTTGAAGCGGCGGTTGTGGCCTATCATGATGGGCTTGCCGCTCTTGGAGGCGACCTTCTGGCAGGCCTGAGCGAGGGCGAGCGACAAGGCGACGGGTTTCTCGCAGAGGACCGCCTTGCCGGCCCCTATTGCGCGTTCGATCAGGTGGGAATGGATGTCGATCGGAGTCACGATCAGGATCGCGTTGACGGAGAACCTTTGACGTGTGTGAGGGATGACCGACGGCTCATCCCCCTTGGATCAGGGCTTCCGGAAAGACGTAGCGTTCGTCGCCGATGAGGATCGTGAACTCATCGCCCGATTTTTCGTGGCTGAGCGGCAGGTCGGCGTTTGCCGAGACCGGCACTCCGCCTTCGAAAAGGATCTGGCGTTCCTGGCCGTTGCCAAGTGTGATCCAGACGCCGGCATTGCCCGGTCCATCGCGCACTACGCCGAAGGGACAAGTCCGCATCGCCTCGCCCGGTGCGATGGCGCAGTTGACGAGGCCGGTCGCGTCGAAGGGCGTGCCGTTGCCGACCGGGCCTCCCTCGGGCATGGCGGGCGTGGCGGGTGCGGCGGCCTCGACCAGAAACTTTCCGGCCACCCAGCCCTCGGTGCCCGAGCCATCCACCCGGATGCTGCACCAACGCGTGCCCCGGGTCATACGGCAGCCGCGGTTCTGCAAAAGCTCGCCGTTCTGCGCCTTTCCGACCAGGGAATAGCGCGTATCCGGGCCGGACCTGATGTTCAGCGCCCCTTCGGTCAGTCCTGCGACGGCCCACCAATCCGGCCCCCCCGCAAGCCCGTCTGCAAAGTCTGCGCCGGCAAGACCGATGCCAAGGACGTAGTCCGCGCCCTCGTCGCGCCGCGCGGCATTGCGCATGAGATAGATGCGGATCAAATAGGTGGCTGTTGCCGGGATCGGGATGTCGGCAACTGTGCCGGACGTCGAACCGATGAAGATCGCCTCGTCCGATCCCTGGGGGAGGATGTTGAAATAGAGGCTGGCGTTGGTTGTCGAAACATCGACCGACAGGCGCTGGCCTGCCTCGGCTGTGACAAGGTAGTCGACGCTTTCATCGCCCGCGATCCTGCCCTTGACCACGGTTCCCGCAGCCACGGCAGCGGCGGCCACCGTTTCGGACGATTGGGCCTGGGCAGGTGTCGTGGTGGCCAGGGCGATGGCCAGGGCGCTGCCTACCAGAAACGATGCAAAAGTGCGGGCGTGTGGCATGGGTAAGTCCTTCCGTCCGGGGCAAGGAAAGCAGTATCGGCAGTATTCGGCCAAACGTCGAACCGGACTATCCGCGAAACGAAGCCGCGCTGCTGCTTCGGGCTTTGCTTGGATCAAGCGGCACTTCGCGTTGTGGATATCGGCCTTCACCCGAGCCGCTACGCTGTCACTATAGAGAACTGCGGCCGATCGAATGCGCAGGATGACAGAAAAGGACCCCACCCCATGACACGACGGCTTGCGATTGCCCTGATTGCCTTTGTCTGCTGGCTGGCGATCACGATCATCGTCGGAAACATTGCCAGCGGGGGCGAAACAAGCCTGTTGGAGGGGGTGCAATCGGGCATCGGGTGGGCATGGGCTGCCGCTGGCGGGTTCATGCTTGCGGTCGTCCTGTGGCAGGGCTGGCACGACGTCGCGCTGAACCGATGGCCCGAGGCGAGGGCGTGGCGGCTTGCATGGCTGCCCATGATCTTCATCGTCGTTGCCATCGCTGCCGCAACCGTGTTTGGCCTGCCGCCTGCCACGGCACTTTTCATCATCCTGATCAACACGATGCTGGTCGGGTTCTCAGAGGAACTGGCGCTGCGCGGTGTGGTTCTGCAAGGGTTCCGCCATACTGTCTCGATCTGGCCCGCGGTCCTTCTGACGTCGATCATCTTCGGCGCGATGCACAGCCTGAACGTCTTTGTCACCGGCGATCTGGGGGCAGCACTGCTGCAATCCTGCGCGGCCTTCCTGAGCGGGATCGTGTTCATAGCCTTGCGCCTGAGGACCGGCTCGCTTTGGCCGCCGATCATCGTGCATGGTCTGTGGGACTTTGCGACTTTTACCCTGAGCGCGTCCGTGGGCCATGTCACGGCACAGGGATCGGTTCCGGCCGACGCTGTCACGCCCGCCGCAGGGTCGAGCCTGACGACGTTCCTGCCGATCCTTCTGGTGCTGCCGAATGCGATCTACGGCCTGTGGCTGATGCGAGACATCGGCCGGACCCATGCGAACCCTGATGCATAGCGCCTAGTCCGGGCTGTGGAGCGACCGCGTCAGGCCGAAGGGGCCGGTTCCAAGCGTTGGCGGCAGGAGGTCGGCATCCAGTTCGGTGTCAAAGTCCGGGGATGGGTAGGCCGAGACCGTGATTGCGCCGTCATCGCCGACCTCGATCCAGGTAAAGCTCTGTGCGCTGACCGCAGACTCGCCGATTAGCTTGCGCGGTCCGCTGCCAAGGGCGGCCTGCGCCACGAACAGGATTCCGCCCGCCTGCCCGCTGTAGAAAGCGTGGTGATGCCCGGACAGCCAGAGGTCCACGCCAGCGCCCTGCGCCAGATCAAACAAGGCGGGATCAGCGAGCACGTCGCCCTCGCGGCCCTGAGAGATCGGCATCAGAGGCAGATGACCGAAAAGGATCACGGCCCGATGCTGCGCTGCCTGCGACACCAGAAGGTTGCGTATCCAGGCCATGTCAGCGTCGGGCAGAGGGCCGGACCGGGTTGCGTCGATCCCGACAAGAAGGACGCCGTTCACCGACCAGGCCCCGCGGAACGGCCAGTTGTCGCTGTCGAGTGCCAACAGGTCGGGCGCCCGGTCTTCCCAGGCTGCGGCAAAGGCTGTCCGCTCGGCCTCGAAGCCGGGATAGGCCGAGGCATCATGGTTGCCGGGCGTCACCAGCAGCGGCAGGCCAGCCCGCGCCAGAGGGTCGCTGACCGTAGCATGGAAGGCCGCCCACATCCCTGCAAGCTCGGGCGGCGCAAGCTTCGGCTCCAGGCGCTGGCCTGCCACCATGTCGCCGGTGCTGATGACGAGATCGGGCCGCAGCGTGATGATGCGGTCGATGGCAGCGGAAACCTCCGGCCCGTAGTCGGTCGAGCCGTAGCTGCCGTTCAGGTCCGAGATCACAGCGATCCGCAGGGGTTCTGCCGATACGGGAATGGCAAGACTCAAGACCAGCAGGGCACCGGCGAGGCGGCGCACCCTACGGTGTCCCGCAATCGATCGTCTCAGGAGAGGCTGTGCCAGTCAGAAGGAAGGTCTCCGGGTCAAGGTCAAACTGGATCGCGCCCGCCTGACATTGCATCCGCAGGGTAGCGGCAGCAAGGAGAGTGTTCTTCACCAGCTGCGCGAATTGGCGCTCTGACAGACCGAAGGCCGATTTCAGATAGCTGTGCAGCGGACCCTCGGCCTTCAGGTCAGCCTCAAGCGCCATCAGTTGCCGCCAGGTGGCCGCGGGGAAGTGGTGCAGGTCGTCCAGCATGCCGGTGGACTTGGCGAAGTTGGCATACTCCACCCGCGCACCGGCGTCGTTGTCGTTCAGATGCGTGCGCTTAAGCTTTACCGCCCCTTCGGGCAAGGGCGCGGTCTCGTCGCCGTGGGCCACGGCCTTGCGCGACTTCAGCGCGCCATTCTCAACCCAATACCAATGTTCGACGTAGTCGATGTTCCCGACGCGGTCCTGCTGAGACAGGATAAAGTCCAGAAGCACGATACTGGTCAGGTCGGTCATCCACGACACGATCTGGCGCGGATCGACGCTGTCACCCATGTCGCGTCGGATCTGCGGGTCCTTCAAGGCTTCGGCCACGCCTTCGATCACCGCTTCAGCCAGCGGTTTCTGCGACCTTAACGCAAGGAAGGGTGCGGTGCCCTGGAAATCGTAGTTCTGCCCTTCGCCCCAGCCCGAGGCGCGGGTGCCGTTCAGTTCGGAATTGTAGCGGCTGCCCTTCGCGCGCAGCATCACACCGTAAAGCGCCGAGCGGTCCGTGGTGAACAGGTCGTCTGTGGGGCTGTAGCTGTCGGGCTTCTGGTCAGCCTCGACCAGCACCTGCCAGCCGGCGCGATTCATGTCCGAGGAATGGCTGTGACCCGAGATCGCGACACCAGGTCGCGCCACCTCTGTCAGATGCAGTTCGCGGTCCATGCTGCGCCAGACGGCAGGGGGGATGCCGATGTCCGCGCGTAGGTAGCGCGAGAGGTGATAGTAAAGCAGCGGCGAGGCCGAGAAGGTGCCCGAGGTGCCACGCGCGTTCATCGTCGGCTTGAACTTGGCCAATTCGCCCCCGCCAAGGCCTTTGGCGTCCTTGCCTTCCGGGCAGGCCCGCGTCTCGAAGGCCCGGCGGTCGCCCACATAGGGGCCTTCCGAGATGTCGTGCACGATCATTCCGGGGCTCGTGCTCCAGGTCTTGGGGCAAAGCGCGACAGTCGGGGCATAAAGGTCGATGGCGCAGAATTCGGCCTCGGCCTTCAAATCGTCGTCGGAATACTCTGCCCCAGGCATCGGCGCGATGCGGACGCAGCGTTCGGTCACTTTGTTCGGGCTGGTGAAAAGGACCTCTTCGCCCTGCACGCCGTCATTTGCCCAAGCCGGGCAGATCAGAAAGGCCGCGATCGTTGTGGCTATAAGGATGCGATACATGGGGCCGCCTGTCATTTCGGGCAGATCGCGGCCTGTTCGGCGGCTGTCAGTTTGAGAGAGGGGTCGAAGTCGAAGGTGTCGAAGTGGTGGTCGATCCAGGCCTCGCAGCCATCGGCGCAGTCGGCGCCGTTGCGGGCTTCGTCCCAATAGGTCTTGGCGCGCTCTTCGCTCCAGCCGCAGAACTGCACCAGCGCCATGGCCGAAATCGCGCCCGAGGAATGCACGCCCCACATGCAATGCACGACCATCGGCCCACGGCCCGGGTTCTTGATGATGTCGTGGATCTCGCGCATCACGTCGGCGGGGCGGGTGGACTTGCCCGGCGAATAGGTCAGCTTGCCCTTGCCGCAGGAGGTAGTGCCGTAATCGGTATTCTTGCCGAAATCGATGTAGCGGGCGCTGGAGAACCCGGCTTCACACAGCTCAGTCCGCTGCGTTGAGGAGAGACCCGTGTGCGCCTTGTCGCCGCCTTTGAACCCGGCACGATAAAGCACCCCCGACAGGACCGGGCGGAAGAAGGCCATGCCCTCGGCCGGAGAGTGCCCGCGCCCGACCATCTCGGACATCACCGGGCCGCCCTTGCGCCCGGTGTAGGTGTCGGCCCCTGCCTGGCTGGAAGCGCCAATCATCATCAGCACCACCGCAAGAGCCAGAAGTCTGGGTGTCCGCATGGGTATCTCCCTTTGTGCAGGTCAATCGTCCGCCAGCAGCGCCCGCCAGATCACCGCGCCGAGAGCGGCGCCGGCAAGCGGGGCGGCCCAGAACAGCCAGAGCTGCGCCAAAGCCGGGCTGTCCGCGAACAGCGCCACTCCGGTCGACCGCGCCGGATTGACCGAGGTGTTGGTGACGGGGATCGAGACGAGGTGGATCAGGGTCAGGCAAAGCCCGATGGCGATGGGGGCGAACCCCACCGGGGCCGCTTTGGACGTGGCGCCAAGTATCACGATCAGGAAAAAGGCGGTCATCACCATTTCGGTCACCAAGGCCGAGGTAAGCCCGAACCCGTCCGGCGAGGCTGCACCGTAGCCGTTCGAGGCAAAGCCACCCACGCCTGCAAAGTCCGCCTTGCCTGCGACGATGACATAAAGCACGGCCGCCGCCGCAATGGCGCCTGCCACTTGCGCGACCCAGTAGGGAACGAGGTTGCGCATCTCGAACCGCCCGGCCAGCGCGAGGCCAAGGCTGACCGCCGGGTTGAAATGCCCGCCCGAGATGCCGCCCACGGCATAGGCCATGGTCAGGACGGTCAGGCCGAAGGCAAGCGAGACGCCTAGAAGGCCGATGCCGACCTCGGGGAAGGCCGCAGCCAGGACGGCGCTGCCGCAGCCCCCAAGGACCAGCCAGAAGGTGCCGAAGGCTTCAGCCGAAAGTTGCCGGACCATTGTGTCTCCCTGAGATCAAATTTGAACTTTGCGCTTCTACAGGCGGCGCAGGGTCGCCTGCGGATCAATGCAGGTTCGGCCTTAAAGTCTGCCGCCGCGTGCAGAGATGACCTCGCCGGTGTCGCGCATCACGCAGACCAGGTGTTCGTGGCCGACGCTGGCCTCGATTTCCCACTCGTGCTTTCTGGGCGAGCGAGCCTTGATGATGTGAACCGAGTGCGTGCCAACGGCGAAGTTCGTGGCCATCAAGTTGGCGCAGCCCTTCACAGCCATTGGCGGGGCCTTCTGGTCGGCTGAGGTATTCTGACGATGCGCGCGTGCCTTTTCACGTTCGGCATTGCCCGCCTGCCAGCCTTCGGCACAATCGCGGGAGCTTTCTGTGTAGGCATAGCCGTGCAGTCCGTCGCGATAGCAGTTCTCGAAATCGGCCGCGTGCTGGCCTGACGCCGGAGAATACCCATCCTTGTAGTGATGCTTGTTGTGCAGCAAGGTTGCGATGCCAAGAAGCGCCGCCGCCGCTGCCACCTTCTCGTCGTGGCTCATTTCGGCGGCCGCTGGGGTCGCGCCAAGCTGGAGGCACAAAGCCGCAGCTCCCAGCATGGTGAACGCCTGTCTGATCATCGGATAATCCTCCTGCTTGGGGTTTCAGGCCCCGGGCGCCGACGGACCCGGGAAACTGCGGAAACCGTATTGGCGCCCGCGCGTGCCCACTATCCGCAACACGAAAGCCCTCAATCGATGCCGAGAAGGCGCCCCCGCGCATTGAACCGGCAATTGAACTCCTGCGTTGTCACGTTGCTTTGCACAAAGACCTCGAACCCGCGTCCGGCGGGCTGGGCGGGATAGGCGGTCAGCGACCGGATCGGCAGGTCGTAGTCCTCGGCCACCGCGGCGCGGCAGGTTTCGGACAAAAGCGCCTGGGCGATGCCGCCCCCGGCAGCGGGTGCGCCGGATTCGCGCAGGAAACGGCCCGAGGCCCAGCCGGTGAAGCTGTCATCCGCGGCCGAGACTTTGCACCAACGCGTCCGTCCCTCGCCCACGCAACCGCCGTTGCGCAGGACCGTTCCGTTGGCGACGCGGGCGATCACTCGGTCATTTACGGAAGGACCTTGCCGCACATTCAGCGCATCATTCGCCCCGACGCCGGTGACGGCCCACCAGTCCGGACCGCTGGCCTCCGCATCCCCACCTCCTGCGGGCGGCTGGGTGGCTGCCCCCTGACCCTTGATGCTGATCGAAAGTCGGTAGTTTGCCGCCTCGCCCCGCCGCGCGGCATTGCGCATCAGGTAGACCTGCACCACCCAGTCCCCGCCTGAGGGGAGCGTGACCGTGGTGCTGTTGCCGTTTATCGACCCGTTGTAGATCGCCGTGTCCGACCCGCGGCGAAGGATGTTGAAATAGGCGCTGGCGTTGTCAGTGGTCATCGCCACCGTCATCCGCTGTCCGGCCGAGGCGCCGAGGACGTAGTTTACCCCCCGCGAGCCGACGATCCGGTCGCGCAGGACCGTGCCCGTCGCTCCGACCGCGAAACTGACCCGCTCGGTTCGGTCCTGGGCTGCGGCGGGGCCGGTCCCTGTCAGGCAGACGGCGGCTGTAAGGAAGGCTGCGGTCAGGAGGGGAAGGCGGAAGGGTGGCATCGTGCAGTCTCCGTTCAGAGGATGCGGGGCTTTGGGCTGTTGGACATAAGTGCATCGTCCACCACTTTCCCCGCTGCACTATCCGCATTGCGAAATGCCTTGTGACCGGGCTGCACATGGCTGCCAGTTCGCCTTTCGGATAGCGAGCGAGACCAGCTTTCCGCACCCTTGCTGCAGTTCAGCAAACAAGGGGTTCCGGGACCAGAATGACGCGTCTTCTCCGGCTCTTCAGTGGCCTGACCCTAGTCATCGTCGTCGTCTGGTTTGCCGGTGTGGCGGGGGCACAAACTGCGTCGGGCTTCGATTCTGCCCGGATCGATGCGGTGTTGGGCGCGGCTGAGTTCCTGCTCGACGCCGATGCCACCCCGGACGCCACCACGCTTGAGGCGCAGCGGGCCAGCGTGGCAGCCCTGCGCGACGATCTGCGCGACTTCAGCGCCTCTGACACGCTGGAGGCGCGGGCGCTGCAGGCCCAGCTTGACGCACTCGGACCCCCTCCGGCCGAGGGCGCCAGCGAAGCTGCCGCCACGGCAGACCGGCGGCGCCAGTTGCTGGAAGCCATCGCCATAGCCAACGCCCCGGCCCTTGCCGCCCGTGAGGCCCTGACCCGGGCCGACGTGATCCTGCAGGAACTTGACGCCCGGATCACCGCCACGGGAACGCGCGAGCTGCTGCGGCAGTATCCCATGCCGCTGTCCCCCTCCAGCCTTGCCATCGCAGCGGGCGACATCTCGAGTTTGGCGGCCACTGCGAAGGACGGATTGCGCCGCAGCCTCGGCCAGCCGGACGCGCGGGCTGCCCTGATCTCCGCCCTGCCGATTGCGGCGGTGCTGCTGGTCGTGGGCCTGTTCCTTCTGGCCATCGCGCAGCCCTGGCTGTCCCGGCGCATGCTTGCGGCGGCGAACGCGGCCCGGTCGACGTGGCAGCGCCTGTTGCTTCTGGCCGGGGCGAACCTGGTGCTTCTGGCCTTGCCCGCCCTGGGCGTCTTTGCCCTGATCATGATCCTGCCAGTGCTGTATCCGGCATCCCTGCATTCGACGGGCCTTCTGTCCACCCTGATCTGGGTCGCAGCCATCCTGATCCTTGCCAACTGGTTGTCCGTCACGCTGTTCGCCGCCACCCCGGTCTCTGGCCCCGGAATGTCGCGCCGCGCGGCGACTTTGACCCGGCTTCTCGGTCTTGCCATTGCGCTGGAGCTGATCGCCGAACGCCTTTCACGCCAAGCCTGGATGAGCGAGACGACGACCGCCGTCCTGTCCCTGCCGGTCGTGGGGCTTTCCGCCTGGCTTTTGTGGCACATGGCGAAGGTCATGCTTGCCTTGCGGGAGGAGAAGGCGGCGACCCAGGCCCATGCGACCGATGCGGGCCTGACGCGCTTCGTCGCCTATGCGGTGCAGGTCCTGGCGCTGCTGGCCGCAGGGCTGGCGGTGCTGGGCTATGTGAACCTGGCGCGTGCGGTCCTGGTGCCGGTGCTGATGACGCTGGCCCTCCTCGGATTGGCCATCTTCCTGCACCGCGCGATCCTTCGGCTGATCGCCGCGCTGACTTTGCAAGGGGCTGATGACCAGGCGCTGGCCGGCTCCCTCTTCCCCATCGGCGTGTTGATCGTGCTGGCGCTGGCCCTGTCGCCGATCCTGGCTGTCATCTGGGGCAGCCGGCCCGAGGACGTGGGTGAGGTCTGGCGCAGTCTGACCGAAGGCGTCGTCGTGGGCGACATGCGGCTTTCACTGGATGGCCTTCTGCTTCTCGTCCTTGTCCTGCTTGCCGGTGTCCTGATCACACGCTGGCTGCAGCGGGTGCTTCGTCTGACCATCCTGCCCCGCACCCGTCTGGATGCGGGCGCCCAGGCCGCGCTGAACAAGGGCGTAGGCTATCTGGGCATCCTGATCTCTGCCCTGGTCGCGGTCTCGGCGGCGGGGTTGAACCTGTCGAACCTCGCCGTGGTTATCGGCGCGCTGTCGGTTGGCATCGGGCTTGGCCTACAGAACATCGTGTCGAACTTCGTCTCGGGGATCATCCTTCTCGTCGAACGCCCGATCAAGGAAGGCGACCTCATCGAGGTTTCGGGCAAGACCGGCATCGTCCGGAAGATCGCCGTCCGCTCCACCCGTATTGAGACCGCCGACCGCCATGACGTCATCGTGCCGAACCTGGACCTTGTCTCCGGCACCGTCACCAACCTCACGCTGACGACCTCGTCGGGGCGGCTGATCCTGCCCATCGGGCTTGCCTATGGCAGCGACGTCCACCGCGCCCGCGACATCATCCTGGACCTTGCCCAGGCGCATCCGCTGGTCCTGCGCGACCCCGCACCGTCGGTCCTGTTCGCCAACCTGGGCGACAGCGCGCTGGAGTTTCAGCTGACCTGCTTCGTCGTGGAAGAAGCGCAGTCAGCCGTCATCCGGTCAGACCTCTTGTTTGCCATCCACGCGGGCCTGCAACAGGCGGGGATCGAAATTCCCTATCCGCAGCGCGACATCCGGCTTCGCGACATCGACGCGCTGGTCAAGGCGCTTGGATCAAGCCGAAAGGTCTCGCGTTCAGACTGAGGCATAGCGAGTCACGGGGCGGCGCAGCCATTCCCTACCGCGCCACCCCGCCAGAATCAGCCCTGACCGGAATACATGACCTGGGCCACGCGGCCGTTGCGGTCAGTGCGGCAGATCCAGGGGGCGTCAGCGCCCGCGACCGACGCCTGCGCGACATTCCCGGCCTCGGATTCAGAGACGTCGAAGATCGCCACGTCGCTGATGTTGCGGTTCATTTCCCGCGCGATGGCGGCGCGGCAATTCGTGGCCGTCGTGCCAGTGAGGTTTCCGCCGGTCACGGCGACGGGTTCCATCGGGGTAGTCTCGACACAAGCCGACACTCCCAGGAGTGCGAGTGTGGCAATGATGGCGAACGGAGATTTCATGCTTGGCAGCTTTCCTGTTGAGTTATGAATCCGGGCGCTGCAACCACACAAAAGCACCATAGCGCCAGGTTGGCGTTGAACGAGCAACCCTTGCCACAACGCGAAGCCACGCTAGCTATCCGCCGGGTGTGGGTGGGTCATCGAAACTTTAATCTCTTGTTGCGTCGTCCCGGACCAGTAGAAGGCCCAAAACAGAGCAGCCGGGCTATCCGATTTGCGAAAAGTAGTGCAGTAGAAGTTTAAACTTTGACCGTAGTATCAGTAAGGCCTTCGGACATGGTGTATCAGTGGATCCCTGTATGGATCGGAGGAACTTGAACATCAAGAAGAGGTCCTAAATGGGATCATCAGTTGCGTTGTATGAGCAGGTGCTGCTCTCCGGCCTATCAAAAAGCGCGCGCGCCAGTTCAGGGCCAGACCCAACCAGCTTTGCTGTGACGTTTGACGATCCTGAAGGACATGTCTTTTATGAAGGTTTCAAATTTGGACGGGACCATGCTGTCATCAGCCGTGTCTCGTCGACAGGATATCAAGCAAAGTGGCGCGACGACGACAATTTTACCTTCGTCTTTCAGCGGGTTGGCCGGTATGATGTTCAGATTGCTGGGTTAGACTACGGAATGTCTCAGGGAAGCCTGCTGGCCTACCGCCCGGGAGAGCGACAGTCTCGAATCCGGGCTGGCAGAGGTGGGCTGCGCAATGGCGTGACACTACAGGTGCCCGTCGGCCTGATGAACGCGCTCACCCAGTCCATGGAAACGACGGCGGACAAGGTTCTCCTGACGGATGGAACAGCCTTGTCTGGAGAGGTCGGTCATGTGCTTTCGCGCCTGCTGCCTCAACTTGCCGATGACCTGATGCTGCGCCCGTCCAAGACACCGGCTCCGAGGGTGGTTCTTGCAGTCAGGCAACTCGCCGAAGATGTGCTTTGCGAAATGATTGGCCGTATCATCGAGCAGCGGTCATGGCGGCGCGTCTTTCCGGCTTTTCATCGGGTGCGGCAAGCCGAGGAGATCATGCATGCAAACAGCGATGAACCGCTATCCATGCAGGAGATTGCGCAGGTGCTTGGGGTCAGTCTGCGCAGCCTGCAGCTTGCCTTTGCCGAGGTCTACGGCGGCCTCAGCCCCCGTGATGTGCTGAACCGGATCCGGCTGGAGAAAGCTCGGGCCCGGCTTCTGGCAGCCGACGGCAACGTGCAGGTCACCACCGTGGCAATGGACAGCGGACTGTTCCACCTGGGTCGCTTTTCACAGTCCTATGCCCGAGCGTTCGGCGAGAAGCCCAGCGAAACGCTGCTGAGGCGCCGGGTCTCCTAGCCCGGGGGCAAGACCCACTGTGGTTTCAGGCTTTCGATGCAGCCGGTAGCAAGGTCGGCGCCGGGTTCTTCGATGAATGCCATGCCGATGTCCTTGGCGCATTGCGAGAAGATCAGCGCGCCGTGGCCTGCCTCCGGGAAACCAAGGGCGCGCGCATTGCCAAGATTGGCGGCCGTGTCCAGCGCATCATCGGACGAAGTCTGCGTGTCGTTCAGACCGTAAAGGACCAGCGCCGGGATAGCGCTTTTCACCGGCTCGTGTTGGCCCTCGCGCGGCACCGGCGTGAACAATTCGCACAGGTCGAACATCTGCGCCTGAGAGCCGGTGTTGCGTTTCAGAAACGGGAATTTCACCGATGCATTGAAGCTCTCGAAGCCTGCGCGCGAATTGAACGGCAAGGATTCCTGACAGGCTACGACGAACAGGTCGATCGCGCCCACCATGTTGCCGAACGCGCCCCTTGCCTGGCCGGACACATCAGCGAAGAACGCGGTCACTTCGGCATCGGTCATCACATCCAGCACGGCCAGGATTTGCGGCTGGTCCGCGCTGGGAACATGCGTGATGATCAGGTCGCTCAACGCCTGCCGCGATGGTTCAGTCGGGACCAAAGCAGCGACCGCCTTCAGGAAGGCCAGCATGTCGTCCTTCGACCGGGTGCCGACGATCGACGCCTGCATCATATCGCCCAGCCGACCCGAAAGGTCGCTTGCGCCGGTCGCCCGCGCCTTCAGCGACGCGGCCAGCGCCTGCACCGCGGCAGCCTGTGCTTGATCCTCCCGCGCCTCGTTGGCGGCCATCTCGAACAACATTCCGGCAAGGGTCTGCTGATCCGGGGTCAGTCGGGCGGCAAAGGGGTTCACCCGTTGCGCAGTGCTGGGTTGCGCATTTGTCGCGCCCGAGATCAGGAGGTCCCAGGTTGTCGTCTCGCCCCGGTCCCATTCGGTCAGGATCAGCGGGATCAGCCGGGTTGCATTCGGCAGGCGGCCGAACTGGTTGCGCTTGGCAAAAAGATCGATCAGCGACTGGATCGTCACCTCCGGCTTGCCGCGCGCAGCCGGGATCGGCGCCTTCTCCAGCTGTTCGGCCACCCGGAACAGCACCGCTTCCAGGTCAGGGTAAGCCATCGCGCAGGCCGCATCTGCTGCGCACTGGTCGAGGACGGCCTGGATGGACTCGACCTCGGGCTTGATGTTCTCGTCATAGACCTTCGCTTGCGGTGGGCTGACACTGTCCAGCACGACCGACCGCACTCCTTCCGGCGCGGACCGCATCACCTCCAGCCCCAGTGTCGTGCCGTAGGAGACGCCGTAGATGTTATAGTCACTGTAACCCAGAGCCAGCATCAACGCCTGGACATCCTGAGCGTTCTGGTAGGTGTTGTAGGCGGTAAGGTCGTTGCCCTTAGCGGCCAGCTCGGCCACGCAATCCCTGAAGAACTGGACCTGCATGTCGTCGGCCGCCGCCGTCGGAACGAGCAACTCGAAGATGTTGCCGCCCAGTATGTCGAAGCAGGTCACCATGTCCGAGGAAATCCCCGCCGCCCGCTGGTCGAAGGTCACCACGTCGCGGCGGGACCGGTAGCCGTCGAACAGGGGATGCACGATGCCGGCAAGCCCCGTGATCGCGCCCCCGCCCGGACCGCCATGCAAGTATATCACCGGATTGGGCACGGGGCTCAGCGTGCGCGCTTTCAGCACCGCAAAGGCAAGATCGATCCGCGTGCCGTCGGGCTTTGCATGGTCCTCGGGCACATTCACCCGGCCGCAGATGACTGTTGTGCCCTCGACCTCAGTCGGAGGAACGGTGTTCGGTGGACAGGTCTCGAGCGTGACCGGATAGCGCGAATCGGCACCACCGGACCGAATGGCCGGAAAGGCAGCCGCATCGGGCTCGGCAGAGAGCAATGCCGTCACGACCGCAATGATCTGGTCTGGGGTCATGGGTTCTGTCCCGTCATAAGCAAAGCAGCTGAAACTAGCCCCATGCCCGCCGAAGAGGTCACGGCTGGCACGGAGCGAGACACTTTTTACTCTTCACAAGCCATGGTCAGGTCAGTTCATCTCGACCCAGTCCTCGATCGTCCCCTTGTCCGAAACGGTGCACGCAACCCGGCGCGCGCTATTGGTTTCCTTCATGATGATCTCATGAAACCCAGGCCGCAGCTTCGAGACCTTCTCGATCCGGACCTCAACGCCCATCATGTCGGTGCAGGCACGCTGTGCCGTTCGGGGCGCCGAGCTCGCTGCATCGGTCTGGTGGCCGTGATGACCCTTCATGCTGAGGCCAAGATAGGACTTCTTGCTGTCATACTGGCACTCGAACAGTGTGACGTCCGATCCCGAGGCCGGATACTGGCCGTAGACGTGATACTTGCCGGACGTCCGTTCGACGGGAAGGGTCAGCACATCGTTCATCATCACGCCCAGTTCCGTCGCGGCAGCCTCGGCGCAGTGTGACGCCATCGCCGGTTCGGCTACGATCTTTGCGGAGGCAGGCAGAGCCACCGACAGGAGTGCGGCAGCAGAGATAGCAAACAGGGGGCGAAACATGTGATCTCCTCGATATCCGGGCTGACGTGCTCGCGTCCAACGATCGGACACGACAGACTTCAGGGTGTTTCGGCCGTTGCTGCTTGGCTATCCGCTTTGCGAAATCGCGTTGAGAACAGCTTTGCAGACAAGCGTCGCGCAGGGACCGCAAGCGAACCGGATGTCTCCGACAGATCCCGACATCAAAGCATTCTCTCGCCATTGACCAAGATCACAGTGCGGACCTTCTGCGGCGAGCTTTTCGATCCTTCAAGCAACACGTTCGGCGTGCGCCAGGCGGCACCAAACGGTGCCGCTCGCACGGAAAGCAAGAGCGACGCACTGGACCGAAGAAGGCCGTGTAGGTCGGGAGCGGAGGATTCATCCATCCCCGACCTGCTGGGGCAAAGAGCATCCCCATCATTGTCAGCTCGTTTCTCTAGGACTTCGCGTTTGCAGAAGTCCCAAGGCTCAACACCTAGTCCCCACCCGACCGCACCGACACTCACCGGTAAGTTGCTCATGTGATCAACCACATGAGAGACAACATGACAAACCCATTTCAGAACACCGCGACCGCAAGACTGATTGCCGACCGGATCCGCGACCTCGCGCACAAGAAGACCCAAGCGGAGATCGCTAGCGAGGCAGGCTTCCCCAACGCGAACATGATGACCTTCCTCAAGAACGGGCGGAACAAGGTTCCTCTGGACCGGGTGCCCTCGCTCGCGAAGGCGCTTGAGGTCGATCCTGCTTACCTGATGCGTCTTGCTCTCGACCAGGCTGTCGGCGCGACCGCAGCGAAGGCTATCACCGACATCTTCGGGACGCCCGCCACCGAGAACGAACGTGGCTGGCTGCAAGAGCTGCGTGACGCCTCGGACAACAGCGATCCGAGGATCACCGCCAGGTCGCGTGCAGCGCTTCGCGGTGTTTTCGGGAAATGAGTTCGGAGGACGACGCACCGAGCTTCAAACTGCCCACGGCACCGGAAGCGGGACCGTGGGACCACCTGACCAAGAACGAGCAGACCTGGATCGAGTTCATCCGGGTGATCTCGAGCGGCTCCGACCCCAGGGTGACACCTGCGCGCGTTCGAGCGCTACGGCTGTTGTTCGACTCAACATGAAACGGGGACGGAGGAACTGTCAGCCGTTCCCCGGGATCGGGGGGAGTTCTACAATGCGGGCACCCTTGCAAATGAGAAACCGAGGTGTTCTTGTGACATTGAGAACTAATTTCGTGCCAGAATCTGTGCGAAATCTTGTGCCATAATGCTCCGTAAGTATTTGATTTTTATAACACCTGTGAGTTGTCCAGCCTCTCACCTTATCCCCACCTACGTTTTCTTCGTGCCACCCTTTCCGGCAACGGGGTTGGCCACACGCCGATCCCGCGGCAAAGGCAGGTAGGGCAGTATGGAAAATGGCACCGGAGACGGCAGGAGTGAATGCCAGCGCACCGTCAGCACCACTGGCTGACGTGCCAGCCGTGCCCGATCCTGTCCCCTAGGCCTCCGTCCCGGACACAGCTTGTGGGTTAATGCACTGACTGATACCCTGAACACCTTATATCTCCCGAAAAATACCCGAAGTGGGGCGGCGTAAAAAACTTGTTCTTGAACGAAATTACCTTCTTCCTCGGAAGGCCCGGCCCTCACCTTCCAGGTTGGGGCGGTGCGCGTGGCCTGCAAAGACCTCATCAATGACCGCACACCCTACATTGACCAGTCTCGGCTGGTCGCAGTTCTTCCTGTCGCAGCTTGATGAAACCGAGCTTTCGCTGACCCCTGTCCGCATCTCGGGCCTCCACCGCGCCCGCATCGACGGGCTGACCACCGAAGGCCCCGTCACCCTGCCATTCACCGGCACACAGACGGCAGGTGAACTGGCCATCGGCGATTGGGTGCTTTCCGACGGCACCCGCATTGTCCGCCGGCTTGATCGCAAGACCGAACTGGGCCGCCGCGCCGCAGGCACCGGAAACGAGTTGCAGCTGATCGCGGCCAACGTCGACACGCTGTTCATCGTCACCTCCTGCAATGCCGATTTCAACCCGGCGCGGCTGGAACGCTACCTTGCACTCTCCGCCGAAGCCGGGACGGAATCGGTGATTCTGCTGACCAAATCCGACACCGCCGACGACGCCGAGGGTTACCGCCAGCGCGCCGAAGTCCTCAGCCGTCACGTCACTGCCGTTGCCCTCGATGCCCGTGATCCCGACATCGCCCAGACCCTCGGCCAATGGTGTCGCGACGGCCAGACCGTCGCCCTTCTAGGCGCGTCCGGCGTTGGCAAGACTACCCTGACGAACACCCTCACCGGGCTTGCCGCACCAACCGGCGAAATCCGCGAAAGCGACGCGCGCGGCCGCCACACCACCACCAACCGCGCGCTTTACCCGATCACGGGCGGCGGTTGGCTGATCGACACGCCCGGCATGCGCGCCCTTGCCCTGATCGATGCAGGTGCCGGCATCGACGCCGTGTTCGAGGATGTGACCGAGCTTCTCGGCAACTGCCGCTTCCGCGATTGCACCCACCAGTCTGAACCGGGCTGCGGCGTGCGTCAGGCGATCAACGAAGGCCGCCTCGACGAGGACCGCCTGCTCCGCTGGCAAAAGCTCAAGCTTGAAGATCGCTACAGCACGGAAACTGCGGCCGAGGCCCGCGACCGCGCCCGCCGCTTCGGCAAGACGGTGAAAACCGCGCTCAGTATAAAATCCCGGATCGACAAGCGGTAATCGCACGCGGGCCGGTCCGCTGGCTACCAGTATCCGACACCGCTGCCCCGGGCCATCTTGGCCTGCGCGCCAACATAGACCACAAGGTCGAACCCAAATCCCGCGATCAGCAGAAACAGCCGTTTCGGGTTCAACAGCCGCTTTGGCGATGCCAGCAGGTTCCTCGTGCGCTTCACCAGAAACTCCAGCGGCACATACCCATAACGCCGGTCTGGCAGTCGGGAGCGCACGACATTGCGCAGCCACCCTTCATCTCGCGCCGCCTGCTGCAGGGCCGGCACGCGTGCATCGCCCGGCATCGCGTCGATCACCGCGAAGGCCGCCGCATTGATTGCCGAACCAAGAACGATACGGATCTGGTGCCGGATAAGCGACGTGACACTGCGCTCCGACGCATAGATGTGCCAAACCGACTCACCGTCGATGCGACTGAAATCCTCCGGCAGCCGAAGCTCGTCCGTCAGGATCATTGCCCGCAGGAACCCATCCTCCACCGGCAACCCGGCGGGGATCCAGCGCTGACGCGCCGCCTTGGCTGGCATTGCGTAAAGCTGACCGCAGATCGCCGTGCGCCAATCGTCCAGCGACCCGGCAGCCATCGCGATCAGCCGGTCCTGCAAGCCAAGGCCGACAGGCCGCGCGACGGTATCCTTCACCGGACGGGAATTCATCACCTGCAGGGCGGGTCGCGCCCGCAGCCCCTCGATCAGCCGGCGCAGCATGTCCGGCTCGGGCAATTCGATGTCGGCGTCGCAGAAGATCAGCGCTTCGGCATCCGGGCGCGACAGATCATGCACAAAGCGGTTCCAGGTACGGCTCTTTCCGCCTTCGGCAAGGTCTGCCACCTCGGCCCCAGCTTCGACAGCAAGCTGTGCGGTGGCGTCGCTGCACCCGTTGGCCAACACTAGAAAACGAACTTCAAGCCCAGTCACGTCCTGCGCCAGAAGCCGCGCGACCATGGCAGCAATGCCGGCTGCCTCGTTATGCGCAAAAACACCGACGTCGACCTTCATGCCACCATCCAAAACGCAATTCCGTTCGCCATCGGCTTTACGTTCCCCAACCGGCACGGCATTATCGGCCAGCGCGCGGTATTCTGCAACAGATGCCGCCCCAAGCGTCCGGCGCTTGCCGCCCCCCCATGGTTCCAACTAGGTTGGCCCGATCAGACGGAGCCAGAATGTCCGACTCGCCGACCCCCGCCTATCAGGTCCTTGCCCGCAAGTACCGCCCGCAGACTTTTGCCGATCTCATCGGGCAAGAGGCGATGGTCCGCACCCTGAAAAACGCCTTCGCAGCGGACCGGATCGCGCATGCCTTCGTGATGACCGGCGTGCGCGGGGTCGGCAAGACCACCACCGCCCGCATCATCGCCAAGGGCCTCAATTGCACCGGCCCCGACGGCACCGGCGGCCCCACCACCGAACCCTGCGGCGTCTGCGAAACCTGCGTGGCCATCGCTGAAGGCCGCCACGTCGACGTGCTTGAGATGGACGCAGCCTCGCGCACCGGCGTCGGCGACATCCGCGAGATCATCGACAGCGTCCACTACCGGGCCGCTTCCGCGCGCTTCAAGGTCTACATTATCGACGAAGTCCACATGCTGTCGACCGCCGCCTTCAACGCGCTGTTGAAGACGCTGGAGGAACCGCCCGCGCATGTGAAGTTCATCTTCGCCACCACCGAAATCCGCAAGGTGCCCGTCACCGTACTGTCGCGCTGCCAGCGTTTCGATCTGAAACGGATCGAGCCCGAGGTGATGATGGCCCACCTTTCCGCTGTCGCCGCCAAGGAAGGCGCCAGCCTCGCCCCTGATGCCCTCGCCCTCATCACCCGCGCCGCCGAAGGCTCGGTCCGTGACGCGATGAGCCTGATGGATCAGGCGATTGCCCATGGCGCGGGCGAAACCAGCGCCGCACAGGTGCGCGCCATGCTGGGACTGGCCGACCGTGGCCGGGTGCTCGATCTCTTCGACCTCGTGATGAAGGGCGACGCGGCCTCCGCCTTGGCCGAGCTTTCCGCCCAATATGCCGATGGCGCCGACCCGATGGCGGTGTTGCGCGATCTGGCCGAAATCACCCACTGGATTTCGGTCATCAAGATCAACCCCGCCGCCGCCGAAGACCCGACCACCCCGCCCGACGAACAGACCCGCGGCCTCGACATGGCGACAGGCCTGCCGATGCGCGCCCTTAGCCGCATGTGGCAGATGCTGCTGAAGGCGCTGGAAGAGGTGCCATTGGCGCCGAACGCCATGATGGCCGCCGAAATGGCGATCATCCGGCTGACCCATGTGGCAGACCTGCCCGACCCCGAATCGCTGATCCGCAAACTGCAATCACAACCGCAGCCAGCCGCAGTCGGTGGCCCCCCGGCTGCCGGCGGTGGTGGCGGTGGCGGTGCGGTCCACGCCCCCACCATGCGCATGGCCCCCGCCGCCCCGGCGCGCGGCCCGGTCATGCAGGGCGGCCAAGCCACGGCGCTGGCTGGCGACCCGTTGCAGCACTATTCCAGCTTTCCACAGGTCGTCGACCTGATCCGCGAAAAACGCGACTTCCTCCTGTTGAAGCAGGTCGAGGATCATGTCCGCCTCGTGCATTACGCCCCCGGCCGGATCGAGTTCGAACCCAGCCCCGGTGCGCCGTCAGACCTCGCGTCCCGTCTCAGCCAGAAACTGCAAGGCTGGACCGGGTTGCGCTGGGGCGTGTCGGTCGTTTCCGGTGGCGGCGCGCCAACCCTGGCCGAAGCGCGCGACGAAACCCTGATGGCTGCCCGCGCCGAAGCTCGGCAGAACCCTCTGGTGCAGGCCATCCTTGCGGCCTTTCCGGGAACCGATGTGGCCGAGGTGCGTACTCCAGAAGCGATGGCAGCCACCGCCGCCGTCGAAGCCCTTCCCGAGGTGGAAGATGAATGGGACCCATTCGAGGATAATTGAGGTAATCGGATGCTGAAAGGTTTGGGCGGTCTTGGCGACATGGCCAAGATGATGAAAACCGCGCAGGACATGCAGGCCAAACTGGCCGAACTGCAGGAAGAACTGGCAAGAACCGTGGTTCTCGGCGAGGCCGGAGGCGGCCTCGTCAAGGCCCGCGCGACGGCCAAAGGCGAGGTGACGGGGCTGGATATCGACCCGGCAATCCTTGTGCCGTCGGAAAAGGAAGTGGTCGAGGACCTGATCCTCGCCGCGATCAACGATGCGCAGGCCAAGGCGCAGGCCCGCAGCCAGCAGGAAATGGCCCGGCTGACCGAAGGTCTGGGTCTGCCGCCGGGCATGAAGCTGCCGTTCTGACATGGCCGACGATACCGGGATCGAGGCGCTGATCGACCTGATGGCCCGGCTTCCGGGCCTTGGCCCGCGGTCGGCCCGGCGCGCGGTTCTGGTCCTCTTGAAACGGCGCACGCAACTGATGGCACCCCTCGCGCAGGCACTGGCCGAGGTCGCGCTGACCGCGAAGGATTGCCAGATTTGCGGCAATGTCGGCACCGCCGACACCTGCGCCATCTGCGCCGACCCGCGCCGCGCCACGGGCGAGATCTGCGTCGTCGAAGACGTGGCAGACCTCTGGGCGATGGAACGCGGTCAGGCCTTCAAGGGTCGCTACCACGTTCTCGGCGGCACGCTTTCCGCGCTTGACGCCATCGGTCCCGACGAACTGCGCATCCCGCGCCTTGCCGCCCGCATCGCGGACGAAGGCATCCGCGAAGTGATCCTCGCGCTCAACGCCACCGTCGACGGCCAGACCACCGCGCATTACATCGCTGATGTGCTGGCCCCCTCCGGTGTGCAGGTCACCTCGCTGGCGCAAGGCGTTCCCATCGGCGGCGAGCTTGATTACCTTGACGACGGCACCATCGGCGCAGCGCTGAAAGCGCGCCGCCGCTTCTGATTGCCGGCCTGATTGCAATCGGCGGACCTTCGGCTTATCTCGGAACTTCACGGCAAGGGCAGGGTTTTCTCCGCATGAACTGGATCTCCAACTACGTCCGTCCGAAGATCAACTCGCTCTTTTCGCGTCGCGAAGTGCCCGAGAATCTTTGGACCAAATGCCCCGAATGCGGGACGATGCTGTTTCACCGCGAACTGGCCGCCAATCTGAACGTCTGCTCGAACTGCGATCACCACATGGCGATCACCCCGCGCGAACGCTTTGGTGCGCTGTTCGACGGCGGCATCTTCACCGAGGTGAAAGTGCCCGACGCCGTCACCGACCCCCTGCATTTCCGCGATCAGAAGAAATACCCCGACCGGATCAAGGCCGCACAGAAGGCCTCCGGCGAAAAGGACGCCATGCTGGTGGCCGAGGGCGAGATTGCCCGCACCCCGATCGTCGCCGCCGCGCAGGACTTCAGCTTCATGGCGGGCTCGATGGGGATGAACGTCGGCAACGCGATCATCGCCGCCGCCCAGCGCGCCGTCGAAATGCGCCGGCCCCTGATCCTCTTTTCCGCCTCTGGTGGCGCGCGGATGCAGGAAGGCATGCTCTCGCTGATGCAGATGCCGCGTTCCACCGTGGCCGTGCAAATGCTGAAAGAGGCGGGCCTTCCCTATATCGTGGTCCTGACCCACCCGACCACCGGCGGCGTGACCGCAAGCTACGCCATGCTCGGCGACGTGCAGATCGCCGAACCCAACGCCCAGATCGGCTTTGCCGGCGCGCGCGTCATCGAACAGACCATCCGCGAAAAACTGCCCGAAGGCTTCCAGCGCGCCGAATACCTGCTTGATCACGGCATGCTCGACCGCGTCGTCCACAGGAAGGCGATGAAGGACGAACTTGCCACCCTCGTCCGCCTCCTCATGGCGCTGCCTCCGGGCATCAAGGGCGATCTGCCCCCGCCCACCGAAACGGCGGAGCCCGCAAAGGCGTGACCACCGGTTCCGACGCCATCCTTGAACGGATGATGACGCTGCACCCAAAGGTCATCGACCTGACCCTGGGCCGCGTCGAACGCCTGCTGGCGATTCTCGGCAACCCCGAACGCAGGCTTCCCCCGGTGATCCACATCGCCGGCACCAATGGCAAAGGCTCCACCCAAGCCATGATCCGCGCGGGTCTGGAGGCTGGTGGCGACCGCGTCCACGCCTACACCTCGCCCCATCTCGCGCGTTTTCACGAACGCATCCGGCTGGCGGGCGAGCTCATCTCGGAACCTGCGCTCACGGCCCTCCTAGACGAATGTGTCACCGCGAACGGCCCGGACGAGATCACCTTCTTTGAAATCACCACCTGCGCCGCCTTCGCAGCCTTCGCCCGCACCCCGGCAGACTGGACCTTGCTGGAGGTCGGCCTCGGCGGCAGGCTTGACGCGACAAACGTCGTCGAAGCCCCGCGCCTCACCATCATCACCCCGGTCAGCCTCGACCATCAGGCCTTCCTTGGTGACACCGTCGCCGCCATCGCCGGCGAAAAGGCCGGCATCATCAAGCGCGGCGTCCCCGTCATCGTCGGCCCGCAAACCGACGAAGGCCTCACCGTGATCGAGGCGAAGGCCGCCCGCATGGGCGCACCCATCCTCGCCTTCGGCCAGCACTGGCATGTGTCAGAAGACCGTGGTCGCCTGATCTATCAGGACGAGAACGGCCTCCTCGACCTGCCGCTCCCCAACCTGCCCGGCCCGCACCAGATCCAGAACGCCGGCGCCGCCATCGCCGCCTTGCGCGCCCTTGGCCGCTACGAGGCCGCCTGCGAAGCGGCCGTCACCCTCGCCGTCTGGCCCGCCCGGATGCAGCGCCTGCGCCACGGCCCGCTGGTCAAAGCCGCCCCGAAGGTCGAGCTTTGGCTTGATGGCGGCCACAACCCGGCGGGCGGCGAAGCCATCGCCGCCACGCTCGCCCGGATGCCCACCCGCGAAACGCACCTCATCTGCGGCATGCTGAACACCAAGGACGTGACCGGCTACATGCGGCCCCTCGCCCCGCACGTCACCCGTCTGCACGCCGTCACCATCCCCGGCGAAAAGAACACCCTTCCCGCCGAAGTCACCCGTGACGCCGCCGGCAGCGCAGGCATCGACGCCACCACCGCCGCCTCGGTGGCCGACGCGCTGGCAACCATCGCCGCCCACCGCCCCGACGCCCGCGTCCTGATCTGCGGCTCGCTCCACCTCGCCGGAACGGTGCTGCGCGACAACGGCTGATCGCCTTGATGCAGCCGTAGTTACAAGGGAAACCATGCCGAGATATGTGCAAGGTGACCTTAAATGGATGAACCGGCGGCAAAACATGCTTTGGAACAGGATCCCGTAGCCCTGTTGGTTGACGGCGAGAATATCAGCGCCAAATGGGCGGAGGGGCTTCTCCGGGAAGCGCGGCATTTCGGGGCACCAACGGTGCGCCGCGTATACGGAAAAATAGAACACATCGCTGATTGGTCGGACTTCGGATTTCGCCTTCAGTCCACCCGTCCGGGAAAGAATTCAGCAGACATCTTTCTTGCTGTGGAGGCGACGAGTCTGGCCCTGCGCGAACGATTCCACACGATCTTGGTGGCGTCGTCTGACAAGGATTTCAGCTACCTTGCCGAACATCTGCGAGAGCTGGGCCACCATGTTGTCGGGATTGGAGAGGCGAAGTCGCCTCAGAGCTTTCGTGCTTCCTGCTCCGAATTCATCGAGCTGATCGAAGCATCTCCTAAGGCGCTCAGTACACCGCCAACACCGCAAGACCTGAAACTGCCGGCGACCAAAGTCATACCGCTCGTTCGCGCCATCCTACCACGATCCAGCCTCAAGGACGGCTGGGCCTATGTGGACTGGATAGAGAGGACGCTAAAAGCCGCAGACCCGACCTTTTCGTCCACCACATACGGGCACCGGACCTTTGATGATCTTATCCGCGTCGTGAATTTCTTCCACATTGAACACGCTCCAAACGGCAAGCTTCGGCTGCTTGACCAATCCAAGAAAGTGTCAGCGGTTCAACCGCCCACCCCATAACGCGCCAGGAACATGTCCACAGCGCCCTTGACGCTGCGGCAGACCTCGTCGGCGGTCGGCATCTCTTCGATCCCGAAGATCAGCTTTTCATGCACACCGGCCTTGCAAAGCTGCGCGAACTGGTCGGCCGCAAGCGTCAGATCGTCGATCCGCAGCCGGCCCTCCGCGACATGACAGGCCAGCAGTCCCACCAGCCGCTCATGGATAAGCCCCGGCCCGTGGTCATAGAACTCGCGCCCCAGCCCCGGAAACCGCTCGCCCTCGCCCACCACGATGCGGAACATCCGCTGGCCGAAATCCGATGTCAGGAATTCCACGATCCGCTCGACCGCAAACGTCAGCGCCACCCGAACCGGCACCTTGCTGCCCACGGCTGCTGCCGACGCATCCGCCTGCCGGTGGCATTCGCAGCGCGCCACCTCCAGAAACAACAGCTGCTTGTCGGGGAAATAGGCGTAGATCGTTGCCTTGCTGACCGCCGCCTCCCGCGCGATGTCGTCCACCGACGCCCGTTCGAACCCGTCGCGCAGAAATACCTTTCGGGCGCCCTCCAGCACCTGATCATATTTCCGCCCGCGACGGGCAACAGCTTCTGCAACAGCGGTCATGGCTCCCCCAGCTTGCGACCATAGGGCCTCGGGGGTGGATCGGGCAAGCGATCCGGTCGTTGTCATCGGCAGACGGACGGCAAACCTACCCGGCAGTTTCCGCCCTTGCAGCTGCCCACCGTTCGATTAGATTAGAATCATTCCAAGTTAAGGTTCATCCATGCTGTCCTCCCTCGTATCCCGGCGACGGTTCGGCGACCTCTCCGAACAGGAGATTCTCGCCCTCGCAATCTCGTCAGAAGAAGATGACGCCCGGATCTACCGCAGCTATGCGGAACGCCTGCGCGCCGATTACCCTGCCTCCGCCAAGGTGTTCGACGGCATGGCAGTGGAAGAGGACGGCCACCGCCAACGCCTGATCGACCTTCATCGCACACGCTTTGGCGACGTCATCCCCCTGATCCGGCGCGAGCATGTGGCTGGTTTCTATGCCCGCCGTCCGGTCTGGCTGGCCCAGACCCTCAGCCTCGACACCATCCGGGGCGAAGCGCAGGCGATGGAAAAGACCGCACATGATTTCTATCTTCGCGCCGCCGCCAGCACGACCGATGCGGCCACCCGCAAACTGCTCGGTGATCTCGCCGCCGCCGAGGCGGGGCACGAACGCCACGCCGAAAGGCTGGAGGACAAGCACCTCACCGACGAAGCGCGCGGCTCGGAAGATCAGCAAGCCAAGCGCCAGTTCATCCTGACATGGGTGCAGCCCGGTCTCGCCGGGTTGATGGACGGCTCCGTCTCGACCCTCGCACCGATCTTCGCCACCGCTTTCGCCACTCAGGATACCTGGACCACCTTCCTCGTCGGCACGGCAGCCTCGGTTGGCGCAGGTATCTCGATGGGCTTCACCGAAGCCGCGCACGACGACGGCGTCCTCTCCGGCCGCGGCAGTCCGTGGAAGCGCGGCATTGCCTCCGGCGTGATGACCACAATCGGCGGCATGGGCCATGCGTTGCCCTACCTCATCCCGGATTTCTGGACTGCGACGACCATCGCGATGATCGTGGTCTTCGTCGAACTGTGGGCCATCGCCTGGATTCAGAACCGCTACATGGAAACGCCCTTCATCCGTGCGGCCTTGCAGGTGGTCTTGGGCGGTGCTTTGGTGTTCGCGGCAGGAGCGTTGATCGGAGGCGGATGATGTACCGGAAGGGCGAGGTTCACTATCAGGCGCTTCCCCTTCCCGACCGCGTCCAGAAACCCGATGATGAGGCGACAGCGGCGGCGGAGGCCTTTCTTGCCTACATGCGAAAACGCCACTCGGTGCGCGAGTTCTCGACCCGCGCGGTGCCAGAGGCGGTGATCGCCGCCTCGATCGCCACTGCCGGAACCGCGCCCTCAGGGGCGAACCATCAGCCTTGGCATTTCGTGGCCATTGCCGACCCTGCGATGAAGGCCCGCATTCGTGCAGGGGCGGAGGACGAGGAGCGCGCCTTCTATTCCGGTGGCGCGGGCGATGAATGGCTGGCGGCGCTGGAGCCGATCGGGACGGGGGTTACGAAGCCCCACCTGACCGACGCGCCGTGGCTGATCGTGGTCTTTGCCCAGCGCTATGGGGTGACCGAGGACGGCAGCCGCTACAAGAATTACTATGTCCCCGAAAGCGTCGGGATCGCGACGGGGTTTCTGATCGCGGCGTTGCATCAGGCGGGGCTGGTCTGCCTTGAACACACCCCGAACCCGATGAAATTCCTTGGTCCGCTCTGTGGCCGTCCCGACCATGAAAAGGCGGTGATGATCCTGCCCGTGGGCTACCCGGCCGAGGGGGCGACGGTGCCTGCGGTCGCCAAGCGGAAAAAGCCGCTGGATCAGATCATGTCGGTGTTTCGGGGGTGATTGCAGGCTTGTGTCCCATCGTGGGACACAAGCGCACCTCAAGCAATATCAAAGCTTTGAAGGTCCAGTTTACGCTTTCGAAACCTTTGCAGTCCTAGCCGTGCTTCACCATCACATGGCGGACGACCGTGTAGTCCTCCAGCGCGTAAGCCGACATGTCCTTGCCATACCCGCTCTGCTTCAGCCCGCCATGCGGCATCTCGTTCACCAGCATGAAATGCGTGTTGATCCAGGTGCAGCCGTAGCGCAGCCGCGCCGCCGTCGCCATCGCGCGGCCCACGTCCTTGGTCCAGACCGAGGACGCCAGCCCGTAGTCGCTGTCATTGGCCCAGCCCACCGCCTGATCGACGTCGGAAAACGGCGTGATCGACACCACCGGGCCGAACACCTCGCGCCGGACAATCTCATCGTCCTGCCGCGCGCCGGCAACCACGGTCGGGCGGTAATAGAACCCGTCGGTCATCACCTCGCCGCCCGCCGTCACTTCGATATGCGGCAGTTCCCGCGCGCGGTTGACGAAGCTTGCCACCCGGTCACGCTGGCGCAAGGAAATCAGCGGGCCGATCTCGTTCGAGGTGTCATCCTCCGCCCCGAGCGTGATCGACGACACCGCCGACGACAGGTCCGCCACCAGACGGTCATAGACCTTCTTCCCGGCATAGATCCGGCAGGCGGCGGTACAATCCTGCCCGGCGTTGTAATAGCCGAAGGCGCGCAAGCCATCGACCACCTCGGAGATATCGGCGTCATCGAATACCAGAACCGGGGCCTTGCCGCCCAGTTCCAGATGCGTCCGCTTCACAGTCTTGGCGGCGGCATCCAGCATCTTCTTGCCCGTCGCCACATCGCCCGTCAGCGAAATCATATCCACGCCGGGATGATTGATCAGGTAGCTGCCCACCGTATGCCCGCGCCCGGTGATCACCGAAACCACGCCCTCTGGCAGTTCATCCGCCAAAATATGCGCCATCTTCAGCGCGGTCAGCGGTGTCTGCTCCGACGGTTTGAACACCACCGTATTGCCGCCCCCGATCGACGGACCAAGCTTCCACGCCATCATCATCAAGGGGTAGTTCCACGGCGCGATGGAGGCGATGACACCCACCGGATCGCGCCGGATCATCGACGTATGGCCCGCCAGATACTCCCCCGCCAAGGCGCCGGTCTGGCAGCGCACGGCACCGGCAAAGAACCGGTAGCAATCGACGATGGCGGGTATCTCGTCATTCAGCGCCGCGTTGATCGGCTTGCCGCAGTTCAAGGCCTCCAGCCGGGCGAACTCATCCGCCTCGGCCTCGATCCGGTCGGCAATGCGGAGGAGCGCGGCCGAGCGTTCGCCGGGCGTGGTGCGCGACCAGCCTTCAAACGCCTTTCGCGCGGCGGCGACCGCACGGTCAACCTGCGCAGTCGACGCTTCCGGCACCTCCAGTATCAGCCCGCCGGTACGCGGGTTCAGGATCTGCTCGCGCGCCTCGGTGCCAGCTTCGAAGGTGGAGCCGATCAGAAGGGCGGTATCGATGGTGGTCAGGGTGTCCATCAGGATCTCCTTATTTGCCGCCGCCTGCGGTCTCGGACCCGCCACGGGTCAGATAGTAGGCGATGAGAATGGGGAAGAAGGTCGCCGCAAAGACCAGCGCGGACGGATCAGCTCGTCCAGCATCCAGATCGGCAGGGTTTTCGCATCGACCCCGGTGCCTGCGGTGAAGGTGGTGACGATCACCTCGTCGAAACTGAGGGCGAAGGCCAGCATCCCGCCCGCCAGCAGCGCCGAGCCGAGGTTGGGCAACAGGATGTAGCGGAAGGTCTGAAACGCATTGGCCCCAAGGTCGGCCGAGGCTTCCAGCACCCCGCCCGACAGCCGCCGAAACCGCGCCACCGCGTTGTTGTAGACGATGACGATGCAGAAGGTCGCGTGCCCCAGCATGATCGTCCACATCGAGAACGGGATATCCATGATCGAAAAGGCCGAGCGAAGCGACATGCCGGTGATGATGCCGGGCAGCGCGATAGGCAGGATGATCAGAAGCGAAATCTGCTCGCGTCCGAAGAACTTTGCCCGCGACATGGCGGCGGCGACAAGCGTGCCAAGGATCATCGCAAGGAAGGTGGCGATGGTCGCAACCTTCAGCGACAGATAGAGCGGCGGCCAGATATCCTCGCGGTTCCAGGCGACGGCGAACCATTGTGTGGTCAGGCCGGGCGGCGGGAACTGGTAGGTGCGTTCTTCGGTGGTGAAGGCGTAGAGGAAGATCAAAAGGATCGGCAGGTGCAGGAACAACAGCCCGCCAATCGCCGCGATCTTCAAGCCAAGGGACGCCTCAGAGCGCATCGAAGGCCCCCGCACGTTTGGCGAGCATCAGGTAGATCACCATGATCACGATGGGAACGACGGCGAAGGCCGCCGCCAGCGGGATGTTCCCGGCAGTGCCTTGCTGCTGATAGACCGCAAGCCCGATGAAGCGCGCCGAATTGCCGACGATCTGCGGGATGATGTAATCGCCCATCGTCAGCGAAAAGGTGAAGATCGACCCGGCGATCACCCCCGGCAGGGCCAGAGGCAGGATCACCGTGCGCAGGGTCTGCGACCGTGTGGCGCCAAGGTCGGCGGAGGCTTCGAGCATCGAGGTCGGCACCCGTTCCAGCGAGGCCTGCATCGGCAGGATCATGTAAGGGAGCCAGACGTAGACGAAAACAAGGAAGGTGCCGATGTAGCTGGTCGAAAGCGACGATCCGCCAAGGCCGGGAATCGCCAGAAGGCCCGAGATCAGGAAGCCGGTGCCGGTGGCATCGGTGGCCCATGTCAGGATGCCCTCTTTCGCGAGGATCAGCTTCCAGGCGTAGACTTTCACCAGATAGCTCGACCACAGGGGCAGCATGACACCAAGGTAGAAGGCGGCTTTCCAGCGGCCTTTGGCGTAGCGGGCGGCGTAATAGGCGATCGGGAAGGCGAGGACCGCGCAGGCCACGGTGACGGCAGCGGCCATCAGCAGCGTGCGCAGGATGATATCGAGATTCTGCGCCCGGAAAAGTTCGCCGTAGGTCTTGAGGGTGAACTCCTGTTTCACCACGCCGGAAAACTCGTCGATGGCGTAGAAGGATTGGAGGAGCAGCGCCACCAGCGAGCCAAGGTAGATCACGCCCAGCCACAGAAGCGGCGGGGTGATCAAGAGGGCCAGAAGGAGGCGCGGACGGCGCCAGAAAAGACCGGTCAGCCGGTCGGCCGCACCACGGGTGGGCAGGATCGCGGGGGCAGTCATGCGGCGCGCCTGTTGCGGCGGCAGGAGCCTCCGGCGGGGATATTTTCAGACAGATGAACGGGCCTTGTCATTGCGCTTCCATCAGGTGCAGTGCCGAGGGGTCAAAGGCGATGGCGGCGGTCTGGCCCTCGGTGGGCAGCGCTTCGCCGCTGGGGACAAGGGCGGCCAGTTCGGTGCCGTTGGCATCGAGGACGACGCGGGTGGCGGAACCGAGGTAACGCAGCGCCGTGACGGTGCCGGTGACCGGGCCGGTTGCGGCCAGACGGGTCGCCTCGGGGCGGAGGGAGGCCCATTGCGCCGGGCCGCCGAGGGCGCGGGTCATCTCCGGCGGCAGGACGTTTGAGGAGCCGACGAAGTCCGCCACGAAGCGGGTGGCGGGGCGATCGTAGATGTCTTGCGGGGCGCCGATCTGGGCGATGCGGCCTTCGTTGAACACCGCGAGGCTGTCGGCCATCGACAGCGCTTCGTGCTGGTCATGGGTGACGAAGACGAAGGTGATGCCAAGGCGCCTTTGCAGCGATTTCAGCTCGTCCTGCATCGCCTCGCGCAGCTTCAAGTCCAGCGCGCCCAAGGGTTCGTCCAGGAGAAGCACGCGCGGTTCGTTGACCAGCGCCCGCGCCAGCGCCACGCGTTGCCGCTGGCCGCCCGACAATTGGCCAGGTTTGCGGTCGCCGTAGCCATCGAGCTTGACCAAGGCCAACATCTCGTCGGCCTTGGCGTAGCGCGCGGCGCGGGCGACGCCCTTGACCATCAGCCCGTAAGCCACATTGTCGCGGACGTTCAAATGCGGAAACAGCGCATAGTCCTGAAACACCGTGTTCACATTGCGCAGGTGTGGCGGGGTGTTCGACACATCCTCGCCGAAGATGCGGATCTGACCGCCGGTCGGTTTCTCGAAGCCCGAGATCAACCGCAGGCAGGTCGTCTTGCCCGAACCCGACGGCCCCAGCATCGCAAAGAAACTGCCCTCGGCAATCGCAAGATCAACCCCGTCGACAGCGCGGACAGGGCCGAAATGGCGCGAGACATTGGTGAATTCGACTGCTGCGGTCATGGGGTTCTTGGGCCAAAGGGTCACATCAGGCGCAACCGGCAAACGCAGGGCGCTGGAAAGCGGGGAAAAACACGGTCAGGAAAGAGCCCCTCCCCGCAATCTGGTTGGGGGGAGGGGCGTAGCGGCGAAAGGTTACCGGCCGCCGATCACGCCGATGTAGTCGGACACCCAGCGGTAGTAGGGCACGCAGGCGCCTTCACCTTGGCTGCAGTTCGACACCGGGGTGGTCCAGAACCGGATCTTCTCGAAGTCATCGAGACCGTTCGCTGTGCAGCCCTCGGCCGTCTGCATCCCCCGCCCGTCGGTGCAGGCTGCCGGGACCGCCGGGTTCGCGCCGAACCAGACCGACAGGTCCGATTGCAGGTTCGAGGCCAGCGAATGTTCCATCCACAGGTACGAGCAGTTCGGGTTCGCGCTGTCGACATGCATCATCGTGGTGTCGGCCCAGCCGGTGGCCCCTTCCTGCGGGATCGTCGAGGCAATCGGCTGCCCATCAGCCTTCAGCAAATTCACCTGGAACGGCCACGAACCCGAGGCGACAACCCCTTCGTTCTTGAAGTCGTCCATCTGGATGAAGGCGTCGTGCCAGTAGCGGCTGGTAAGCTGCCGTTGCCCGCGCAAAAGCTCCAGCGCGGCCTGATACTGTGTGTCGTTCAGCTCGTACGGCGAGGTGATGCCCAGTTCCGGCTTGTGGAACATCAGGTACTGCGCCGCATCGGCGATGTGGATCGGGCCGTCATAGGCCTGCACCCGGCCTTTGTTCGACTGGCCATCCGGCAGCGTCATCTCTTCGAACACAACATTCCACGAGGTCGGGGGTTCCTTGAACACCTCGGTGTTGTACATCAGCACGTTCGGCCCCCACATGTAGGGAACCCCGTAATGCACGCCATCGACGGTGTGCCACGGCGCGCTTTTCAGCCGCTCGTCCACCGTGCTCCACGACGGGATCAGGTCGATGTTGATCGGCTGCACCCGGTCACCGGCGATCAGGCGCAGGCTGGCGTCGCCAGAAGCGGTAACAAGGTCGAACCCGCCTTCGTTCATCAGCGCCACCATCTCGTCCGAGGTGTTGGCGGTTTTCACGTTGACCTTGCAGCCCGAGGCTTCCTCGAACTTCGTGACCCAGTCAAACGCCGGGTCGGTGGCGCCGCGTTCGATATAGCCGGCCCAGGCGACGATGTTGACCTGCCCTTCCGGCGCGCCGATTTCGGTGACCTGGGCGAGGGCGGGGGTGACAGCGGTCAGAAGGGCAAGCGTGGTGGTGCCCAAGAGTTTGAGACGTTGCATGAAAAGCTCCCGGTTGGTTGTTGCCCCTGCGAAATCTGCAGGGGTCCGTTGTTCTGCGGCCCGACGTTAACGGACTTGGGCGCGAGGGTAATGGCTGGCTGCGCTTTCGCAATAACAAAAGGGTGAAGCGTGCTATCGGTTTTTCCGATGGGCTGGTTGCCCCGCCTGAGAAGTAGGCCAAAGCCGACCGAATGGCCGCACTGGCCCAAAGCAAACCCCGCTGTTCACTTCATCGCCCTGAGGCCACGGGCGCGCTACAGGTTCACCGTTCCCTGCGCCGAACGGATGAAATTGCTGGCCGGCGCCGACAAGGGCGCGCCCTTGCGCCAGGCGAGGCCGACCTGCACCGAGGGCAGATCGCCCGACACATCGCGGATCTCGATCCGGTCGCCTTCAAGGCTCCAGGGACGGTAGACGAGGCTTGGCAGGATGGCGATGCCGGCACCGGTGGCGACCAGACTGCGCACCGCCTCGACGCTGCGGGTGCGGAAGGCGATCTGCGGCTTTACCGGCAGGGCGGCGGTCAGGCGGCGGGTGGATTCCTCGATCTCGTCCACCATCAGCTGGATCAGCGGCGACCCGGCAAGATCCTCCAGCGCGATGCTGTCCTGCTGTGCCAGCGCGTGGCCCAGCGGCAGCCACAGCCGGTAGGGCGACACCACCAGCGTTTCCACGTTCAGCGCCATCCTGTCCCGGACGGACGAGGTCAGCAGCACCGCCACGTCCAGTTCGCCCCCGATCAAAAGGTGTTGCAGGTATTCGCCATTGTCCTCGATCACGTTGAGATCCACCTGCGGAAAGGCGCGGCGGTAGCGTTGCAGGATGTCCGACAGCACATAGCCCGCAACAAGGCTGGTGACGCCCAAGGACAGCCGTCCCTTCGCCGTCTCGGCCTCGTCCTGAAAGGTGGACCGCGCGGTGGCGACATCCGACAGGATCTGCCGGGCATGGCGCAGGAAGGCCGAACCCTTGTGCGTGATCAAAAGCCCCCGCGCCTGTCGGTCGAACAGCACGACGCCAAGGTCATCCTCCAGCGCACGGATCGCTTCGGTCACCGAGGACTGGCTGATCGACAGCGCCCGTGCCGCGCCGGACACCGAGCCCGCCTCGGCGGCGGCGATGAAGAATTGCAACTGGCGGAGGGTGAAGGCCATGTGCCAAGCTTTCCCGGTTCGGATCGCCACGGCAAGGGGTCCGTTGCAGATCCCGCCATCTCACCACGAGGCTTGAGAATGACCAACGCAACACTCTGGGACGGAACGACCATTCCACGGCTCGGGCTGGGCTGCTGGGCGATTGGCGGCACCTGGACGGCGGGGGGCGAGCCAGCCGGATGGGGCGAGGTGGACGATGCCACCTCGATCCGCGCCATTCACGCGGGCGTCGCGGCGGGGCTGCGCTTCTTTGACACCGCGCAGGCCTATGGCACCGGCCATTCCGAAAGCGTCCTTGGCGAGGCGCTGCTGGGCCACCCCGATGTCCGCATCGCAACCAAGGTCGGGCTGGCCATCGACCCGGACAACCGAACGCTGATCGGCCCTGACCTTGCCGGCATCGCGGCGGCGGTCGATGCCTCGCTTACCCGGCTGCGGCGCGACCGGATCGACCTTGCCCTCCTGCACCTCAACAGCCTAGCGATCGCTGACGCCACCGGCGTTTTCGACACGCTGGAGCGCCTGCGCAATGCCGGCAAGATCGCCGCCTATGGCTGGAGCACCGATTTCCCCGACCGCGCCGCCGCCTTCGCCGCCCGCCCCGGTTTTGTCGCCGTCGAACATGCGATGAACGTGTTTTTCCGCGCCGAAGCGCTGATCCCGGTGATCGAGGCGGCAGGGCTTTTGTCGATCAACCGCTCGCCGCTGGCGATGGGTCTTCTTGGCGGGCGCTATGCCGCCGGGCATCGCTTTGGTCAGGGTGACGTGCGCAGCCGCAATACCGACTGGATGGATTACTTCAAGGACGGTGCCGTTACCTCTGCCATGCAGGACCGGCTGACCGCCGTGCGCGACCTGTTGCAGACGGGGGACCGAACCCTGGCGCAGGGTGCCATCGGCTGGCTCTGGGCCCGCTCGCCCGCCGCGCTGCCGATTCCCGGTTTTCGCACCGAGGCGCAGGTGGCAGACCTTGCCGGGGCCTTGCAAAAGGGGCCGCTACCCGCGACCGTCATGGCCGAGATCGAGGCGGTGATCGCGCGGCCCCCCGAAGGCCCGCCGCGTGAGCGCTGAAACAGGACCGGAACAAGGAGAGCGGTGATGTGGCTGGCAGTACTGGCGGTGGCGCTGGGTGGTGTGGCAATCGCGGTGCAGGCACCGATCAACGCCGCACTGGGGCGCGGGCTTGGCGCGCCGGTCCCGGCAGCTGCAGTGTCTTTTGCGGTCGGGTTCGCGGCGCTTCTGGCGGTATCGCTGCTGCAAGGCCAGGGTCCCGCCTACCTCAAACTGTCACAGATGCCGGTCTGGACCCTGACCGGCGGCCTCTTGGGCGCGTGGTATGTCTTTGTCTCGGTCTGGGGCGTGGCCTCGCTGGGCGTCGTCACTTTGGTGGCGGCCCTCATGTTCGGCCAGATGGCCGGCGCACTTTTCATCGACGCGACGGGAGCCCTTGGCATGGCGGTGCGTGAAATCACGCCGACCCGGATCGCCGCCGCCGGCATGGTGCTGGGCGGATTGATCCTTTCGCGGCTTTAGACCGACACCTCGGCGCGCAGCGCATCCTTCGGCAGGTCGTCCTTGCGGCCCTGCAAGGCCACTGCGCCGCGCCGGAACACATAGACCTGATCAGCGCGGGCATAGGCGAAGTCGAAATACTGTTCCACCAGCACGATCGCCATGTCGCCCTTGGCTTTCAGGTAATCGATCACATGGCCGATCTGCTGGATGATGTTGGGCTGGATGCCCTCGGTCGGCTCGTCCAGCAACAGCACCTTCGGCTTCATGATCAGCGCCCGCGCGATGGCAAGCTGCTGCTGCTGGCCGCCCGACAGATCGCCGCCGCGACGGTGCAGGAAATCCTTCAATATCGGGAACAGCGTGAACACCTCGTCCGGAATCTGATGCTGCGCACGGGGCAGCACCGCAAAGGCGGTTTCCAGATTTTCGCGCACGGTCAGCAGGGGAAAGATCATCCGTCCCTGCGGCACCACCGACAGCCCGCGCGACGCCATGTCCTGCGGCCGCAGCATGCCCAAGGCCTCGCCGTCCAGCGTGACCCCGCCACCTGACCGCGGATGCGTCCCGGCAACTGCCTTCAGGAAACTGGTCTTGCCCACGCCGTTCGGGCCGAGGATGCAGGTCACCTCGCCCGCCTTTGCGGCAAAGTCGATGCCGTGAAGGATCTGGCTGCCACCGTAATGCAGGGTAAGACCTTGAGTTTGCAGCATCATCCGCGCCCCAGATATACGTTGATCACGTCCGGGTTCTGCGTGACATGGTCCAGCGACCCTTCGGCCAGCACCGAGCCTTCGTGCAGCACCGTCACCCGACAGTTCAGGCGGCGGACGAAATCCATGTCATGTTCCACCACCACAACGGCGCGGGTTTTCGCAAGGCTGACCAGCAGGGTCGTGGTCTGCTCACGCTCCGCAGGCGTCATTCCGGCGGCAGGTTCATCGACAAGAAGCAGCTTCGGCTCCTGCGCCAAGAGCATCGCGATTTCCAGCCACTGCTTCTGGCCGTGGCTCAGTTCGCCCGATTTGCGGGCAAGGTGGTCACCGAGACCAACCTCCTCGGCCAGCGCCTGAACCCTCGCCATGTCAGGTGCCTTCGGTCGCCAGCCAAGCACGCGCCACGGGCTGCGCGGCGCTTTCAGCGCAAGGATCAGGTTGTCGGTTACGGTCTGGTCCTCGAATACCGTCGGGCGCTGAAACTTGCGACCGATGCCTTCCCGCGCGATCCTCGCCTCGTTCATCCCCAAAAGCGAGATCGAGCGTTCGCCGAACAGCACCGCGCCATTGTCGGGCCGGGTCTTGCCGGTGACGATATCCATGAACGTGGTCTTGCCCGCCCCGTTCGGCCCGATGATGGCGCGCAATTCCGCAGCACCGATCGAGAACGACAGGTTGTTGATCGCGCGAAACCCGTCAAAGCTGACCGACAGGCCCGACACCTCCAGCAGTGCTGTCATTCCTGCGCCTCCCGTTCCTGCAACGACCCGTCATCGGGGCCAAGCGGTGCGCCCTTGCGGTCAGGCGTGCCGATGTGCTGGAACCGGTCGAACAGCCCGCCAATGCCCTTTGGCGCGAAAAGCGTGACGCCCACGAAGGCGGCGCCCAGAAGCACCAGCCACCAGTCGACCCAGTTGATCGTGGCGAAGCCCAAGGGGATCGACGGCACCTGCCCCGAGGTGAACCAGCTTGAGACCAAGGACACCAGCGCCGCCCCGATCACCGCCCCGTAAAGCCGCCCGCGCCCGCCGATGGCGACCCAGACCGCCAGATAGATCGACGCGATGGGGGCGAGTTCGGCCGGGTTGATGATGCCCGCCTGCGGGTAGTAAAGCGCCCCCGCGATGGCCGCGATGATCGCGGTGAGGGTGAACAGGAAAAGCTTGTAGCCCTCGACCGAATAGCCAAGAAACCGCACCCGCGCCTCGTCATCGCGGATTGCGCGGATCACCGAGCCGAACTTGCCCGACACGAGCCAGGCCAGCGTCAGATACCCGACCCCAACCGCCAGCGCCGAGGCCCAGAAGAACCAGATCGACACGAGGTCTTGCGAAGTGTCGCCCAGACCCGGCAGGTTCTGCAGGCCCGAAAGCCCGTTGTTGCCGCGAAGGCCCGAGTCGTTCTGAAAGAGGTAAAGCGCCAGTGCCAGCGTCATCGCCTGCGTGAGTATCGACAGGTAAACCCCCGTCACCCGACTGCGGAACGCAAGCCACCCGAAGATCAGCGCCAGAAGGCCGGGGACCGCGACGGCCAGCATCAGTTGCAGCGGCAGCGAATGCGCAAAGCCCCAGATCGCCGGAAGGTCTGATGCCCCGACGACGCCGAATATCTGCGTGGCGATGCCTTGGCTGATCTCCTCCGGCGTGGCGGGCAGCCCGCCCTGCGCCAGCGCAGCGACCACGATCTCTTCGGTCCGGGCATACATCAGCCACATCCCGATCATGTAGCCACCAAGCGCGAAGAACGCCATGTGACCAAGCGAAAGGATGCCCGCATAGCCCCAGATCAGGTCCATCGCGAGGGCGACGAGGCAGAGGCAAAGCGTCTTGCCGAGGGTCTTGACGAAAGAGGTGGAGATGAAGCCCACGCCGTAGGCCTCCGACGCGACGGTGACGATGATCGTGAAGGCCGCGAGGGCAAGGAGGAAGAACAGCACCGAAGGATTGCGGGCCATGAAGCTGCGGCTTGCCGGGTAAGCGGGGGGGGCCACACCCGCGTCGCCCATCGGCCCTTGAACCGATGGCGTACGCGATGGACGCCCCCCCGTGGGATATTTGGCGACAGATGAAGGGGGATGCATGGTCAATCTCCTGCCGCGCGACCACGCAGGGCGATGATGCCCCGAGGCCGGAACTGGATGAAAAGGATGATGAAAAGGATCATGTAGGTCTGTGCGGCGAGGGTGTTGGAGGGGTTCAGGAACTCGATCACCTTTTGCAAGGAGCCGATCATCGTGGCCCCGGCCAGCGTGCCCCAGACGTTGCCGACGCCGCCGACGACCACGGTCATGAAGGATTGCACGATGTAGTCGGCGCCCATCTCGGAGGTGACTTTGGCATAAAGCCCGATGGCGACCCCGGCGATGCCCGCGATGCCCGAACCGAGGCCGAAGGTCAGCATGTTGATCCGGTCGGGGTTGATGCCCATCGAGGCGGCCATTGCGGGGTTCTGCGTCACGGCGCGGACTTCGAGGCCAAGCCGGGTGCGCTTCATCAGCCAGAGGAAGAAGGCGAGGAAGATCAGCGCCAGAACAAAGATCGCGATGCGGATATAGCTGATGGACACCACGTCGTTGAAGGTGAGCGCGCCATCCAGCCAACCCGGCGCGGTCAGCGGGCGGGCCTGTGTGCCGAACACGTTTTTCAGGATCTGCTGCAGGGCGATGGAAATCCCGAACGTGGCGAGGAGAGTCTCCAGCGGGCGTTTGTAAAGGTGGCGGATCACCAGCCGCTCCATCGCCACCCCGGCACCGAAGGTGACGGCGAAGGCCAGCGGCAGGGCGATGAGGATCGACAGCGTGTAGTCCGGCACGAACAGCTGCACGACGAAGCCGGTGTAGGCGCCCATGGTGATGAACTCGCCATGCGCCATGTTGATCACGCCCATCACGCCGAAGGTGATCGCAAGCCCGATGGCGGCGAGGAAATAGATCGCCGCCAAGGACAGCGCATCAAGGCCAAGGTCGGCGGCCTGCATCGCGGCGACCTTGCGGTCGATCCCCTTGAGGGCTGTGGCGGCGGCGGCGGTGACGGTGGCGTTCGGCTCGACATAGGCGTCGAAGAAACGGTGCGCGGCGAGCGCGGCACTCGCCTCGTCATCGGTGGCGGCGGTCGGCACGGTGCCAGCCGCCTCCAGCGCGGTATAGGCGCGGTCGCGCGCGGCCTGGGTGCCAAGCTCGGTCACCGCAATGCCACCCACCGCGCCGCTTGCGATGTTGGCCAGAAGCGCCGCGCGCTGGCCTTCCACGGTCAGCCGCGCCGGGGCCAGCCCGCCCGCAACCAGCAGATCATAGGCCTCGGCCTCGGTCAGATCGCGGCCCGGCACCAGTTCGCGGGCAATATTTCCACCGGGCTCCCCCATCACCGCAATCCGCGTGGTTGCGACAAGCGGGTTCAGCGCCGCGCGCACGTCAAGCGAGGTGTCGGCACCGAGGCTTTCGATCGCCGCCACCCGGGCCGCCGGGTCTGCATCGAAGCGCAGGGTCAGGAACCGTTCCAGCCGCTCCTTCTGCGCCTTCAGGCCGGGGTCGGCCTCGGTGGCGAGCGAGGCACGCAACGGCTCCAGCGTCTCGGGCTTCGGGTCGCGGGCGATAGAGGTAAGCGCCTGCGCGCGCACCGCAGGATCGGGGTCCGACAGGGTGAACTGCACCAGCGCGGCGGCAATCACGCCTCGCACCCCGGCGTTCGGCTTCAATTCGGTCAGATCGGCCTTGGCGGCACTGCCGGCGGGCGCGCCATCGAGCGCGGTCAGTGCAAAGCCGTCACCTTCGGCCAAGGCCACGAACATCGCACCATCTGCCTTGCGGATCACCAGCCGCTTGTCGGCCCATGCCGACAGGATGTCATCGGCGAACGGGTCGCCAATGGCCGCCAGCGCCGCGATCACCGGGCCGATGGTCTGGCGTGAGGGCTTTTCGATCTGGGCACGGTTGTCGGCCACGATCTGCGCCGCCTCGCCTTCGGCCAAGGCAAGCGACGGCAATAACCAAATCAGGGCCGCAAACAGCAGGGCGGTCAGGCGCATGGGGTTTCCGGGGCGTTGAGGCGGGATTGAACGGACGCTTCCCTCCCCCTGTCGCGGGGGAGGGAGAGAGGCAGCGGCAGCATAGCCCCACCCGAAAGGGAAGGGCGTGCAGCCGGTCAGAGGCGGGACCTCGTCAGTAGTTCGACGTCAACTGCACGCAGGTGGACGTTTCCTTGTTGTACATCCCGCATTTCAGCTCAGCCCAGTCGGCCTCCAGCACCGCCGATTCCGGCAGATAATCGGTCCAGGCATCGCCCGCGACCGGCTCGGTCTGGCTGATGATGTCGAACTGGCCATCGGCGCGGATCTCGCCGATCAGAACCGGCTTGGTCAGGTGGTGGTTCGGCAGCATCTTCGCGATACCGCCGGTCAGGTTCGGGAATTCCTGCCCGATCATCGCGGCCGACACCGCATCGACATCAGTCGTGCCAGCCGCCGTCACCGCGTTCACCCACATGTTGAAACCGATGTAATGCGCTTCCATCGGGTCGTTGGTGACGCGGGCATCGTCCTTGATAAAGGCCTTCCAGGCGGCGATGAAGGCCGCATTTTCCGGGGTGTCGGCCGACATGAAGTAGTTCCAGGCGGCCAGATGCCCGGCGAGGTTGGTGGTGTCGAGGCCCGAAAGCTCCTCCTCACCGACCGAGAAGGCGACGACCGGAAGCGTGTCGGCGGTAACGCCAGCGGCGGCCAGTTCCTTGTAAAAGCCGATGTTCGCGTCGCCGTTGATGGTCGAGATGACGCCGACCTTCTTGCCGTCTGCGCCAAGCGCCACGACGTCGCCCACGATCTTTGACCAGTCCGAATGGCCGAACGGGGTGTAGTTGACGAAAATGTCTTCCTTCGGGATGCCCTTCGAGATCAGGTAGGCCTCAAGGATGTTGTTCGTGGTGCGCGGATAGACGTAGTCGGTGCCCAGAAGCGCGAACTTGGTGACGCCCAGTTCTTCCAGATAGTAGTCCACCGCCGGGATCGCCTGCTGGTTCGGCGCAGCACCCGTGTAGAACACGTTTTTCGACGATTCTTCGCCCTCGTACTGCACCGGATAGAACAACAGGCCGTTCAGTTCCTCGATCACCGGCAACACCGACTTGCGCGACACCGAGGTCCAGCAGCCGAACATCACATCGACGTTGGAAACCGTCAGCAACTCCCGCGCCTTTTCTGCAAAGAGCGGCCAGTCGGAGGCCGGGTCCACGACCACGGCTTCAAGTTGCTTGCCCAGAAGGCCGCCCTTGGCATTCTGCGCCTCGATCAGCATCAGCATTGTGTCTTTCAGCGTCGTCTCCGAAATCGCCATCGTGCCCGACAGCGAATGCAGCACGCCGACCTTGATGGTCTCGGCCTGCGCAAAGGCAAAGCGTGGCATCGCAAGTGCTGCTGCTGCGGCCGCACTGGTCAAAAGCGAGCGTCTTGTCAGATTCATGTCGTGATCCCCTGTCACTCGGCCGCCTCTGGCCCTTCCTTTCCGCGGAAGGTGCGCCATATGAGAGCGGCAACCCTGGTTGCACCCGTGCGGTGGTGATGTCCGCCAAGACCTGTCGCCACCGCACACCCCGACCCCCGAAAGCGCCGTGTGCTGCAAACAAAGGCCAGCGCCCGCCTTGCGGCAATGCGAGCGCGAGCGCGCGAACCATATTGGTACGTCCGGCAAGGCGTCTGCCGCTAATGACAGCGCTTTTCCGCAGTGCAGCGTAAATATTGGGCGAAATGACGCGGCGTCAGACTATGGGCCAGCGTCCGGTGGCCTGTGCAACCCAGCCGTCGTCAAGGTCGGGTGGCGGCGGCGCATCCTCCTGCCAGAAGTAAAGGCGGATATGGTCGGCAACAGCAGGCTTTTCGGCCAGCGCGACGACGCTCCATGCCATGCAGAAGCCGTCCTCCAGCAGACCCTCGGCGTAAAACGCGATCTCTTCCGATTCGAGCGCCTCGCTTGGCGCGTCATCCCAGCCCCCTGCGTCGCCCCAGTAAACCAGCCCCTCGATCTCGGGCTGGCGTGCCGCCAGCGCAGCGAGCGGTGCCAGAAAGGCTTCGATCGGCGTCGGTGCGGGTTTGCGTTGGGTCAAGGCGCGGCTCCTGTCGGCGGGCGATACTGGCACGAAGATAAAGGTGACACATGGAATACAAGGTCAATGCCTTCCGCGTCGATGCCACCGCCAATTCGGTCATGCTAAGACCCCCTACCGCAGCCTCGCTTAATAACCGCGCCCACTCTTCGTGCTGTTCGCGCGGCAATCTGTTCCTGATGCGACCGCGACCCACGAAAGGGCCGCTCGAGCGGCCCGGACAGCACCAAAACGGCCGCTAGCCGCCCCCCTGGTAGTCGAGAAGATCAGGCGGCCATCTCGGCGCAGCCGAGCCGTTGAACAGGTGTTCCCTTGTTTCAAACGGACCGCGCTGCTATTGGCGTTGGCGTTGCGCAGGAACATTGAGCATGAAACACGTTCTGACGAAAGCCGATCTGCCAAAGCTTCCGAATGTGCCAGAAGGGGCTTCAGTGCCCCGGGTCATTCATCAGATCATGCTCCGGGGATGGAGCGCCGTGCCGGCAGATATCCAAGAAAACATAGCCGCGCTAAGGGCCAGAAACCCAGGGTGGGATTACAGGTTCTACGATGCAGAATCTGCTGAAGATTTCGTCGAGCGAGCGTACGGGACTGACATACTCGATGCTTATCGCAGCATTGACCCATCCTACTATGCCGCACGGGCAGACTTCCTGCGGTATCTAATCTGCTACTCTACTGGCGGTCTTTACCTGGACATCAAGTCCAGCGCTGACCGACCTTTGGATGAGGTAATTCAACCCGAAGATACTTTTTGCTTGAGCCAGTGGCCCGCACTGAGATCTCTCGGGCCTGAAGCTATTGGGACGCATCCGGCAGGTCATCCAGAGATCGCGCATGTCAAAGGACTTGAGTACGTCAATTGGTTTATTTTGTCGGCACCGGGCCATCCGTTCCTTGCGGCTACGATAGAAGCCGTGCTGCAAGGAATCGCGTCCTACGATCCGTTCGTTGACGGCGTCGGTGGGCACGGTGTGCTCGCTTTGACGGGTCCGATCGCGTACACGCTAGCAATTGAGCCACTCCGAGCCACCACTAGGCATCGGTATGTGGATTTCAAGGATGACCTCGGCCTGCGATATTCGATTTATGGGCACGAGCTGAGTCACAGAAAATCTTTCGGCCTGCATTATTCACAGATGACACATCCCATAGTTAAGCAGGGAAAGCTCAAGAGTATCGCCACTCGGGCCTGGTTTGGGAAAGTTCAACCAATGGCTGCCAAACTTCGAGGTACGCTGAGCAAGACCTAGCCTGATAAGGCGCGGCTCCTGTCGGGGGGCGATACTGGCACCAAGATAAAGGTGACACATGGAATACAAGGTCAATGCCTGGCGCGTCGATGCCACCGGCAGCCGCGCCAGTGCACACGGCGCGGAAATCGCCCTCGGCACCGATCTTGCCAACCGTCCCGACGCGATGAACCCGGTGGAGCTTTTGCTGTCGGCGCTCGCGGCCTGCATGATCAAGGGGGTCGAACGGGTGACCCCGATGCTGACCTTCGCCTTCGACACCGTCGAGGTGCGGCTGGAGGCGATCCGTCAGGACGCGCCACCAAAGCTGACCGCGATCCGCTACGAGATCATCGTCGGCACCGCCGAACCCGAGGCGCGGCTTGACCTTCTGCACCGCAACATCCTGAAATACGGCACCATCTCGAACACCCTCGCTGATGCCGTGCCGCTGACCGGAACGATCCGCCGCGCCTAGCGCTTGCTCATCGCGATGCGGATCAGCGCCCGCTCCATCAGCGCCATGCCGGGCGCGCGGCTGGTCGACCGCAGCGTCAGGTCGGTTTCCACCAGCTGAGTCACCGCCCCCTCCAGCGCCCGCATCCCCCATTGCACGGCCTGCCGCCCCATCGCGTCCTTCTGCTTGAAGTTCACCCGCGCCCGCTGGATGCCCGCCCCCGGCCCCGCCGGATCGGACGCCGCCGCATGCAGGATGCGGAAATGCCTCAGCGCCCCGATGCAGATCGTCACCGGCAGCACGCCCTGCCCCTCCAGCCGCCGGAACAAGGGACCAATCGCCTGCGACCGCCCCTCGGCCACCGCGCCGATCAGGTCATCCACCTCGGCCTCGATGGTGGCCGGTGCCATCGCCGCCACATCGGCCGGTGTCAGCGGCGTATCGTCGCCATATTTGTAAAGCGCGATCTTCTCCAGCGTCTGGCGGAAATCGCCGGGGTCCAGCGCGCGGGCAAGCGTGTTGAGGTCGGTCATCGCCTCGCGGTCGATATCGCGCAGACCCGCCTTCTTCAGCGCGTCCTCGATCTCTTCCCGGCTCGGCGGTTCGTCATAAAGCCCGACGCAGACCGCCGCCGGATGCTTGTCAAACAGCGTTTTCAGCGCCGATTTCCCGGTCAGCCCGCCCGCGGTGACCACAATCGTCGCATCGCCCGGCTTCCACTCCTTCAGCGCGACGCCGATCGGTTCGGCAAGCGTATCCGTCGCATCCTCCACAAAGGCCACCCGCGGCCCCGGAAAGAACCCCACCGCCTTGATCGCGTCCAGAAGAAGGCTGCCGTCCTTGCGCAGATCGCCACCCGACATCCGCGTCAGGCGCATCTCGCCCTCGCCCTCGGCCCCGATCAGCGCCAGGATCACCTCCTGCCGCTTCAAGGCCACGCGCATCGGATCAGCCCCGAACACCAACAGCCCCGGACGCCCCGGATCTGGCTTGGCGAAATAGCGGCTGGCCTCGACCCCTTTCAGGATCATGGGAAGGTGGCGGAAGCTGCGATCAGCCGCGCGACGATCTGATCGGCGAGCCAGCCCCGCGACGGTCGATCCGGTGGCGGAATAGGCGGTAAAGCCCTGCACCCGCCCCCCCGTCAACCGGGTGCCGCTGGCCTTGTCGGTCAGCGTGTAATCCACCGTGCCGGTCAGGTTGAAGCGCGTGATCTCGTTTTCCGTGGTGATCCCCACGCCGACAGCTTCGGTCTTGATCGTGTAGGCCAGATTGAACCGGTGGTTCTCCGGCCGCCCCAGCCGTTCTTCCAGCCGCTCGACCAGATCAAAGCTGTTCTTGTCTCTCGGGTCCGCCACCCGCACCGTTTCCACCAGCTGCGTCGCCGTGCCGCCGGGGCCATAGGCCGGCGTAAAGCCGCAGGCGGCCAGCGCCAGCGGCAACACCAGAACGAAGCGGCGGTTATACGACGACATTGATGATGCGGCCCGGCACGACGATGATCTTCTTCACCGGCTGCCCGGCAAGGAACTTCACCACAGCTATCCTTCGGCACGCTGATTTCCGCCCGCCGCTTGCCGTTGATCTGGATCGGCAGCGTCACCGTATCGTCGATCAACAGCGCCGGGTCCGCCTTCGGCCACGGCGCCTCGGCACAAAGCCCCGCGCCGCCCTGATAGGTCCAGATCGATTCCGCGATATGCGGCACCATCGGCGACATCAGCTGCGCCAGCGTGCGGATCGCGTGCTTCATCGCGGGGGTCGAGGCATTGGCCTTCGACAGCGTGTTGGTGAACTCGTAAAGCTTGGCGATGGCCTTGTTGAAGGCAAAGCTTTCGATCCCCCGCGTCACCTCGTCCACCGCCTTCGCGGTCGCCCGCAAAAGCGCGTCATCCCCCTCGCCCACATGATCCGCCGGCATCTCGCCAATGCGGCTGCACAGCGTCCAGACCCGGCTCAGATGCTTGAACGCCGCATCCGCGCCCGACGAGGTCCATTCCACATCCCGCTCCGGCGGGCTGTCGGACATCACGAACCAGCGCGCGGTATCCGCGCCGAACTGCGCGATGATGTTCATCGGATCTACGACGTTCTTCTTCGACTTCGACATCTTGGCCGAGGGGATCACCTCGACCGCCGTGCCATCCTTGAGCTTTCCGTCCACCACATCTTCCGGCAGATGATAGACTGGGCGGCCCTGCGTGTCGGTCGTCTTGTAGATCTCGTGCGTCACCATGCCTTGGGTAAAAAGCGCGTTGAACGGCTCGATGGCGCTGGCAGGCAGATGCCCGGTCTTGTGCATCGCCCGCGCGAAGAAGCGGCTGTACAGAAGGTGCAGAATCGCATGCTCGATCCCGCCGATATACTGGTCGACGTTCATCCAGTAGGCGGCATCCTCGGCATCCGTCGGCGTCGCGGCGTGGGGCGAGGTGAAGCGGGCGTAATACCACGACGAATCGACGAACGTATCCATCGTGTCCGTCTCGCGCCTGGCAGGCGCGCCGCATTTCGGGCAGGCACAATCGCGCCACGTCGGGTGACGGTCCAAGGGATTGCCCGGCTTGTCGAAAGTCACATCGTCGGGCAGCCGGACCGGCAGGTTTTCCTTGGCTTCCGGCACCACGCCGCACGCCTCGCAATGCACCACAGGAATCGGGCAACCCCAATAGCGCTGGCGCGACAGCCCCCAGTCCCGCAGGCGGTAATTGGTGACGCCCCGCCCGATGCCCCGCGCCTCGCATTCCGCAATCGCGGCGGCGACGGCGGCTTCTCCGGTCTGGGTTTCCTCGCCGGCAAAGCCGCGGACGTAATGCACCCGCTCCGACTTCATCGGCACATAGGCCTCGGCCAATGGCGCCTCGTCCTCGCCCTCCGGCACAAAGACCGGCGGGATCGGCAGGCCGTATTTCGTGGCAAACTCGAAGTCGCGCTGATCATGCGCCGGGCAACCGAAGATCGCCCCGGTGCCGTAATCCATCAGGATGAAGTTGGCGATGTAGACCGGCAGTTGCCAATCGTTGTCAAAGGGATGCAGCACCGTGATACCGGTATCCATCCCCAGCTTCTCGCCCGTCTCGATCGCTTCGGCACTGGTGCCACCGCGCCGACATTCGGCGACAAAGGCCGCAACCTTCGGGTCATGCCGCTCCAGATGCTTGGCCAACGGATGATCCGGGCTGATCGCGGCAAAGCTCGCGCCGAGCAGCGTATCCGGCCGCGTCGTATAGACCTCCAGCCGGTCAAACCCCTCCGGCGCGCCATGTGTGGTGAAGGCAAACTGCAAGCCGCGCGACTTGCCGATCCAGTTCGCCTGCATCAGGCGCACCTTCTCCGGCCAGTTGGTCAGCCCGTCCAACGCCTCCAGCAACTCGCCCGAATAATCGCTGATCTTGAAGAACCACTGCGTCAACTCGCGCCGCTCGACCAAGGCCCCCGACCGCCAGCCCCGCCCGTCGATCACCTGCTCGTTGGCCAGAACCGTCATGTCGACCGGGTCCCAGTTCACCATCGCGGCCTTGCGGTAGATCAACCCGGCAGCCAGCATATCAAGGAACATCGACTGCTGTTGCCCGTAATACTCCGGGTCGCAGGTGGCAAACTCCCGGCTCCAGTCGATCGACAGGCCAAGGGGCTTCATCTGCCCGCGCATGTCGGCGATGTTCTGGTAGGTCCAGTCCTTCGGATGCCCGCCCCGCTCCATCGCGGCATTTTCCGCCGGCATCCCGAACGCATCCCACCCCATCGGGTGCAGCACCGAAAACCCCTGTGCCGCCTTGAACCGCGCCACCACGTCGCCCATCGTGTAATTGCGCACATGCCCCATGTGGATGCGCCCCGACGGATAGGGGAACATCTCCAGCACATAATACTTCGGCTTCGCAGGATCGCGCCGCGCCTCGAACACCCCGGCCTCATCCCAGGCCTTCTGCCATTTCGGTTCGATCAACCCGGGTTCATAGCGCGACATCTTTGGCCTCATGCGTATACGAGGGCGGAGTTACACCGACGCCACGGCAAACGTCCAGCCACTGCACGGCTTTCATCTGTCGGGAAATATCCTGCGGGGGTGCGGGGGTGCAAAACCCCCGCGTCGCGCTCAAAGCTTGCTGTCGCGAATCCGGATCTGCCGCGCCCGCGTCAGGATGGCATCTTCCACCGCCCGCGCGGTTTCCGGCGCCACCGCACCGCCACCCTGCCCCTGCAACGCCACCTTCAGGCTGCGCGCATCAAGCGCCGGGTCCTGCACATAGACCGTCGCGCGGTAGGCACGGCCCCCGCCCGGCGGGCGACCATAACCTGTGACAATCACCCCGGTGAACGGGTCAACCGATTCGATGGGCAGGAAATTCAGCACTTCAAGGCTCGCCTGCCAGAGATAGCGGTTCACCTCGACCGTGGTGTTCGGATTGTCCGAGTCCGAGAACAGGTCCCAGATCGTCGACCCGCTGTCTTCCTCGGGGTTCGCCGCCGCCAGCGCCGCCCGCTGCGCATCGGCACGCTCCTTGCGTGTCAGCTGGTCTTCGGACGGGATCGTGGGCGCCGACCGCCGGAACAGCCCGCTGTCACCGCTGGCAAAGCCGCCACCGCAAGCGGACAAGGCCGCAATCAGCCCTGCGGCAACTGCCATTCGTGCGACGCGCTGCAAGATCATAAGGAAACCCTCAAAGCCTTCGCCCCGTGTCTAACCGACCGTCCAA
>LNFM01005547.1_pt1 | contig 66806 bp, 63 predicted proteins | sample 596031 | NCBI WGS metagenome assembly LNFM01 (sample SAMN04254537, study PRJNA301005) | activated carbon metagenome | isolation source: dual media filters at the Ann Arbor, Michigan drinking water treatment plant | place: USA: Ann Arbor
TGTACTTTGAAGAGAAGGTCGAGGACAAGCTCTGGAACCCGACCTTCATCATGGACCACCCCACCGAAATCTCGCCGCTGGCGCGCGCCAACGACGCCAAACCCGAGGTGACCGAGCGCTTCGAGCTCTACATCACCGGCCGCGAATTCGGCAATGCGTTCTCGGAGCTCAACGACGCCGAGGACCAGGCCGCGCGTTTTCACGCCCAGGTGTCGGCCAAGGACAGCGGTGACGACGAGGCCATGCACTTCGATGCCGACTACATCCGTGCGCTGGAATACGGCATGCCGCCGGCCGGCGGTTGCGGCATCGGCATTGACCGTTTGATGATGCTGCTGACCGACAGCGCCAGCATCCGCGACGTGATCCTGTTCCCCGCCCTCAGGCGCGAGCACTGAGCCCCGGCCCTCCGCCAAAAAAAAGCCGCCCAGCAGGGCGGCTTTTTGCTTTGCAGGCTTGAGTGGTTCAAGCGTAAGCCGCGAGCGCCTTGCGCATCTTCTTCATGGCCGCCACCTCGATCTGGCGAACGCGCTCGGCACTCACACCGTACTCGGCCGCCAGCTCGTGCAGCGTCATGCCGCCGGAGCCGTCGTCGTTCACCTTGAGCCAGCGCTCGCTGACAATGCGGCGGGAACGGTCGTCGAGTTCGCTCATGGCCTGGGCCACGCCCTCGGTGGCCAACGCATCGCGCTCGGCCGATTCCAGCACCGCGGTGGGTTCGTGGGTGGCGTCGGCGAGGTAGGCAATCGGGCCAAAGGCGTCTTCGCCGTCGTCACCGGGGGAGGGATCCAGCACCACGTCGCCGCCCGAGAGCCGCGTTTCCATCTCGCGCACTTCTTCCGGCTTCACGTTGAGCTCTTTGGCCATGATGCCGACCTCGACATCGCTCAGCACTTCGCGGTGGGTGTCGCCGTCCAGTGCGTCCGAGCGGAAGCCCTGCTTGCGCGAGCGCAGGTTGAAGAACAGCTTGCGCTGCGCCTTGGTCGTGGCCAGCTTGACCATGCGGCAGTTCTTCAACACATATTCGTGGATCTCGGCCTTGATCCAGTGCATGGCGTAGCTAACCAGGCGCACGCCCTGGTCGGGGTCGAAACGCTTGACCGCCTTCATCAGGCCGACGTTGCCTTCCTGGATCAGGTCGCCGTGGGGCAGGCCATAGCCCAGGTACTGGCGGGCAATGGAGACCACCAGGCGCAGGTGCGACATGACCAACTGGCCCGCGGCCTCCAGGTCGTTGTCGTCGCGCAGGCGGCGTGCGGCCTTCTGCTCTTCGTCCAGCGTGAGCAGTGGCAGGCGGTTGACCGCGGAAATGTAGGCGTCGAGGTTGCCCAGTGGCGGCACCAGCGCCCAGGGGTTCGCGACAGCGACCTGGCCACCGGCAGCGGCAGAAATGGGGGCAAGTGAGTGGGACATGGAGAACCTCCTCGGGTATGTACCAATGATGTTAGCACTCTCTGTGAGTGAGTGCTAAGAGGGAAGTTCCATCACCTTGCTGGTTCAAGAAGCCGGTCAAAAAGACGATACAGGGAGCAAGAACGGCGTCGCCTGCCGCCTCTGTTTCCCAACGGTCACTGTCGATTCACGGTGAGTTTTGAACTTTTCTCACTGAGTTTTGAACTTCGTTGGTCTGAGAAAAATCATTAGTGCGTTGATTTATTGGAGTTTTTTCAATCGAAATGAAGCGCGCGCAAGCAGATCGCTTCAAAGATCGTGGCCCTGTTTAGGCGAATGACGCTTGTTTGATCGCCTTGGCTGAACTCTCCTCTCCTGAGTGGGTAGCACCCGAGGCGTCGTGTACGGACGACGTACCGGAGACAACATTCGGTGAATGGTGAATGTGGCTTGCTCGATAGCAAGCGTGAGAAAGTGGACGATGCGCCTCGCTTGGCGGCACCGCTGGTCGATTCCACATCCCACAGGAGACATGCTGCATGAATACTCCGCGCAAAAGGAGGAAGACATGCTGCTTAAGACGGCCGACGACAAGTCAAAACGCCTGTCCCTGCTGGAGGACCTGCAACGCTCCACACTGCTCGACGCGTTTCAAAAGAAGTGGCTCCGCGAAGAACTGATGCGGCTGCGCAAAGGTATCCAGGGCGAAAGGGATTCGGCGTACTACCTGGACCAATACTTCAAGCACGGTGTAAACCACGTGGTGCTGCACGATCTACCTGGTGATCAACCGCGGATTCGGCATCTACTTGTTCGAAACCAAGAATTACTCGGGCAACCTTGTCATCAACGACCACGGCGAGTTCACAGCACAGTACGATGACATGCACTTTGGCATTCCGTCGCCCATTGAGCAGAGTCAGCGGCACGCTCGCATCCTCACCAGGCTGTTGAAGAATCTGGGTATCGGCAATCGCATTGGCGGCGAGATGAAGTTCTTCCATGTGGTTCTGCTGCATCCGAAGGCCATCATCCAACGACCCTCACCCAAGAGCTTCGACTCCACCAACGTCATCAAGGCGGATCAGTTTCCGTCGTGGCATCAGAGGTTCGTCGACAAAGAGGGCACCTTTGGCGAAACGCTGAAACTCATGGCGAATCTGCGAGGGCTAGACACCATTCAGGATTGGGCAAACAAGCTCGTGCGCCAGCATCGCCCTGCCGATCTATTGGAGCTCCCGGACTTCATGCAGCCCAAGCCGATTCCAGTGGCATCTGCAGTCATGGCGCGCGAAGCTCAGCGGGCTGAGCCTTCGCCAGCCCAGCAGCAGCCTCAAAGCGCTGCAGTGCCCTCAGCGGTTGACCTGGATGAGATGGCGGCAACTGAACCGCTGTGTCCACGCTGCGGCAAAGCGATGGTGCAGCGGGTGGCGAAGCGAGGAGCAGCACCTGGAAAGCCATTCTGGGGATGCACGGCCTATTCGAGTGGATGCCGCGGGACGAGAGAAGTCCTAGGGACGAACACCCCACACTGAAGCCGAAACCACAAAGGCAAGGCCCGACGAGCGCGAATGGTCTCCGGAGCGCCTTTGCGAAGAGAGGCGGCAGCTGACTGGGGTGCAGCGGAAGCTGCCAACCAGGCGCTGGTGATGGCGAACTGCTCTCGCCCATGAGCTGCCGCTCGTCAAAAGTGACAGAAGTCGTTCAACGTTTGATCTGAGGAATCGCAATCGCGGTTTGAGCCCGGGCGCTTGCCAGAAATTGGAACCCGCAAGCTGCTGGGTCTCTTGGCCGTTCTGGGCATGGATTTTGACACGGTGCCGCTTCGCAGGGCGTGCCTGTTGGATGAACTGCGCACCGAGCGAGCCCAGCGCTGCGCGGCCTGGTCATGTTTTCTGCCCAGTCCGATCCTCAAATCGCATGGGCAAACGGTCAGTGATCATCAGGATGGCAGAATTGGCCAATCTTAGGCACACCTAACCCACCCTAGCCAACCGCAGAGCAGCCCCGCATGACCGAGCCAGATGCAGACGAAATCCTCACGCTGGATGAAGTGGCCACCTACCTGAAGGCAGGCAAGAAGACCGTGTACCGCCTGGCCCAGCAGGGCCAGATACCGGCCTTCAAGCTGGGCGGCACCTGGCGCTTTCGCCGTGCCGAGCTGCACCGCTGGATGGCCGCCCAGACCGGCGCGCAGGCTGCCGCACCCATGGCCGCAACAGCCGCCGACAAAACACAGGACAACAATGAGTGACCAGAACCCCAACCCATCCGACTTGGCCGCCAGCCCGAACCCTGCCGACGAACTGCGCGCCAAGCTGGCTGACCTCATTCCGGGCGCGTTTTCTGAGGGCAAGCTGAACCCCGCCGCGCTCAAGCGTGCGCTGGGCGAGGCCAACATTAACGAAGGCAGCGAACGCTACGCGCTCACCTGGGCGGGTAAGGCCGACGCCTACAAGGTGCTGCAAACCCCGTCCACCGCCACGCTGCGGCCCGAGCGAGACAAGTCGGTGAACTTCGACCAAGCGCAGCACGTGTTCATTGAAGGTGAAAACCTGGAGGTGCTCAAGGTCTTGCAAAAGGCCTATTTTGGCAAGGTCAAGTTGATTTATATCGACCCGCCTTACAACACCGGTTCAGACAGTTTTATTTACCCCGACCGGTTTCAGGAAAGCAAAGAGGATTACCTCAAGCGCATCAACGACCTAGCCGATGACGGCACGCTGATGCGCGAAGGATTTTTTCGCAAGAACAGCAAGGAAAGCGGGCATTACCACAGCAACTGGTTGTCGATGATGCTGCCGCGTCTGTACATTGCGCGCAACCTGTTGCGTGAAGACGGTGTGATTCTGATTTCAATTGACGAAAATGAAGCGGCCAATCTTAAGCTTTTGATGGATGAGGTATTCGGTCAAGAGAACTTGATAGCCCAACTGATTTGGGAAAAGGGCCGCAAGAACGATGCAAAGCTGTTTTCCGTAGGGCATGAGTATATGTTAGTGTATGCCCGTAGCATGGGCGTCCTGAAAGATGAAAAGGTTATTTGGCGAGAGCCAAAGCCGGGTGCGAAAGAAATAATTGCTAAATGGCGCGAACTTAAGTCTGAGCATGGCGAGTCCAATTATGCTCAACAGCAATCTGAGCTTCGGGAGTGGTACAAATCGTTGGCAGATAGTCATCCATCTAAGAAACTCAGTCGTCATAAATGGGTGGACAAGTTCGGTCCGTGGCGTGATCGCGATATTTCCTGGCCGGGAGGTGGTGGCCCTCGGTATGATGTTCTCCACCCGGTGACAAAAAGGCCCTGCAAAGTTCCTGAGCGCGGTTGGATTTACTCAACATCAGACGAAATGCAACGTCAGATAAAGCTCGGTCTTGTTGAGTTCAGGGAGGATCATACGGAGCCTCCTTTTCGAAAGGCCCATCTTCTCCCGCTTTCCTATGAGTTCATCGAGGAACACGAATCGGAGTTTGATGAAGAGGACGTTCTGGACGAAGAAATTGGCTTGCAGGTTCTTGGTAGCGTTATTTACAAGCAGTCTCAAGTTTCAGTGAAGTATTTAAGAAGGCTCATGGGCGGAAAGCTGTTCAACAATCCTAAAGATCACGAAGTGTTGGCGCGGCTTATACGGTACTGTATGGGCAATGATGAGAGTGGGCTTATTGTTGATTTCTTTGCCGGTTCTTCTAGTACGGTTGAGGCGGTTCTCACCATTAATTTCAGAGAAGGAGGGCATCGAAGGGTATTGGCTGTGCAATTACCAGAGCCTTGTGAAGAAAATAGCGCAGCGTTTAAGGCTGGATATAAAACAATCGCAGCCTTGAGTCGTGAACGCATTCGGCGAGTGGTTGCGCAGCTTCAAGCAGCCTCTGATTTGGCTTCGCCTGCGCCGGAAAATTTGGGTTTCAAATCCTTTGTACTCACCCCCTCCAACTTCAAACAATGGCGCGGCGACGGTATTAACTCAGCTGACCAACTGGCTGAACAAATGAAGTTGTTCGCAAAGTCCGAGAAGGACGGTGCAGCGGTTGAAGACATGCTCTACGAGTTGCTGCTGAAATTTGGACAGGATCTGACCACGCCCGTGGAAACGTTCCAAGTCGCAGGCGGTCAGGTGTTTGCCATTCACGACCGCAAGATGCTGTTTGTGCTGGCGTCATTCGCCGAGGCCATGACCATGCCGCTAGTCGCCATGATGCCCCGCGAGATCATCGCCATCGACGGGGTGTTCAAGGACTCGGACATGCTCAAGACCAATCTCGACCTGCAATGCCGCGACGCGGGCATTCGGTTCACCTGCTTGTGAGGCGACACCATGTCTAGCGTTCGTTCGCTCACGGTCTCGGGGTACAAGTCCATCCGTGAACTGAAGGCGTTTCCATTGAACGACCTGAACGTGCTCATCGGGGCCAACGGGGCGGGCAAAAGCAACTTCATTGGGCTTTTCCGGCTGCTGGGTGAAATTGTGGAAGAACGTTTGCAGCTCTACGTGCAGACGCAAGGCGGGCCGGATGCTTTGCTGCACGGGGGCCGCGCGCGAACGGAGCGCTTGCACGCAGAGTTCTTTTTTGCGCAGAACGGCTACAAGTTTGATTTGGTGCCTACTTCCGACAACCGCCTGGTGTTTGAAAACGAACAAAGCTGGTTTGGCGGTCGCATGTATCCTGGCTCATACAGCGCATCTTTGGGGGCCGGGCATGAGGAGTCGAAACTCAAGACGGCAACCGATAGCTATTCGCCCTACGTGCGCTCATCCGTCACCAGCTGGCGCGTGTACCACTTCCACGACACCAGCGAGCGCGCCAAGGTCAAGCAGAAGCATGCGGTCAACGACAACTTGCGCCTGAAACCGGACGCTGCCAATCTGGCCGCCTACTTGCGTTTGCTAAAAGAAAAGCACGAGCCCGAGTACCTGAACATCGTCAACACGATTCGGCTGGTGGCTCCGTTTTTTGATGACTTCGTACACCGTGAAGGCGACTCGGAAACCATTGAGCTGGAGTGGCTGCAAAAGGGCAACCCTGACACGCCGTTTAAGGCGCACATGCTGTCTGACGGCAGCTTGCGCTTTATCTGTCTGGCTACGCTGCTGTTGCAGCCTTGGTACAAGCTACCCGAGACAGTGCTGATTGATGAGCCTGAACTGGGCCTGCACCCCTACGCCATCACGGTGCTGGCGGACATGTTCAAGCAGGTGGCCGAAAAGCGGCAGTTGATCGTGTCCACACAGTCGGTTGAATTACTCAACGAGCTGACGCCGGACGATGTGATTGTGGTGGACCAGGTGGACGGTGCATCGACCTTCAAGCGGTTCACGCAGGACGAGCTTTCGGGCTGGCTGGAGCAGTACGCCATGGGCGAGCTGTGGAAGCGCAATGTGTTGGGCGGAAGGCCGTAAATGGTGGAAGTGATCGTTTTCGCCGAAGGCCCGACGGAGGAGCAGTTCATCAAGCGGGTGGTGGCGCCTGCGCTGCGGCCTTTGCTCGTGTATTTGAAGCCGCAGATGCTCAAGACATCGCAAGAGGCCAGGGGAGGTGCCATCAACTTTGACCGCCTGAAATTCAACGCCCGCAACACGCTGCGCCAACAACCCGCCGCAGTGCTCACCACTCTGCTGGACTTGTACGGACTGGACACCTCGTTTCCCGGGTTTGAAGAGGCCAAGAACAAACCAAACTTGACCAGCCGTGTGACGCACCTGAACACGGCACTGCACCAGGAGCTGGTGGCCTACGTGGGTTGCAGACCCGAGCGTTTTATCCCGCACATTCAGCCCTATGAGTTCGAAGGGCTGCTGTTTTCCGACACCGCGGCCCTGTCTCAGACGGAGCCGGGTTGGCAAATGGGGGGCGCCAAATTGGCTGCCGTACGGGCGGCGTTTGAAACGCCAGAACACATCAACAACAGCATCGAAACCAAACCGTCAAGGCGGCTGGAGCAGTTGCTGCAACCTGGCTACAAGAAAACCCGCCACGGCCCTTTGGCCGCTGAACGGGTCACGCTGGCCGCCATGGAGAGGGAGTGCCCGCACTTTCGACTGTGGATGGAAGCGCTGCGCAACTTGGGAGGGAACCACCTGTGAAACTGCAATTTGACGCCCATCAGGATTACCAGCTGGATGCGATTCGTGCCGTGGTGGCTTTGTTCGTGGGCCAACCGGATGCCTCGCAGACCGCCGTCACGCGCGAGGACGAGCTGTCTAGCCTAGCACTGAGCGAAACCGGCATTGCCAACCGCCGTGTCATTGACGATGAACAGTGGCTGGCCAACCTCAACGCCGTGCAGAAGACCCACGGGCTTGAGCCATCGGGTGCATTGGCGACCATGACGCTCGACAACGGGGAGCCGGTGGGCAGCTTCCCCAACTTCACGGTGGAGATGGAGACCGGCACGGGCAAGACCTATGTGTACCTGCGCACGGTGCATGAGCTGGCCAGGACCTATGGCTTTAAAAAGTTCGTGATCGTGGTGCCGTCTGTGGCGATCCGTGAGGGTGTGCTGTCCAGCCTCAAGATCACCCGCGAACACTTTCAAACGCTGTACGACTATGAACGCATGGATTTCATGGTGTACGACTCGGGCAAGGTCAACCAGCTTCGGAACTTTGCCCTGTCTGACGCGATTCAAATTCTGGTCATCAACATCGACGCCTTCGCCAAGGATTCGACCGACACCAGCGATGAAGCAACTGGCGGCAAGGCCAAGAAGAAGACCAAGGGCAACGTCATCAACCAGATGCGCGAGACGGGCGTGAAGCCCATTGAGTTCATTCAGGCGACGCACCCTGTGGTGATCGTGGACGAACCACAGAACCTGGAAACCGACATTCGCAAGCAGGCCCTTGCGCGCCTGAATCCGCTTTGCACGCTGCGCTACTCGGCAACGCACCGCAACGCCTACAACCTGATCTATTCGCTGGACCCTGTTCGTGCCTACGAATTGGGACTGGTCAAGCAGATCGGGGTGGACTCGGTCATCGAGTTGAAGGACGCCAACCAAGCGTTCATTGAGGTCGAGGGCTTCAAGACGGGCAAGCGCAGCGTGTCGGCCAAAATTTCGATCTGGGTCAACCAAGCGCAAGGGCCGGCCAAAAAGTCGGTGACCGTGAAAAACGGAGTTGACATCTACGCGCTTTCCAACCAGCGGGAGATTTACCGCAACGGCTTTATCGTCAACGAGATTGATGCTGGCGAGGGCTTTGTGACCTTTGCCAACGATGTGCGCGTGGCGCTTGGTCGCCCCCATGGCGCGCTAACCGATGCGATCCTTCGTTTTCAGATTGAGGCCACGGTGCGCCGCCATTTTGAAAAGGCGAAGAAACTGCACCCCATGGGAATCAAGGTGTTGTCGGTCTTCTTTATCGACCGCGTGGCGAACTACCGCGTGTATGGCGAAGATGGCTCCACAACCAAGGGCAAATTCGCGGAGTGGTTCGAGGAGATTTATGCACAGTACCAGGCCAGGGACGAGTTCTCGGGTCTTCTGAGTGCTGAGGCTTCGACGGTACACAACGGCTATTTCTCACAAGACAAGCGGGCCGTATCGCCCTTCGAGACCCTGACCGGTAAGACCAACGCTGACGCTGAAGCGAGTGCGTTCGAGTTGATCATGCGTGACAAGGAACGTCTGCTGGGACTCGAAGAACCACTGGCATTCATCTTCAGCCACTCTGCCCTGCGCGAGGGCTGGGACAACCCCAATGTGTTTCAGATTTGTACCCTGGCCGAGTCCAGCTCCGAAATGAAAAAGCGGCAAGAAATCGGGCGTGGTCTTCGCCTGGCGGTGAACCAAGAAGGGGAGCGGGTGCGCGACCCGGCCATCAACCGGCTGACCGTGATAGCCAACGAAAGCTACGAGGACTTTGCAAATCAGTTGCAGTCCGAGATGGTCGAGGCTGGTGTGAGGTTCAAGCGCGAGATGATCAAGAACGAGCGCGACAAGGTGACGGTGCGCCTGCGCAAAGGGTTTGATACAGACCCGCAGTTCCTGGCGTTGTGGGAGCGCATTCGAACCCGTACCCGCTATAGCGTGACCTACAAGACGGAAGAGCTGGTTGCCAAAGCTGCCAGCCGCATCAAGGCCAAGATGCCCACCATCGAGCGGCCCAAGGTGGCGCTGACTCGCGCAGATATTGACGTTAGCTCAGGTGGCGTGGTGGGCAAGCAAACTGGGTATCGCACACAGACGGTGGAAGCCAGATATGTGATGCCTGACTTCGTTGGTCAAGTCCAGGCCAAGACGGGACTGGCGAAATCCACGGTAGCGAGCATCCTGCTCGAAACGGGCCGACTGAGTGATGCGGTGAACAACCCGCAGGCGTTCATCGACCATGTTTCTGAGATTACCAACGCGGTCAAGCGCGAGTTTCTGGTCTATGGCGACGGCACGGACGACAGCGGTGTGAAATACGTGAAGCTGGATGATGCCGTCTATGAGATGCGCCGTTTCGAGCGCGACGACTTGATGGAGGTATTCGCGTCGAATGTGCGCGCGGTGGAGAAGCAAGAGAAGACACTGTTTTCTCACATCGTCATCGACTCCAATTCTGGGCCGGAACGTGCCTTTGCGCAGACGTGCGAGGACAACGACGACGTGCTGTTTTACATCAAGCTCCCGGGTTGGTTTCAGATCGAAACGCCGGTGGGGTCGTACAACCCTGACTGGGCTTTGGCGTACCGCAATGACAAGACCCTGTACTTCGTGGCCGAGACCAAAAAGACAGGGGCAGGGGACCATGTTCAGCTTGACCTGTTGAGACCGATTGAGGACTTGCGCATCGAGTGCGGAAGGCGCCACTTCAAGAACTTCGAGCAGGTGCAGTTCAAAGTAGTCACTACGCTCAACGAGCTGGTCGCTTGAGCGGGGGGCTTGAGGGCGCGCGGTCCAGGTGTACCGAAGTTGTCGGTACACCTGCTGTACACCCGTCGGTTCGGGCGGGCTTGCGCGGCCGCACTTGCTCAGTGTCGCCTGCGCCCTCCGAGTGCGCCCAGTATTCGGTCCAGTCTCAGGCTTAGTTCGTTAAACCAGTGGCCAAGGATTTCGGCCTACTACTGTCGGGTCCTGAAGTGAGGCATCAATCCAAATCAGTTTCTGCTCATCCGCGACTATCTAGGCATGGAAAATGGATCAAGCTCAAGCGAAAGCTTGAACGCGCAGACTGGGATGAGCCGCGGTTCCACGTGCAGCTGTTTGGAAATCTCGGGATGTATCCGCGCGGTACGTTTTGCCTCCCAACAGCCCTATTCCACGCCGACGACGATATCGCGTTCGCGGTGACGTACGGATGCGGCTGGTCGAACCTCACGCAAGCTCTCCCATACAGCGAGGCCGATTGGCTTGACCCGGAGGTCATCAGGCTGCTCGGCGCGTTCCTGATGTGCGAGGAATCCGACGGCATCCGAAGCCGGTTCTATCCTGTCCCCAACGCTGGGTTCGTGCTGGACGAAGTCACTCTCGATTTCGCCGCCTCAGGTACGGCGCTGGGCGTCAAGGCAGCTCTACTACGCACCGTCGACAACCGTCTGTGGCGGTGGAGCAAGAACATCGTCAGTGCCTGCGGTCGACACGAGAACCTCTTTGATGCATCGCAGTTGAACCTGATGTTCCTGCAGCGCTACTGGGGCGGCATAGACATCGGGTCCTACGTGCTCGTGCGCTCCATCCAAGCGCTCGTCAAATCCGACATGCTGGCTCAGTACAGCGAGTTCCGCGAGGAAGCCACGATCGCTGCGTTCATTGCCATGGACGCCTCGCACGAATTGGTTTTACGCCACCTGCGCGCGACAGGGGTCAATAACCCGTCGTCCCTACATGCCGGCGAATGGCTGTATCGAACCTTTGATGAGCCCGTCGGCGTTCATGGCGCGGCAGGCATGAGGTATTTTGAGGAGTTCTACGCACAGCGCGTTCAAACCGTGCATCCCGGTAGTCGTTTCGGCGATGTGCCGTTCGCGCCCGTGATGGCCGATGACTACATCCATCTTCGTTATGCCATTCCCGAGATACTTGGATACTTGGTGCTCGGCGAGCACAAGCCCGACCACTTGAGGCGCGTCCAGGAACACCTGGACTGGCTGAGCGGCAAGCAACCAATCAAGGACCACGGCGGCTAGGACACTGGATTCAGCCGTTCGCATTGGGAAGGCAGTGGTCACTCGTGGTGTCGCACGTTGGACGACCGATCTACGGTGCTGCCGACGTTCGGCCCGCGAACGCGAATGTCCGGGCCCAGTCTTGAGCGCAGTCCAACACAGTGCCCCTTGGCGCCGGGTATCTCCAGATGCAGCGCCGAATCCAGGCTTGGGGCCTGTTGAGCTACAGGCGGTTTGCCCGCACTTCGCGGTCCATCCCCTCCGCAAGCAACCCACATGACTTGACCCAGGTGTGATGCCAGCCACCTTGTTCCAGCCTTTGGCGGACATAGGAAAGGTAGGCATCCGGTGGAGGTGGATTCTTGCGTTTGTGTCTGGTGTGGTTGCAATGAGCACATGCGGCCACCACGTTTTCCGCAACATCACGCCCACCAGTACTTTGAGCAACCAAGTGTTCAGCAGTGCATTGAAGTCGCCGCGCCGCCTTAGGGGAGATGCCTGGCAATTCTTCCGGGTCTGAGTGCCACATCTGGACACTGCAGTACCAGCAGCGACCTTGCTGTTGTTGAAAGGCTTGAAGACGAAGTTTCTGGATCTTTGTTATCCAGTCATCACGGGCGCCGCCGCTCATGCGTATCGGCTGTGCTGCCTCTGAGAGTTGCAGCGGACGCCGCGTCCAAGCTGCGTGCGACTAAATTGTCTCTCCAATGTTTAAGTTTGGCAATCGGGTCGAGAAAAAAAGGTTGCCAACATCGCTCCAAGCGGCTGCGAGCGGACTACCCCCGCAATTTCGGGGGACGTTTTGGAGTAGATGCCAAGAGTGACTTGGCTGACCCTGGCAGGACGTAGGCTGAGACAAGCATGTGTTGAACAGCTTCCAACATAGCCATGACACTTTCCCTATCCGGAATAAATCCTCGGTGGGATGCTGCGTTCCCAGCCTCCACAACTGCAATGAACGTTCCTTGCTGGGATCTTGTGAAGTGGCCTTCATTAACAAGTCCGTCGAGCTTCTCCTTGAACGTACCGTAGTCGCCCGAGAGCAGATCAACGCTGACGACATCAATCGTGGCGCGAATGCCCATCGCTGCCAGCATCAACGCTTCCGCGTGGACAGGTAGCTTGTGGAGCCACACAGGATGTGCATGCGCCAACTTGGACCGCTCTGGCGCCGCCTTCCCTACGTCAGCAAGCTTGTCCTCCGGATGGCGTGGAGAAAAGCCACAAGTCGCGTCAAAGGCATTCCAAGATGCAACTTCTTCAATCAGCTTACAGAAAGTCGCATGCTTTAAAACGATCTCGCCCGCTGCGACCGATTGAATGGCTTGGCCTCCCCCTGGGCTCCAACCGCTCCACCATGGGGCATCAAGCATGTATCGCAGAGTGCGCTGAGTGGGGTCAGGCTCCACGCCGCACGCCGCTGCAAGATCCTCTACTGGTATCGGCGCGTTCAAATGAGCTAGATAGTGGTTGCGCAGACCCTTCCAAAGGCACTCGGCATGTTCAACCAATGCGTTTGCAGCGTGTGAGTCAAGCTGTGGCACCGCAGTCAGGCCGACCCGATACGTAGTCCCATCCTGCAGGATGTACCGGTCTCGCACGAGCTGGTCCAACAGATCCAATTGGTTCGCGTGATCTGCCCGAAACCGTGCTGCCGTCACAGTCCCGGTATCCGCCTCACCGGTCTCCATCAGACGCGTGAGTAAAGCACGGGCCTCGCTAGTGATTGCCATCCGCATAGCCTCTACTGCCGTAGGTTGCGCGTTGACTCAGTGGACTTGGGCATTTTCGCGAACTGCAAAGTGGACTTGTCGCGTCGCTCTTGTTCCATTGGGGCGGCCGGAGTAGGTGTTGGAAATGGGTTGTGGAAGCGGCGCACCCGTATCCCGCAAATGGCGAGTGTGGAGAGCCGCTCCGTTTGGATTCTGACCGAAGGGGTCCTAGAACCCAAGTCGTTCCAACAAGCGATTGGATTCATCCCAGTCGGGTCCGACCAAAAAGAAGCAGTAGCTGAGCCAAGCCGCAAAACAAGATGCTGTCAGGAGACCGACCTCAGAGCAGCCGACACATCGAGATGAAAATGCTTGCCCGACTGCGTACAGGGCAAGGAGCATGCTCAAGACGGCAGCGGAGTGGTGCGCAAGCCTGCCGGTACATGCAATCAGTTGCTTTGGAGCGCGTCTGGTCGCGTGCTCTCTGACATTGATGACGGCCATGGAGCGAAACGCCCTCCGGAGCGACTTGTGCTCGACTTCCTGGAGGAGTAGCTCGCGCCGGACCTTAGTTCTTGTCTTCAGAGGGGGCGCACGCCGACCAAATTCCACCGATGCAACCAAAGTCTCCAGCTCGTGTAGCAACGGAACATGGACATCTGCTACTTCTGAAGTTGCTCCCAGAGCCTGGCGAAGGAGAACGATCCTCCGCCTGCGCATCCAGGCAATCGAAACCGATGTGGGCAACGGGCACAGGCGCGCGTAGTAGTGAGGCTGACTCAACAGAAATGCGCGCGCTTGGAACAACGTGCAGTCGATGGCGCGGGCCAGGTTCTTGCACTCTGCTTCGAAGTTTTCCTGAAGAGAATGCGAATGCGAATGCGGATGCGGATGCGGATGCTCAGGTTCGTCCATAGGCCGCCCAAGCCTGGGAGATCACGTCATTGGCTTCCCGGTCTGAAACTGGTTCAGCTCCAGCGGCAGCCTTTGCCGAAATGTGGCGGTAGAGGTGGGCAACCATTTGCCAGCGGTATCGCGCTGGGCACTGGGGTGCGACTCGAAGACAAAAAAACTCGACTTCCTCGTGGGCCTGTTGCAAGGCTACCCAGTTGACGTTTTGCCCGGGTCTGGACATTTCCTCCAGTTCAGCCTTGTCATGGCCAAACAGGATAAATGGAATATCGATGCCAGAGGATTCGATGCCTCGCAGGTAGTGCGTGGTCGGCTCGGTTGTTCCAGCCTCGTAGCTCATTTGGGTTGCTCGGGAGACGTCACCGAAGCCAGCGAGATCAGCTTGCTTCAAGCCCAATCGTGCTCGTGCAGTCTTCAACCGCTCCGAGACGCCAGAAGCAAGGGAAAAAAGTTGAGAAAATGTTGTCAATGTCAGAAAACCTTGCTTAGAATCTGCTCCAATGAAGACTATTGTGGAAACCACCCCAGAAACTGTCAAGCAACAGTTCGGGCTTCATGGCCTCTCCATCAGGGAGTGGGCTCAAAAAAACGGCTTCTCTGAGCGCATGGTCTATGCCGTTTTGTCCGGCAAGAGCAAAGGCTTGAGAGGCGAAAGTTTTCGGATCGCTGTTGCCCTAGGGCTTCGCCAAGAGCCCAGTATCGAAGAGGCGCCCGCCTTTGTCAGGGACGCTTTGCTTCAACGCTCAACTCTTCCACATCAACTCCTCGTGGGAGGTGCCATGACGTAAAAAAAGCCGATCAACCTTTCGATTGACCGGCCGGAGTGCTGATAACAAATCAGCTAGCACCGTCAGTTTCCTCCAGCGCTCCCCGGTTGTCAAGAAAAACTTCCATCTCGAATCGATGGAGATGGTATTTCTTTGCCTGGAGAAACCCGATGGAGCCTTCCAAAAGGAAGGTGGTTCATCGATCGCCCGCCCACACCGTGCGATTGATCCACCTTCCACACCTTCAAGAACAACCCGTGGAGGCGGACTCGTCCGTTGAGCGGGACTTTGTGCTCATCGCGTCGCTGCGCGTTGGCATCACATCCATTCAGCACCAGCCGTTTCGCTTGACGCTGGGGTCGGGCACGTACACACCTGACTTCCTGCTGCAGTTCCAGGACAAATCCAAGGTGGTCGTAGAGGTCAAGCCCGCCAGCAAGGTCCCGCGCTACCTGGAGCTTTTCGCCGAAGCGAAGACACACCTTGCCTCCCATGGGTTGCACTTCATGGTGGCGAGGGACACCGTTCTTCGCAAGGACCTCATGGCCGAAAGAGCTTTGATGATCCGCCGCTACGCCAAGACGCGGTGTCCTTTTGTTGAGCAGGAGCGCGCGCTTGAGCTGGTCAGTCAGCATCCGGCAGGCATCCCAATTCGCAGCCTGCTGCAAGCTGGAGTTGCTCGCTCCACGCTTTTTCATCTCATCGCGTATCGCCGGTTGCAGACCGACGATGAGCTCAACACCCGTGAGGGTGCCGTCCTCACGCTGCCGAAACCCCAAACCAAGGAGACCAGCCATGCAATTCGCTTTGCTCAGTGGCTTGATGCTTAGGGATGGGCAACGGACCCTGGAGCTGACCCGCGAACTGGATGGCCAGGAGTATCTGCTCGAGGACGTTCTGACACGGCGCCCGACCGTCATCAAGATGGCCGAACTCATCAAGAAAATTTACGAGAAGAAATACGAAGTCATTTTGGGTGAGGCCCCAGTCGTTTCCAAAGACGCCCCCCAGTGGCCTGCTGTGGTGGACCTGAGCGCATTGACGGAGCGCGAGAGAGCGCTCCTGGAGTACCGGCTGCGCTATGTGAAGGCCCTCGATCGACTCAAGATCAGCCGTGGCCAACGAAGTCTGATTGCGCAAGCAATTCAGAAGACCGCGGCAGTGGCGGGCGACAAAACCGTTCCCTCAACATCCGCTGTCATGTTGTGGGCTCGAAACTATCAGACCAGTGGGATGAACCCGCTTGCTTTGGTCGATAAACATCGCATCCGTAGGCGCCTGAGGAGAACGCACGAAACGGTCGAGAAAATCCTTTGGCGGATTCTCAAGAAGAGCTATTTCACTCGTGACCGACACAGCTTGCGGCACGCCCACGAGCAACTTACGAAGGAGCTGAAGCAAGCGGTCCAGCGACAAGAACTGGAGTCCAAGGATGCGCAGGTCAGCTACGCAACGCTTGCCAGGCGTGTGCAGGACACAGATCTCTACCATCGCATCGCCACTCGAGAGGGCCACGCACGAGCGAGGATGGTGTGCCGAACGGCATTTCCCGATGGCGTGGCAACCTATCCCCTGCAACGCGTCGAGATTGACCATACGCCGCTGAACTGGGTTGTCATCTGCGATCGAACCGGACTGCCGCTGGGCCGTCCCACGCTGACCCTGATGATCGATTCGTACTCTGGCTACGTTCTGGGCTTCTACATCAGCTTCTATGGACCTGGGCTCACCTCGGTCGCGGGGGTGGTCCGCAATGCCGTATTGCCCAAGGACGAGATCACCAGCGGCCTAGGCTTGAGCAATCGGTGGCTGGCTTATGGACTCGGTGATGAGTGGGTCATCGACAACGGGTTGGAGTTCCATTCCTTTGGCTTCAAGACCATGGCCATGGCCATGGGCGTGGACTTGATGTTCTGCCGTGTCCGCACGCCCTGGCTCAAGCCGCACGTGGAGCGGTTCTTCTCGACATTGAACACTTTGAGCCTGGTGCGTGGGCGGGTTTCCAAGACGGTGGCCAATGTCATGAAGATCGATCCCTACAAAGATGCGGCCATCACGTTCAGCGACCTCGTCCATGGCCTCTTGATGTACATCGTGGATGTGCATCCGCATGAGCCGAACTGGCGAAAGATGGCCACACCTTACGACCTGTTTCAGGAGGGCATTGAACGAGCGCCCCCCGCAGTCTTTCCGGGGAGCCTCGACCAATTGAAGCTGGCAGCGGGGATGTCTAGGAAGTTCACCTTGGGTCAAGGCGGGATCGAACTTGAAGGATTGCCCTATGGCAGCTATGCGTTCAAGGACATCGTCGACAAACATGGGCCCGGACTCAAATTGCTGTGCAAATGGGACCCGGACGACATCTCACTGCTTCATGTGCTCGATCCGGACGGCCTGCAGTGGCACACCGCGGAGTGCCGCTGGGCAGCGTATGCGCAAGGGCTGAGCTACAACCAGCACCGCCTGATTCGCAAGTTTGGTCGGGCAGACCTGAAATCCGCAGACCGCCTTGAATCACTCATGCGCGCGCGTCAGAGGTTGCACGACCACTGGATGGACTCCACGGCTCGTCGTGGTCGCGCAGATGCTCTGAAGGCCGGGCGCTATGCCGATCTCACCTCGCACAAGGTCTTAAACCCGTCTGGCTCTTCGGCCCCGGAGCGCCCTGCGGTGATGGGCGGACGCCTGATCGCACCTGAGGAGATGGTCTTTCAGGAAAAGGACATCCCCTCCTTTGAATCTTTTGCATTTTGATCATGACCAACTCAAAGAAACAATCATTTGATCAGTCGATGGGCTTGAGCGAGCCAGATCCCGACGACGCTTCCACCTTGAATCGTCGGATCCAAACGTACTCGGTAGAAGCCATCCGAGTGGGAAATCAGGTGGACAAAACGTACGTGCACCACACGGATTTCAGTCGCCTCGTACAAGTGATGGATCGACTTTTTCAGCTCGGCACCGAGTTCAACATGCCCCAAGGGGCCTATGTCGAGGGCCCAACCGGGGTGGGAAAGACATCGCTGTTTCGGTACTTTCAGGAGACCGTCCCGCGCTCCACACTCTTCTCCCCCGGCATGGGCGTGATCGGTCTGAGAGTTCCGCACCGTCCAAAAACAGGTGATTTCGTCTCGGGTCTCCTCAGGGCCATTCGCTACCCATTCGCCACTGGTTCGACGGTGCAGCTCTATCAACGCCGGCCTCTCGTCATAGAAGGCCTTCGTGCAGCTGGAACCCGCCTCATCTTCCTGGATGAAGCGCAGCATCTGATGAATCAAGTACGTGGCGCCGGCTTGCACGATTGGGAGTGTGAGAGCACCGAGTTCCTGCGCCAGGTCATGGACGAAGGACGGATCAGCATGGTGCTGGCGGGATCAAGCGGGATGGACAAGCTCGAAAAGACGTCCGAGGCATTGTCATCCCGACTACCCGTGCGCGAGCAGCTGAAGAATTTTGATCATGACACCACCTGGATTGGGTTTGTCAGAGCCTTTGCCAAGCAGTGCACAACGTTTGATCTGACGTTCCTGTGCGAGTCGTCCATCACGACGCGGCTTCACTTTGCAACTGGAGGAAATATGCGGGACTTCAAGCGCCACGTCACTGAGGCGGTCCTTCTCGCCGTGGACGCGGGTGTGCTCAAGCTGAACTCCGAGCTGTTGGCTCGAGCGTTTCAGATCACTTTCGGCAACGCCACCACCAGGAGCAATCCCTTTGCTTGATGTCCACCTGCCCATTCGCATTGCGCCGAATAGCGATGAATCGGGTCTGGGCTTCTGTCTGCGATTGGCGCACTCCAATGGAGGAAATTTGCCGAGCCTGCGGCGCGCACTGGGCGTTTCGCAGCGCGAGGCAATCAAACGAGAGCATGCACCCGCCCTGGCTCGCCTTGCCGGCCTCGATATTGAAGCGCTCGGTGCTCTTCTCCCCGCCTCGCATGGACAGGGGGCCGGCACAAGGCTGACTTGCTACGGCAGTCGCTTTCGATCGCGATCGGCTGTGCGCCAGCGCCGGCCCCAGCTGTGCCCCATTTGTGTGTGGGCGCACCGCTATGCAAAGGCAGAGTGGGACCTGTCGCTTTCGACGGTCTGCCTGGAGCACTGTTGCTATCTGACTGATCGGTGCCCCAAGTGCGGAGCCTCGATTCGGTGGGAAAGACCGGCGATCGAATGGGGGCATTGCGGCCACTCTTTGGGGGGATCGCGGCAGTGCGCTCCTGCCGCAGAAGAACATCGGCTGACCCAAGCAATTTTATCGGCAGCATTGGCACAGCGGTCTGTCGAGGCGCTACTCGATTCTGCAGGTCTCTTTCCATGGCTCGCAAAACTGTCCGTCGATGGATGGATGAATCTCATCCTTGCTGTCGGGCTCGCGACAGACCCATGCGCCGTCCCTGCGCGAGGCATTTTTGGAAGGGTTCCTGCGGCGGACTTCGCGCGTGGAGTCGTGTGCAGGGGGATGAGCCGGCTGGTGACCTGGTCACAGCCCAGTCTTTCCTCCAGCCATCTGGTGGACTTCGTCACAGAAGTGCCGCTGATCGGCATGATTGTTGAACCGTCCGGTGAATGCGACCGCGAGATTTTTCTGCGGGTCTTCTCCAGCCTCTATGGAAGCAAGGCCGTGGATCAACTCAAGCGCAGTCGATTGGTCCTTGCGCAGCTGGAACTCTTTGAGGGCAGCGCATGAACCTGCTCGGCGTACCGGCGATTTTTGAGTTCGAGAGTCCTGCATCCTGGTTGTCGAGGGCCGCGCTCAGCCAGGGCGTTGACATCAAAGTCTTTCGCAAATACATCAACTTGCACCGAAAGGTCGATGCCGACTTGGCATTCACGCAAAGGTACATCCGACACGTCTCCAAAGTTACCGGACAAGAGCCTCGAAGCTTCGCATTCGTTCAACACATGTTGACCAGTCTGCGGCTTGTTGACCGCCATGGTCAGGACTACTTGCTTGGCCACGGACCAACTTCGCGGTACCGATTCTGTCCCGTTTGCCTTTCGAAGGATCGGATGAAGACATTCCCCCTGCACTGGCGTTTCAAGGCCTGGCGCTGGTGCCCACTTCACAATTGCATGATGCAGGACTGTTGTCCGCATTGTCGGTCGTTGATTCATCTGCCTGGCGCGATGCTCGGTGCCGGTGCAAAGAAGGAGGGTGTGGCATTCCTCGACAGGTGCCTCACGTGTGGAGAACTCCTTACAACCGATTGGCAGCGTGCCCAGAACACGCTCGACCCAAGCCTACTGGCTCCTTGGGAAGAAACCGTCATGGACAACGGCCGCGCGGTTCTGTCCGCGCTCTTTCACCGATGCATCTACGTCGAAGGCACTGGAGAGAGGTTTTCGCTCAGTGGTTTGAAGCGATTCCAGCGACGAGGTCTGCTTCCCCACAAGCATTTTTCACTGACCCACGATGAAGTGGTGCGCCGTCGCGAGCGCCAGATGGCGCTCATCACTGGAACTGCACCTCAAAGATCATGAAGATGTACATCCTTGTTCGAGACGACATACCTCTCGGTTTTGCGATGGTCGCCGTTGCGCATGCGTCGCTGGCTGGATACCTGAAGTTTCAGAACGAGCCCGAGGTGAAGGAGTGGCTTCTCGGCCCCTTCTTCAAGGCGGTATGCATGGTCAATGCCAAGGAGTTCGAGAACGCCAAGGAGGTTGGCGATCATTTGGTGTTGACCGAGTCCGCACTCGATAACCAAGAGGTAGCGATCGTCTTCAAGCCACGGCACGAATGGCCAAAAATGTTTCGGTTCTTGAGGCTCTATCGAAGCCACCCGGTTGCTCCTGGCGTGGCTCCGCCACAGCTGGAAAGGTGAGCGAGATGCTCGCAGGGCAAGAAGGTCGTGGCACCCAGAAATCCACAACACGTTGCGCGCAAGGTAGCAAACATTGCCTACGGACTTGGCAAGCCATGGCGCTGCTCATGAAGGTGGACGTAGCCAAAGACTGGAGCGTGAGGGGCCGGGTGAGTGGATTCTGTGTTGTCCATCGACGCTACCGGGCAGCGCGTTTACGGTTCCACTGCCTCCGCAGGGTGCTCTTCATGTTTCTTTTGTGACCTTACTTTCGGGAGAATTCCGTGATCACTTTCCCAGATTTGAACTCAATGTCAGGTACCGATTTTCTCATCCGTTTGAAGCGTTTTGCGAAGTTGGCCAAGAAGGCAGATACGACGGGAAAAACGTTGACGTGGCACCAGGATCAAGTTGCAATCAGCCTGGGATTTAGGTGCTGGTCCCTTTTCCACAAGCATTTCGCTACGATCACACAGAGGGAGGCAAACGCGTTACTCGTGCGCGCCCTCGAGTGCGCTGAGTTGGGGACGTTCCTCGATCGCTATCGGGCCCGCAGCGCTGAGAAGGGCGAGGAGTTCGACGCTACAGCACGGTAGGTTCGGACGTTACTGCTGACCGATGCATCAGAACTTACAGTCTTCTGAACCGACTTTGGGTTGCATGCGTGTTGTGGACCTCCGCAGACGGTTCATTTTTGCCTTCAAGGCAAATTGGGCCAGGCCAACCTTCCGGAAAACTGGGGGGCGCTGCACCCAGATCGCATAGTCCGACGGATGTTGACGACTACAAACGCTCGACCTTCGACACGGACGCCATTTCATTCCAAGAAGGGTACCAATGACCACACCCGAAGAACGGACCCGTGCCCTACGCCTCGCCGGAGAACTGCTCCAGGACCTCCAAAAACGCTTAGAGGTTCCAGCCGACATTCGTGTCCGGGCGCTAGGCGTGCTTCGTCACTATCCAGAGGAGTGGCAACTGCGCATGATGGCCGAAGATTGGCAGCGCTTGAGGGACTCAACCTTCGGGTTGGCACCTGAGCCAGACCGCCCCGACTCGCTGCTGACACCCAAGCCCCGCCAAGACTGACTCGTCTCAGCTGCTGCCAAAGCTGTGCATTGTGATCACGCAACGCATACCAAATGGAGGGGATGCACGGTTTGCAGTTGGGTAGTACACCAGGGCACTGACTTGATTGCAGTCTGCACTGGAGGATTTCCATGCGCCAGTATGAACCTCCCCGGGTTTTGTGGATGGCTGGCTTATACCAACCGGCCTCTACAAAACCCGGGGCTATTCACAGTCGCCGCTCGCGGGCCAGCCCACGTTTGGCACTGGCCACGTTGGTTGTCGGTGCGGCCCTGGCCGGCTGCTCCACCGTCGTGGAAGAGAACCATTACTTCGCCGCCTTCAAGGACAACGGCGCGGGCGGGCGTGAGGCAGTGCAGTTCTACCGCCTGTCAGTCGATGGAAACAGCCAGTTCGCCAATACTCGCTACCTCACGGGCTACTTCGACGAACGGGCTGTCTCACTGTTCTTCAATGAACTGAAGTCGCCCACCAATCAGAAGCTTTTCGATGACGCGATGGTGTTGCCGGGCGCACCCGCAGGCACCAAAATTACTCCGTTGTCCCCGACCGCCGATAACGGCGCCTTCGTGCTCATCATGAGCACCAATGCCGACGCCATCGCCAGTACCATTGGTAGCTTCGCGGAGTCGCAGGTAGTGGCCGATTCGCTGACGCGCCTGCTCAACCGGGACCGCTTCCTTGCCAAGAGCCAGAGCGATGCACGCCTGAGCGTGAACAAGGCCGAAGCAACCGCGCTGGTGGCGCAGGTAACGACGCACACCCAAGCCGCCACAGCAGCCGCCACCAGCGAACTGGCCGCTGCCAGCTACCGGCGCGTCCTCACCGCGCTGGCACAGTCGCTGGGCTACAACGGACCGGAATTCGACAGTCTTGCCAAGGCCCGCGACTGGTTCGCGTTGGACGCTGCACGCACGGGAGCCACACCATGAAAGCCATTTTCACGGTGTTGACGCTGGCTACATTGTTGTCGGGGTGCGGGCAGCTTGCCGTGCGCGTTGACGTGCTCGACCCCGAGTACGTGCGACAGGAAAGCAGCGAAGAAAGACTGCGCAAGCTGTATCGCGAAATCGTGAATGCCCAGAACGGCGAACTCGCCGCACGCGTGGACCGTAACTTTGCCAACTACCAGCGCGAAGTCATCAAGCTGGCCAAGTCTTACGACGACGTGGCCAAGAAGCTGCAAGACGAGCGCGGTAATGCCCTGAAGGAAGTGGCTAACGGCCTGCGAACTGGCGTCACCACCGGCGACGTGCTCACCGATGTGTCGCGTCATGGCAATAGAGTGGAAGCACTGGCACAGTCCATCCGCGAACTCGGCGTTTCACTCAAGTGGTCGGGGAACGGCGTGGTGCCCGCTGAGCTGCGCGATCGGCTGGCCAACTTCGACGCAGAAGACAAAAGACTGCAATTGCTTCAACAGCGCGAGTTGCGAGTGCTGCTGGACGACGGCCGCAAGGTGTCAGCGATCGTAAGCAATCCGCAACCTGCGGCTGCCGGTGCGGCGCCTGCGGCGGTGGCGGCAGCTGCCGCCGCAGCTACTAGTAGCGCCGCCGTTGCGCTCGAGGTCAAGGCTGCGGCCGATCAGGCCGCAGTGGTGGCGTCGGTATCACAGCGCAGCATCATCCAAGACGGCAGCCTGGCGGCCACCGAGTACGCTTACCTCGTGGCACGCGCGCCTGAACAGCTGTGGGCTAGCAATTTCAACCGCGCCTTTGCCAGTGGCAACTTCGGTAACGTCGATGTCGTAATCCGGCTAAATTCAACGGCGGACTTCTCTGTTAAAGGGATGCTCTTTGACGCCACCAAGGTGGCGCAGGTGGCCAGCAAGGTGTTGACGCAGTCGATCCTGGTTGGCGCGCAGATGGCCGGGGTGCCCACTACTGCCACCAGCACTGGCACGCAGACGGGTGGAGACGCCATTAGCAAGAGCTCGGCGGACTTGGCCACGGCCGAAGCCGCTATCGCCAAACGCCAGGCACTGGCTGAAAGTCAGCGTAGCGCAGCGCGCGCAATGGCGCGTACGATCCTGGGGTCGGCGTTGCCGCTTGAAAGCCCTGCGATGGCTGGCAAGGGTAAGGACGACCCAGGTCGCGGCCCGGTGCACAAGGCCGTCGACGACTCGCTCGTCGCGCTGAAGCCATTGCTGTCTATGCAAGACCTTCAGTGAAACAGAAACGGAGAAAACACCATGCCGACACAAAGCGCAAGCCGACGCCGTGTTCCCAGCACCGGTTTTAAGGAGGGTGACGTGGTGCTGCGCTTGAAAACGGGCATCTCTGCAGTCGCTAACGCCACAATCGAAAGCGGTACCGTCGGCACGGTTTGCCGCGTCGTTAACCCCGGTCGCAGCTACCAAGTGCGCTTCGCTGACCTGCCGATGTGCCTTTTGGTCTTTCAGCAGTCCCTAGCCCGCGCGCCCAACGGCACAGTGGGGCCGGAGTGCGAAAGTGACTGTTAGCGCCAGTTTTCGGTTGGCGCGGCCATTGATGCGGATTGCCGCGATTTGCAACCCAGGTCTGGCATCTGCTTGAGTGCCTGCAATATGGCATCACCTTCCCATTTAGCGCCAAGTCACTCGCTGATATTCGTCGCTCCCCATCGAGCCCACAAAGTGCTTAAACATTACTGGGCAGTGACTACGTTGCCTTGTGGGGCTGGTCAATTCGCAAACGCTTCCAAACTACGGAAGCGAAACTGATCCTGATGATTCGCGTACGAGAGTTGCGGTCCGAATGTTGATGATTCCATCTCCTCCTTGCTTGCCATCACTGGCGGATTTCCCTGGCCTACCTGAGCTCCCCGCGGCTCCGACACGTCCGGCTGACGTGCACCTCCCTTGAAGGGCTCCCTCCGGGCCGCCGGCCCCCGCCGCACCAGCGAGGCCAGGCCTTCCCCCGGTACCTCCAACGCCAGCGCGTGCAGTGATTTTGATTGACCCCTCCAAACGTCCAGGTACCTCCACTGAGACTCGCGCTCCACTTGCGCCGTTGCCGCCGCTACCAGCGTTGCCCCCATCTCCTCCATTGCCGCCAGTTCCCCCATGACCAGGGCCACTGGCGCAGTCAACAACGCCGGGCCGACTGGCCTCGCCCTGTGCACCTGAGCCCCCATTGCCGCCCGCACCACCATCTCCCCCTGTACCGCCGCTCTGTCCATTGGCAGAGATTCTGAGTACGCCTGAAAATTCGTTAGCTGCGAGTAGAAGATTGCCGGGAATTCGACCTTGCTCGCCGGGCATGCCGTCGCCGCCTCTCTCTCCATCGCCCCCTTTCTGGCCTGCGCCTGTGCCATCCACTCCTCGTTTGCCGGGCAAGCCGCTACTGCCAGAATTTGCGACGAGCGGATCAAACGTAGTGATCTCGGCGTCGTCAACCACCAACGTCTTTGCCTTGATGGTTAGTGAATGCCCGTCCGTGTAAATCAAGCCTTTGAGCCGCACCACCTGGTTCGGATACACGAACTCAGTAGAAGAGGTGAGCTTCCTACTGTCGATTACTACTTCTGGCAAGACACCGTTCTTTCCGCTGTCCCCGTTCTCGAGAGCCGACGGGTTCCGGAAGGCGTAGGCTAGTGCGGCTAGAAGCACTGCCAAGAGAAACACAAGCACAGCCTGGATAAGGAGTCGCTTCGTCCGCGCGTCAATCTGCGATTGGACGATCTCCTTTTGGTCCTTAGGAGGAAGGTTGTTGATTTCCGGCGCGAACGGAAAGTCTTCATCTTTGAGGATCTTTGGCAAGTCCTCGGGTCTGGCCCGCTCTATTCGCCTTCCTTTGGAGTCAAGATGCGAACGAAAGGCGAAGAGTCCGATGGCCACGATGAAGGCGATTAACGCTAACGGTGTTGTGATGCTCGTGACCGTACTCAGGATACTGTTATCTGGCATGCGCGAACCCTCCAACAGATTGCTACCCAATCTATCTCAAAGTACTTGATTTGTGAGCTGAACTACCGTTCGTTTCAGCTCACTTGGGTCAAACCATTCAGCTCACGACTCAACTCTTTTAAATTGACCGAATCATGCCTACCCATAATCTGGTCAATATCGAGTTTACGTTGCGCGTTCTTAGTAATGTGGCGGCATTGAAGAGGCGCTCGCAAATGGTCTCTCATTCGAGAGCTCCAATCTTTGCTCGCTCAACAAGAAGACCTGCACTTCTAGCATCCACCTTAAAGGGTAGATCAGGGTTTAAAGCATTTACCGTGCGAGGGGTCAAAACCCAAGTCTCCGAGAACTTCGGAAGTTTGTTATTCTCCCATGGTTGAACAGTAGCAATGTCTGAATTCTCTTCGACGTTCGATAAAAGCCCCAAATTAGAGGTGGAGCCATAAAAATTCTTGGTGGTGAATATAGTTCTGTATGCCGTCCCATTTGCTTGAATGTTTTCTAGTGTGGCAAGAACGGGCCCCTTCGAGCCTATGTCTAACACCTTTCCGTCACTGGTACGCAGTGTTCGCGCGACTGCGGTGGCCTTGCCTATTGCTGCTGACAGGACTTCAGGATCTGAGAGATCCACCGAAGGAATAGTCACGAGGGCCGTTTCAAACTTCGGGGTATTTACGCAGGTCGGGGCCCCATTTGGAGACGCTGTGCAAGTAAGGGATAACACCACTCGTGGCTCAAGCTTCCAGCTAGGCCCGAATGTTGACACAGCCCAATACATAAACTCAGCACGCCATCTTTCAACTCCAGCAGCTCTCATTCCATAGTAGAAATTTCTGTGTGTGTCATGCGCCGTCCTCGACTTGGTCCTGCAGTAATGATCATGGATGACCGAGGCATTTATGTAACTTCCCTCGAAAGGACCTCCAATGAATGACCAAAATAACTGAGGAATTGAAGCGCCATCCACCTCGATACCTGCTGGTGCGACCCATTGCAGGCCGTTCGGGTCGTCGAAGCGAAAATTACTCTCGAGTCTGAACGTGGGGCGGGGCTTTGCTTGTGCATTAAACCCACCGCGCAGACTATCCAAGAACCGTCCAAAGTACTCTTGGGCCCAAGCCGCTGATGGCGTGATTGCCATGCAAATCAGAAAAGAGAAAAGCGCGATGATTTTCATGACAATTCCTTTTTGATAGGGCGATGTCTCCGAAGCCCTAAGAACTAAATCAGCTTATCGATATTAAGCGTCGTGCCGTTGGACGGTACAACAATAAAGTGCCATGATTGGGCAATCGACTTATCATTGGATCAGACGTATTCTCTATTGGGATAGGCTTATGTGGATCAAATCCGTTAAGTTGATCTGACAAAGAACCGCAAGTCTGAGTGCAGCTGTTGCAGGCGCGGTTCAATCTGCTCATTGATCAACACACATTCTCTGTAGACAGCGTGACTTCACTAACAAGCTTCGTAAGAGTAACTGCCGTGACGGCGATTTGTCCATCCCCAATATTGATGAAATGGTGCGGCTGCCACCGGAACTCGTGGTACATGCGCCCTTCTTCCATACCAGCTAAAGTTTGTGAAGTCTGTCTCCATCATCCTTTCAGTGAAAAACGCCCCCTGCGTCGAAAAGGTGGTTCACGCGGGTCAGAAGCCCTCCACTTAGTCAGAGGGGTCAACACCTTTTGAGTCTTACGGTGGTCACTAACACGCAAACGGACTAACATCTGATTCGACTAAGGCTGATGGATACAGATAGTTATACGTACTAGCAGGCGAAACCTGTTTCGGGTGAGTCTGTTGTTTGCAACGTTATATCGACTCTGGCGAGCTGAAAGGCGTACTTTGCTAATCGACGGCTACGGTTGTATCATTCATTGAAGTCTTTCGTCTGGATCATGGCCTGATCCCAAGGCCAATGAAGACCAGAGGGCGAATTTCACGCATACTAGTGTTGGAGTCCATCCCATCAGTCATGCTGACCAATTGTGGCAAGCCGCAATTGGTGGTACACCTCGGAGGTTAGCTTTCAGGAGCGAGCGATGAGTGATCAACTGGAGTCTGAACTCAGGCTAACCATCGAAGATTGCCAGCGATGGGCGCGTAGAAACTACATACTGGCTCATATGGTTTTTGTCGTCTCGGTTCTCGGTAGCTTTGCCGCTGCCGTGTTGGCGTCTAGCGACCTTGGAGAAGAATGGTTTGGCGAGTCAGGCAACAAAGCGACAATCGCGATACTTGCTGCTCTACCAGGCCTAATGCTTCTCTTGAACAATACGCTTCGATTCGAAGATCGAACGAAATGGTTCTGGAAGAAGGTCCGTCTCGCTGAGCGTTACTACAGGGAGGTACGGGACACGGGCGAAACCGTGAGCGCACTAAGCAAAAGATTCAGCGAGGAGAGTGAGAAGTTAGAGGCCGAGTGGCCAGCATTCGGTTCAATGCCGGGACAGCCATCTAAGCCAGGCAGTTGACGGCCATACATTACGTTGAAACGATCGCTGCAGTACTCAGGACGTTTGCCTGTGGGATTTTGGTATCAAGGAGCTTGGATCGTCATGCTTCGCATATATGTCCAAGCCTTTGATTAGGCCAGCTGATTTGAGAGTCGAATTGGCAACCGTCCACCAGACAGGTCAACTCCGACTTCAGGATTGCACTTTGCATTGACGGATTTCTAAGCGTCAATGCTACGTGGACAGCAATGCAAAATCTAATGGCGATAATGCTGCCCGCACCGCCCCTTATTTCAATCCGCCTCGCTCGTGAGCCGTGTTGATCTATGTCTTCACGCGGCCAAAAGCCCATAGCGGCCGGTGGTCAAAAGTGGAAAGCAGTTACTGAACGCGCGCGTAATGGATGCGAGCTTACCAGCGTTCTAGTTAACGCGTTTGTTAGGGCTTTGCCTCGATCAGTGTTGACAGCCAAGAAGACAGTTGATCCTTGGCAACAACAAAAATCAATATTAGCAAAAGAGAATATAAAATATTCCCAACAATGCCGCTGCCAACAGACATCCAAAAAGAAACTTTGGCCGCTTTAGAGTGTATTGGCTTTAGTTCGCTTTGGAATTGCCTATTAAGCATATCTTCTGCCGTCCTTACATGAGCAACTAAGTTGCCTTGAGAAAGTAAGGTTTTCTGTATGGCAGAAATACTAGTTTGATCTCCATTTGCATCCTTAGATAAAGATTCGAATTGCTGCCTGTAGATACTGTATGCTAGGTCGCGAATCACAGTATTTTTGTCTTGTGCATTGCAATAGTCAGATATAACGTCAAAAGGAGTTTTGGTGCTCATGCCTGACTCCTTGTAAAGTAACCTCTTTCTTTATGAGCCCACTGCCTTGCCAGTTGCTCAAGCTTTATATACTGACTGGCCGAAAGAAATTCCTCTCGAGACTCATAAATAAATCGTTGAACTATGTCGTAAAATTTTGGTAGCGTACTGCCTAGTTGAGAAAATGCTATCTCTTCATCGTAAACGCCTGACAATATACCGAAAGACAAATTTTCAAGGGTATTCAGCGTTGAATATAGAGAAATTCGCAGCTCAGGGTCTTTGAATACTTCACCCATGTCACCTCGAAAATGTCTGTGCATTACCTCGCCCATTGTATTGGTAACGGAGGATGGTAATTCAACCGCTTTAAGAGTGCGCTCCATCCGACTTGCATGCGATTCACGCATGTAAATTCTCTTGATAATTGATAGCTGCATTGCCAAGTACAGAATCGCTACGGATGACATGCCCGACAAAACCAATGCCATTAATTCAATTATTGTCATAACATATCCTCATGATTTGAGTCCCGTGCTGAACCTTAACGTCTAAGCTGCGCGGCGCGACCTAATGGTCCACCAAGCTGATGGATCAGGCGCGCAAACTGCGAGGGAGCCTACAGACCGAGATGGTCTGTGTCTACTGGACCAAGACGTTTGTGTTGCGGGGCAGCACAGGCCGCTGCATGCCTTATCTGTGGGCTGATGGACTACTTTTTGTGTAGTGCGTGAAGGCTCACATCAGGGCGGATGCGTGACTGCGACACTGTGAGCGAAAGTCGCTTGCAAGATACCAGCCCAACGCCGAGGCCGACGAAGACGCCGGCTACGTCAGCATTGTTTTGGTCACCAACGGCTGGCGCCGCCGCAGATGCTGGTGCTGGTGCTCAATGACCGCATTGGAAGTGAGGCCGTGCGCTCGGCGTCTGCTGACGACCGATTTCCCACGCCCCACTGCTGCCATTTATCCCGAGAGTTAGTAAGAATTATTTAGCGCAACAGCAAGCTGGCCGATCAATAAGTGGCTTTCTGAATACCCTTCTTGCTTAAGCTCGAAAAATTCAAGACTCACTGAGGACGCTTGGGAGGAATTCAGCATTCAGTGCGAAAAGTGTTCAGAACTTGTCCTATTGGTCGATAGAAAGTCGTTGATCTATTTAAACCTAGTGTTCACAACTAACTGCGACTCGACAGTCACTCCATGAAACTCAACGACATCAAGGTCGGCAGCCGCCTGGCCCTTTCCTTCGGGCTGGTTTTGCTCATCACCGCGCTCATGGCCGGCATCGGCGTCTGGCGCTTGCAGGAACTCTCCAACACCACGCACCAGCTGGCCACCGAAGACAACGAAAAGTTGCAACTGGCGGTTCAATGGCGCCAGACGATCGACGTGAACTGGGTGCGCACCCGCGCCGCCATCCTCGATTCGGACACCAGCCGCATCGCGGCCTGGCAGGCCGACATGGACAAGACCTCCCAGGTCACGGTGGCCGCGCGCAAGCGGATGGTCGAGCTGGTGCAATCCCAAGAAGGCAAACAGTTGCTCGCCGGCATCGACGCCGCGCGAGAGGCCTACCGCACGCCGCGTGGCGCCCTTTTGAAAGCCCGCATGGCCGGCGAGGATGTGAGCGCGGCCCTGGAACGCGACCTCAAACCCCTGGCCGACGCTTACCTGAATTCGATTTCCAAGCTGGAAGAGCGCCAGCAGGCCATCTATGAGGCCACGCTCAGAGACGCTGAAGAGAAGGCCGCCAATGGCCGCACCATCCTGATCGCGGGCGGCGTGCTGGCCTTGCTGCTCGGTGCGGGCGCGGCGTTCGTGCTGAGCCGCTCCATCACCGTGCCCCTGCGCCAGGCCGCCGAGAGCGCGCGCCAGATCGCCGCCGGCGACCTCACGCAAGCCATCGACACGTCCGGCCGCGACGAAGCCGCCCAACTGCTGCAGGCCCTCAAGGGCATGCAGGACAGCCTGGCCCGCGTGGTCGCCAACGTGCGCGGTAACGCCGAGGGCGTGGCTTCGGCCAGCGCCGAGATCTCGCAGGGCAACAACGACCTGTCGGCCCGCACCGAGCAGCAGGCCAGCGCGCTCGAAGAAACCGCTGCGTCCATGGAGCAACTCAGCTCCACCGTGCGCCAGAACGCCGACAACGCCCAGCAGGCCAACCAGCTGGCGCAAAGCGCGTCCACCGTGGCCACCCAGGGCGGCAACGTGGTGGCCCAGGTGGTCGACACCATGAAAGGCATCAACGACAGCAGCAGGAAGATCGCCGACATCATCAGCGTGATCGACGGCATCGCGTTCCAGACCAACATCCTGGCGCTGAACGCCGCCGTGGAAGCCGCGCGGGCCGGCGAGCAGGGCCGGGGCTTTGCCGTGGTGGCCGGCGAGGTGCGCAACCTCGCGCAGCGCAGCGCCGAAGCGGCCAAGGAAATCAAGGGCCTGATCAACGCCAGCGTGGACCGCGTGGCGCAAGGCACCGCCCTGGTCGACCGCGCCGGCGTGACCATGGCCGAAGTCGTCAGCTCCATCCAGCGCGTGACCGACATCATGGGCGAGATCAGCTCGGCCAGCGCCGAGCAAAGCTCGGGCGTGGCGCAGGTCGGCGAAGCCGTCACCCAGATGGACCAGGCCACGCAGCAGAACGCCGCGCTGGTCGAAGAGAGTGCCGCAGCCGCTTCCAGCCTGAAGACCCAGGCCGCGCAGATGGTGCAGGCCGTGGCGGTGTTCAAGCTCGCGCGCGCCTGAGCCCGAGGGCGGGCAAACCGGCGGACGCGGACGGAGTAGACCTGCAAGCCGCGGTGGGCATCCATACCCACTACAGTTCAGGCACTGACCCCCAGGACGCCAGGAGAGCCCATGCCCCGCCCCACACTCGACGAAGCCGCCATCCACCCCGCCATCCGGCACACGGTGGCCAACCTCCACGCCGACCTGTTGCGCCAGGCCCAGGCCGACGTGGCCAGCAACGCGGTGATGGTGTTCGGCATGTCGGGCAACCCGTTTGTCGGCAAGGCCCGCAAGGCACTCGATGCGGCCGGTGTGCCCCACGGTTACCTGGAGATCGGCAGCTACTTTTCGCAATGGCGCCGGCGCAATGCGCTCAAGATGTGGACCGGTTGGCCCACCTTGCCCATGGTGTTCGTGCGCGGCACGCTCGTGGGCGGTGCCGAGGATGTGGTCCGGCTCATCGAAACGGGCGAGCTGAAACGGCTGCTCGACACATGAAGCCGATGGCCGAAGTCTGGCGCTGTGATGCGGGTGGCGCCTCGGTGGCGGTGCTCAACATCCCCGGCTCGCTGGAGCGTCACCGCAGCTTCGACGTGGACGTGACGCTGGTGGTGCGGGTGCCGCAGCCGCTGGCGGGCGCCTGGCACGCCTTGACCGTGGAGCTCGATGGCCAGCAGAAATGGGCCCGACGCATCGCCAGCAACAGCCCCGGCCAGACCGACGGGCTGGACTACCACTGCCGCATTGAACTGCCCACCGGGCGGGCGCTGCGGGTGCGCGCGGTGGCGGCTTCCGCCGGCTCGGTGGTGCGCCAGCTGGTGGTGGAAGCGCGGGAAGAGCTGCCGGGCAGCTGAAGCGCGGCAGTGGGCGCTGTGTCCACAAATCCGGGCGCCGTGTGTGCGCTGCAGCAAAGACCTTGCACCCAACGCAGGACTCTGTCGAACGGTCTTGGTGCGACACACCGAGTGACCTTATGCTCGCGCCTTTGATAAAGCTTCGACCGGAAAATTCCTTATGCGTCAACGCGCTGCAGGGAATTTGATGGCGCACTTTCACCGGTGTGCCTTCCTGCGTCGGGAACGGTCATGAACCCTTTTTGCAGGTTTTGAACATGAACAATTCGTCGTGCGCGCCGCGCCGGGGTCTCCCGCTGGCGTTGTGGTCTCTTCTTCTGGTGGCCACGGCGTGGCTGAGCGCTTGCGGTGGCCCGGCCGACGCCCAGGGCGGCCCACCCCAGGCGCCGGCAGTGAGCGTGGCGCCCGCGGTGGCCCGCACCGTGTCCGACAGCGAAACCTTCAGCGGCCGGCTGGAAGCCGCTGAGTTCGTGGAGCTTCGCCCCCGGGTGGGCGGAGTGGTGGACAAGGTCCACTTCACCGACGGCGCGCTGGTGTCCAAAGGCCAGCTGCTCTTCACCATCGACCCACGGCCGTTCGAGGCCGAGGTGGCCCGTGCCGAATCGCAGCTGGCGGCTGCCCGCTCGCGCGCCGAGCTCGCCACCACCGAGGTCACCCGGGCGCAGAAGCTGCTGGATGCCAAAGCCGTCTCGCGGCAGGAATTCGACCAGCTCTCGTCCAGCTCACGCACCACCGACGCCGACATCAAGGCCGCGCAAGCCGCCTTGCGCGTGGCGCAGCTCAACCTGTCGTACACCGCCGTGCGCGCGCCGATCGCCGGGCGCGCCTCACGCGCCAGCATCACGGCCGGCAACCTGGTCAACGAACAGGTGGTGCTAACATCCATCGCCGGTGTGTCGCGCGTGCACGCCTACTTCGATGGCAGCGAGCAGACCTTCCTGCGCATCCGCGCGGCCAACGAGAAAACGCCCGCCGTGCGCATGGGCCTGGCCAACGAAGACGGCTTTCCGCACCTGGGAACGCTCGACTTCGTGGACAACCGCCTCAACCCGCAGACCGGTGCGATCCGCCTGCGCGCCAGCTTCGACAACAGCAAGGGCCAGTTCGTGCCCGGGCTGGCCGCGCGCCTGACCATGGCGACCAGCGCGCCCTATGAGGCGGTGTTGGTGCCCGAGCGCGCCATCGGCACCGACCAGAGCAAGAAGTTCGTGGTGGTGGTGGGGGCCGACGGCCAGCCGCAGTTTCGCGGTGTGCAGCTCGGCGCCTTGCAGGGCGGCATGCGCGTGGTGGGTGGTGGCCAGCTCAAGGCCGGCGAGAACGTGGTGGTGGACGGCTTGCAGCGCATCATCCCGGGCGTGCCGGTGGCGCCGCAGGTGCTGAAGGTGGACGCGCAGGGCATGCCGATACCTGCCACACCCGCGCCCGCCCCGCAGGCCCCTGCGCCCGCGAACTGAGCGGAGCGCCACCATGGACATCTCCCGCTTCTTCATCGACCGGCCGCGCTTTGCCGCCGTGTTGTCGATCTTCATCTTCCTTGTCGGCACGCTGGCCATCTTCCAGTTGCCGCTCTCGGAATACCCCGAGGTCGCGCCGCCGCAAATCGTGGTGCGCGCGCAGTTTCCCGGCGCCAAAGAGCAGATCAACGGCATCGAGAACCTGCTGTACTTTGACTCGCAAGCCACCGCCGACGGCGCCATGACGCTCACCGTCACGTTCAAGATCGGCACCAGCCCCGAGGCCGCGGAGACGGCGGTGCAGAACCGCATCAACCGCGCGCTGCCGCGCCTGCCCGAGATCGTGCGGCAGATCGGCGTGACCACCGAGAAGAGCAGCCCCAACCTGACCATGGTGGTTCACCTGGTCAGCCCGGACAACAGCCGCGACGCGCTGTACCTGCGCAACTACGGCCAGCTCAACGTGCGCGACGACCTGCTGCGCATCCCGGGCATGGGCTCGGTGCAGCTCTTCGGCGCAGGCGACTACGCCATGCGCGTCTGGCTCGACCCCTCCAAGCTCGCTGCGCGCGGCCTCACCACCGCCGAAGTGGTGGCCGCCATCCGCGAACAAAACGCGCAGGTGGCTGCTGGCACCGTGGGCGCGCCGCCCGCGCCCACCGGCACCGAGTTCCAGCTCGCGGTGAACACACAAGGTCGGCTCACCACCGAGGAGCAGTTCGCCGACATCATCGTGCGCGCCGAGCCCGCCACCGGCGGCATGATCCGCATCCGCGACATCGGCCGCGTGGAGCTCTCGGCCGGCACGGCCATCGCGGTGTTCCAGGCACCGGGCTCGAATGCGCTGGCCTTGTCCAACAACGTGCGCGACACCATGGAAAGGCTGAAGGCGAACTTTCCGCCCGGCATGAGCTACAGCATCGTGTACGACCCCACGCGTTTCGTGCAGACCTCCATCGAAAAGGTGGTGGTCACGCTGCTGGAAGCCATTGCGCTCGTGGTGCTGGTGGTGATCGTGTTCCTGCAGACCTGGCGCGCGTCCATCATCCCGCTGCTGGCCGTGCCGGTGTCCATCGTCGGCACCTTCGCGTTCCTCTTGCTGCTGGGGTACTCCATCAACACGCTCACGCTCTTTGGTCTGGTGCTGGCCATCGGCATCGTGGTGGACGACGCCATCGTGGTGGTGGAAAACGTCGAGCGCAACATCGAGAGCGGCCTGAGCCCGCACGCCGCCACGGTGAAGGCGATGCAGGAGGTTTCGGGCCCGATCATCGCCATCGCGCTGGTGCTGTGCGCGGTGTTCGTCCCGTTGGCGTTCGTGCCCGGCCTCACCGGCCAGTTCTACAAGCAGTTCGCCGTCACGATCGCCATCAGCACGGTGATCTCGGCCTTCAACTCGCTGACGCTCAGCCCCGCGCTCTCGGCGTTGCTGCTGCGCCCGCACGACGCGCCCAAGGATCGTTTGACGCGTGGCATGGACAAGGTGCTCGGCGGCTTCTTTGCCTGGTTCAATCGCGTGTTCCACCGCGCCAGCGAAGGCTACGGCCAGCGCGTGGGCGGCATGGTGCGCCGCAAATCGGCCGCGCTGATTGTTTACGCCGTGTTGCTCGGTGTCATGGCGGTGCTGTTTGCCCGCATCCCCGCCGGCTTCGTGCCCGCGCCCGACAAGCAGTACCTCATCGGCATTGCGCAGCTGCCCGCCGGTGCGTCCATCGACCGCACCGACGCCGTGATCCGCGAGATGAGCGACATCGCGCTCAAGGTGCCGGGCATCGTGGACTCGGTGGCGTTTCCCGGCCTCTCCATTGCCGGCTTTTCGGCCGCGCCCAACGAAGGCATCGTGTTCTTTGGCCTCGCGCCGTTTGAAGAACGCACCACGCCCGACCTGAGCAAGGGCGCGATCCTCGGGCAGGTGAACGGTGCGATCCAGCAGATCCAGGGCGCGCGCATGTTCGTGGTGCCGCCGCCCGCGGTGGACGGTCTGGGCAACGCCGGTGGCTTCAAGTTGCAGGTGCAGGACCGCGGCGGCCTCGGTGAGCAGGCGCTCTATGGCGCGGTGTGGGGCACCCTGGGGCAGGTCTACGGCAACCCCCAGTCGAGCATCGGCACGCCGTTCTCGGGCTACGACATCAACGTGCCGCAGCTCTACGCGAACGTGGACCGCACGCGCGCCAAGCAGATGGGCATCAACCTGGCCGACATCTACGACACCATGCAGGTGAACCTGGGTTCGCTCTACGTGAACGACTTCACCCAGTTCGGCAAGACCTCCGCAACAACGCCGAGGCCATCACCAACCTCAAGACGCGCAACGCCGCCGGCGAGATGGTGCCGCTGGGCGCCCTCATGACGGTGGAGCCCACCTTTGGTCCCACCCGCGTGACGCGCTACAACGGCTTCCCCTCGGCCGACATCAATGGCGCCGCCAACCCGGGCTTCTCGTCGAGCCAGGCCGAGGGCGAGATTGAAGCGCTGCTCAAGAAAACGCTGCCGCGCGGCATGAGCTACGAGTGGACCGAGCTGAGCTACCAGGACCGCCTGACACGCGACATCACCCTGCCGGGCACGCAGACCCAGGTGCCCATCCTCGCGGCGGTGCTGGCCATTTCGGTGCTGCTGGTCATCCTGGTGCTGGCCGCGCAGTACGAGAGCTGGAGCCTGCCCATGGTGATCGTGCTCATCGTGCCGATGGGCATTTTGTCGGCGCTGTTCGGCGTGTGGCTCTCCAGCTTTCCGCCGTTTGCGCAGCCGGGGGATCTCAACATCTTCACGCAGGTGGCCCTCGTCGTGCTGGTCGGTCTGGCCTGCAAGAACGCGATTCTGATTGTGGAATTTGCGAAAGAGCTGGAAGAGCGTGGCGAAGAACTGTTTGCCGCCATCGTGCACGCCTGCCGCATGCGCTTGCGCCCCATCCTCATGACCTCGATTGCCTTCTGCGCCGGTGTGGTGCCGCTCATCCTGGGCAGTGGCGCCGGCAGCGAAATGCGCCGTGCCATGGGCATTGCGGTGTTCTCCGGCATGCTGGGCGTGACCTTGTTCGGCATCTTCCTGACGCCGGTGTTCTATGCGCTCTTGCGCAGCCGCCGCCAGGCCCGCCACAGCGGCGCCGCGCCGCAGGTGGCCGTGGAAGGAGCCCGCCATGAATAAGCGGTTGGCGCTGTCCCTGCTCTTCACCGCCGTCCTGGCTGGCTGCAGCGCGGTGGGCCCCGATTACCAACGCCCCGCCGCCGTGGCGGACGCCCGTTTCATCAGCGCCGGCGCCACCGCCGTGAACACCCAGGCGCCCGCCGCCGACATCGCCACCTTCTGGCGCGGCTTCAACGACGCGCGCCTGAGCGCCCTGATCGAGCCACAAGCCCGTTTGCAGGAAGCCCGCGCCAACCAGGGCGAGGCCGACGCCGCCGGCTTGCCCGGCGTGGGCATCGACACCAGCGCCGAGCGTTCCATCCGCCCCATCACCCAGCAGCCCGGCACCACCCGCAGCGCGCGCACCGGCACGGCGTACGACGCGAGCTTTGTCGCCAACTGGGAGATCGACCTCTTTGGCGGCGTGCGCCGCAGCCGCGAGGCCGCTGCCGCCCGCGTGAGCGCCAGCGAGGCGGGCCTGAGCGCGGCCCACACCGCGGTGGCCGCCGAGGTGGCGCGCAACTACCTGGAGCTGCGCGGCCTGCAGGAGCGCCTGCGGGTGACCCAGGCCAGCCTGGTCAACCAGCGCGACGCGCTGGGCATCACCAACGCCCGCGTGGACAACGGCCGCGGCACCCAGCTCGACTTGGCGCGGGCCCGCGGCCTGGTGGCCAGCACCGAGGCCGCCGTGCCGTCGTTGCAAACCGCCATCGAGCGCAGCGTGTTCCGCCTGGCCACGCTCACCGCACAAACCCCACGCAGCCTGCTGGCCGAGCTCAGCCCACCCGCACCACTGCCCGGGTTGCCTGTGACCGACCTGGCCACGCTGCCCGTGGGCACCACCGAGCAGTGGCTGCAGCGTCGGCCCGACCTGATCGCCGCCGAACGCGAGCTGGCCGCTGCCACCGCCAACATCGGCGTGGCCACCGCCGCGCTGTACCCGCGTCTTTCGTTGTCGGGCCTGCTCGGCCTGAACGCGGCGCGCATCGGCGATCTGAACGACGGCCAGTCCGCCCGTTATGCGCTGGGCGCCGGCATCAGCTGGACGCCGTTCGACTTCGGCGCCATCCGCTCGCGCATCCGCGCCAGCGAAGCCCGAGCGCAGCAAAGCCTGGCCAGCTTCGAGCAGACCGTGGCCGTGGCGCTGGAGGAAACCGAAGGCGCCTTCAGCAGCTACAGCCGCAGCGCACAACGCGCGGACAAGCTGGACGTGGCCGCCCGCAGCGCCGAAGAAGCCGCGGGCCTGGCGCGCCTGCGCTATGACGCCGGCGTGACCGACTTCCTCGCCGTGCTCGATGCCGAACGCGAAGTGCTCAACACCCGCGACCAGTTCGTTCAGGCCCAGGTGGGCACGGCCACCGCGCTGGTGGCGGTGTACCGGACCCTGGGCGGGGGATGGACACCACCGCCGTCACCAGCGCCCACCAGGGAGCCGGGCGCCACCAGCCGCTAGCAGCCAGTGAGGCCCGCGCGGGCCACCCGAGATCACCCACGCCGGTCTGGGCCATCGCTTTTCACCTACCCTCCAAGCATGAAAAAACCCTTGTCACTGGCCACGTTGCTGGCCGCGCTGTCGGTCTTCACCTCGGTTCATGCCCAGACCGCGGGTGCCTTGCCGGCCAACAAAACGCTGCCTTCGGGCGTCGCGCTCAAATGGACCACCGCCGGAACCGGTGAAAAGCCTGCGGCCACCGACACCGTGCAGGTGCACTACCGCGGCACGCTGACCGACGGGAAAGAGTTCGACAGCTCGTTCAAGCGCGGCGAGCCCGCCACCTTCCCGCTCAACCGCGTGGTGCCTTGCTGGACGCAGGCCTTGCAGGAAATGAAGGTCGGCGACACCGCCGACGTGACCTGCCCACCCGCCACCGCCTACGGTGAGCGCGGCATTCCCGGCGTGATCCCGGCCAACAGCACCTTGCAGTTTCAGGTGCAGCTGCTGGCGGTGAGAAAGCGGTAACCCGGTTGCACGGGCACCGCGGTGCCCGCCGGTGGCGTCGGGCTCAGATCGCCGTGTTGCCCGGCAGCAAGCGGTCGTACTCGCGCTTCACCACCTGGTAGCACTCACAGGTTCTGTGCTCCAGCGCGGGCCGGTCCAGCACCGAGATGTGGCCGCGCGCGTAGCGGATCAACCCGGCCGCTTGCAGCTTGAGCGCCGCTTCGGTCACCCCCTCGCGCCGCACGCCCAGCATGTTGGAGATCAGCTCTTGCGTCATCACCAGCTCGTTGCCGTGCAAGCGGTCCAGACTGAGCAACAGCCACCGGCAAAGCTGCTGGTCCAGCGAGTGGTAGCGGTTGCACACGGCGGTCTGACTCATCTGGGTGATCAAGGCCTGCGTGAACCGCAGCATCAGGTGCAGGACCGCATTGGAGTGTTCGAACGCGGCCTTGATGGCCTCGGCGCGCATCCGGTAACCCTGGCCCGCGCTCTGCACCACGGAGCGGCTGGGTGTGCTGCCGCCGCCCATGAAGATGGAGATGCCCACCACCCCTTCAAATCCGACCACTGCGATCTCCGCGGACGAACCGTCTTCCAGCACATGGAGCAAGGACACGATGGCGCTGGTGGGGAAGTGCACATCGGTCAACGGCGCTCCCGATTCGGTCAGCACCTTCCCCAAGGGCAGATCCACCAGCTCAAGCTGGGGCTTCCACCTTGGCCACTCGGTTTCGGGCAAGCAGGCCAACAGGTGGTTTTGAAGCGGGTTGTCAGGTTCGTTCAAGCGGTGCTCCTCTCGGTTGAGCGCTGCCCGGGCGGTTGATCACCCTTCAGCTTGTACGCTGCTTGCCAACCGATGAATACAACCACCCGTCGGGCTCGCGGCCACCGCCTTCTGTGCGGCGGCGGGCAGCATTTGCTGCGCTGCGTCAAAATCCCCGGGCGGCCTGCACGGTGCAGGCAACACACCCTTTGGAGAAGACCCCCATGAGCGACCTGTCGCAACCCACCCCCCCCGTGCTGCTGGACAAGCTGCAGTGGCGCTACGCCGCCAAAAAGATGGACGCCACCAAGGCCGTGCCGCAAGACAAGGTGGACCGCATCGTCGAGGCCGCGCGTCTGGCGCCCACGTCCAGCGGTCTGCAGCCGTTCGAGATCATCGTCGTGACCAGCCAGGCGGTGCGTGAGCAGATCAAGCCCATCGCGTGGAACCAGGCCCAGATCACCGATGGCTCGCACCTGCTGGTGTTCGCCGCCTGGGACAACTACACGGCCGAGCGCATCAACCACATGTTCGATCTGACGAACGAACAGCGTGGGGGCACGAACGAGGGATGGGAGAACTACCGCCAGAGCCTGCTGAACAGCTACCCGCAACGCGACGCCGAGGTGAATTTCAACCACGCGGCCCGCCAGGCTTACATCGGCCTGGGCGCCGCGCTGATCGCTGCCGCCTTCGAAGAGGTGGACAGCACGCCGATGGAAGGCTTCGACCCTTCCAAGCTCGACGAGATCCTGAAACTGCGCGAGCGCGGTCTGCGCAGCGTCGCCATCCTGCCGCTGGGCTACCGGGCCGACGAAGGCGACTGGCTGGTGAACCTGAAGAAGGTGCGCCGCCCGATGGAGCAGTTTGCGACACACGTCAAGTGAGCGTGTGTCCATGGGCTGCCAACGCGCGGCGGCAGCCCATGCCCTGGCGCAGCTTCAGGCCTGACCGGCCCGGCGCTGCGCCGTGAACATGGCCGGGCCTCGCTGCTTCTTGCGCCCCGGACTCACCACTTCATTTCGCCCTTGTTGACCCGGGCGCCGATGTCCAACGACAAGGCACCGTCGGTCACCTGCGGATAGGCCTTTTTCATGGCGTCGATCAGCTCTGCGCTGTTCTTGCTGGTGGCCAGGTTCTTCTCGAACGTCCGCAGGTAGTCCCTCGTGAACCCGATGGCACTGGCGTCCAGCGAGCTGCCCGCCTTCATGTGGCCGGGCACCACCAGGTCGGGCCTGAGCGCGGTCATCTCGTCCAGCTGGGCCACCCAGGCGGCGCGTTCGGCAGCGCTTTGTGTGTCCGCGGTCCACACGTGCAAGTTGCCAAAAACGCCGATGTTGCCCACCACCGCCTTGATCGACGGGATCCAGGCATAGGGCCGGTGGGCCAGCAGGCCTTGCGTGCCGCGAATCTCGATGACCTGCCCTTCCAGCGTCAGGCTGTTGCCGTCCAGCGCGCGTGGCACCACGGGTTTGCGCGGCGCGTTGGCGCCCATCTTGGGACCCCAGAAGGCGAGCTTGCCCGACATCTTTGCGCTCAGTTTTTCGAGCACGGCGGGTGTGGTCACCACCTCGGCCTGCGGAAAGATCTCCTTGAGCGTCTCGACGCCGAAGTGATAGTCCGGGTCGGCCTGGCTCACGTAAATGGTGGTGAGTTGTTTGCCGCTGTCGAGCACGTTGGCGGCGATGCGCAGCGCGTCCGCACGGGTGAAGCCGGCGTCGATCACCATGGCTTCTTTGTTGCCATAGACCAAGGTGGAATTGACGTTGAAGCTGTTGCCGGCGGCGTTGTACACCTGGACGGTCAGGGGTTGCGCCGCGTGGGCCGTGAAGGCGATGGCCAGAGAGGCGGCGATGAGGGTGGTGCGGATCATGGAAGGCTCCTGAAAGGTGTTGGGAAGCTGACACTCTTCAGTGCCGAAACGCACTGTAGTTTCCTGAATCGAACAAATAAACCGCAAAATTTGGCCATATATGTTTCAGGAATCGATCAAATCATGGACCGTCTGACCGCCATGCGGGTGTTCGTCGCGGTGGCCGAGAACGGCAGCTTCAGCGCCACCGCCGATCAACTGGAGATGTCGCGGGCCATGGTGACGCGCCACGTCGGGGCGCTGGAACAGTGGCTCGGGGCCCGCCTTTTGCAGCGCACCACGCGCAGCGTCACGCTCACCGATGCGGGCGAGACGTGTCTGCGCCGCAGCCAGCAGATGCTGGCCCTGGCGGATGACGTGGAGCAGGAAACCAGCCGCCATGACACAGCGCTGCGTGGTCAGCTGCGGGTCACGTGCAGCGTGTCGTTCGCCTACGCCGAGCTGGCGGCCGCGCTGGCCGATTTTCTGAAGCTGCATCCCCAGCTGAAGATCGACCTCAACGCCAGCGAAGGTGCGCTCAATCTGGTGGAAGCCCGCATCGACCTGGCCATTCGCATCAGCGCCGAGCCCGATCCCAGCCTGATCGGTCGGGTGCTGGCGCCCTGTGCATCGGTGCTCGTGGCCTCCCCGGCCTACCTGGCCGAGCACGGGACACCCAGCTTGCCGGGCGAGCTGGAGAACCACCGGTGCCTGAGCTTTGCCAACTTCGGCAAAAGCACCTGGAGCCTGAGGCGCGGTGACGAGGTGTGCGATGTCAAGGTCCGCAGCCAGCTCAGCGCCAACGAAGCCACGGCCTTGTTGCAAGCCGCGCTGGCCGGCGGTGGCCTGGCCCTTCAACCCACCTACCTGGCCAACCCGCACCTGGCCAAGGGCTCGCTCGTGCTGGTGCTGCCCGACTGGCAGCCGCCGGCCATGTCCATCCACGCGCTCTACCTTTCGCGCAGACACCTCGCCCCCGCGGTGCGCGCCTTGCTCGACTTTCTGGTCCAACGGTTCGCGGCGCCGCCCTGGTAGGGCGCGGCGTGTGGGCCTCCACAAACCAGCGGCCCTTGCTGGATCCGACTACATTGGTCGGCTATGAGCACCACCCCCCCTCTCACCAGCCCGCCAGCCGCCACGACCTCGTTCGACAAGCGCAAGATCCGCTTCCTCCTGCTCGAAGGCATTGACCCCTCGGCCGTCGCCACGCTGCAAGCCGCCGGCTACAGCCAGATCGAAAGTCTCGCAGGCTCGCCGTCCGACGAAGAACTCCGCCAGAAGATCGCCGAGGTGCACTTCGTCGGCATCCGCTCGCGCACCCAGCTCACCGCCGAGGTGCTGGCCCACGCGCCCAAGCTGATCGCCATCGGCTGCTTCTGCATCGGCACCAACCAGGTCGACCTGGTGGCGGCGCGGCAGCGCGGCATCGCGGTGTTCAACGCACCGTTCTCCAACACCCGGTCGGTGGCCGAGCTGGTGCTGGGCGAGGCCATCCTGCTGCTGCGCGGTGTGCCCGAAAAGAACGCGGTGGCGCACCGCGGCGGCTGGCTCAAGACGGCCCGCAACGCCCACGAGATCCGCGGCAAGACGCTGGGCATCGTCGGCTACGGTGCCATCGGTTCACAGCTGTCGGTGCTGGCCGAAGCGCTGGGCATGCAGGTGGTCTTCGTGGACGTGCTCAGCAAGCTGCCGCTGGGCAACGCCCGCCAGTTGGCCACCTTGCCCGAACTGCTGGGCGCCGCCGACGTGGTGAGCTTGCACGTGCCCGAGAACGCCAGCACCGAATGGCTGATCGGCGAGCGCGAGATCCGGCCGCGTGGTCGAGATCGAGCCGCTGGCCGCGGCGCTGCGCGAACACCGCCTGGCCGGCGCCGCCATCGACGTTTTTCCAGAAGAGCCGCAGAGCAACGCCGATCGTTTCGAGTCGCCGCTGCGCGGCCTGGACAACGTGATCCTGACACCGCACATCGGCGGCTCCACGCTGGAGGCGCAAACCAACATCGGCCACGAGGTGGCGGAGAAACTGGCCCGGTACAGCGACAACGGCACCACCACCTCGTCGGTCAACTTCCCCGAGGTGGCTCTGCCTGCCCACCCCGGCAAGCGCCGTCTGTTGCACGTGCACCGCAACGTGCCGGGCGTGCTGTCGGCCATCAACCGGGTCTTTGCCGACAACGGCATCAACATCGCCGCACAGTACCTGCAGACCCGCGACGACGTGGGCTACGTGGTCATCGATGTCGACGCCGAGCACGCCGACATTGCCTTGTCCGGGCTGGCCGGTGTCAACGGCACCTTGCGCACCCGCGTGCTGTTCTGATGTCGGGCCTGACCATCGGCCCGGTCCGGGGCGACGCCTGCCCGGTCCGGGACGCGCAAGGTCGCCAGGTCGGTAACCTGAAGCTCGTGGGCGGGCGCTGGAAGTTCAAAGCCATTGGCCATGACGCCCACGGCCAGGTGATCCCGGGCGGCGGGCCGCTGACCCATCGCCACAACATGGGCTTCGACCGGCTGGACGCCACCGAGATCGCCACCCGCCTGCTCGGCGAATGAACGCCAGGTGCGCTGGGCTGATGCCCCGACGCGTTCGCCAGCGCACAGACCCACCCCGCGTTTCTTTTTACCGTGGTCACTTCATTCAACGATGAAGAGGACCACCCATGAACATCGAAACGCAGACCACGCCCGAGCGCAAGCACATCGCCGAGCTGATTGAAGACATCGCCACCTCGATGCTCACCACCGTCGAGGCCGACGGTTCGCTCGCCAGCCGGCCCATGTATGCGCTGGAAATGGACGCTAGCGGCGCCATCTGGTTTTTCACGGACACGCGTTCTTCCAAGGTCGAGCGACTGGCCCAGGCCAACCTGGCTTTCACCGACCTCGACGACAGCACCTATGTGTCGCTGTCCGGGCACGGCGAGATCGTGACCGACCGAGGTCGCATCGAACGCTTGTGGTCGCCTTTTGCGCGCCCCTGGTTTCCCGATGGCGTGGACTCGCCCACGCTGGCCTTGCTGAAGTTCGTGCCGCACTCGGCCGACTACTGGGACGCACCCAACAGCAAGATGGTCCGACTGGTCAGCAACATCGTGTCCGCCGTGGCGGGCAAGCCCATCGGCATGGGTGAACACGGCTCGCACCAGGGTCTGGCCGGCGGCACCCAGCCGACCGGCAACCTGGCATGAACAAGCCGGGCCAACCCGCGGTGCCCCACCAGCCCGTTGAACCCGACACACCGTTCGAGGCGCCGCCGGAGGATGGCAAGACGCCCTTGAAGTTGCCACACGAGAACGACCAGGACACGGACATGACCGACGACAAGCCGGACCCGAAGATCCTGCAGGCCTACCAAGACCTGAAGCAGGGCCAGGTGGACACCGACATGCGCGCCACGCCAGGACTGGACGCGCAACAGCGCGCCAGGGACGTGCCGGGTCCTGGCGGGCAACCACCGCGGCAGCAGAAAACGAGCGTCCGCCGCACATAGCGCAGCTGGGCGGGAGAGGGGGCCCACGGGGGCCCCCACGCATCGGTGGCAGAATCCGCGCTCCCCATGAGCCGGCGCTTCCGCTCGAACCTCGGGGGCCATCTCCCCACCGCTCCCCATGACTCCTCCGCTCCACGGCACGCTCGGCATCGATTTCGGCACTTCCAATTCGGCCATGGCCTGGGCCGACGTGCGGGGCACGGCGCGCCTGATTGCGCTGGAGGGCACGGCGGTCTCCATGCCCACGGCGGTGTTCTACAACTCGGAGGACAGCACCACGCATTTCGGTCGCGACGCGGTGGCGCAGTATCTGGCGGGCACCGAGGGCCGTCTGATGCGGTCGCTCAAGAGTCTGCTGGGCAGTCCGCTGCTGTTGGAGACCACGGTGGTCAACCACCAGCAGATCAGTTTCCAGGAGATCGTGGCCACCTTTCTGGCTGCGCTGCGCGAGCGCGCGGCGCAGACGCTGGGCGTGGCGCCCACCCAGGTGGTGATGGGCCGGCCGGTGCATTTTGTGGACGACGACCTGGAGCGCGACGCGCTCGCGCAAGACTCCCTGCGGCAGGCCGCGCAGGCCGTGGGGTTCCGCCAGGTGTCGTTCCAGCTGGAGCCAATCGCCGCCGCGCTGGACTACGAGCGCCGGCTGGACGCTGAGCGCGTGGTGCTGGTGGTGGACCTGGGTGGTGGCACGTCCGACTTCACCGTGGTGCGCCTGGGCCCGCAGCGCATGAAGCTGGCCGACCGCGCGGGCGACGTGTTGGCCACCACGGGTGTGCACATCGGCGGCACCGACTTCGACCAGAAGCTCAGCCTGGAGCAGGTCATGCCCCTGCTGGGCTACAAGCACCTGGGGCCGCAGCAGCGCGAGGTGCCCAGCCGGGTGTTTTTCGACCTCTCCACCTGGCACCTGATCCAGTGGCTTTACCAGCCGCGCGCGCTCAGCCAGGCGCAGCAGCTGCGCGTGAATTACAGCAACGTGGTGCTGCATGAGCGCCTGATGAAGGTGCTCAAGCACCGTGACGGACACCGCATCGCCCACGAGGTGGAGCAGGCCAAGATCCGATGCTCCAACGAAGACGGTGCCACCCAGGTGGAACTGTCTGAGGTGGAGCGCGGCCTCACCGCCGACATGCACGCCGACGCCATGCGCGACCACCTGGGTGTGCTGCTGGCGCGCACGGTGGCCTGCGCCCGCGAATGCGTGCAGCGCGCCGGCCTCACAGACGGCACCCTGGACGCGATCTACCTCACCGGCGGCTCGTCGGCGCTGCGGCCGTTCCAGCGCGCCCTGCAGGCCGAGTTTCCGGGCGTGGCCATGGTCGAGGGCGACCTGTTCGGCGGCGTGGCTTCGGGGCTGGCCTACAGCCGCTCTTGAACTTGTGCCCGCGAACCCCGTCCAACGACACCGTTTGTTGAACTCAGGAGTCGAGCAATGCGCATGTCATGGTGGGGTCTGGCCGGGGTGACGTTGTTGTCGGCGTGCAGCGGCTACGGGCCGCCCAGGGATGTGGCGGGTGCCACCCGGGAAGCCATCGTGGCCCGCATGGGGCTGCCCGACGTGCAGCGGGCCGTGGAGGGCGGCACGCGGCTCGAATACCCGCGCGGTCCGTATGGCCGTCACACGTATTTTGTGTACCTCGACGCCGACGGACGCGCCACCCGTTCCGAGCAGGTGCTGACCGAAGCCCGCTTCAACCAGATCGCACCGGGGATGACGCAGGACGCGGTGTCGCTGGCGCTGGGTCGTCCGAGCGAGGTGTGGCGGCTCGGGCGCGACCGGGGCGCGGTGTGGAACTACCGCTACGAGAACAACTTCTGCCTGTGGTTCCAGATCGAAATCACGCAGGAGCGGACCGTGCGTTCGGCCGGCTACGGTGAGCCGCCCGAGTGCAACAAAAACGGCGCCATTCCTTGACGTGTCAGTTGCCGGCCGGCGCGCCGGGTGCGTCCGCGGTGGTGCGGCCCGTGGCCACGCCGGCACCGAGCAGGCCGGTCTGACCGGGCTCCCACACATCCCACCCGGGTGCGCCGAGCGCTTTCTGGATGAATTCTTCGGGCACGCCGCGCTCCCGGTAAAAGTCGGCCACCACCTGATCCGTGGACGACCGGTCCAGGCCCAACCACCCGAACGGCCCCGGGCGGGGTTGAAACCCCACGCGGGCTTCGGGTGCGAGCAGGCGCCGCTCGCCCGCCACAAACACCAGCGTGCAGGCGCTCGCGCACGTTTGTGTGACCTGCGTGTTGAGTGCGCGCTGCAGGGCCACGCGCGCCATGCCGTGGCCCTCGGTCATCAGCCCGCCGGTGCTGGTGATCTCGAGCACGCGCACGTCGGGGTACTGCGCCAGCGCCCGCATGAGCGCGCGGGTGCTGCCCACGCCCATGTGGCCGGTCACACCCAGACGGGTCACCTCACCGCTCTCGGATCGCACCGGGGTGATGGTCACCGCGCCGCGGCCTTGCCCGTAGTGCGACCACCAACCCTGCAGCAGGGCGCCCAGGCTGGAGGCAACGGCCAGGGCCATGACCAGCGCGGCCACCATGTTGGCCACCAGACCCGCCACCGCCACCCAGGGCGCCACGCCTTCGTGCACGCGGCGCGCGCTGGTGCGCACAGCCCCCACGATCCACGCGCCGTTCCACACCAGCGCCCACAGGGTCACGGCCACGGCGGCCCAGAGCCAGGACAGGTAACTGTTCTCCACATCCCAGGTCTTGCTCTCCAGCCAGCCCGCCACGCCGAGCGCCAGCAGCCCCAGCGCGAAGCCGGCCACCAGCGTGTTGCCCATGCGCCAGTGACCCTGCGTGATGACCCAGAAGCGTGGGTCGAGCTCCAGCTTCCACCAGGGCGCTCCCTCCACGTGGCGCACGATCTTCTCGACATTGGCGGGGAGCACGTCGCGGTATTTCGCCATGCCGTCGTGGCCCTGGTAGTCGGCCCAGGCATGGCGTCGGCTGGCGGGAGCGAGCACACTGTGCTCCAGCCACGCGACCAGCTTGAGCGTGGGCGCGTTGGTGCTTTTGCGGGTGAGCCAGGCGAACGCGCTGGCTTCCAGGTAGGGGCGGGTGGAAGCGTCGGCCAGCCGCACCTGCCCGGGGTGCTTTTGCGCGAGGGCGGCGTCCTGGGGCAGTCCGGGCATCCACTGGCGCAGATCGTCCAGGCGCAGCCAGATGCGACCGTCATCGTCTTCTGCCAGCTTGAGTGACCGGTGGGCGTGGCGCTCGGTCCAGTTGCGGACGGCGGAGATGCGTTGCAGGCGCGGCATGCGCGGACTCTGTCAGGTTTTGCAGCGGGCAGGCTGCTCACGCCCAAAGGCCGGCCGGCGTGCTCGGGCATGAAAGCCCGTTAGAGTCAGCCCAGTTCTCAGGCCGCCCGGTGGCGGGTGGCCGGGTGCACAGGAGCCCTCTCATGGTGTTGTTGATCCTCGGTCTGGTCTTGTTTCTGGGCATCCACTCGGTGTCCATCGTGTCGGTCAACGGGCGCAACCGCCTGGTCCAGCAGATGGGTGAAGGGCCCTGGAAGGGCCTGTACTCGCTGGTCTCGCTGGCCGGCTTTGTGCTCATCGTCGTGGGCTATGGCGCGGCGCGTGAGGCGCCGGTGTTGCTCTACACCTTGCCCAACGGTTTCCGGCACCTCGCTGCGCTGTTGATGCTGCCCGTGTTCGTGCTGTTGCTCGCGACCTACCTGCCCGGGCGCATCCAGCGCACGGCCAAACACCCCATGCTGCTGGCGGTGAAGCTCTGGGCCCTGGCCCACCTGCTGGCCAACGGCACGCTGGCCGATGTGTTGCTCTTCGGTGGCTTCCTGGCGTGGGCGGTGGCAGACCGCATCTCGGTGAAAAAACGCGCTGCAGCGGGCCTGACGCGCCCGGCCCCGGCGCTGCCCGGCAGCAAGGCCAACGACGCCATCGCCGTGGTGGGTGGCCTGGGCCTGTACGTGCTGTTCGTGGTGTGGGCGCACGCCTTTCTGTTCGGCGTTCGGCCCTTCGGTTGACCGGCGTGGGGGAACCCTCGGGTGCCCACGGGCACCAACCCGGTCGACTTTGTGAAACGACACCGGAGATGCCCTTGATGACACGCTCGATTGCCCTTTCATTCGCCCTGGCCGTGGGCGGCCTCACGTCAACGCTGGCGCAAGCCCAGACCACCGAGGTGGTGGCCAGCGGCCTGCAGAACCCGTGGGGTGTGGCCTTCATCGGCGAAGGCCGCATGCTGGTGACCGAACGGCCCGGACGCATGCGGGTGGTGGGCGCCGATGGCCGCCTCGGTGCGCCGCTCGGGGGCTTGCCGGCGGTGGACGCGGGCGGGCAGGGCGGCCTGCTCGATGTGATCACCGACCGAAACTTCCACCGCAACCGCACGCTGTACTTCTGTTTTTCGGAGCCTGCGGCCACCGGCAGCGGCAATTCCACCGCCCTGGCGTCGGCCACGCTCTCCAGCGACTCGACCCGACTCGACGACGTGAAGGTCATCTTCAGCCAGACCCCCAAGATCAGCAGCCGATCGCACTTTGGCTGCCGCATCGTCCAGGCGGGTGATGGCAGCCTGTTTCTGACCCTGGGTGACCGCTACTCCCGCATGAACGACGCCCAGACGCTGGACAACCACCACGGCAAGGTGGTGCGCGTGCGCGCCACCGGTGGCGCTCACCCGGACAACCCCCATGTCGGTCGCCTGGGCGCGCTGCCCGAAATCTGGAGCGTCGGCCACCGCAACCTGCAGGGTGCGGCGCTCGGGCCCGATGGCCGGCTGTGGACTTCGGAGCACGGGCCACAAGGCGGTGACGAGATCAACCGTCCCGAGGCGGGTAAAAATTACGGCTGGCCGGTGATCACGCACGGCGAAAACTACGGTGGCGGCGCCATCGGCGACGGCATCACCAGCAAGGCGGGGCTGGAGCAGCCGCTGCACCAGTGGACCCCGTCGATCGCACCGTCGGGCCTGGCGTTTGTCACCAGCGACCGTTACGGCCCGGCCTGGAAGGGCAGCCTGCTGGCCGGATCGCTCAAGTTCCGTTACCTTTCGCGTCTGGTCATCGAAGGTGGCCGTGTGGTGCGCGAAGAAAAACTGCTGCCCAAGCTCAACCAGCGCGTGCGCGACGTGCGCGAAGGCCCCGATGGGTTCATCTACTTGCTGACCGACGACCGCGATGGTCAGCTGTTGCGCCTGCTGCCCGCGCGCTGAAAGGCCTCCATGCGACACGACTCCCCCCAGCCCGCCGCAGGCAACCGTTCCGGTGCGGATCGCACGGAACTCGCGCGGCGCTACCAGGCGGTGCGGGGACAAACGCGCGCGCTGGCCGCACCGCTCTCGCCCGAGGACTGCCAGGCCCAGTCCATGGCCGACGCCAGCCCGACCAAGTGGCACCTGGCCCACGTCACCTGGTTTTTCGAGACCTTCGTGCTGGAGCCCCATGAGCCCGGTTTCAAGCCCTTCAACCCCGCGTTCCGCGTGCTCTACAACAGCTACTACAACGGCGTGGGCGAGCAGTTTCCCCGGTCGCAGCGCGGGCTGGTCACCCGGCCCGACCTGGCCGAGGTGTGGCGCTGGCGCGAGCAGGTGGACGAACGCATCGCGCACCTGATCGCGCACACCGACAGTGCCGACGCACTGAGCCTGATCGCGATGGGCCTGCACCACGAGCAGCAGCACCAGGAGCTGCTGCTCACCGACATCAAGCACCTGCTCGCCATCAACCCGCTGCGCCCGGTGTACCAACGTGCCTGGCCGCTGGTCTCGGTGTCGCCGGTGCCCGCGCAGTGGATCGAGCGTGAAGGGGGTTTGGTCGAGATCGGCCACGCCGGTGAGGGTTTTGCGTTCGACAACGAATCCCCGCGCCACCGGCAGTGGCTGGAGCCGCACGCGCTCATGAACCGCCTGGTGACGCACGGCGAGTGGCTGGAATTCGTGCGCGACGGCGGCTACACCGACCCGCGCTGGTGGCTCGCGGCTGGCTGGGACTGGGTGCGCACGCAAGGCATCCGCGCGCCGCTGTACTGGACGCTCCACCAAGACACCCACGCCCTGCCCACCGTGTTCACCCTGCACGGCGATGTGCCGCTGGATCCGCACACGCCGGTGGTGCACGTGAGCTACTTCGAGGCCGACGCGTTCGCCCGCTGGACCTCGGCCACCCACACCGACCAGGCCGGCGCCCGACTGCCCACCGAGGCCGAGTGGGAAGCCGCGGCGGCCGGCCTGCCGGTGCAGGGCAACCTGCAGGACGCCGGCGCCCTGCACCCCATGCCCGCGCGCGCGGCCGGCACGGATCTGCTGCAGATGTTTGGCGATGTCTGGGAATGGACGGCGAGCAGCTACAGCGCCTACCCGGGCTACCAGCCCACCGAGGGCGCCGTGGGCGAATACAACGGCAAGTTCATGGTCAACCAGACCGTGCTGCGCGGCGGGTCCTGCGCCACCCCGGCGTCGCACCTGCGCGCGAGCTACCGCAACTTTTTCCCGACCGATGTGCGCTGGCAGTTCAGCGGGTTGCGGTTGGCGCGCAGTCTGTAGCGCATCAGCGTCATCGGCCGTTTTGGCTGGACAAAACACAGCAATGCTGGAAAATCAGTCCAATATATAAGTTTTGGATTGAAATTTCAGCAATGAGCCCAACGCCATTTCCCGTTCTCCCGAGCCGCTCCCTGCAAGACCTGGGGGAGCGCGTGGCGCTCGCGCGCCGCGCTCGGGGACTCACGCAACGCGACCTCGCGCACCTCGCGGGCGTGGGTACCAGCTCCATCGTGGCGCTGGAAAAAGGCCATCCCGGGGTGGCCCTGGGCACGCTGGCCCGCGCGCTGGATGCCCTGGGTCTGCTGGCCGAGTTCGACGAGCTGCTGGCGCCGCAGCGCGATCCGGCATTGACGGTGTTCGCCACGAACCAATTGCGGAGACCGCGATGACCACGCCGGTGTGGACCTGGCTGCCCGGGTCGAACGAGCCCGTGCTGGCCGCGCACATCGACCTGGACGCGGGCGCAGGCCGGTTCGTTTACGAGGGTCACTACAAATCGGCCCAAGGCGTGCGCCCGCTGGACCCGATGCACCTGCGCCTGGGCCGTGGCTCAGCGGCCATCAAGCTGTTGGGCGAACATGCGCTGCCCGGCGTGATCGAGGACGCCGTGCCAGATGGTTATGGCCGTGACCGGCTGCAGGCCCGGCACACCCGCGAACTGGGTCCGCTGGAGTTGCTTGCGCTGGGCCCACCCGATGGCGTGGGCGCCATCGAGGTGTGCAGCGACATCGAGGCCAAGCTCCGCTGGACGCCGCACACCCTGCACGAGTTGATTGAGCAGGTGCAATTGCTGGATGAGGACACGCCGTCGAGCCGGGCCATACGCCGCATGAACGAGGACGACGGCACCAGTGCCGGCGGTGAACGCCCCAAGGCCACGATCGAAAACGATGGCTCCTTGTGGCTGGCCAAGCTGCAAGACCGGGGCGACGCGCCCAACCTTCCAGCGCGCGAATTTGTGGTGATGCAGATGGCGGCCGAGCTGGGGCTGCGGGTGCCCAGGGTCCGCTTCATCCGTCACGACAGCCACGAGGTTTTTCTGATCGAACGCTTTGATCGCGCCGGCGATCCCCGGCGGCCGCAGCGCCACCTGTATGCCAGTGCCCGCACGGTGCTGGATCTGGACGCCCGCGCCTTGCCTGGCGACGCCCGCCGCTCTTACCTGGTGCTGGCCGACCGCATGCGGCGCTGGATCACGGACGAGCAGCATTGCCGACAAGACCTCACCGAGCTGTGGCGTCGCATGGCCTACAACGCCTTGGTGGGCAACCGGGACGACCACCCTCGCAACCACGGCCTGCTGCACACGGGCCAGGGCTGGCGCTTGTCGCCCGCCTTCGACATCACACCGTTGCCCAGTTTCGTGGGCTCGTTGGCGCTCAGCGTGTTGCCCGATGGTTCGCAGGACTGCTCGGCTCCCAACCTGCTGTCGGTCTGTTCTTACTTCGGTGTTGAATTGCCCGACGCCGTGGCCTGGCTCGGTGATGCCGCCTACCACGTGGCGGGCCACTGGCAGCAACGCCTGCGGGAGCAGGGTGTGCCGGGCGAGAACGTGGCGCGGTTCCAGCCCGCCTTTGTCAGGGCTGTCGAACTGGCTGAGCGCCCTGAGCAACTGGCCGCAGTGGCAGAGCAGTTGGAGGCGCAGAGCCGGCGCGGCAAACGGCCGCGTCGGGTGTGATTACTACCGTGTCAGCAACCGCCGCGCGGCGTGGCTGGCCGCGTCCACCACCGCCACCATGAGCAGCATGGCGCCGAGGATGGTGGCGGTCTTGTTCATCTGGAACAGGCCCATGTGGAAGGCCAGCAGCTGGCCCAGGCCACCGGCGCCCACCACGCCCAGCACGGCGGCGGCGCGGATGTTGTTTTCCCAGCGGTACAGCGTGTAGCTCATGAGCTGCGGCAGCACCTGGGGCAGCGTGGCGTAGAGGAACACGCGCACGTCGCCCACACCCTGCACGCGCAGCGCGTCGCCCGGGCCGGGTGGTGCGTTTTCAATCGCTTCGGCGAACAGGCGGCCCAGCACACCGGTGGTGTGAAAGGCCAGCGCCAGCGTGCCGGCGAACGGGCCCAGGCCGGCCGTGCTGCGCAGCGCGTTGAGCACCCAGCGGGTGGGCACGCGGGTCCAGGCCGCGTCGGCCTCGTGCAGGCGGCTCGCCGGCAGGGCCAGCGCCAGGCCGGCCGCCGCGGCCAGTGCCGTGCCCAGCGCCGACATGGCCAGGGTTTCCCAGGCGCCGACGGCGACCTTCTTCACGAACACCGGCGAGAGGTCGGGCGGGAAAAATTCCGCCACGAAGCGGCCCATGCTGCGCGCCGCCTCCAGCGAGAGGAACTGGCCCCACTGCAGGTCGAGCGAGGCGAAGCTCGCGACCACCAGCACCATGAGGCCAGCGGTGAACCAGCAGGCCTTGCAGCGCGCGTCGAACAGGCGCGGGGGCAGCTTGTAGGGTGGGTTGGCGGCGGTGGGTTTCATCCGAGCGATTTTCTGAGCCACGAACTCACCCGGTCCGCCAGCGCCACCAGCAACACAAACACCAGCAGCATGGTGGCCACCTCGCCGCCGTTGAACATCTTCATGGAGTTGTCGAGCTGCTGGCCGAGGCCGCCCGCGCCCACGAAGCCGAGCACCACCGAGGAGCGGATCGCACATTCCCAACGGTACACGGTGTAGCTGGTGAGCTCGGCCGCGTTGGTCGGCAGCAGGCCGTAAAAGAAGGCCTGCAGACGGCCACTGCCGTTGCGCAGAAGCGTTTCGGTGGCGTGCGATTCGCCGCTCTCCAGGATCTCGCCATACACCTTGCCCAGCATGCCGCCGTAGGTGAGCGCGATCGCCAGCACGCCGGCCGTGGGGCCCAGGCCGACCACCCGCACGAACACCAATGCCCAGACCAGCTCGGGGATGCTGCGCAGCACGATGAGCAACCAGCGCACCAGCTGGCGCAGCCAGAACGGCCCGCGCGCCATCCTGCCCGACAGGGCCGAGACCGAGAGCAGGCGCACCGACAGCAGCGTGAGCGGGATCGCCACGATCAACGCCAGCGTGACGCCGGCGGTCGCCATGGCCACGGTGCGCCAGGTTTCACGCGCCACCATGCCCATGAACTCGGCGTTGACCACCAGCGGCCAGAAGGTGGCCAGAAACTGGCGGGTGACCTTGAGGTTGTCGGGCTCCAGAAAGATCCAGGGCTTGAACTCGGTGGCCACCATGAGCGGCCACAGCAGCACCGCGCCCAAGCCGAGCCAGAACACGCGGGATGCCCACGCGGGGTCGCGCGCGGGGGCGCTGTGCAAGGCATGCATCGCTGCGCTCATGCTCAGCGGCAGTGCATCACCGCGGGTTGCGGTGTGGCCTGCGGCTCGGCCACCACCACCGGCACCTCACCGCGCAGCTCGTGTTCAAACTGGTCGTACAGGCGCGCCAGGCGTTCCTGCGTCACCTCGGCGGCGGGCAGGTCAAAGGCCAGCTGCCCGTCCCTCAAGCCGACGATGCGCGGGAAGTGGGCCAGCGCCACGTCCACCTGGTGCAGCGTGGCCACCAGCGTCACGCCGCGCTCGCGCGCGCCGTCCTGCAGCGCGGCCACGGCTTGTTTGGAGCGGGTGGGGTCCAGCGCGGACAAAGGTTCGTCGATCAGCCAGAGCCGGGCCGGTGCGAGCAGCGCGCGCGCCAGGCCCACGCGCTGGCGCTCACCCCCCGAGAGCCGGTCGACCCGTTCAAAGAGCTTGTCGGCGAGGTCAAAGTGGTCCAGTGCGTCGAAGGCGGCCGGGATGTCGTTGGGATAGAACAGCGATCGCAAGCTGGCCAGCAAACCCATGGCCGGCAGGCGCGCGGCGAGTACCGAGGTGACCACGCGCTGGCGCGGCGGCAGCGGCGGGACCTGCGGCGCCAGAAACAACTGGCCCCGTTGACGCTGCAGCGCAGATCGCGGCAGCGCCCAGGGCTCGCGACCGTCGAGCGTGAAGCGGCCTTCGGTGGGCGGCAGCGCGCAGGCCATGACCTGCAGCAGCGTGGTCTTGCCCGCGCCCGACGGCCCGATCACCGCGACCTGCTCGCCCGAGGCGATCTGCAGATCGAGCGAGCGCAGCGCGGGCGCATGACCGGAGCGCGCGGCCGGGTGGCGTGCCGAGACGCCTTGCAGGGTGATGTTCAACCGACCGCCTGGCGAATCAGAGCAGGCCGGCGCTGCGCGCAGCGGCTTCCAGGCCCTTGTAGTTTTCGGGCTTGGTTTCGATGTAACGCGTGGCGCGGTTGAGCTTCAAGATCTCGGCGTGCTCGGGGTTGGCCGGCGACAGGCCGATCAGCGCGGCCTCACCGACCAGTTGTAGTTGAAGTAACCCGGTGTGGTGAAGAACACGTCGACCGCCTTGGTGTCGACCTTGTTCTCGGCCACGAATTTTTTCCAGACCGTGATGTCCAGCGCGGCCGCGTCCACCTTGCCGCTGACCACCGAGGCGATGGTCGCGTCGTGCGCGCCGCTGTAGGCGATGCGGCGGAAGTCTTTCTCAGGCTCGATGTTGGCCGCCAGCAGGAAGCTGCGCGGCATCAGGTGGCCCGAGGTGCTGCTCTGCGAACCAAACGAGACCTGCTTGCCCTTCATGTCGGCCAGGGTCTTGATGCCCGAGTCGGTCTTGGCGATGAAGACCGACTGGAACTTGGTGTCTTCCTCGCGCTGGGCCAGCGGCACGACCTTGCCGCCCGAGCGGATGTTGGCCTGCACAAAGGTGAAGCCGCCGAACCAGACCAGGTCGACTTTCTTGTTGACCAGCGCTTCCACGGCGGCGGGGTAGTCGCTCACCGGGGTGAATTCGACTTTGACGCCGAGTTCTTTTTCGAGGTAGGTGGCCAGCGGCGTGAACTTGCGGATCTGCTCGGTGGCGGCTTCTTCGGGGATGGTGGTGACGCGGAACACGGTTTGCGCGTGGGCGGCGGCGGTGAGGCTGAGCACGGCGCAGGTGAACAGTGCGCGCAGGGTGCGGGGGGTGTTTGTGAACATGGTGAATCCGGTCAAGGGGGATTGGGGAGCGCGTATTAGACCCGACCCGCTCCAGACGCGCGCCGCGCCGGGCGAGTGACCGTCAGCTTTGCAAGACCCTGTAGAAAAACGGGTCAGCGCACCGACGTTGAAAGACGCCTCCGCTATAAAGACCCTTCCCGAAAGCGCCCATGACCCTCCAGACCACAGCTCCGCCCTTCATCCAGCTCCACCACGAAGACCGGGCCGCCTTGCGCGCCGAACTCGTGGCTGGTTTGCAGGCCACGCCGGCTCGCATCTCGCCGAAGTTCCTGTACGACGCGCTGGGTTCGCGCCTGTTCGACGCCATCACCGAGCTGCCCGAGTACTACCCGACGCGCACCGAGGCGGCGATCTTCCAGCAACACGGTGCCGACATGGCGCAGGTGGTGCCCGGCGGATCCATCCTGCTCGACCTGGGCGCGGGCAGCTGTGTGAAGGCGGCCCGGCTGTTCCCGGTGTTGCGGCCCGCCGCGTATGTGGCGATCGACATTTCGGTGGACTATTTGCGCGACACCTTGCAGCAGCTGCAGCAGCAACACCCGGCGCTGGCGATGCTGGGCGTGGGCATGGATTTTTCAAGCCGCTTTGCGCTCGGCGCCGAGGTGGCCGACTGGCTGGCCGACGGCCCGGCCGCGCAGGCGCCGCGCGTGGTGTTCTACCCGGGCTCCAGCATCGGCAACTTCGACCCGGTTGAGGCACTGGCCCTGCTCAGGCAAGCGCACGCGGTGTGCCGCTCGGGCGGCGCGGGCGGGGGCTTGTTGATCGGTGTGGACCGCGTCAAACCCCGCGCCGTGCTGGAGCCGGCTTACGACGACGCGCTGGGCGTCACCGGCGCGTTCAACCGCAACCTGCTCCTCAACGTGAACCGCGTGCTGGGGGCCGACTTTGCGCCGGCTGCGTGGCGCCACGTGGGGCTGTTCAACGAAAAGGCTTCGCGCATCGAGATGCACCTGGAAGCGAGTGCGCAGCAGACCGTGTGCTGGCCCGGTGGGCAGCGTGTGTTTGCCGCGGGCGAACGGCTGCACACCGAGAGCTCTTACAAGTGGCAGCCCGACCACTTTGAAGCGCTGTTGCGCAACGCCGGCTTCGGCGAGCCGCGCCACTGGAGCGACGCCCAGGGCTGGGTCAGCGTGTTCTGGGCGCCGGCCTGAGGTTGCGCCACCACTGCGCGAAGAGCTCATGACCGCTCACCATCACCACGCCGGCGAGCACCAGCAGGGCGCCGGTGAGGAAGCTGGCTTCAATGCGCTCACCCAACAGCCAGGCGCCCAGCACCACACCGAACAAGGGCGTGAGAAACGACAACACGCCCAGCCGTGAGGCCAGGTAGCTTCGCATCAGCCAGAACCAGACCAGAAAACTGACGAAGGCCACCACCACCGACTGGAACGCCAGACTTGCCCACACCACCGGGGTGGGGTTGAAAGTGGTCTGGCCCAGGAGGAAGGCGGCCGGCAGCAGCAGCGCGAAGGCCCCGAGCAGCTGGTAGAGCAGGGTTTGCGTGGCCGGCAGGCGGCTCAGCCGCGTGGTGCGGATGACCACGGTGGTGGCGCCCCAGGCCGCGCCCCCCAGCAATCCCAGCAGGTCGCCCCGGAACATGCGGCTCCAGTCCTGGTTGCCCTGCATGTCGCGCAGCAGGAAGGCAATGGCGATGCCGGTGAAGGCCAGCAGGATGCCCAGCCACTGCGCCGGTGCCAGCCGCTCGGACGGCAGCTTCCACTGCAGCCCCAGCGCCGCGAAGATCGGCGCGGTGTAGAGAAACACCACCATGTGCGCCGCCGAGGTGTGGCCCAGGCCTTCGCCCACCAGCAGGAATTCAAGCCCGAACAGGGCACCGGCCACCGCGCCGGGTTTCCAGGCGCCGTCGGCCAGCAGCGAGCCTTCGCCCCGGCGCCACATGAGCAGGCCCACCAGCGCAGAGGCGATGCCCGATCGCACCGCGATTTGCAGGACGGGCGAGAAGTCGGCTGCGGTCGCCTTCAGCGCGATCTGCTGCAGGCTCCAGGTGAGGCAGAGCACGACCATGAGGCCAATGGCGCGGGCGTCGAGAGATTGGCGGGTGTCCACAAAGGCGTTCGTTGGGGGTTCGGGTGGGTGATTGTCCTTTGACCGATCTGCGGCAGATAACGAGAATCGGACAAATCCCTTTCCCAGACCGTCAACATGCCGCGCTCCCCCGCCCGCCCGCCCGCCAAACACCTGCAGACCGCGCCGTTCACCGACGCGCTGCCGGGCGACATCGTGTTCCGCGCAGCGCAGATGCCGGCCGACGCGGCCTACCCGCACCACCGCCACCACTGGGGCGAGTTTGTCTACGCCTTCAGCGGCGTGATGGAGGTGCAGCTCGCCACCGAGCATTACCTGATCCCGCCGCAGTACGGCCTGTGGCTCCCCCCCGACGTGGACCACACCGGCATGAACCGTCAGGAGGCTTCGTTCTGTTCGGTGTACGTGGTGCCCGAGCGTGCGACGCGCATGCCGCAGCAGGTGTGTGCGCTCACCGTGAGCCCCTTGCTGCACGGTCTGCTGGAGCACCTGCGCCAGACGCCGCCCGCGCAAGCACACGGCGCGCCGCACGAGCGGCTGCTGCAGGTGGTGCTGGACCAGCTGGAGACCGCGCCGGTGAGCGGCAGTTACCTGCCCACGTCCAACGACCCGCTGCTCGCGCCGGTGTTGCAGGCGCTGGAGGCGGCGCCGGGCGATGCGCGTTCGGTGGCCGATTGGGCGGCGTTGGTCCACACCACCGAGCGCACGCTCATGCGCCGCTGCCAGAGCCAGCTGGGCATGACGCTGGCCGAATGGCGCCAGCGCTTGCGCACGGTGAAAGCCATGGCCCTGCTGGAAGCCGGTGGGAAGGTGGAGCACATCGCACAAGACCTGGGCTACGCCTCCACCTCGGCCTTCATCGGCATGTTTCGCCGCCGGACCGGCACCACGCCCGACGCTTACCGCAAGGGTCGGTGATCAGGCGCGCACGCTGCGAAAGCCGGCCAGGATGTCGGTGCGCTCGGCGGGAAAGTAGTTGCGGTATTGGGGATGGCGCATGCGCGGGTGGGTGGCGCTGCTGGCGCCCTTGAGCACCGGGCGGCCATCGAACCACGGCTGCGAGTAGTCACGGTAGGGGTGGGGTGCAAAGCCGGGGAAGGGCGCGAAGGCGCTCGCGGTCCATTCCCACACCTCGCCCCAGGCGAAGCCCGGCGCGCGGTGTGCCGCCACTTCCCATTCGGCTTCGGTGGGCAGGCGCCGCCCGGTCCAGCGGCACCAGGCTTGCGCTTCGGTGGCACTCAGGTGGCAGGCCGGGGCCTGCAGCTCCAGCGCGTGCCACGTGCCGAAGCGCTGCGTTTCCCAGCCCCGGGGTGTGCGCCGCAGGTAACGAGGAACGCTGGCCAGACCAGCGTCCACCATCGGCAGGTAGCGCGCCCAGGTCACGGGGCCGGCGTCGATCTCGAAGGCGTTCACGTCGATGGGGTGGGCGCCGAGTTCGTTGTCGAAAGCGAAGCCAGGGCCGCTCCAGCCCAGGGCCCAGCGGGTGGCCGGCACGTGGACCGTGCGGACTTCGACAGGCTCAGCTCGAACGGGCGGCGAGGGATGGCCCACGTCGATGCCCAACGCCTGCGCCATGTAAACCGCCGCCTCCGCGTGCATGTCTTCGTGAAACAGGGCGAGGCGGAAAAAGTACAGGCCGGTGTCGTCATCGGGCGCCTCCCACAGCAACGCCAGCGTCTGGGCGAGGCTGGCCGACAGGTCGGCGCGGGTGGTCTCGGCGTCGGGGAGGTCGAGCTGCCAGCGGTGGTCGTGCGCGATCGCGCTGGAGTCGTACAGGGCCTCGGCGTCCACGCCGCGCGCCACCTGGCGGGCGGGGCTTCGGGCCACCAGCGGGTCCGCCTGCAGGCCCCGACCGAGCTGCGGGTTGCGTGCGATCCACCAGTCGGCGAACCAGCCGATGTGACCGAGCTCCCACAGCGGCAGGTTGAGCTCGGACGCGCAGGGCACGCGCAGGCTGGGGCCGAGGGCACGCTCGAAGGCCGTGAACTGCCGCAGCGTGCGCTCGCGTGCGTCCACCAGCGCATTGGCCAGCGTTGCCCGGTTGGCATGGCGGGCCATGTCGGCCGCGGACCACCCGCCCGAGGGCGCATCGCCCACAATCGCTGACCTGCTCAAACCCATGAAAAAACCTTCCCTCTGTATCGTCACGCCGGCCCTGGCCGATGCCAACAACGGCAACTGGCAAACCGCCCGCCGCTGGGCGCGCATGCTCTCGGGTCATTATCGGGTGAGGGTGGCAAAAGCATGGGCGCAGGGCGATGAGGGTGATGTGTTGCTGGCCCTGCACGCCCGCCGCTCGGCCCCCTCGGTGGCCGCCTGGGCGAAAGCGCATCCGGAGCGCCCGCTGGTGCTGGCACTCACCGGCACCGACCTTTACCGCGACATCGGAACCGATGCCGATGCCCAACGCTCGCTGGCGCTCGCGCACCGCCTCGTCGCGTTGCAGGCGCAAGGCCCGCTGGCGTTGCCCGAGGCGCTGCGCGGCAAATGCCGCGTGGTGTTCCAGTCGGGCACGCGACGCCAGACGCTGGCCAAGACCACCACCCACCTGCGCGCGGTGATGGTGGGCCACCTGCGCGACGAAAAATGGCCGCAGACCCTGTTTGAAGCAGCCCGCCTGCTGAGCCCCGACGAGGGCATCCACATCGACCACATCGGCGCCGCACTCGACCCCACGCTGGGCGAGGCTGCGCAGGCCACCGCGCGGGACTGCCCGCACTACCGCTGGCTCGGTGGGCTGCCACACGCTGCGACACGCGCGCGCATCCAGCGAGCGCATGTGCTGGTGCACACCAGCCGCATGGAAGGCGGTGCCCATGTGCTGCTGGAGGCGGTGCTGTGCGGCACGCCGGTGCTGGCCTCCCGTATCGACGGCAATGTGGGCATGTTGGGCACCGACTACGGCGGCTACTTTCCCGCCGGTGATGTAGTCGCGCTGGTGCAAGCCCTGCGCGACTGCCGTGCGGGCTTGGGCGAGCCCGGTGGCAGGCTGGACGCCCTGCACGCACAATGTGAGCTTCGCGTGCCGTTGTTCGATCCACGCACCGAGCAGGCCAACTTGCTGGCCGTGCTGCACGAGCTGCGCTGAACGCGCGCCACCGAATTCATTTCCCCTGGAGACACCCATGAACGCACCCACCCCCACCGCCGCCACCCAGCCCCGCCTCACCAGCCTCTCCCACGGCGGCGGCTGCGGCTGCAAGATCGCGCCCGGCGTGCTCAGCGAGATCTTGAAGGGCACGGCGGCCATGCCCATGCCGAAGGAACTGCTGGTCGGCATCGAGACCGCCGACGACGCCGCCGTGTACCAGCTCAACGACGAGCAGGCACTGATCGCCACCACCGACTTCTTCATGCCCATCGTGGACGATCCGTACGACTTCGGTCGCATCGCCGCCACCAACGCCATCAGCGACGTGTACGCGATGGGCGGCACACCCATCATGGCGCTGGCGCTGGTCGGCATGCCCATCGGTGTGTTGTCCACGGAGACCATCGGCAAGATCCTGGAAGGCGGACAGGACGTTTGCCGCGCGGCCGGCATCCCCATCGCGGGTGGCCACACCATCGACTCGGTCGAGCCCATCTACGGTCTGGTGGCCCTGGGCCTGGTGCACCCCAAGCGTGTGAAGCGCAATGCCGATGCGAAGGTGGGCGACCGCCTGATCCTGGGCAAGCCGATCGGCGTGGGTGTGCTCTCGGCCGCGCTGAAGAAAGACGCGCTGAGCACCGAGGGTTACGCGCAGATGATCGAGAACACCACCAAGCTCAACACGCCCGGCCCCGATCTCGCGGCGCTGGACGGTGTGCACGCGCTGACCGACATCACCGGCTTTGGTCTCGCCGGCCACGTGATGGAGATGGCGCGCGGCGCCAACACCACGGTGCGCATCGACATGGCGCGTGTGCCGCTGATCGGCGGCGTGCGCGAACTCGCCGCCGCCGGCATGGTCACGGGTGCGTCGGGCCGCAACTGGGCGGCCTACGGCCATGAAGTTCGCCTGGCCAGCACCCTGCAGCCGGTGGACCAGGCCCTGCTGTCCGACCCGCAAACCAGCGGCGGCCTGCTGGTGGCCTGCGCGCCCGATGCGGTGGACGCGGTGCTGGCGATCTTCGAAAAACACGGCTTTGCCGGCGCCGCCGACATCGGCGAAATCGTGGCGCCCGCCGCCGAAGGCGTGCGCCTGGAAGTGATCTGAGCCATGGAGCGCAGGCGCATCAGCTCCGGCTCGCCGTTCGAGCGGCAGATCGGCTACTCGCGCGCCGTGGTCGCGGGCGACTGGGTGTTCGTCTCGGGCACCACGGGCTTCGACTACACCGCCATGACGATTTCGGACAACGTGGTGGAGCAGGCCGAGCAGTGCATGCAGAACATCGCCGCCGCGCTCAAACAGGCGGGTGCCAGCCTGGACGACGTGGTGCGCGTGAACTACGTGCTGCCCGACGGCGCCGACTTTGAAGCCTGCTGGCCGGTGCTGCGCCAACACCTGGGCACCGCGCGCCCGGCGGCCATGATGATCACTGCCGGCCTGCTCGATCCGCGCATGAAGATCGAGATCGAGGTCACGGCGCTGAAACAGCGCTGAATCCACATGACCCACGCCCCCATCCTCGCCTTCGACATCTTCGGCACCGTGGTCGACTGGCACGGCAGCATCACCCGCGAGGTGGCCGCGCTCCACCCGCAGGTGGACGCCGACGCCTTTGCGCTCGCCTGGCGCTCGGGATATCAGCCCGCCATGCAGCGCGTGCGCTCGGGCGAACTGGGCTGGACGCTGATCGACGATCTGCACCGGCTGATCCTGGACGGGCTGTTGCCCAAGTTCGGCCTGAACGCGCTCACCGAGGCGCAGAAGCAGCACCTCAACAAGGTCTGGCACCGGCTCGACCCCTGGCCCGACACGGTGGCCGGGCTCACAAGGCTGAAGAGTCGCCACACCATCTGCAGCCTGTCCAACGGCAACATCGGTCTCCTCACGAACATGGCCAAACGCGCGGGATTGCCCTGGGACTGCGTGCTCTCGGCCGAGGTGTTCCGCGCCTACAAACCCGACCCGGCCACCTACCTGGGCGTGGCCCGGGTGTTTGACGTGGCACCCGGCGACGTGATGCTGGTGGCCGCCCACCAGGACGACCTGGCCGCGGCGCGGGCCTGCGGATTGCGCACCGCCTACATCGAGCGCCCGCTGGAGTTCGGTGCCCAGCACCCCAAGGACGTGTCACCCGATGCGGCCAACACCTTTCACGCGCGCAGCCTGGTGCATCTGGCCGAGCAGCTCGGCTGTTGACGGCCCGGCTGGCTGACTGTGTGGCCCTGCGCGTAGCATGGGTCCAGCACGGTTTTCAGGAGAACGCGCATGGCCAGCCGAATCGGATACTCAAAGTTTGCCAACCAGATTGCCCGGTTGAGTGGTCGGCCGAAGACCTTTGTGCTGGCTGCGGCGGTCATTGTGGTCTGGCTCATCACCGGGCCGCTGTTCGGCTTCAGCGACACCTGGCAGCTCGTGATCAACACCGGGACCACGATCATCACCTTCCTCATGGTGTTCCTGATCCAGAACACGCAGAACCGCGATTCCGAGGCGCTGCAGATCAAGATCGACGAACTGATCCGCGCCACCAAAGGCGCCCACAACGCCTTGCTCGACCTCGAAGAGCTGGAGCAGGACAGCCTCGACGAATTCCGGCGGCGTTACCAGTCGCTGGCCAGCGCGGCGCGCGCCGAACTGGAGAGCGGCCGTCAGGACACCGATTCGCCCGAGGCCTGAGCAGCGGGGCGGGGACCGACCCGGTAACGCTCGATGAAGCCGCGGTCGATGCGGTCCTTCCAGCGCCAGGCCCAGGCCCCTTCCAGGCTCAGCGGCCCATAGCTCGCAATGGCGTGGCCGGTCCCGCACGAGAGCAGGTTCAGCGTGTTGGTCGGCGGCTGGTGGGGCTTGAGGGGCTGGCGCTGGTGAAACGCCAGCAGGTTGTGCGCCAGCGGCGGACCGGCGCGCACCGCGTACACGCCGCTGCGCGCATGCGGCACATCGGCACGCGTGGCCACATCGCCCGCGGCAAACACCTGTGGGTGGCTGGTGCTCTGCTGAAAGGCGTTGACCAGCACGTGCCCGGATTCCGACAGCGCCAGGCCGCTGCCCTGCAGCCAGGGCGGCGCGTGGGTGCCGATGGCCAGCAGCGGCACGTCGCAGGCCAGGCGCGCGCCGTTGCCCAGCAGCACCTCACCCGCGCCAATGCCCACGCAGGCCTCGCGCAGCACCGTGATGCCGCGGCGTTTCAACTGGCGCAGCACCTTGCGTTGCACACCCGGGCGGTAGCTCTCCGCCACCTCGGGGCCGCCGGTGATGAGCGTGAAGCGCGCGCCCGGCATGCCGTGCTGTCGGATGGCTTGCTCTGCCGCGAAAACGAGTTCGATGCCGGCCGCGCCCGCGCCCACCACCGCGAGCGACACCGGCTTCTGCTGCGCCAGCGCCATCACCTGCGGCCAGAGCTGGGCAAAGGCCTCGATCGGGCGGATGGCCAGTGCGTGGCTGGCGGCGCCCGGCATGTCGGCCTCCAGCCGTGCGCGGTCGATCACGGCGCCGGTGTCGATGGACATTTCGTCAAAGCCCAGCGTGGCGGGTACGCCCTGTGCGCCGCCGGCCGCTGCGACGCTCACCGTGTTGCCCACCGGGTCGATGCCGGTGCAGCGGCCCTGCACCCAGCGCGCGCCGGCCGCGCGCACCAGCGGCTCCAGCGCGATGCGGCAGTCGGTCTCGGCGTAGTGGCCGGCCACGAAGCCGGGCGTCATGCCGCTGTAGGTTTGGTAGGCAAAGGGAGTGAGCACCGTCACGTCGAGATCGGCGGGGCGGTGTTGCGCCAGGCTGGCCAGCACATGCACATGGGCATGCCCGGCGCCGAGGAGGAGGAGTTTCTTGATGCCGTGGTGCATGGGCTCCGATGGTACGTGCCGTGTCAAGGCCCGCGGTCGGCCCACCGGAGGTCGGCCACCCAGCCGCTGCTGGTGCTCGCCGTGTTGTCGCTGTCGGCGCCCAGCAGCACGCGGGTGATGCGCGGTGCTGGGGTGCCTGCGGGCAGCTCGTCGGCAAAAAGCGTGGCGAAGTCCGCCGCCACGTCGCGCGATTCGTTCACCCAGCGTGCCAGGGGGGCGCCTTGGCCTTGCAGGCTGATGAAGCGCACCCGCTTCGTGTAGGGGTTCGGGCCTTGCGTGAGGGCGGGGTGGGTGCTGTCCCACACGTAGCACACCGTGGCCGCCGGCAAGGCTTCGCCGCTCACGCTGCGCGCGATGCGCAGCACGGTCCGTTCCACAAAGGGCACCCGGTCGAGCGCGTGGTCGAACATCACGCAGACCTTCAGCGCCGCGTCGTCGCCCGCCTTGGTCAGGATGTCGGGAGCAGTGGGTCCACCCGAGAGCGGCGCATCCAGACGCCAGCGCCACTGCAAGCGGGCCGGCGCGTTGCCGCTCCAGTCCTGCACCAGCGTGCCGTAGCTCGACGCCGTGACGACCTCCACCGCTGGTGTGCCATCGACGCGACCCGCTTCAAAGCGCGTGGGCGGGAGGTCGGCCTTGGCCTTGGGGAAACCCACATACCGCCACGCGGGGTTGAGCGCGCCATCGGCTTGCACCAGTGCGGGCAGGGGCGTCTGGGCCAGGGCGCCGAGGCTGGTGGTGAGCAGCGCCGCTGCCCACACGCGGACCGGCGCCATCATCCGCGCCGCCAGTCGTGGAACCGGCCCACCCAGGCCAGCAGCCGCTGCGGCGCGTGCGCGCGTTTCCACTCGCCGGCCGCGTACTTGTTGGCCTCGGCCAGCGTGGGGTAGGTGTGGATGGTGCCCAGGATCTTGTTCAAGCCCAGGCCGTGCTTCATGGCCAGCACGTACTCGGCCAGCAGATCGCCCGCGTGGGTGCCCACGATGGTCACACCCAGGATGGTGTCCTTGCCCGGCACGGTGAGCACCTTCACGAAGCCGTGTGCCTCGCTGTCGGCGATGGCGCGATCGAGGTCGTCGATGCCGTACTTCGTCACCTCCACCGCGATGCCTTGTTCTTTCGCCTCCTGCTCGTTCAGACCCACGCGCGCCACCTCGGGGTCGATGAA
>LNFM01001423.1_pt1 | contig 66797 bp, 69 predicted proteins | sample 596031 | NCBI WGS metagenome assembly LNFM01 (sample SAMN04254537, study PRJNA301005) | activated carbon metagenome | isolation source: dual media filters at the Ann Arbor, Michigan drinking water treatment plant | place: USA: Ann Arbor
TCGAGCTTCGGCACAAAGCCGCAGCCTAAAGTCCCCCATCAGATCCAGCTCGCTTCCTCAACGCCTATCGTCAGGGCCTCTGCCGGACGCGTACCAGTCCTTCGACCAGGTTGCTGATCCATCGCATTGAGGTTCGGCATTCGCAACCCTGCCAAAGCATGCGTCCTGGATCGACCGGCGGCAGTCCTTGCCACGTGTTGTCATAGGGTGCTGCGTCGTGGGCAGGCGAACGTTCACCAAGCAATCCTGTGCGCTCGCGGACTCAATCCACGGTCGGTCCAGTGTCCCTCACAATTGCCGCGACAAGACCGACCAACTCGGCCTGACGATGCACGCCCGCCTTGCTGAAGATACGCTCGAGATGGGTGCGTGCCGTGCCGAGCGTGATGTTAAGGCGGCGTGCTGCGGCTTGGCGTCCTTTTCCTCTGGCGATCTCGAGGGCCAGCTCGGCCTCGGTGGGCGTGAGGCCCAACCGCTGGCTGAGACGATCCCTCTGGTACTGCCGCTCCCGCTGCGGATCGGTGATGACGAGGATCGCTGTCGGCCACGCAAGTCCGAGCCAACGCGCGTCCGCCTGCCGTTCCCGGTTTGGAAAAGGCGCGACGACAACGCTGAGCGGCGCATACCCAGTCCGACCGACGCGCAGCGTTCCGCCAGGGCCGCCATCACGGAGGCTGCGATTGGCACATCCCGCGATCAGCCGCGACAGCGCCGAGGCAGTCTTCAGATCCAACGCCGAAAGCGCGCCCGCATCGATCAACAAACCGTCGCGGGCGTCGAGGATCGCACGCGCGTACTGGTTGGCATAGACGACATGGGCACGTACATCGACGAGCACTACACCCTTTGACTTCCGCCCCCACTCCAAGAGCGCCAGTTCTTCCTTCAGCTTGATATGCCACCACCGGCGCTGGACCGAGATGGCGCGAACGAGGTGAGGGGCGACCAGCGCAAAAAGGGCCGCCGCTTCCCCCTCGAACGCGTCTCTTCCGGTGGGCGACTGGATGGCACACGTTGCCGACGCCTTTGCCTCGGTGAGCAGATTGACGCCCATACCTCCCAGGCCGAACCCCTGCGGGCGCCACCATTCATTGTGGAAGGACGAACGAGTGAAGTCCTCGGGCGCGAGATCCCGGATCCTCACCACCCGGCCCACGGCCAGTTGCCGGCGCCGCTTCCACACGACGTTCTGGTCCACCCAGTAGTCGCAATAGCTGCGCAAGGACTCGGGATCAGTGCGGGGTGCGATCATCTGGACGATCCCGCTCACACCATCGTTGACCGCGATCGTTGCGTCGACACCGCCCATCGCATTCGTCAGTCGAATCAGCACGTCAGGCCAGAGCGCGGCGTCGAACGCCGCGTCGTAGATGTCTCCGATCAGCCCCGAGGCCTCTTCGATGCCAATCGACATGGCATAGCCCGTCAGTCAGCAGAGGTTAAGGCGATCCCGGCGGCTTGAATGGCTTCGCCGGCACCCGACCAATCCCGCAACTTATCCGACAAACGTCGGACGCGCAAAGCGGCTGAGGGAACCATTGTGTGCCGCAGGTCGGCATCACATCGACTCTCAGTAAGTGGGATCGATGTCTCCGTGACACGGGATGAGCGGCGTGCCTGGATCAGAGCGGCGAACTCCGGGCCGCGCCCCAGAGGAGACAGCCAACCCAAGCCGTGATCCGGCAAGGCGCAGGCAATGCTCGACACGGGAGGCGACGATGCCGATCTACATGAGGTCCATGCAGAACGGGTTTTCGGGTGCGGTCGGCTCACGAGCCTCCGGCTCCCAACTCGACGGCGTCTGGATCGTGCGCAGCGAACGCGCCGTCCTGGCCGGTCGCGCAGCACCGGTCGAGCGCATTGTGAAGGACGTACGGCAAAATGACCCCCGCTGGCGCGCCGCAGATGGCGCCAGACATGTGCGCGGGCGAGGGCAGGCCACGGTTCACCCGCTTGATCGCCTCCGTGGGCGAGCATCTGCGAACACCAGGGACGCACTCGATCGAGATCAAATGGCGGAAAGCGAGCACGGAGGAGTACATGCCGCGACGACCGAATCCGACCGCCCAGGCAATCTTGATTAGCCCGCCGGACCTCCCTTATGCGCCGTGGCCGCCGAAGGACAGTTGGAAGAAGATGAACGTCTCGCAAGGCGGCTGGCACTGGGCCTCCGCGGCCGTGTCGCGTGGCATTTTCGATCCCTTGGACCTCGTCTATTTCAATTTCGGCACGACCGATTTCGAAAAGGTCAATTGGTACCTCTGGCAGTATGTCGGCTGCGTCAACTCGGACGACGGAAAGAACTTCACGTTCGCCGGGGCGGATCCCGGCATCATCCACATTCCTCAGTTCGGCTACACCAGGAAGACGCCGGGCATCACCACTGTCGAAAGGGCGGCGCTCGAGCGCCTTCGAGACATGCTGCCGTGGTATCCGGACTTCTGGCACAGAAAGGACCGTTTCAGGCCGCGGGATCTCGAGGTCCTGATCCAGAAGATCGAAGACAACAGGGTCGATATCATTTGGGATAGCAAGCTAAATGCCCGCGGTCAGTGGAGGTTCAAAGAATCCGCGATCTATCTGAGTTCGGCCGGCAGTTTGTACGACCCGGATACGGAAGCGGTGTTGGTCCACGAGGCGACACATGCTCTCCTGGACATCCTGACCGCCAAGTACCCAAAGGTTCGGGATTATCGGAACGTCCATGACGAGATAAGCGCCTTCTTTGCGGCAGCTTACTGTTACGGCAACAAAATTGGTGTCGATACCATCAAATACGATATCTACACCGAAGAGGTATCGGGAAAATGGGCTGCGGCCTTGTACCTGGCTTATCTCGCGATCATGCAGGGTAACTCGTCTCCAATCCTTGAATCGTTCGATCGCCGTTTTGACAACACCCTCGAGTCAGCAACTGAGATATTCGGTCAGCCCTACCCCGAAAAGGCAGTCAAAGCCTTTGGGGCGTTCTTCAATCCCTATCGGACGCTTATGTACGAAATAGCGCAAAGCCCAGCTTACAAAAAAACCTGGAACCGGCGCAGGAGGGCGAGAGGCATGCCGGGCAAGAAATGAGGGAGAATGCGCTTCTGGCGCCAGTCCGAGCTTCTCCTGCGTCGCCGCATGCGCGATCAGATCCTCGACACCGTGCGGCACCCTGCTCGACGTCAATCAGATGTGGGCGATGGAGCAGGTCGAGGCGCCGCCGATGCTGCCATTGGCCCGCATGTCGGCAGCCGACGACCGTGCCGATGTCTTCGCGCTCGCCGATCGACCGGGTGGCGAGCGGGCCTTCGCGCTACGCGCGGAGACCATCGATGGCTCGTATGCGATCTCCCGCCATATCTTGCGCAGCACACGGCTGAAGCCGCCGATCTGCGTCTGGCAGATGGGCACCGCGCATCGCCGCGAGACGCGTGATGGCGCCACCGCCGCCAAGCTCCGGCTCAGCGCCTTCACCCAGCTCGAGCCGCAGCCGATCCACGCCGAGGACACCAAACCGACTCGCCGAGCCGCTATGCGCCTCTCTGGTGCCGGTGGTCGCACGGATGACGAGCTTGCAGACGCGGATGATTCCGTCCGACCGCCTGCCGCCTTACACCAGCGAGACTGTCGATATCGAACGCCCGCAGCCCTATGAAGAGTGGCGCGAGGTCGCGAGCACGTCACGACAAACCGACGGGCTTCAAGCCGTGCGAGGTGGTCGAACTCGCCGTCGGCATCGATCGCCTGGTGGCGCTGGCGAATGGCGGGCCGTGACGAGCGGAGAATCCGCCGGCGCGCCTACAACCGACCCAGCGCCGCGAACTTGTCGACCACCGCCTGCACGGCGCGTTCCTGGTGGGCGTGCAGGGCTTGGCCGGGAACCTTCGACCAGGCCGGTTCGAAAGGGTCGGCGACGCCGGCGTTGGCGCCGCTCATGCGCTCGATGGTGGCCAGCGCCAGATAGGGGACAGAGACCGGCGCGTAGCCGCCCTCGTGGGTCATCACCAGCCGGCCGCCGCAGAACTCGTCGGCTATCGCCATCATTCGCGCCGTCATCTCCCGATAGCTGCCGGGATGCAGCATCATGCGGCCCAGCGGATCGTGATTGCCGGCGTCGAAGCCGCTGGAGATGAACAACAGCTCGGGCTTGAAGCGGCGCAGCGCCGGCAGCACGACACGATCGAAGGCGTGCAGATAGGCGCCGTGGCCGGAGCCGGCGGGCAGGGGGATATTGATGTTGAAGCCCGCGCCGTCGCCCTCGCCGATGTCCTCGACATAGCCAGAGTCGACGGGGAAGAGCCGCTCCTGATGCAGCGAGATGGTCAGCGCGCGCGGATCGCGCCAGAACGCCTGCTGCGTGCCGTTGCCGTGATGCACGTCCCAGTCGACATAGGCGATGCGCTTCAGGCCGCGCTTCTCCAGCGCGTGCATGCCGGCGATGGCGCCGTTGCAGAGATAGCAGAAGCCCATGCCGACAGCGCGCTCGGCGTGATGGCCGGGCGGGCGGATCAGGGCGTAAACGTTGCGCACCTTGCCGTCGAGCACGGCGTCGACCGCCTCGATGGCGCCGCCGGCGGCGAGCAAAGCGATCCTGTAGGTGCCCGGTCCCACGCGGGTGCGCGGGCCGACCTCGCCATAGACCTGCAGCTCGGCCGTCTTCAGGCGCTCGATGTATGCGGCGTCGTGGACGCGCAACGCCTCGGCCTCGGTGGCGGGGCGCGCCGCGATCGGCGTGAGCCGCGCCAGCAGGCCGCTGACCTCGAGCAGGTTCTTGATGCGCCGCTTGGTTTCCGGCGATTCGAAGCTGGGGAAGGGCTCGAACAGCGCCTCGGGCGGATAGGTCGCGGCGATGTTGACGCTGTCGTGCCAGACGAAGCGTTCGTCCCAGACGAAACCCGTGACCATCGGCGGCTAGTAGTCGCTGCCGGGACCGCCCGCGCCGGGCACGCTCTTCTTGGGCGCGCTGAACTTGCCGACGTTGCCGAGGATCTGCTCGAGGACGGTGAGCTCCTTGCCGGACGTCGGCGTCTTGCGCGCCACCATGTCGACTTCCTTGCCGTCCTTCAGCTCGTACTGCTTGATCTCGCGGACCCGACCGTCGCCGCCGAAGCTGATGGCGACCACGCGCTGCTCCAGAATGCGTGGCGCAAGGAAAGCGGTGGTCTCGTTCTTGGTCGAGATGTAGTACCAGATCTCATCGCCGAAGGTGGCGATGGTCGATGGGCTGCCCATCAGGCGCAGCACGTCGTCGCGGCCCTGGGCGCCGACCTCGAGCTTCTCGATCGTGCCTGGCACCGGCTGGTGGCCGCGCTGGTCGACGATCTCGCCACAGGCCGTGGCCAGCAGCGCTATCGAGAGCGTCGCGGCGATCTGTCGAAACTTCATCGGCTTGAACCCCTTGACGGGCTGTCCTAAACGACCGGGAGCGAGGGTACCGGTCGCCATCAAATTGCCGACGGACCGCCGGCCTGTCAAACCCGGTATCAGGAGCACGAGAGCGATGTTCGCTGTTTTCCGCCGCCGGGCGCAGGCACGGCAGAACCTGGCCGCACTCTACGCCGCGCTGGCGAGCCAGGCGCGCGCGCCGGCCTTCTATGCCGAGCTTGGCGTGCCCGACACCGTCGATGGCCGCTTCGACCTGCTGGTCCTGCACGCCTGGCTGGTGATGCAGCGCCTCGACGCCGAGCCCGAGAGTGGACCGCTGAAGCAGGACCTGTTCGACACCATGTTCGACCATCTCGACCTGACGGTGCGCGAGATGGGCGCCCAGGATCTTGGCGTCGGCCGGCGGATCAAGCGCATGGCCGAAGGCTTCCAGGGCCGCGCCAGCGCCTTCCGCGAAGCCTGGCTGGCGGGCGACGAGGCCGGGCTGCGCGAGGCCTTGCAGCGCAACGTCTTCGGCAAGGCGACAGCCACGCCCGAGGCGTTGGCGGCCCTGTCCCGCTATGTCGGGCAAACCGTGGAATGTCTGAAAAAAGCCGACAGGCCGGCGCTCCTCGCCGGGCGGATCGCCTGGCCGGCGCCTGGGGGGACGCATGAAAGCCCCGCCTGAGGAGCTCAGCCGCCCTGTCCGCCTCGACCGCGTGCCGACGCGCGGCGTGGCCGTCGACGTCAGCGCCAGCGAGGCGGAGCGGGCGGCGCTCGCCCGGCGCTTCGATCTGCTGGAGCTGCCGGCGCTGAAGGCCGAGGTCACCGTCCAGCCCGGTTTGGGCGGAGCCTGGACGGTGACCGGATGGCTGCGCGCCGAGGTCGTCCAGGCCTGTGTGGTTACCCTCGATCCGGTGGCCCAGTCGATCGACGAGACCATCGACCTGCGCTTCGCCCCCGGCGCCAAGGCCAATGTCGACGACCCGGATGCGCCGGAGCCCTTGGTTGGCGACACGATCGATGTCGGCGCCATCGTTGCCGATCACCTGTCGCTGGCGCTCGATCCCTTTCCGCGGGCGCCGGGTGCGACATACGAGCCCGCCCCGGAGCCGGCCGACGCCAAGCCCAACCCTTTCGCCGCCCTGGAGCGGCTCAAGGGCCGCCTCAAGGGCGAGGAGTGAGGGGTGGATCGGGCGGTAAACCGCTTGCCGCACTGTCACATTTTGGCTAGGAAAGCGCCCTCGCGACCTGCCCCCGGATTGTCGAGGCCGGCATTGACGCCCTGGCCCGCCACGGAGATTCAGAATGGCTGTTCCCAAAAAGAAGGTGAGCCCGTCTCGCCGCAACATGCGCCGGTCGCATCATGCGCTCGAAGGCCAGGCTTTCGTCGAGTGCGCCAATTGCGGCGAGCTGATGCGCCCGCACCACGTCTGCGAAGCCTGCGGCTACTACCGCAAGCGCGAGGTCGTCGCCAAGGCGGCCAACGGCTGATCTCCGGGCCGCGAGGGCCGACGTGACGCGAAAGATCGTCATCGCGCTCGACGGCATGGGCGGCGATATGGCGCCGGACATGGTCGTCCGCGGCGCCGGTATCGCCCGCGAGCGGCACCCCGACATCACATTCCGGCTCTTCGGCCCGGCCACACGGCTGGCCGAGCTCGTCAAGCGCGTGCGCTGGCTCAGCGACTGCTGCGAGATCGTGCCCGCCGAGGACGTCGTCACCAACGACGACACCCCCAAGCAGGCGCTGCGCAAGCGCCGGACCTCGAGCATGGGTATGGCGCTCGACGCCGTCGCCGACGGCCAGGCGGATTGCATTGTCTCGGCCGGCAATACCGGCGCCCTGCTGGCCTCGGCCACCGTCATGCTGCGCACCCTGCCGGGCATCCGCCGGCCGGCGCTGTCCTCGCTGCTGCCGACGGTGCGCGGCGAGACGGTGATGCTGGATCTCGGCGCCAACATGCAGTGCGACGCCAACAACTTGGCCGAATTCGCCGTCATGGGCTCGGTCTTTGCTCGAACCGTGCTCGGCCTCGATCAGCCCACGGTGGGCCTGCTCAATGTCGGCTCGGAGGAGGGCAAGGGCAACGAGACCCTGCGCGACGCCGCCGCCATGCTGAAGGCCGAAGGCTCGCCGGTTCAATTCCACGGCTTCGTCGAGGGCAACGATATCGGCGCCGGCGCGGTCGACGTGGTGGTCACCGATGGCTTCACCGGCAACGTGGCGCTGAAGGCCATGGAGGGCACCGCGAAGCTCTATACCGGCTTCGTGCGCGATGCCTTCAAGACCTCGACCCTTGCCAAATTGGGCTATGTCCTGGCCTCGGGCGCCTGGACCAAGCTGCGCAAGCGCGTCGACCCCAGGCGCTACAATGGCGCCGTGTTCCTGGGTGTCAACGGCGTATGCGTGAAGAGCCATGGCGGTACCGACGCCCTGGGTTTCGCCTATGCCATCGGAGTCGCCGTTGATCTTGTGAAATACAATTTGAACGACAAGGTCGTAGGCGATCTCAAGAAGCTGCGCGAGATTGTGGCCGCTGAGGTGGCCGAGCCTGTTGTGGCGGTGGCCGGAGGAACGGGCACGCCATGATCCGGTCGATCGTCGAGGCTTGTGGAGCGTATCTGCCCGAACGCGTCATGACCAACGAGGAGCTGGCCCGCAAGGTTGACACCTCCGACGAATGGATCGTCCAGCGTACCGGCATCCACTCACGCCACATCGCCGCCGAGGGCGAGTTCACCTCGCACCTCGCTACCAAAGCCGCCGACCAGGCGTTGAGTCGCGCCGGCATGAAGGCGGCCGATCTCGACCTGATCGTGCTGGCCACCGCCACACCCGACCAGACCTTCCCGGCGACCGCCACCAAGGTGCAGGCCACCTTGGGCATGCATCGCGGCGCCGCCTTCGACGTCCAGGCGGTGTGCTCGGGCTTCATCTATGCGCTGTCCGTCGCCGACAACATGATCAAGGGCGGCATGGCCGGCTCGGCGCTGGTCATCGGCGCCGAGACCTTCTCGCGGATCCTCGACTGGAACGACCGCGGAACTTGCGTGCTGTTCGGCGACGGTGCTGGCGCCGTGGTGCTGAAGGCGGACCAGGGCAAGGGCACGTCGGCGGATCGTGGCGTCCTGTGGAGCACGGTGCACTCCGACGGGCGCTATCACGACCTGCTCTATGTCGATGGCGGCCCCTCGACCACCGGTACGGCGGGCTTCCTGCGCATGCAGGGCCGCGAGGTCTTCAAGCATGCGGTGACCAACCTGGCCGCCGTGGTCGGCGAGACCATGGGCAAGGTGGGCCTGGGCGCACAGGACATCGACTGGCTGATCCCGCACCAGGCCAACAAGCGCATCATCGACGGCACCGGCAAGAAGCTCGGCCTGTCGGCCGACAAGGTCGTGGTCACCGTCGATCGCCACGCCAACACCTCGGCGGCGTCAATCCCGCTGGCCCTGGAGGCCGCCGTCTCGGACGGCCGGGTCAAGCGCGACGACCTGCTGCTGCTCGAAGCCATGGGCGGCGGCCTGACCTGGGGCGCCAGCCTGGTTCGCTGGTAGCCTCAAGAGCGGGGCCAAAACGAGCCTCCAGGCGTGAAAAATCACTTAATGCTTCGCTTTAACTGCAGCTTTTTGGTTGCCCGTGACATAAATGTTTCACGTGAGCGGTAAATTCTAAAGCATCGTTTTGATTGCGCTTATTGCCAGAGCGGATGCGCTCTTTTCATCGCGCGACACGTGAATCTCACCCCTAATCCCGCCGTAATTTCAAGGCTTAAGGTCATGTTGTGATGTTGACCTCGGACCCTTCTTACACTATGGTTTAAGAGGGGAAGGGGAATGCTGAATGGATCAACGGACGATCACCCGCGCTGACCTTAGCGAATCGGTGTTCCAGGAAGTCGGTTTGTCCCGTAACGAGTCAGCTGATCTGGTCGAGGTCATTCTCGGTGAGATTGCTGACGCGCTCGCGCGTGGCGAGACGGTCAAAATTTCGTCTTTCGGGAGCTTTTCGGTTCGCGACAAGGGGCAACGGGTCGGCCGTAATCCAAAAACCGGACAGGAAGTTCCAATCCTGCCGCGGCGTGTCCTCGTCTTCCGCGCGTCTAACGTGCTCAAAGCACGCATCAATAATCTGCCTATGACAAGCAATGATGATGATGTGGAAGGTGAATGATGGTCATTCTCAGCGCTCAGGGGATAGAGCGCCGCGTCGAGAAGTCGGCGCTCGCGTTCAGGACAATTAGTGAAGTCGCAACCGAACTCGATGTGCCGCAGCACGTCCTGCGTTTCTGGGAAAGCAAGTTCAGCCAGGTGCGTCCGCTCAAGCGGGGCGGCGGCCGGCGGTACTATCGCCCCGAGGACGTCGATCTGCTGCGCCGCATCCGCTCGCTGCTCTACGATGACGGCTACACCATCAAGGGCGTTCAGCGCCTCCTGAAGGAAGGCCGTGGGCGTCTGGCGACGCGCGAGGACGGCGAGGCCGGTCGTCTCCTGCCGATCGACGCCGAGGTCCGCGCCGCGATGCCGCGTACCGGTCCGCAGCCGGCGACCAACGTCGCCCTGCCGCGGCCCACCACCAAGCTCGACGGCGCCAAGCGCCGCGAGATTGAGAACGTGCTCGACGATCTGCAGAACGCGCTCGAGCTGCTGCGCCGCACGCTGCACGGTCAGCACTAAACCTCACCGATCCCGCGTCTCCTCGGGGTCCCGATCCGACGCCGCCGGTGGCAACACCGGCGGCGTCAGTCGTTTTGCGGTTCGTGAACGTTGAAATCGGGAGCAGGGAAGCGCTAAGTACCGCCCACGGTCGGGGCGTAGCGCAGCCCGGTAGCGCATCAGTCTGGGGGACTGGGGGTCGTGGGTTCGAATCCCGCCGCCCCGACCAACAAATCCAGGTTTTGGTCCGTCAGTCAGCTGACGCGGCAACTGACCGGATTCGCTGGATAGTTTGCCAAGCCAAGTTTTTTGGCGCCTGCTCGGGCGCGCCGAAGTAGCCCCGGCATCAGCTCGACGTACCTGCCTTCGCGCGATTGTTGTGGGTTGTGCGGCTGACATGCGTCCGTGCTTGGTTGCGGCGCCCGGACCGGTGTGTCTCCTCGCCCTGCCCATAAGAGGACCTGCGCATGAGTGCTTCATCTGTTGTTCGCGCCGCATTCAAAGGCAGTAGTGGCCACGAGTTGGCGGCCCGGCTCGATCTGCCGGCAGGTCCCGTTCGGGCTTTCGCGTTGTTCGCCCACTGCTTCACCTGCAGCAAGGATGTCCTGGCGGCGAAGCGCATCGCATCGGGCTTGGCTCAGGCCGGCGTCGGCGTGTTGCGCTTCGATTTCACCGGCCTTGGCTCTTCCGAAGGCGAGTTTGCCAACACCAATTTCTCCTCGAACGTGGAGGACCTCGTTCGCGCGGCCGGGTATCTGCGCGAGGCCTATTCAGCGCCGGCCATCTTGATTGGCCACTCGCTCGGCGGCGCCGCGGTGTTGGCCGCGGCGGCCAGTATTCCGGAGGCCAAAGCCGTCGTGACCATCGGCGCTCCGGCCGATGTCGGTCATGTGCTCGCTCAATTCGGATCCTCGCTCGACGAAATTCGTGGCAAGGGAGAAGCGCAGGTCTCACTCGCCGGCCGGTCCTTCAGCATCAAACGCTCATTTGTCGAAGACGCCGAGGGGCAGCGCCTTGAGGGGCGCATTCGCTCGCTTGGCAGGGCGCTTCTGGTCATGCATGCACCGCTGGATGACGTGGTCGGCATCGAGCATGCATCGAAAATCTTCCTCGCCGCCAAGCACCCAAAGAGCTTCGTCTCGCTCGACAACGCCGATCACCTGCTGTCTGGCCCCGAGGCCGCCGCCTACGCGGCTGGAGTGATCGTCGCCTGGGCGGCAAAGTATCTTCCAGCCGACACCTCGATGCAGGGCGATCTCGATCACGTGATGGTCCGCGAGACCGGGCAGGGCAAATTCCAGAGCATGGTCGTTTCCGGCCGCCACCGGTTGCTCGCCGACGAGCCCACCGAAGTTGGCGGGCTCGATTCCGGGCCGAGCCCGTACGACTATCTGGCCATTGCCCTCGGCGCCTGCACGGCCATGACTCTCAGGATCTACGCCGACCACAAGAAGCTATCGCTCGGCCGCCTGTCGGTCGAGGTCCGGCACGGCAAGGTCCCGGCTGCGCACTGTATCGATTGCGGTCATGTCGCCGAAGGGCGCGAGGGCAAGATCGACCGCTTCGAGCGAATCATCTCGGTAGACGGCGAGGTCGATCAGGCCTTGAGCAACAAGCTCGTCGAGATCGCCGGCAAATGCCCGGTGCACCGCACGCTCGAAGCCGCGTCGGCCGTCGTCACCCGCGTGGCGCCGGCCGCAGGCGCCGCAGGGCCATCCGGGAGCTGAAACCAGGAGAAGGAGCATGGCGACCAAGCGCTTCGTGCTCGCAAGATGATGGTCGCGCCCTGTCGCAGAAATCTTGCGGAACTGGACCATGCCCGCTGCTGTGATGCATCAAGCCAGATCTTTGAAAGAGTCTGCGGGCGCAAAACGGCGATGCGGTTGGCTTGTGACCGACGTTATGGACTGTCGCCGCGGCGTCAGCCCTTCTCGGCGATCAGCCGGCCTTCCGAGGTCGGCTTGCACACCAGCCAATCCGGCTTCAGCGGGTTGCAGAACCACGGCTCGGCCCAGCCCATGGCGATGCAGCGGCGGATCATGTCAGGATCGAAGGCCTGGCCGTCGAGGTCGAACAGCGGCAGCTTGCCGCCGCCTTGCCGCTGAAGAGGTCAGGACGATTCTCCTACACACCTTCGTCCGCAAGCAACGCTACCCAGGGCCAGGTCTCTTTGCTGTTAGTGACCAACAAACACCGGTTCGGAAATTCAGTGATCTCCAGCTTGTCCGTGCTCATGATTGACCTCCCGGGGTAGGTCGCTACTTCGCGAACAGAATCTCCAACGGGCGCCACGGTGAGAGCGGAATGATCTCGGACGCCAACAAGCCAGCCGCGATCATCGGCAGGCCGGCGATGGCCGCTTCCGCATCCGCAGTCGAGGCGGTCTCGAGTTCAATGACGATCCGAACGGTGTCGATCGCCGCCGGCGAGCCGCTCCAATGCATCGAGCGGATGATGTCGGCCGTGTAGAGCCGCCAGACCTCCCGTTCCTCGGCGATCTGATGGGGGCCGAATTGTGCTGCGGTGATGCCGGGCTTGGGGCGCAGGATTGCGAGGTGTTTCATGAGTTGTCTCCAAACAGGGGAACGCGTGGGGTCAGACGGTCGTGCGGTCGAACACTTCGTGCTCGACGGTGATGAACGACACGGAGTTCGCGTGGTCGACGAAGTTGGCTTCGTCCTTCACGAACTGCTCGCCGGCTTTCAGGCCTTCGGGGGAACCGTTGCCGGCCATGAATGCCTCGACGCTGTCCCACCAGATCTCGGTCAAGCCGTCAAAAGGCTTCGGCTGGTGGCCGCGCGACTGGCGAAGGATATCGTTGATCGGCGTGTCCAGCAGATGGCTCTGCACGTAGCGCTTGGCGCGAACGGTTGCCGCGAGATTAGCGACGAACGGACCGTGGACGTCCTTCCAGTAGCGCTGGAATTCCGCGTCGCTCAGATCAGGGCGCTTCCGCATGGCGTAGGTGAGCTTGATCATTGGCCGTCTCCGTCGAGAGCGAGCGGCAGCCGCTCGGGACGAGAGGAATCTAGCCAAAGGGGATCAGTTGATTTAGGTCGATAATTGTAACTTCATTCAATAGGTTTCCTATTGAAAAGGCCTCCTCTCTCCAGCGCTCTCGTGGCCTTCGTTCGCGCGGCTGAGCTCGGTAGCTTCGCGGCCGCGGCAAACGCCCTCAACGTGACTCCTGCGGCCATCGGGCAGACGGTGAAGCGGCTCGAGGATCGTTTTGGCGTGAAGCTCATGAGCCGCACGACACGCAAGATGAGCCTGACACCGGAGGGTTGGCTCCTGCTCAGTCGCTGCAGGAGGCCACTGGCCGAGCTCGACGAAGTCGCCGAGGTTTTCAACGAGGCGCGCGGCGTGGTTTCCGGCGAGCTTCGCGTCTCGGCGCCGCTCGAGTTCGGCCGCAACCATCTACTGCCTGTCATTGCCGCGTTCCGGGCCAAGCATCCCACCGTCGCCGTCGAGCTCGATGTCTCCGACCGCATCCGGGACTTCGTGGATGATCCCATCGACGTGGCGTTCCGGCTCCATCGCCCCGAGGACGGCACGCTCATCGCTCGGCCGATCTCCGCGCTTCAGGCTGTAACGGTCGCGTCGCCCGCTTACATCGAGCAGCATGGAGCGCCCCGGCATCCACAAGACCTGGAGCGGCACACCTGCATCAACTATCGCTACCCGTCCTCCGGCGCGCTCTATGCGTGGAGCTTCCTCATCGATGGGCAAGAAATGACGGTGCTGCCAAAGGGCGGAATTGTCGTGAATGATCCCGAAGTGTCGTGCGAGGCAGCGGCGTTGGGGTTGGGGGTCCTGCAGACCGGCAGCAACTATGCTGCGCCCTATCTGAAGGGTGGCCGGCTCCGGCTCGTCATGGCGCGCTTCATGCTGACCACGCGGACGCTCTACCTGTGCTATCCGAGCCGCGAGCACATGCCGCTGCGCGTGCGCGCGTTTATCGACTTCGCGTTGCAGCAGCTCGGACGCGATCGCCTCCTGATCAGCGCGCGATCGGTCAAGGCATACTCAAAACACTAGGGGGCCTGGGCGCGCTTGACTCTGAAAACGCCTTACATCGAGCTGAACTACGTGGCTGTGTTTCTTCGGCTCGGCTCGCGGGGGATCGACCTGAAGCGCCCATGGATAATGTCCGATGATTGATGGGTCGGTTGGCCAAACCCTTGCCGATCCGTTGCGGCGTCTTCGCATTCTGGGATGGATCGAGGGCTGCACGCTGATCGCCCTCATCTTTGCCGCGCTCTATCTCAAGCGCGTACTCGGTCTGTCGTCCGCCACACCTATCCTTGGCGCGGTGCATGGACTGTTTTTCTTTCTCTACTTCGCAACGCTTGTGGAGGCTGTCGCCTACGGCCGCTGGTCTCGCCGTGAAGCCATCAGATGCGTTTTGGCCACTTTGGTTCCGCTCGGCACGTTCTTCAACGACCGAATGCTCGCGCGGAAGATCGCGACGGAAGGCGAATGACCCATGATGCTGCACGAAGCGCTGAAGACTCTGCACATCGTTTCCATGGCTGTCTGGATCGGCGGCATGTTCACGATGTCCATGGCGGCTTTCGTTCTGGCGTCCGATCGGTCAGGCCTTGAACGTGTGCGTGCCGCCACCGCGCCGATAGCGTCGCTGTCGATGATCTTGACGCTCGCCCTCGGGTTCGGCCTTGCTTACAGCGCGGGTTGGCTTTCCCAGCGATGGGTCGTCGGGAAGATGCTGATGGCGCTCGTCCTCGCCGGTTTTCACGGCTACGTGTCCGGGCAGGTTCGCCGTATGGCTCGCGATCCGAGCCGCCCGCTATCGGCGATGATGCGCGCTGCCCCGGTCGTGATTCTGCTGTCGCTGTTGATTGTCGTCGCGCTCGCCGTGCGCAAGCCCTGAGGACGCTCGACGATCCCGACCAACTACAGCGAGGCGGCGTCAGCCCTTTTCGGCGATCAGGCGGCCTTCCGAGGTCAGCTTGCACACCAGCCAGTCCGGCTTCAGCGGGTTGCTGAACCACGGCTCGGCCCAGCCCATGGCGATGCAGCGGCGGATCATGTCAGGATCGAAGGCCTGGCCGTCGAGATCGAACAGCGGCAGCTTGCCGCCGGCCTGGTTGAGGCCGCGCCGGAGGTACGTGATGTCACGTTCTGTAGGAATATCAATGGTATGAGGATTTTTCCTATCCTCGAATCTCAGGATCTGAGCGGCATTGGCCATATCGATCGAGAACCCCCCGTGTTCGGCCCCACAGCCGACCACCCCACATCTAAGAATAATCCACAACTACCTGAAATGGAATGCAAATATGGCTTGACCTCCACTCGTTTCCCAATTCGCTGCATCTGGTAGTCCGAGAGCATGCCATGTCCCAAGTCTTGTCTGTCTACATGACCGCCGGCGACCTCGCCGAGGCCGAGAAGATCGCCCAGGCGCTGGTCGACGAGCGCCTGGCGGCCTGCGTCAACATCTTCGATGGCGTGCGCTCGGTGTTCCGCTGGCAGGGCAGCGTGCAGAGCGGCCGCGAGGTGGTGATGATCGCCAAGACGGTCGAGGAGCGCTTCGATGATCTACGGGAGCGGGTGATCGAGCTGCACTCCTACGAGCTGCCCTGCATCGTCGCCCGACCTGTCAGCGACGGCCATCCCGGCTTCCTGGAGTGGATCGAGGCCGAGACCGACCCGTCCTCGGCGCTTTGAGAAAGGCCGCGATGCGCGCCCGGCGGTTGCGGCGGCGCACAATCGAGACGATGGTGCCGCCCCCTTGTGCCTGGCCTTTGGTAGCCTCCGCCCCATGTCCATCGCCGCGCCATCGTCATCGACCCTCGCCATGCCAGGCGAGCGGCTGACCTTGCTCTATTCCTCGCTCAGCCACGCGCTGATGCATCTGATGACGGCGTTCTATTCGGTGATCGTCGTGTCGCTGGCGCTGAGCTGGAACATCGCCGATCACCAGCTGCTGGAGCTCTACGCGCCGGCGGCGATCCTGCTGGGCGTCGGCGCGTTGCCGGCGGGCTGGCTGAGCGACCGCTGGAGCGCGCCGGGCATGATCGTGGTCATGCTGGTAGGGCTGGGCCTGAGCTCGATCGCTTGCGGTCTGGTGCCGACAGGTGACACGTTGGCGCTGGGCATCGCGCTGGGCGGTATCGGCCTGTTCGGCTCGATCTATCATTCCGTCGGCATCGCCTGGGTGATCCGCACGGCCTCGCGCCAGGGTCACGCCATGGGCGTCAACGGCCTGTTCGGCAGCGGCGGGCTGGCGCTCTACGGCATCTTCCCCGCGGTCCTGATCAGCCTGCATTCCTGGCGCGCGGCCTTCATCGTGCCCGGCCTGGTCTGCCTGCTGCTGGCCGCGTCGCTCTGGTACCACTGGCGCGCCGGCGCGGTCGGTGACCGGCCGATGCCGCCCACCCCCGGTGTGCAGGCCGGCCGCAGCGCTTTCTGGCGCGTCTTCGTCATCCTCTCGGTCACCATGTTCGTGGGCGGCGTACAGTGGCAGGCCATGCTCTACGGCGCCGGCCTGCTGTTCTCCGGCCGCCTGGTGGGCGAGATCGAGGGTATCCGCGCCTTCTTCATGCGCTTCGGCGTGGAGACACAGATCGTGCTCTGGGTCGGCCTGGCGACCTCGATGATCTACGTGCTCTCGGGCATCGCCCAGTACGTGCTGGGCCAGCGCGTGCTCGATCGCTATCCGCTGAAGGTGATCTACGTCATCGCCACGGGCCTGGCGGCCTTCGCCATGCTGATGGTGGCCGAGGGCGGCGGGCTTGTCGTGCTGCTGGGCTCGGTGATCGCCGCGATGCTGAGCTCGGCCACCGGCCCGGTCGAGAATCTGATGATCGCGCGCTATACGCCCAGCCGTTTCCACGGCCTCGGATTCGGCGCCAAGTTCATCGTGGCGTTCGGCGCCGGTCCGCTGGCGATCTGGCTGATCGCGCGGGTGAAGGAGCGCACCGGCGATCTCGACTGGCTGTTCCTCGGTCTCGCCGTCGCCGCCCTGGCGATGTGCATGGTGGCGCTGCTGCTGCCCGGCGGCGAGCGCCGCAACGAGCCGGCTACGGTGGCGCAGCCGGCTGAGTAGGCCACGGACCCACCCTGAGGAGCGGCCCGCAGGGCCGCGTCTCGAAGGGTGGGCAATCTGCTCGGAGTCTGTTGCCCATGCTTCGAGACAGCCGCTGTGCGGCCTCCTCAGCATGAGGTCGGAGTCACTTCCCCCTGAACGCCGGTCGCGAGAGGCAGCGGTCGAGCCAGTTGGCGACGCCGCCGTGGCCGGTCATGTCGAGCTTCACCAGCTTGGCCCAGCCCATCACGGAGGCGAGGTTGAGGTCGGCGATGGTGAAGGTGTCGCCCAGCAGGTACTGCTTGCCCTTCAGCGTGTCGTCGAGCACGGCCAGTGGCTTCTGCAGCGCCGCCTTGGCGTCCTCGACCGCCTTGGGGTTCTTCTTGTCGGGCGGCGTCATGAAAGTGTCGACGACGATCGTCAGCAAGTGGCGCTCGATCTCGGTCATGCCCCAGAACGACCACTGATAGGCGAGGCCTTCGCCCTCGACCGACGCGGGCCACAGCGCGCCGCCGTACTTGCGCGCCAGATACAGGTTGATCGCCATCGATTCGAAGAGCACGAGGTCCCCGTCGATCATCGCCGGCATCTTGCCGTTGGGATTGACCTTCAGAAATTCCGGGTCCTTCACCGACTTCATGTCGAGCACGACATGCTCATGCTCGACGCCGCATTCGCGCGCGCACCACAACGCGCGCGCCGCGCGCGACTGCGGCGAGCCGTAGATCTTCACCTTGGCCATGGTCTCTCCCCTTAAAACAGTGATGCGAGCCTAGCGAGGAACCTCAGTCCGGCGCCATGCCCTTTTCCCTGAGTTCCTTGATCGCGCTCTCGTTCTTCGACAGATGCGCCAAACCCATGCCGCGCAGCACATGCGCCGCCTTGGTGAACTGGATGTTGTCGTATCCGATGATCTCGATGCGGTTGCCCCAGGGATCGAGGAAGTCGAGGAACGGACCCGGCAGCGGGGTGATACCGGCGTCGGCCAGCGATTTACGGACCGCGTCCTTGTCGTCGACGACAAGGCCAAAGTGGCGGCCATCATCGGGAGCCTGGGTGCGGCCCTTCTGGAGCGCGATGAACTGATCGCCGAGATCGATGAAGGCCATGGCCGCATCCTTCCCGCGCAGCGTGAAGTCGAACAGGCGTCCATAGAACGCCAGTGCCTCTTCGATATCGCCGACCTCGAGCGCGACATGATTGAAGCCAATGGCGCGCGCCTTTCGTGTCGCGGACATGACGTCCTCCTTAATGCCTGTCATTCCGAGCGCAGCGAGGAATCCATAGATGTCTCGCTGCGCTCGACATGACAGAAATCACTCCGCCGCCTTGGCCGCCGGCTGGTTGCTCTTGTTCAGCGCCTGCTCGAGATCGGCGATGATGTCCTCGACGCTCTCGATGCCGATCGACAGGCGCACCACATCGGGGCCGGCGCCGGCGGCGACGCGCTGCTCCTCGGTGAGCTGGCGATGCGTCGTCGAGGCGGGATGGATCACCAGGCTCTTGGCGTCGCCGATATTGGCGAGATGCGAGAAGAGCTCCAGCGAATCGACCAGCTTCACGCCGGCGGCGTAGCCGCCCTTGAGTCCGAAGGTGAACACCGAGCCGGCACCCTTGGGCAGGTACTTCTTCGCCAGCCTGTTGTACTTGTTCGACGGCAGGCCGGCGTAGTTCACCCAGGCCACGGCGGGATGCTTCTCGAGATGCTCGGCGACCTTCTGCGCGTTGGCGCAGTGGCGCTCCATGCGCAGACCCAGGGTCTCGATGCCGAGCATAGTGACCCAGGCGTTGAACGGCGACTGCGAGGGGCCGAGATCGCGCAGGCCCACGGCGTGGCCGTGGAAGGTGTAGGCCATGTCGCCGAAGGTCTCGTAGAAGTTCAGGCCGTGATAGGCCGGCTCCGGCCCGGCGAGGCTGGGGAACTTGCCGCCGCGCGACCAGTCGAACTTGCCGGAGTCGATGATGGCGCCGCCCATCGAGGTGCCCGAGCCGCACAGGAACTTGGTCGTCGAATGCACGACCAGCGTCGCGCCATACTCGATCGGCCGGCACAGGTACGGCGAGGCCAGCGTATTGTCGACCAGCAGCGGCACGCCGGCTGAGTCGGCGATCTTGGCGATCGCTTCGATGTCGCAGACCACGCCGCCGGGATTGGCCAGGCTCTCGATGAAGAACGCCTTGGTCTTCGGCGTCACCGCCTTGCGGAAGTTTTCCGGATCATCAGGATCGACGAACACCGCCTTCCACCCGAACTTGGGGTAGGTGTTCTTCATCTGCTGCACCGAGCCGCCATAGAGCTTGGTGCTGGCCACCACCTCGTCACCCGGCGACATCAGCGGGAACAGCGCCATGACCTGCGCCGCGTGGCCCGAGGCGCAGACGATGCCGCCGCGGCCGCCTTCGAGCGCCGCCAGCCGCGCCTCGAGCGCCGCCGTGGTCGGGTTGGTCAGCCGCGAATAGATGAAGCCCACGGTCTGCAGGTTGAACAGGGCCGCGGCGTGGTCGGCGTCCTCGAAGACATAGGCCGTCGTCTGATGGATCGGCAGCGCGCGAGATCCGGTGCTGGGATCCGGCGCGGCGCCGGCATGGATCGCCAGGGTCTCGAACCCGGGTTTGCGCTGCTCGCTCATGATGACCTCCGGTAGGGCTCCGACCGCTACAATCCAAATGTGTCGGTGGGCCGAGACGCGATCCTGCCTTGGTGACAGGTCGGGCGCAACGCGCCTAAATTCGCGCCGCCTTTAGGATTTCTTTCAGGAGCCGTGCCGTGAACGCCAAACCGCGGGGCCGTCAGTTCTTCCAGAATCCCGGACCGACCAATATCCCTGATCGAATCCTGCGGGCGATGGACCGCGCCACGCTCGACTTCCTGAGCGAGGAGTTCATGGCGATCCACCGCTTCTGCCACGCCGGCGTGAAGCGCGTGCTGAAGACGCAGCAGCATCTGTTCATGTACGCCTCCAGCGGCCACGGCGCGTGGGAGGCCTCGCTGGTCAATCTCTTCCAGCCCGGCGACACGGTGCTGATGCTCGAGTCGGGCTACTTCTCCGAGAGCTGGGAGCAGATGGCGACCAATCTCGGCCTGAAGATCGAGCGCATCGCCGCCGACTGGCGTATGGGCGTGCGCGCCACTGACGTTGCGCGCCGTCTCGAGGCCGACAAGAGTCGCCAGATCAAGGCGGTACTGACGGTGCACAACGAGACCGCGACCGGTCTCGCCACGCCGATCGCCGATATTCGCCGCGCCATCGACGATGCCAAGCACCCGGCGTTGCTGCTGGTCGACACGATCTCCTCGCTGGGCTGCTACGACTTCAGGATGGACGCCTGGGGCGTCGATGTCTGCGTCGGCGGCAGCCAGAAGGGCCTGATGCTGCCCACCGGCATGTCGTTCACCGGCGTCAGCCAGAAGGCCCTCGACATGTCGACGAAGCCCGGCTTGCCGCGTCACTATTGGAACTGGCAGATGATGACCCGGCGCGAGCCGCAGAGCTTCGTCGGTACGACGCCGGTGCATCTGTTCTTCGCGCTCGAGGAGTCGATCAAGATGATCGAGGAGGAGGGGCTCGACGCGATCTTCGCGCGCCACCGCCGCCTCGCCGACGCCACGCGCGCCGCCGTCACGCATTGGGGCGGCGCCTCTATGAGCGGCGCGGGCTGCGGCGCCAAGGGCGTCACCGGCAAGGTCGCGGCGCTGGAGCTGTTCTGTGCCGATCCCTCCAGGCTGTCGGACTCCGTGACGGCGGTGATCTTGCCTGATGGCCACGACGCCAACGCCATGCGCAGCGTCGCGCTCAACCGCTACAACCTGTCGCTCGGCGGTGGGCTCGGGCCGCTGATGGGCCGCGTCTTCCGCATCGGCCACATGGGTGACCTCAACGAGCCGATGCTGCTGGGCGCGCTGGCCACGGTCGAGCTGGCGTTCAAGACGTCGGGCATTCCGTATCAGTCCGGCGGTGTCGACGCCGCGATCAAATCGCTGGCGGCGTAAGACGCTCATCACCGTTGGACATCGCTACCCGTTCGGCGAGGCGGGTGTATAGTGCCGCATCCGCCTGGAGGAAACGCATGTCCGTGACCGCCCTGAAGAACGCCAAGACCGTCCGTGAGCAGGTGAGTCCGGAGGAATGGCAGAAGCGCGTCGATCTCGCCGCCTGCTATCGCCTCGTGCACCTCCATGGCATGGACGAGATGATCGCCAACCACATCTCGACCCAGGTACCGGGCGAGCCCGGCGTCTTCCTGCTCAATCCCTACGGCTACCTCTACGACCAGATGCATGCCTCGTGTTTCGTCAAGGTCGACTATGACGGCAACACGCTGTTCGATCCGACGGGGCTCGGCCCCAACCGCGCCGGCTTCGTGATCCATAGCGCGATCCACAAGGCGCGCCACGACGTCGACTGCGTGATCCATACGCACACGCTGGCCGGCATGGCGGTCTCAGCGATGAAGCAGGGGCTGATGCCGCTGGCGCAGACGGCGATGCGCTTCATCGATATCGGCTATCACGACTACGAGGGCCCGGCGATCCGCATGGACGAGCAGGAACGCCTGGTGAAGAACCTCGGCGATCGTGAGGTGATGATCCTGAAGAACCACGGCCTGCTTGCCGTCGCGCCGTCGATCCCCGAGGCTTTCAACAATATCTGGCGCCTCGAGCGCGCATGCCAGCTGCAGGTCATGGCGCTGTCGTGCAACACCGAGCTGTCGCTGCCGCCGCGCGAGACCGTCGAGGCCTCGAACCATCTGTTCAAGCCCGGCGTGCGCCGCCGGTTGGGCCAGCTCGAATGGCCGGCGCTGATGCGCAAGCTCGACAGCATCGATCCGTCGTTCAGGGACTAGAGTCCTTCTCCCCGCGAAGGCGGGGAGAAGGTGCCCGAAGGGCGGATGAGGCACTTCGCGATGGTGCAACGCGCGCCGTGGTCGTTGAGAGGTCGCAAGCCCCTCATCCGCCTCGCTGACGCTCGGCACCTTCTCCCCACCGTCGCGGGGAGAAGGAAAGTGCTGCTCGGCGCGGCGGCGACATTGATCGCTGGTCGTGCGGCCGCGGCGTATCCCGATCGCGCCATCAAGCTGGTCGTCGGCTATCCGCCGGGCGGGCCCAATGACCTGCTCGCGCGCATCCTCGCGCCCAAGCTCGGCGAGCTCCTGAAGCAGACCGTCGTCATCGACAATCGCGGCGGCTCGAATGGCGAGATCGCCGCGGCGATGGTCGCGAAGTCGCCGGCCGACGGCTACACGATCCTGTTCTCGTCGAACGGCCCGGTGACCGTGGCACCGGCGTTGGGCCGCAAGCTGCCCTACGATCCGGCCACCGAGCTCAGCGCCATCATGCCCATCGGCATCAGCCCGATGCTGCTGGTGGTGCGACCCGACCTGCCAGCCAAGGACGTCAAGGAGCTGATCGCGCTCGCCAAGGCACGGCCGGGCAAGCTCAACGGCGGCTCGGCCGGCACCGGCGGCATGACGCATCTCGGCCTGGAGCTGTTCAAGTCGGCGGCCGACGTCGACATCGTGCACGTGCCCTACAAGGGCGGTGGCCCGGCGATGACCGACCTGATGGCGGGGCAGATCGACATCTATTTTGGCGGTGTGCCCACCGCGCTGCCACACGCGCGCTCCGGCAAGCTGCGCGGCCTCGCTGTCACCAGCCTCGCGCGCTTGGCCGGCGCGGCCGAGATTCCGACCCTGCACGAGAGCGGCTTGGCCGGCTTCGACGCCGGCATCTGGTACGGCGTCTTCGGCCCGCCGAACCTGCCCGCGCCGATCCTGTCGAGGCTGCGTGCCGCCTTCGCGACAGTGATGGCCGACGCCGAGGTGAAGCGTTACTTCCTCGACAACGCCGTCGACTCACTGCCGACCACACCCCAACGCTTCGCCCGATTCGCCGCCGAGGACTTCACCAAGTGGCAGGCCCTGGCGAAGCGCGCCAACATCAGCGCCGACTGATCCCTTGTTACCCAAGGCACAGCTCGATCCGCTCAGTTCGTGTTGTATCGTCTCACGTCGCCCGGAACCGCGCAGCCTAAAGAAGCCATGACCGACGCCGCCATCAGCCGCACCAGCCCCGTCCCGCACGCCGCTGCGATCTATCTCGCGATCGTCCAGTTCTTCTTCACCATCGGCTGGTCGGTCTACGTGATCTTCCTGCCCAAGCTGTTGGAGCAGGCGGGCCTGCCGAAGGGGATCGCGATCTGGATCCTGGCGGCCGATCAGGTCGCCTTCATGCTGTCGGATCTGGTGATGGGCGTGTGGATCGATCGCGCACGCAACACCCTGCGGCGCCTCGGGCCGATGATCGTGGGGCTGACAGCGGTCTCGTGCCTGGCCTTCCTGTTGCTGCCGCAGGTCGTGCGGCTCGACAAGGAGGTGGCCACGATCGCGCTGATCGCCGCGCTGGTGGTGTGGACCTTGACGTCCTCGGCGCTGCGCGTGCCGCCGCTGGTGATCCTCGGCAACCACACCGCCAAGCCGCGCCTGCCACTGATGCTGGCGCTGAACCTCAGCGGGCTGGCGGTGGGTGGCGCGATCTCTCCTTATCTCGGCGTGACCTTGCGCGACATGGATCCGCGTCTGCCGTTCGCGATCTCCAGCATCGTGCTCTTGGCCACGACCTTCGGCCTGATCTGGGTCGAGCGCGCGTTGGCGCGGGCGCCGGTCGAACCGTCGGTCGACGAACCGAAGGCGCCGATGCATGGCTCGGCGGGCGCGATGCTGTTCTTCGCCGCCATCGCCATCGCCGCGCTCGGCTTCCAGCTGCACTTCTTCGTCAACTCCGCGCCCAGCTACCTGCGCTTCGCCAAGCCGGGCGACCTCGACATGCTGATGCCGGTTTTCTGGATCGGCTTCAACCTCGCCATGTTCCCGGCCGGCGCCTTCACCAAGCGCCACGGCGCCCTGCATGTGATGGCGTTGGCGGCGGTGTGCGGCGTGGTCGGCATCGCCGGCAGCATTCTCGCCACCAGCCTGCCGATGCTGATCGCCGCGCAGTTCATCGCCGGATGCGCCTGGGGCGCCGTGTTCGTCTCGGCCTTCTCCGCCGCCTCGTCGCTGGGCTCACCCGGCCGGGTCGGCATCGCCATGGCGATCCTGTGGGCCGTGCTGGCGCTCGCCACCCTGGGCCGCATGCTGATGGTCGGCGGCGGCGTGACGCGCACACCCGACCTGGCACCGATCATCGCCTGGGCACCAGCGCTGGCCTGGCTGTTCGGCGGCTTGGCGCTGGCGCAGGCGGCGCGCGTGCTGCGCGCGCGGGCCTAAATCCTATTCAGGGCGACGGGGACGTCACTGCCGCCAGTCGATGCCTTTGCCATCGATCTGGCGCAAGGCGGCCTTCCAGTAGGTCAGGCCCCAGTCGGGATGGGCCCGCATCTGCCGGGCACGCTCGCCGTATTGGCGGATGACGTCGGGATCGATCGGCGTCGGCTCCTCGTCCAGCCCGCGGGCGATGACCTCGACCTCGCAGGCGCGCTCCAGCATGTACATGCGGCGCAGCGCGCCGGGGATGGTGGTGCCGACGGTGAGCAGGCCGTGGTTGCGCAGCACGACAGAGCTGCCGTGCTGGCAGGTGACGCCCAGTGCGTCGCATTCCTCGACCGAGGTCGGCATGCCGTACTCGTGGTAGACCAGCTCGTCATAGACCGCGAGCGTGTCCTGGCTGATCGGCCGCAGGCCCTGCTTCAGCACCGACACGCCGGTGCCGGCGCGGGTATGGGTGTGCATGACGCAGTTGACGTCGGGCCGCGCCTTGTAGACGCCGCTATGGATGGTGAAGCCGGCGGCGTTGAAGCGGCCGTCCTTGGCGTAGACGTTGCCGTCGAGATCCATCTTCACCAGGCTCGACGCGGTGATCTCGTGGAACAGCTCGCCGTAATTGTTGATCAGGAAGCACTTGGGCTCGCCGGGGATGCGCACCGTCATGTGCGTATCGATCGTGTCGGTCCAGTTGTACATATCGCTGATGCGGTAGAGCGCGGCGAGGTCGCAGCGCGCCTGCCACTCGGCGTCGCTCATGTCGGTGCGGGTCTGCTGGATGACCGTGTCCATCGAACGCTCCCTGGGGTTCAGCGTGAACCTATTGTCGACCGATTGGCGGCGATGCGCGAGCCACCGTCAGCGCAACGCTGGCATGACCTCGCGTGAAAACAGCTCGACCGAGCGCGCCGCCTCCTCGAACGACAGATCGCCGAAAGCCATGCGGCACAGGCAGTAGTTGATGCCCGCCGTGTCGTTGTCCTTGCGCATGCGATCGCGCACCGTGGCGGCCGAGCCGGCAACGATATAGCCCTGTTCGAGCGCGTCCTCGAACTTCTCGGGGATCAGCTGACGCGGCAGGCCCACGCCGTGCTTGCGCCAGAGGTGGATCAGCGCGTCGTACCACAGCAGGAAACCGCGCTTGGCGATGGCCTGCGCCTCGCGGTCGCTATCGCCGACCACGACGTGGCGGCTGATGCCGAGGCGCGGCAGGTCCTTCAGGTCGCGTCCGGCCGCCTGCCATACCGCGCGATACTTGTCGGTGAAGCCCCGCACCGAAGACGGGTTCATGCCGATCACCGCATTGATGCCGTCCTTGGCCAGGCGCTCGGCGTGATCGAAGGTGTTGGCGCCGTACCACAGCGGCGGGTGCGGGCGCTGCACCGGCTGCAGCTCCATCGGCACGTCCTTGTAGGTGAAGTACTGGCCCGCGTAGCTCAGCGAGCCGGTCGTCAGGCCCTTGAGGATCACCGCATAGGCCTCGGCGAAACGCTGCGGGCCGGTGGCGGGATCAACGCCGTAATAGCCGACCTCGTACGGGCTGATGCCGCGGCCGATGCCGAGCTCGAAGCGGCCGTTGCTGAGCTGGTCGAGCATGCAGATCTCGTCGATCAGCCTGAGCGGATGATAGAGATTCAAGGTGTAGACCAGCGGGCCGAAACGCAGCGTCTTGGTGCGCTGCGCCACGGCGGCGAGGAAGACGCTGGGCGAGGGGGCCATGCCCAGCGGCGTGGCGTGGTGCTCGGCGACATGATAGGCGCGGAAACCCGAGCGCTCGTAGAGCTCGATTAGCTTCAGCCGGCTCTCGAACTGCGCGCCCAGCGATTCGCCGGCGCGGTCCATGTGATCGAAGACGCCGAACTCCATCACGCGTTTCCTTCCCGTGTTCGTTGGACGGCAGACTGCCCGTCCGCCGTCACGCGGGCAACGCCTAGGGCACTACGGGAAGCAGCCCTGCGACTGGCTTCAGATCGAGGAGGCCGATCGGCTGGCGGCGAGTTGCCCCAGGTTCGTGACTGCGCCACAGCGCGGGCTCGAGGCGCGTACCCTTCGTGTTCGCCCAGGCGATGAAGGCGCGGCGGCGCTCCTCGTCGTTGGCGCTGAACCCGAAGCTGGCCTGACCGCTCAGCACCACGAACCGCACGTCGCCGCGCTCGAGCACGCGCTTGAGCGCGTCGGGCGAAAGGATGGGGTCGGTGCCCATGAAACCACCAAAGGCCATGACAGGCAGCCCCGTGCGCATGATCACCGGCGCCGCCAGGCGCGCGTTGGACGTCGCCAGCGCGAAGCGCTCGCCCCGGTGATTGGCCTTGAGGAAGGCCAGCAGGCGGGCATCGTCGGTGGCCACCGGGAAGAATCGGACGCCGGTGTGGCGCGTCGTGTCGTGCGGCGCCAAGACCCGCGCCAGGCTGGCCGAGGGCAGCATGGCGTTGCCTGTCGCCAGCGCCGAGCTCAGCGCCCACGCGCCGGGCAGCACCAGCAGACCGGCGAAGGCCAGGCGCGACACGCGCAGCGACGCCAGCAGCGTGCCGACGCCAAGCGCCGCGAGCAGCAGGGTGGGCACGTCGTCGATGCGCCAGGCGACGAGATCGAAGGCGATGTACGCCTGCCATGCCGCGGTGAGCAGCAGGGCCAGCGGCAGCAGCGCACGCCAGCGCGCCGACCACAGCGCGACGAGCCCGATGCCGGCGAGCGCGGCCAGTGGCGGGCAGAGCACCGCGAGGTAGTAGGCGTGGAAGATGCCGCCGGCGAAGCTGAACACGGCGCCGTAGATCAGTGCCCAGCCACCCCACAGCAGCAACGCGGCGTGCGGCGGCGCGAGCGGCCAGCTAGCCTTTGCGCGGCGCAGCGCGGTGGCGCCGCCGATCAACGCCAAAGGCAGCAGCCAGGCGAATTGTCCCGCGAGGTGGCGATCGGCGAGTCGCAGTGCGCCGGTCGGCACGGTGTCTGAGAGGCGCAAGCGGGGCTGACTCGGTTGCGCCTGCGGCGGCGGCGGTCTGCGCGCGGGGCGGACGAAGCGCTCGATGCCTTTGTGGCCGACGACCAGCTCGACCATGGAGTTGGTCTGGCTGCCGCCGGCGTAGGGGCGCCGATCCTTGGGCACGAGATCGAAGATCACGACCCAGGACAGCGACACGACGATGAGCGCCATGCCGCCCGCCGCAAGGTGTCCGACGCGTTGCCAGAACGTCACCGGTGCGGCAGCGAAGTAGGCCAGCGCCAGGATCGGCACGACGCCTAGCGCCACCAGCATCTTCACGTTGAAAGCGACACCGGCGAGCGCCATGGCACTGGCGATGCGCCAGGCGCTCGGCCGCTCGATGGCGTTGAGTGTCGCCCAGGCGGCGAGCAGCAGGAACAGCACCAGCGCGCTGTCGGTGTTGTTGCTGCGGTCGATGGCGACGGCGACAGGTGTGATCGCGAGGAACAGCGCCGCGAGCAGGCCGGCCGCCTCGCCGAAATGCCGGCGCACAAGGTGACGCAGGATAGCGATCGACAACAACCCCTCGACTACCTGCGGCAACATCAAGCTGAGCCCGCTATAGCCGAACAGCCACGCGCTCGCGGCCTGGATCCAGAACGCCACAGGCGGCTTGTCGAGCGTGACGAAGCCCGCCGGATCGAAGCTGTTGAAGAAGAACAGGTGCCAGCCCTGCAGCATGCTGCGCACACCGGCCGCGTAGTACTCGGTGCCATAGCCATTGGCGTCGAGCCGCCAGACGCGCAGCGCCACGCCGAGCAGCAGGATCGCGATGAAGGCCAGAGTATTGAGCCGCACCCTCGACGCATCGCCCAGATGTTGCGTCGAGCCAAGCCTCGTCGTGTATCGGTATGTGTTGGAGGCTGAACCGAAGCTGACTAGGATCGCCGCAAAAGAAGAGGAAGGAGGAGGCGCCACGATGACCATCACCATCCGCGCGATCGGCCCCTGCTTCGCGGGCGAAGTCCACGGCCTCGACATGCGCAACCCGCTATCTGCCGAGGAGGTGGCGGCGATCCATGCCGGCATGGACAAGTACGCCGTGCTGGTATTTCGCGACCAGAAGATCGACGACGCCCAGCAACTCGCCTTCAGCCGCAGCCTTGGCGAGATCGAGCACGCCATCGGCACAAGCTTGCGGGCGGCAGGTGACTACCGGCTGCCGACGACTTTTGCCGACGTCTCCAACCTCGATAAAAACAACATGCCGTTCGCGCGCGATGACCGCCGCCGATTGTTCGGCATCGGCAACCGGCTGTGGCATTCCGACAGCTCGTTCAAGACCGTGCCTGCGAAGTATTCGCTGCTGCACGCCATCAGCATCCCGTCAACGGGTGGTGACACACAGTTCGCCGACATGCGCGCGGCCTACGATGCGCTGGACGAGGAGACCAAGGCCCAGCTCGAGGGCATGGTTTGCGAGCATAGTCAGATGTACTCGCGCCAGCAGATCGGCTTCTTCGATTTCACCGATGAAGAACGCCAGCGATTCCGGCCTGTCCGGCAGTGCATGGTTCGCGTCCATCCGGTAACGGGCCGCAAGTCACTCTACCTGTCCAGCCATGCTGGCGGCATCGTCGGATGGCCGTTACCGGAGGCGCTCATCTTCTTGCGAGACCTGATCGAGCGCACCACGCAGCGCGAATTCGTCTACACGCACAAATGGCGGGTGGGCGATTTGGTGATGTGGGACAATCGCCAGACCATGCATCGGGCCCGGCCTTTCCCGGCGCACGAGCCGCGTGATATGCGCCGGACCACGCTCGCCGGCGACGGTCCGACGGCGGCGCAGGCGGCGTGACCCCCAACAGCGAAGCGCCAGATCGCGATGTCCGTGCGCCTGACCGTGGCCAGGGTGCAATGACCATACGGCCTACAGTCGGCGTTTCTTGCTGCTGATCACCCCAGACGCGATGCCGTGCCACTCGAGCGTGCCGATCAGGCGGCTGTGCTCGATCTTGGGGCACCTGTTCATCACCACCCGTAGGCCGGCATCCTCGGCGCGCTTCGCCGCGTCGTCGTTGCGGATGGTGAGCTGCATCCACACCACCTTGGCGCCGTGCTTGATCGCGTCATCGGTGATTGGCCCGGCGGCCTCGCTGTTGCGGAAGATATCGACCATGTCGACCGTCTCCGGCAGTTCGTCGAGCGAGGCATAAGTCTTGCGCCCGAGGATCTCCTGGCCTGCCGCGCCGGGATTGACCGGATGCACGCGATAACCATGGTCGAGCAGGTACTTCATGGCGAAGTAGCTGGGCCGGTTCCAGTTGGCCGAGGCGCCCACCATGGCGATGCTTTTGACGTCGCGCAGCACCGCACGCAGGTAGGAGTCGGGATAGTTATTGTGATCGACGGACATGGCCGGACTATACTTCTCCGTCCTGCCGTAGGGGAGCGAAACGAGTGGCCCAGCCTTTGTTGTTCACGCCGATCCAGTTGCGCGACGTGACCCTGAAGAACCGCGTCGTCGTGGCGCCGATGCACCAGTATGCCGCGAAGGAGGGCTTCGCCACCGACTGGCACCTGATGAACGCCGGCCGCTACGCCGCCGGCGGCGCCGGGCTGGTGATAATGGAGTCGACCAAGGTCGAGCGGCGCGGTTGCGGCACGGTGGGCGATCTCGGCCTGTGGGATGACAAGTTCATTCCCGGCGTGCGCCGCTGCGTGGAGTTCATCAAGCAGCACGGCGCCGTACCCGGCATCCAGCTCGGCCATTCCGGCCGCAAGGCCCGGCGCTGGCGGCCATGGGAAGGCGGCGCGCCGCTGCTCGATCCCAAGGCGCCGGAGATGTTCGACTGGCAGGGCTGGGAGTTGGTGTCGTCCAGCGCCGAGGCGGCGCCGGCCTCAGACCCGCTGCCCCGCGCGCTCAGCCGCGACGAGATCCCCGAGGTGGTCGAGCGCTGGGGCCAGGCGGCGCGGCGCGCGCACGAGGCGGGCTTCGAGGTGCTCGACGTGCACGGCGCGCACGGTTACCTGATCCACCAGTTCCTCTCGCCGTTCTCCAACAAGCGCAACGACGAGTATGGCGGCTCCGAGCTCAACCGCATGCGCTTCTGCGTCGAGGTGATCGAGTCGGTGCGCGCCCATTGGCCGGCGCACAAGCCGCTGTTCCTCCGACTGTCGGTCGAGGACGATTCGGGCTGGGGGCCGGCGCAGAGCGTCGAGCTGGCCAAGCTGGTGAAGCCCAAGGGCGTCGACGTGATCGACTGCAGCTCCGGCGGCATGCGCGGCAGTCCCGTCGTGAGCACCGGGCCGGTGACCTACGGCTATCAGGTGCCCTATGCCGAGACGTTGAAGCGCGACGCCGGCATCATGAGCATGGCCGTGGGCCTGATCGTGCACGCCGACCAGGCCGAGGCGATCCTGCGCGAGGGCAGGGCCGACCTGATCGCGCTCGCTCGCGAGCTGCTCTACAACCCGAACTGGCCGATGGACGCCGCCCGCAAGCTGGGCGTCGATCCGGACTTCGCCAGCGTGCCGCCGGCCCAGGCCTATTGGCTCGCCAAGCGGGCGCAGGCGGTGAAGACCGTCATGCCATCGACCTATGGCACGAGTATGAGGGACGCCGCCGACTAGAGAAGGGAGGGCGCCCATGATGCCGGGATGGCCCGCGCCGTCACAGCGCCAGCTGCCGGTTCTGGTGACGCCCTCGCCGGTGGCGAGGCCTGGGTCGGCATCGCCACTGTCGACAACATCGTCGGCCGTGGTTGAGCCCTAACCCGGGATCTCGGGTTCGACCAGCGCGGCGAACTGGTTGAGCGTGTCCTGCCAGCCGAGATAGCAGGCCTCGGCGGGGATCACGTCGGGGATGCCCTCCTGAACGATGCTCATCTCGGTGCCGCAGGAGACCTTCTTCAGGTCGATCGTGACCTTGATCTCGCCGGGCAGGTTGGGATCGTCGAACTTGTCCGTGTAGCGCAGCCGCTCGCCCGGCTTCAGCTCGAGGTACTCGCCGCCGAACGCGTGGCTGCCGCCGGTGCCGAAATTGGTGAACGACATGCGGAAGGTGCCGCCGACCTTGGCGTCCATCTGGTGGACGGTGCAGGTGAAGCCGTGGGGCGGCAGGAACTTGGCGTTGGCGGCCGGATCGATCCAGGCGCGATAGACGCGCTCCGGCGGCGCCCTGAGCACGCGGTGCAGGCGGATGGTGTTGGGCATGACGACGTCTCCTTATCGACGCGACGACGCGGTAGGGAACAGGCTGATCAGGTAGCGTTTGAGATGCGCGAGGTTCTGGCGCGCGACATCGGCGTCGTGCTTGGCCTTGGCGAAGATGAACGAGCCCTGCAGCACGGCCTGGATGAAGTAGCCGACGCTTTCGGCGCTCCAGTCCGCTTTCGGCGCGCGCCGACGCTTGGCCGCCTCGAGATCGCGCGTCAGCGCGGCGATGTGGCTCGACATCCCGCGGTCGCAGGCTTCGCGCACCGCCGGGTGCGTGGCGTAGGTCTCCTGGACCAGCGTGCCGAGGAAGCAGGTGAATTGCGGGATCTCGCGATCGAGGATCGCCGTTCGGAAGTCGACGTAGCCGAGGATGCGATCGAGCGGATCGTCGAGCCGGTGGTAGCCGGCCTCGGCGAAGACCGCCTCGGTCCACTGGTTCCAGTGTGCCACGGCGCCCAGCACCAGCTCTTCCTTGCTCTTGAAGTGGTGGAAGAAGCTGCCCTTGGTGACGCCCGCCTCGGCGCAGATATCGTCGACGGTGGTGGCCGTGTAGCCCTTGGCGCGGATCACGGTCGATCCGGCCTCGAGCAGGCGGGTGCGGGATTGGGGTGCGGTTGCGGGCGTCATCTAGACTGGTCCATACCGATCGGTACGGACACATACCAACTAGTGGGTATGTTTGCAAGCGGAAAACGCGGATTCGCGGGGATGGTGTTAAATTCAGCGGCGACGGAGCCTTCGGGGAGTTGGCAATGCGTCGTCTTCTTGCGGCCGTGGCTGTCCTGCTATCGCTGGGTACCGCCGCATCGGCGCAGCCCGGGCAGAATCAATCGCGACGGCAGATCGACGTAGGTGCCGATTGGAAGGCCCTGTTCAACGGCCGCATGCACTACTACCAGTTCGGCACGATCGATCGTCCACTCGAGAGGCGCGCCTTCCGGGTCTTTCGATCGGACGGGACCTATCGCGTTCAGCAGATCGAGGACCCGAATCAGGGTATCGAGGGCACCTGGTTCTTTCGCGCCGATGGCGTTTGCCAGCAGGCGCATTCTCGAACCTATTGCTACGACTTCGAACGGCAGGCTGATGGCTGGGTACAGCGCTCCAACGACGGCAATCGCTTCAGCGTATTCATCCCGGATGTCGTGCCGGCGGACGTTACGCTGCCGCCCTGATCATCGCGGGTCCGTTCTCTATCGTCCTGGCCAGTCGGGCTGCGGCCTCTTCTGCACGAAGGCGTCGATGCCCAGTTTGGCGTCCTCGCGCATCATGCCGCCGGCCATCGCCGAGCTGGCATAGGCGTAGGCCTGCTCGAGATCCATGGCCATGTGCCGGCGGAACAGCGCCTTGCCTTGCGACAGCACCAGCGGGCTCTTGGACGCGATGTGTTGCGCCAGTTCCATCGCCGCGGCGTCGAGCTGATCCTCGGGCACGACGCGCGAGAGCAGGCCGTCGCGCAGCGCGGTCTCGGCGCTCACCGGCTCGCCGGTGAACAGCATGTCGAGCGCGCGCTTGGCGCCGACATTGCGGCCCAGCGGCACCGAGGGCGTGCCGCAGAACAGGCCGATATGCACGCCCGGTGTCGCGAACTTCGCATCGCTCGAGGCGATGGCGAGATCGCACTGCGCCACGAGCTGACAGCCGGCCGCCGTGGCGATACCGCGCACCTTGGCGATCACCGGCTGCTTCAGCCGGGCGATCTTCAGCATCATCGCGCTGCAGCGGCTCATCAGGTCGTGATGGAAGGCGTAATCCTCGCTCGAGCGCACCTCCCGCAGGTCGTGGCCGGCGCAGAAGGCGCGGCCATTGGCCTGGATCATCACGACGCGGATCGTCTCGTCGATATTCAGCCGATCGAACTCCTGGTCGAGCGCAGCGATCAGCTCGGAGGACAGCGCGTTCATCGCTCTGGGCCGGTTGAGCGTCAGCACGGCGACGCGGCCGTGGTCCTCGCGCAGCAGCACGGGCTCGTTCACGGTTGCGGGATCGGACATCGCTGCATCCACTGGTTTGGCGCCCGTCGGGGCGTTACGCTGTCGATCGGGCGAGTCTAGACCCGATGGCGGTCTGCGTCATCGGCGGTTCCGGTCGAGGGGGAGCGGGCGGATCATGACCAAGCCGCTGCGGTTCAGCGAGGTCTTCAGCGAGGAACTGGATGTCGTGCATCGGCGGCGCGCGGCGGTCGGCGTCGACCCCGCCGGTGCCGATTGCGAGCGGCTTGTCGCGTTCATCGAGAAGGAGCGCTTCCGGGATGCGGTCGCCTACGAGCGTCCGCGCGTTGATGGGCCTTGGCCGCCCGATCGCTGGCCATTGCGCAAGGATGGCTGGCAGGAGGGTAGTGGAGCGCGCGATCGACCGGCGCCGGAGAACCTCATCGGCTTGGCGCTGTCCGGCGGCGGGATCCGGTCGGCAGCCACCTGCCTGGGCGCCATGCAGGCGCTCGACGGCAAGGATCTGATGCGGCGCGTCGACTACCTGTCGAGCGTCTCCGGCGGCGGCTACGCGGCGGCATGCCTCAATGCCAACATTGCCGGCGTGCGCTACCTCGGCCGCACCGTCGAGCCGGTACGTTCGGCATCCGGGGCGCAACCGGGCAGTGCCAGGGATAAGCCGAGCCAGGGCTTTCCCACGCCGCGCAAGGGTTGGATCTTTCCGTTCCCCCACGTCGTGGGCATCCGCGAGACGGTGCTGTTCCGCTATCTGAGGGCCAACGCGCAGTATCTGATCCCGCGCGGCAAGGTGCTCGAATACGGATTCGCCCCCGTGCTCCTGGTACGCGGCCTGTTCATGAATCTGTGGGCGATGGTGCCCCTGGTGCTGACGCTCTCGGCGATCACCCTGGCTATGTTGCTGTGTCCGCGTCTGCGCCACGCCGGCCAGGCCGTGGATCTGCTGGGCGCGACGGGAGCGCTGCTGGGCATCCTGTGGGCGGTGTTCTTCGCCATCAGCCGCCCGGCACGCGATCGCCTGGAAACCGGCCGACACGGCAGCGCCTGGCTGATGTTGTTCGCCGCGGGTGCGCTCGTCACGGTGATCGCAGGAGTCGTCGACCTCGCCTACGGCGTGATCGCCGGCCTCATCGTGGCGACTGTCACGGCGTTCGAGTGGCGGCGGCAGATCGATTTCGAACGCCAGCACGGCGCGTGGCGGCCGCGTGCCGGGATCGCGTCGCGACGGCACAGCGTCGATGCCGCGGCCGGCCTGGCGCGCGAATCCTATCGGCAGGCCCAGGCCCAGGCGTTGCTGGTCAGCGCCGGCGCGCTATTCCTGATGTTGCAACCAGTCGCGGCGGCCTGGGTTGGCGCGGCGATGGAGCGCGGCCAGGTGTCGTGGCAGGGCGCCAGCGTGCTGGCCGCCGCGGCCATCGGCTCGACCTGGCTGGGCCGCTTCGAGAAGCTGCCGCTGATGGTGCGGCGAGCGCTCCTGCTTCTGGCGGCGGCGCTGGTCGGCCCTGTGCTGCTCTGGGGCGGCAGCCTGTTGATCACCGCCTCGATCGCGCTCAAGGGCGGCATCTGGGGTCATGCCGACCTTGGCTTCCACATCGCCTTCGATCGCGCGTCGTGGGTTGTGGCCTTCATCAAGTCGTTCGGCCGCGACGCGATGATCATCGACGCGGTGCTCGCGCTCGGCCTGGCGGCGCCGCTGTTGTGGTGGCTCAACACGAGTCTGTACAAAGCCAACGAGGTTTCGCCGCACAGTCACTATCGCGACAAGCTGGCCAACACCTTCCTGTTTTCGGCCAATCTGTCGGACCATAGCCGGGTGCGCTCGCAAAGCGAGCTGAAGCTCAGCGCCATGGACGTGAGGACCGCGCCGTTCCCGCTGATCAACGCGGCGCTCAACTTCATCGATCGAGACGAGTATCGTGGCCGCGGCCGCAACTCGACCTTCTTCACCTTCTCCCCCTGCCATGTCGGCAGCACCCAGGTCGACTTCATGCGTACGGAAGCGCTGGAAGCGGTGTTCCCACGCTTCAAGCTGTCCTCGGCGGTGGCGATCTCGGGCGCCGCGGCTTCCGCCAACGCCGGGCGCGCGACAAACCCGGCGCTGCGCTTCCTGCTGGCGCTGGTCAATGTGCGGCTGGGCTATTGGCTGCCCAATCCGGCGGTGGTGATGTCGGATCGCTTCGCGTCCAACGCTCTGGGCGAGCATCCCGCTTTTCCCAGTGCCGGTGCCGGCCATCTGCTGCGCGAGATGGTGGGCGCGCTCGACACCGAATCGGACTTCATCAACCTGTCCGATGGCGGGCATATCGAGAACCTCGGCATCTACGAGCTGATCCGCCGGCGCTGCCGGGTGATCATCGCCATCGACGCGGAGCAGGATGGCAACTTCTCGTTCACCAGCCTCGGCGATCTCGTGCGGTTCGCGCGCATCGACCGGGCGGTGAACATCGATATCGACGTCGCGGCGATCAAGCCGGACAAGGACGGCATCAGCAAGCGGCACGTCGCCATCGGCCGTATCGACTATGGCCGTGGTGCGTATGGCTGGCTGATCTACATGAAGAGCAGCCTGACCGGGCGCGAGGACGAATCGGTGCTGAAGTACCGCGCGGTGCAGAAGGACTTCCCGCATCACAGCACTGGTGATCAGTTCTTCGACGAAGAGCAGTTCGAGGCTTATCGCGCGCTCGGCTATCACATGGCATGGGAAGCCTTCGCCAACTGGCGCTAGGGCCAAGTCGCGGCGCATCGACAAATCCTGGCCGGTCTTCGCCAGCATCCGCGACCGGCGGCGCGATTCCTGTATCAGCCTTCGCCGCGTGCGCAATCACCGCGGCTTGAGGTAAGGTCCGGGCCATGCCAGTCGTTATGAGCGGGCTCGAGCTCGAGGCCTTCCTGCGCGAGGAATTTCCCGAAGCGCAGGCCAACGTCACGGTGAAGGTCGAGGAGGTCGGCGAGGGTCGCATCAAGGTGCGCGCGCTGATCGATCGACGTCATCTCAGGCCCGGCGGCACGGTGTCGGGGCCGACGCTGATGTGGTTGGCTGATTGCGGCACTTACCTGCTGATCCTCTCGCAGATCGGCAAAGTGGCCTTGGCCGTCACCACCAACCTCAACATCAATTTCCTGCGCAAGGGCGAGGCGGGCAGGGACGTGATCGGCGAGGCGCGTCTGCTGAAGCTGGGCCAGCGCCTGGCGGTGGCCGAGATGTCGATCTTCTCCGAGGGGCAGCCCGAGCCGATCGCCCATGTCACGCTGACCTATTCGATCCCGCCACGCGAAAAGCGTGGGGTAAAATAATACCGTATTTTCAAGATATTGATTTCATTGAATAAAGCCGGCGTTAAATGGCGTCACTCGCTTGACTTGCCGCGCCGCCTCACGTATCTCCGCGCACCGTTTTAGCGGATTGGACCGATGAAGACCTTCAACCTGAAGCCCGCCGAGGTGGACAAGAAGTGGGTGCTGATCGACGCCGACGGCCTCGTTCTGGGCCGCCTCGCCTCGATCATCGCCACGCGCCTGCGCGGCAAGCACCTCGCCACCTACACCCCGCATGTCGATTGCGGCGACAACATCGTCGTGATCAACGCCGAGAAGGTGCGCCTGACCGGCAACAAGCTCGCCGACAAGGTGTTCCACTGGCACACCGGCTACCCCGGCGGCATCAAGCAGGCCACGATCGGCCAGCGCCTGGGCGGCAAGCACCCCGAGCGGGTGATCGAGAAGGCGGTCGAGCGCATGATCACGCGCGGCCCGCTGCAGCGTAAGCAGATGAAGAACCTCAAGGTCTACGCCGGCGGCGCGCATCCGCACGAAGCGCAGCAGCCCGTGAAGCTCGACATCGCCGCGATGAACCGCAAGAACTCGAGGATCGGCTGACCATGGCCATCGAACCGACGACCACGCCCACCTCCGGCCTGCGCAAGTCCGCGGCCAATATCGTCGCCAGCATGTCGGCGGCCGAGCCGCAGCCGCGCGGCAAGGAGATCGACGCCCAGGGCCGCTCCTACGCCACCGGCCGGCGCAAGAACGCGGTCGCCCGCGTCTGGATCAAGCCGGGCTCCGGCAAGATCACGGTCAACGGCCTTGATCAGACGGTCTACTTCGCGCGTCCGACCCAGCGCATGATGATCCAGCAGCCGTTCCAGATCGCCGGCCGCGTCGATGCGTTCGACGTCATCGCCACGGTGGTCGGCGGCGGCCTGTCGGGCCAGGCCGGCGCGGTGCGCCACGGCATCTCGCAGGCGCTGACCCGCTACGAGCCGGATCTGCGTCCGCCGCTGAAGCAGGGCGGCTTCCTCACGCGCGACCCGCGCGTGGTCGAGCGCAAGAAGTACGGCCGCGCCGGCGCCCGCCGCCGCTTCCAGTTCTCCAAGCGCTGATCGCGCTTGGGCCTTCGAACACGAAAGGGCGCCGCGAGGCGCCCTTTTTCTTTCGTCCGCCTGGTTCCTAGGGGCGCAATTCGATCGAGCAAACCCGGCTGCCATCCCGAGCGGAGCGAGGGATCTAGGGTCAGCCTAGATCCCTCGCTACGCTCGGGATGACAGCACTGACTCGATCCGATCGGAACGTGCTCTAGCGGCAAGAGCAAGAGTCGCCCTCCCTCTTGCGCAGATTGGTTTCGACCCAGGTCTTGGCGTCCGGGCCGAAATCGAAGGTCGGGCCGATGACGCAGAGCGTCGAGTCGTCTCGACCGCTCTTCATCTGCGAGAGCGGGCGGGTATCGATCACGATGCGGTCATTGCGGCAGTAGATGTACCACGCGGCCATCGCCGTGCTTGGCATCCATACGCCCAATACAATCAGTGCAGTCCACACGAGTCGCATAGCCGACCTCCCTGATGTCGTCGCGACCAACGCGGATACGCTATCGGCTCGACTGACCGTTGTCTCGGGATTTCCACCGCTGGCCCGTCCCGCGATTCAATCCAGGAAGCCCTCGAGGAAGTCGATCACGCTCGCCTTGAAGAGCGCATGGGCGATGATCGAGAAGTGGTCGCAGCCGGGGATGCTGACCGCCTTGGCGCCGGGAATCGCTTGCGCCAGCGTGCGCGGATTGCCGGCGAGCTCGTCGTGCGAGCCGGCAACGATGAGTGTCGCGAGATCGAGCTTGCTCAGCGCCGCGCGATCGATGAGGAAGCGCGGGCCGCGCGAGCAGGCGGCAAGCGCCAGGCGATCCTCGCCCTGTTCGTCCGCGAACTGGCGGAAGCTGCGGCGCATGGGATCGGGGATTGTCGCCGGATCCTCGGCCTCCATTGCCTCGGCCATGCTGTCGTCACGTGGTGACTCCTCGAGCATCTTGCCGCCGACGCCGCCCAGGATGAGATCGCCGAAGCGTTCCGGCCATAGCAGCCCGGCAGTGAGGCTGAGATGCGAGCCCATGGAGAAGCCCAGCAGGTTGGCGCGCGCGAAGCCGACATGGTCCATCAGCGCCACGATGTCGTGCGCCATGGCCTTGCGGTCATAAGCGGCGGGGTCGTGCGGCTTGGCGCTCTGGCCATGGCCACGCGCGTCGAGCGCCACGCCTTTGAAACCCTTGGCGGCGAAGGCGTCGTACCAGCCCATGCGCTTCCAGCCCTCGGCCTTGTTCGAGCTGAAGCCGTGCACCAGCACGATGCGGCGCTTGGCGTCGGGGCCGCCGAACTCGTCATAGGCGATGGCATGGCCGTCGGATTCGAACTGCGGCATGGGCGTTCCCTCGCGTCTTGCTTGGGCACAATTGTAGAACCACCGTCGTCCTGAGCGCCAGCGAAGGACCTCGCGGTGGTTGCGCCAAACGACAACGGCGCCGGTGAGCACCGGCGCCGTTCGTGTGTGATCGTTCGACCGCTGGGTCCTTCGCTGGCGCTCAGGACGACAGCGTGGGTGTCAGGCCGCCAGCCCCAGCATCACGCCGAGGTTCTGCACGGCGGCGCCCGAGGCGCCCTTGCCGAGATTGTCGAGGCGCGCGGTCAGGATCACCTGGCCGTGCTTCTCGTTGGCGTAGACGCGCAGCTCCATCTTGTCGGTGTCGTTGAGCGCCTCCGGCTCGAGGCGGTCGACCGCCTTGTCGGCGCTGTCCACCGGTACGACGCTGATGCGGTCGCTGCCCCTGTACCAGTCGGCCAGCACGGTGTGCAGGTCGGCGGCCTTGGGCTGCTTGTTCAGCGTGTCGAGGTGCAGCGGCACGTTGACGATCATGCCCTGGCGGTAGTTGCCCACCTGCGGCACGAAGATCGGCCGGCGCGTCAGCCCCGCGTAGAGCTGCAGCTCGGGCACGTGCTTGTGCTCCATGCGCAGACCATAGACCTCGAAAGCCGGCGCGGTGCCTTTCTCAAAGGCCTCGATCATCGACTTGCCGCCGCCGCTGTAGCCGGAGACGGCGTGCACGACGATCGGGTAGTCGCGCGGGATCAAGCCGGTGTCGACCAGTGGACGCAAAAGCGCGATGCCGCCGGATGGGTAGCAACCGGGGTTGCTCACCTTGCGCGCGGCGCGGATCGCGGCCGGCTGTTGCGGCGTCAGCTCGGGGAAGCCGAACACCCAGTCGGGCGCGACGCGATGCGCGGTGCTGGCGTCGAGGATGCGGGGCCCCTTGTCGCCAAGAGAGTCAGCGAGCGCCACCGACTCCTTGGCCGCGTCGTCGGGCAGGCAGAGGATGACGACGTCGACATCCGACATCACGGCGCGTCGCGCCTCGGGGTCCTTTCGTCGCTCGGCGGCCACGCTGACCATCTGGATGCCCGGCACCTGGAGCAGACGCTCGCGGATGCCAAGACCGGTGGTGCCGGCTTCGCCGTCGATGAAAACCCTGGGCATGTTCGCCGTGGTGGACATCACCTCTATCCTTTGAACGGGACACGAACCAAAGGCGGTTCGCGCTGCGATACATACGCCGAACAGCGCGGGAATCAAGACGTTGCATGACTCGGCGGCTTGACCGCTGTCACACGTCCGTCATGGTGTGTTGCTGAGAACACAGGGGCGCGGGAGCGTGGGGTCGATGGCCGGGCTGATCATTCCGTTCAACAATTTCGTGCCGCGCGTCGATCCCAGCGCGTTTATTGCGCCCAACGCCACCCTGATCGGCGACGTCGAAATACATGCCAATGCCAGCATCTGGTTCACCTGCGTGTTGCGCGGCGACGGGCCGGGCATCCGGATCGGCGAGAACAGCAACATCCAGGACGGCACGGTGATCCACATCGCCGCGCGCGGCGTGCCGACCATCGTCGGCAAGAACGTCTCGGTCGGCCACATGGCGCTGTTGCACGCCTGCACGGTCGAGGACGACGCCTTCATCGGCATGCACGCCACGGTGCTCGACAATTGCGTGGTCGAGAGCGGCGCCATGGTCGCCGCCGGCGCGCTGGTGCCGCCCAACAAGGTGGTCAAGAAAGGCGAGCTGTGGGCCGGCAACCCGGCGACCAAGATGCGCGATATCGCCGAGCGCGACCTCGAGATGTTCAAGCGAACCTGCGAAAACTACGTCAAGCTCAGCCGGCGGTATTTGGGCGTGTAGCCACTACCTTCCCCCGGAGGGGGAAGGTGCCCGAAGGGCGGATGGGGGATGTCGAAGACGGACTCGGAATGCGTTGAAGCATTCCCCCATCCGTCAGCGCTACGCGCTGCCACCTTCCCCCTCCGGGGGAAGGTGAAAATAGGAGAGGGACAATCACATGCGACGCAACCTGCTGCGCCAGAAGCTCGATCGGGGCGAGCCGACTTTGGGCACGCACATCCTGTCGACCTGGCCGACGCTCGTGGAGCTGATCGGCCAGAGCGGGCAATACGACTATGTCGAGTTCACCGCCGAGTACGGCCCGTTCACCATGCACGACCTCGACAATCTCGGCCGTGCGCTGGAGGTGGCGGGGATCGGCGGCATGATGAAGGTCGAGCAGACGCAGTGGACCCACCAGACCATGCGCGCCATCGGCTCGGGCTTTCAGAGCATTCTGTTCGCCGATGTGCGCACGGTGGCCGACGCCGAGGCTTGCGTGAAGGCGGTGCGCGCGGAGTCGCCGCGCACGCGCGGGCTCGCGGGTGTGGGCATGCGCCGCGACGTCGGCACGATCCGCGAGGTCGGCTCGCCGGCCTTCGTCAAGGCGCTCGACGACGTCGTCGTTGCGCTGATGATCGAGAAGCGCCAATGCGTCGAGGATCTCGACAATGTGCTGTCGGTGCCGGGCATCGACATGGTGCAGTTCGGCCCGTCCGACTACAGCATGAGCATCGGCGTGCCGGGCCAGGCCACGCATCCCGATGTCGTGAAGGCGGAGCGCAAGACCATCGAAACGGCGCTGAAGAAGGGCATCCACCCGCGCGTCGAATTGCGCGATCCCTCGCAGGCGGCGCGCTATCTCGAGATGGGCGTGAAACACTTCTGCATCGGCTGGGACGTCACCATCCTGCATGCGTGGTGGGCTGAGAAGGGCGCCGAGATGCGCGGCCTGCTCGCGGGCAAGAAGTCCGGGAAGAAGACGGCCAAGGCGAAGGGCGGCAATTACCGCTAACCTTCGGCCGACATCGCAGGAGGTCGTCATGGCGCCCGACAGCTTGGCATTGGCTACCGATCACGCGTTCTGGGAGCGCGCGCGGCGTCACCTGATTCGCTTCGGCGCCGACTTCCAGCCGATGGTGATCGAGCGCGCCGCCGGCTCGTATCTCTACGACTCGGCCGGCCGCGCGATCCTCGATTTCGCCTCCGGGCAGATGAGCGCGATCCTCGGCCACAGCCACCCCGAGATCGTCGCCACGGTGCGCCACTGGGTGGGCGAGCTCGATCATCTCTACAGCTCGATCCTCAGTCGGCCGGTCGTCGACCTCGCGGAGATGCTGGGCAAGCTGGCGCCGGGCAAGCTCGAGCGCGTGCTGCTGCTGAGCACCGGCGGCGAGTCGAACGACGCGGCGCTGCGCATGGCCAAGCTCGCGACCGGCGGTTTCGAGATCGTCGGACTGAGCCGCTCCTGGCACGGCGTCACCGGTGCCGCGTCGGCGGCGACCTATAACGCCTCGCGCCGCGGTTATGGGCCGTCAGCGCCGGGTTCGCTGGTGATCCCGGCGCCCGATCTCTACCGGCCCACTTTCGGCGGCAAGGGCACGACGGCCGACAGCTATGACTGGCGCGGCGAGCTCGACTATGCCTTCGAGCTGGTCGATCGCCAGAGCACCGGTGCGCTCGCCGCGGTGATCGCCGAGCCAATCCTGAGCTCGGGCGGCGTGATCGAGCCGCCCGAGGGCTACTTCAAGGCGCTGGAGGCGAAGTGCCGGGAGCGCGGCATGCTGCTGGTGTTCGACGAGGCGCAGACCGGCCTGGGCCGCACCGGCACGCTCTTCGCCTGCGAGCGCGATGGCGTGGCGCCCGATCTGCTGACTTTGTCGAAGACCTTGGGCGCCGGCCTGCCGCTGGCCGCGGTGCTGGCGACGCCGGAGGTCGAGGAGCGCTGCCACGAGCGCGGCTTCCTGTTCTACACCACGCACGCCAACGACCCGCTGCCGGCGGCCGTAGGCCTGACGGTCCTGGAGATCATCCTGCGCGATAAGCTCAGCGAACGCGCGCGAAGCGCCGGCGTGCGCTTGCGCGCCGGGCTGGAGAGCCTGATGCAGCGCCACGAGGTCGTCGGCGATATCAGGGGCAGGGGTCTGCTGCTGGGCATGGAGCTGGTGAAGGACCGCCACTCCCGCACGCCGGCGCCGGATCTCGCCGGCGCGGTGATGGCGCGTTGCCGCGAGCTGGGCATGAGCACGTCGGTGATCCGCGGCGGGCTGGGCGTGTTCCGCATCGCGCCGCCGATCACCATCACCGATGCCGAGATCGATCTCGGCTTGTCTATATTTGACCAGGCTCTGGCCGACTGCACCGGCCGCTGACCGAGGCGTTCAACGGAAGAAGGGGATACCTATGGCGATGATGTATGGCGTCATGCGGGGCGTGGTCGTTGATTCGATGGACCCGTTGCGCACCGGCCGCGCAAAGGTGCAGATGCCAGCGGTGCCGGGCGCCGACGGCTGGGCAGACTCCTGCGTCAGTGGTCTGCGGCCCGGCGACAAGGTCATCATCGCTTTCGAGGGCGGCGATCAGACGCGACCCGTCGTGATCGGCAAGGTGGGCGGCTGATCCGCCGCCCGCCTACTTCGCCTTCACCGTGATCGTCGGGATCGACGTCACCTTGCCGCTCGCCACGCGCACGAACTCGGCGGTGACGCCGAAGTTGCCGGTGAGCAGCACCCACTTGCCGGCCTCGCGCTCGACGGTGATCGAGTAGTCGCCCGGCGGCACCTTCTCGATGGTGAATGTGCCGTCCTTGGCGGTGCGCGTGGTGAAGGTCAACGGCGCCTGGGTCGAGCACGGCGTGTCGCCGGACTTGAAAGTGCTGAAGCGGCTCAGGCGCACATTGCAGAACTCGACGCGCACGTCGGCGAGGCCCGTGTTCTCGTCACCTTCGAGCTTGCCCTTGAGGCCGCCAGTCGGCTTGTCCTGCGCCGTGGGCAAGCTGGCAGGGCCTTTGCCGGCCATGATCAGCGTGCGCATGTCGTCGAACGGCACGTCGGAATTGGCCATGCGCCAGAACTTCGCGACGTTGTTCTCGACCACGCCCAGGCCCCAGCTCGAGGCGATCCACAGCCGGCCCTTGCCGTCGAAAGCAAGGTCCCGCGGCTTGATCTGCGGTTCCATGCCGCCGATCAGCGCCTTCTTCCAGCCGCCGCCGGAGAAGGTGCGGATGCCGTCATTGACCGAGATCCAAACTGTGCCGCTGCCGTCGACGGCTACGCCGGCGGGGCCGATCAGGTTCTCCTTGTGCGCCGTCCACAACTTGCCGTCATGCATCGAGAGCCCGCCGCTGTGCACCATCCACAACCGTCCATCCCGGTCGGCCGCGGCGTCGCTGAAGCGGATATGTTCGTTGGGGAAGGGCGGCAGATCGGCGATCGCCTTCCACTCGCCGCCCTCGTAGCGCGCCAGGCTGCGGCCCAGCACGGCCCACAGCGAGCCGTCAGGCTTGGTGATGAAGCGCTTCACGCCGTCGAGCGTGCCGTTCGTGACGTTGACCGCCGAGTAGGGCGTGTCGGTCCACTGCCCGCCCTCGAACTTGGCGATGCCGTCCTTGTGGCCGATGAAGATCGTGCCCTTGGCGTCGCAGCCCAGCGCGCCCATCACCGGCTTGCCGTGGCGTGCCGGCTTGGTCCAGCCGCCGCTGCCCTCGCGGAAGGCGACCTCCGAGGTGTTGGCGACCACCAGGCGCGCGCCGCAAACGGCGACATGGCGGATGAAGGTGAACGGTGCCTTTTCCTTGCCATCGAGGGCGACGATGCCCGAACCATCGACGCAGAATGGCGCCGCCGAGCCGCCGCCCGGGATCACGCAGGCCATGTCGTTGGCACGCGCTGTGCCCGAGACCACGCTGACGAGGACGGCGGCGATGGCGGCAAGTCGGGATACCATTGTGTCCTTACTCCAAGATCATATTAAGTGAACGGTAGCTCATTTTCACAGGGGAGGCTACACGGCGCATCGTCGGACTATCCCCAGCCGCGCAAGCGTGAGGAGACAACCCGAGTTTCCTCTAGCGGGGACGTGCAGCTTCCGGGCGCGCCCCGCGCACCGATCAGGCGTCCGTCTTGACCTTCACGTAGCTGCCGGGCGCGTCCTCTATCGCCGGCAAGCCGCCGGCGCCGGGCACGCGCGCGGGCACCTTGGGGCCGGACTGCGCCGACAGCCAGCGATCCCAGTCGGGCCACCACGAACCCGGTGTTTCCGTGGCGCCGGCGCGCCATTCCTCGAGCGTGGCGGGATAGTGCGTCGTCGCCGCCTCGTTGATCCAGTACTGGTACTTCTTGGCCCTGGGCGGGTTGACTACGCCGGCGATGTGACCCGAGCCGGCGAGCATGAAGCGCAGCGGGCCCGAGAAGATCTTGGTGAGCTTGTAGACCGATGGCGCCGGGGCGATGTGGTCTTCCTTGCCAGCCTGGATGTAGCAAGGCACCTGCACCGTGCGCAGATCGATCGGTACGCCCGCCAGGCTCACGCCGCCCTGCTGCACCAGCAGGTTCTTCAGGTACATGTTGCGCAGGTAGTAGCTGTGCATCGCCGCGGGCAGGCGCGTGGCGTCGGCGTTCCAGAACAGCAGGTCGAACGGCATCGGCTCCTTGCCGAGCAGATAGTTGTTCACGACGAACGACCAGATCAGGTCGTTGCTGCGCAACATGTTGAAGGTGGTCGCCATCTCGGCGCCGTCCATGTAGCCGCGCTGCTCGATCATCTTCTCGATGTTGGCGATCTGCTCCTCGTCGATGAAGACGGTGAGCTCGCCGGCGTCGGTGAAGTCGATCTGCGCGGTGAAGAAGGTGCAGTTCTGGATGCGCTTGTCGTTCTTCGCCGCGCTATAGGCCAGCGTCGCCGCCATCAGCGTGCCGCCGATGCAATAGCCGATGGTCGAGACCTCGCGCACGCCGATCGCCTTCTCGATGGCGTCGAGCGCGGCCAACGGGCCCTCGAGCATGTAGTCCTCGAAGCTCTTGTGGCGCAGCCGCGCATCGGGGTTGACCCAGGAGATGATGAACACCGTGTAGCCCTGGTCGACCGCCCACTTGATGAAGGAGTTCTCGGGCTTCAGGTCGAGGATGTAGAACTTGTTGATCCACGGCGGCACGATCAGCAGCGGCCGCTCGTAGACCTCCGGCGTCGACGGCGTGTACTGGATCAGCTGCATCATCTCGTTCTGGAACACCACCTTGCCTGGCGAGGTGGCGACGTTGCGGCCGACCTCGAAGGCGTCCATGTCGGTCTGGCGGATCGCCAGCCTGCCGTTGCCGCGCCGCATGTCCTCCAGCACGTTGCGCAGGCCCTTCACCAGATTCTCGCCGCCGCTTTCCAGGGTGGCCTTGAGCACCTGTGGATTGGTGGCGACGAAGTTCGTCGGTGCCATGGAGTCGACGAACTGCTTGAGATGGAATTCGACCTTCTTGCGGGTGCGCTCGTCGAGCCCGACGGTCTCCTTGGGCAGGCCCATCAGCCAGCGCGAGGTCAGCAGGTAGGATTGCTTGATGTGGTCGAAGATCGCCTCGTCGCGCCAGGCCGCGTCGTTGAACCGCTTGTCGCCCTTGGGCGTCTCGACCACCGGATCGGCCGGCTTGCCCATCATGCGATCGGCCGTGGCCTGCCACAACTTGGCGTAGTCCTGCCATAGCGCGATCTGGGCCTGCATCATCTTCTCCGGGTCGGCCATCAGCTTGGCCGTGAAGTCGACGAAGGTGGCGGTCAGGTTCAGCGGGTCGAGTGATTGCGCGTCCGCCGGCTGCTGGCCCTTCTGGCGCTCGGCGAAATCGCGCAGCACGTCCTGGCTGCGCTGGGCGATGTCCCGCCACAGCGCCTGCATGGCGGCGGTGTCTGGCACCTTGAGCTGCGGCGATTGGGGATCGGCCATGGGTTTCCTCCGGTGGACTATTGTCCTTGCAGTTCATTGCCCTACGCGACGGCTTTTGAAATACTGCGGCGACAACCGGCGCACCTTGGGCAACCAGCTCGGGGCTGGCGCACAAGGGACGATCACCTTATGAACCGCCTCCGGCGGCGTCAATTTGGAGCCGGCCCTGGACAACGAACGGATGAACGGCGTGATGCTGAGGGCGGGCGGAGTTTCAAGAGCGATGTTGCTGGCGTTGCTCGCCACGACCGCCCTGACCAGCTGTGACAGCGACGGTCTGCCGACCCCGCCACCAGGCGCGACGACGAGTACGCTGCCGGCCGACCGCCGTGTGCCGACCGGTGGCATCGCCATCGACCGCAGCAAGGCCCGCTACGACGACTCCGTCGCCGCCGCCGACGAGACGCGCGGCCAGCAGGTCGGCTCCGTCGTTCCGGCGAGCCCGCCCAAGCCGCAGGATCCGCCGGCCCCCAGCACCGCCGCTGCGCCACCGCCGCCACCTTCATCCCCGGTGACCTCGGCGCCACCACCACCGCCGCCCGCGCCTGCTGTCGCATCGGCGCCACCGCCGCCGCCAGCGCCGGTGACGTCAGCGCCGCCGCCACCGCCCACGCCTGCGGTCGCCAGCGCGCCGCCGTCAGCGCCTGCGCCTGTGGTGTCCGCGCCAATGCCGTCGCCCGCCGGCACGACGGCCGACGATCTCAATCGCCGCTTCCTGGCCCAGCTCGAGGCAGGGCAGGGGGCGCCCGCGCCGGCGGCACCAGCGGTCGCCAGCGCACCGCCGCCTTCGCCGGTAACCTCGGCGCCGCCTCCGCCCCCGCCAGAGCCCGCTCCTGTCGCAACGGCACCGCCGCCGGCGCCGCCACGCGCACCCGCGCCCGCGGTCGTCAGTGCGCCACCAGCGCCGATGCCGGCGGTGTCAGGGGCAACACCGTCGCCCGCCGGCACGACGGCTGATGACCTCAATCGCCGCTTCCTGGCCCAGCTCCAGGCAGGGCAGGGGGCGCCGGCGGCGCCGGCCGTCGCCAGTGCGCCGCCCGTCACCTCGCCGCCGCCACCGTCGGCACCCGCCGTCGTGTCGGCACCTCCACCACCACCACCACCACCACCGCCGCCGCCGCCCGCCGTGACCAGCGCGCCGCCGCCACCGGCGCCTGTGGTGACCCGTGCGCCGCCGCCGCCAGCAGCACCACCGGCGCCCGCCGTTGTGTCAGCGCCGCCGCCACCGCCGGCGCCAATGCCCGCCCCAGCCGTCGCGACCGCGCCGCCACCGCCGGCGCCAATGCCCGCGCCAGCCATCGCGACCGCGCCGCCACCGTCCGCGCCTGTGCCTGGCGTCATGTCGGGCACGCCGCCGACGGCCTATGCCGGCGGCCCGCTTCAGGTTGCGGTGATCCAGTTCAGCCAGGGTTCGTCGGGGCTGAACGGCGAGGATCTCGCCGTGATCCGCGACGTGGCGCGTATCCACCGGCGTAACGGCGGGATGGTGTACATCTACGCCCACGCCAGCCATGACGCTTACGCCAGTAGCGTGCCGCGCCTGCGGGCCGGCAACCTCGACGTCTCGGTCAAGCGCGGTACCAACATCGCCAACGCGCTGATCCGTGCCGGCGTGCCGCGCAACGCCATCGTCATGGAAGCGCTCAGCGACGAGGAGCCGATCTATACCACCGCGACCGCGCGAGGCATCGCCGCCAACCGGCGAGCCGAGATCTTCTTCGACTTCTGACCGCCGGACGGCGATACCTTCAAGCGGTAACGTCCGGCCCCCAAGCGGGCCGGATTTGCCATCACCCCCTCGATAAGACGCCTGAACCCAGGACCTGCCCCAGGACCCCGCCATGGACGACAGCGAATTCCACCGCATCAAGCGCCTGCCGCCCTACGTGTTCGCGGAAGTGAACGCCATGAAGGCGCGCGCCCGCGGCGCCGGGCAGGACGTCATAGATCTCGGCATGGGCAACCCCGACCTGCCGACGCCGCCGCATATCGTCGCCAAGCTGGCCGAGGCGGCCGGCAACCCGCGCACCCACGGCTACTCCAACTCGCGCGGTATCCCCGGCCTGCGCCGCGCCCAGGCCGCCTACTACCAGCGCCGCTTCGGCGTCGAGTTGGATCCCGAGAGCGAGATCATCGTCACCATCGGCTCGAAGGAAGGCCTGGCCAACCTCGCCCAGGCGATCACGTCGCCGGGCGACATCATCCTGGCGCCCAACCCGAGCTATCCGATCCATCCCTACGGGTTCATCATCGCTGGCGGCTCGATCCGCCACATCCCGGTGCCCGGCGCGCTCAGCATCGAGGAGTTCATGCCGGCGCTCGATCGCGCGGTGCGCCACTCCGTCCCGAAGCCGCTGGCGCTGGTGCTGAACTACCCGTCGAACCCGACGGCGCAGGTGGTCGATCTCGAGTTCTATCGCCCGATCGTCGACTATTGCCGCCGCGCCGGCATCTACGTGCTCTCCGATCTCGCCTATGCCGAGATCTACTTCGACGATGTGCCGCCGCCCTCGATCCTGCAGATCCCGGGCGCGCGCGACATCGCCATCGAGTTCACCTCGATGAGCAAGACCTACTCCATGGCCGGCTGGCGCATCGGCTTCGCCGCCGGCAACAAGAAGCTGATCCAGTCGCTGGCGCGCATCAAATCGTACCTCGACTACGGCGCCTTCACGCCGATCCAGGTCGCCGCGACCGCGGCGATCAACGGCCCGCAGGATTGCGTCGCCGAGGCGCGCGCTACCTACAAGGAACGCCGCGACATCCTGATCGAGGGCATGCAGGCCGCCGGCTGGGACATCCCCTCGCCATCGGCCAGCATGTTCGCCTGGGCGCCGATCCCCAAGGCCTTCGACCAGCTGGGATCGCTGGCGTTTTCCAAGCTGATGCTGACCCAGGCGAATATCGCGATCTCGCCCGGCATCGGCTTCGGCGAGTATGGCGATCACCACGTGCGTATCGCGCTGGTCGAGAACAAGCATCGCATCCGCCAGGCCATCCGCAACGTGAAGGTCGTGCTCTCGGATCCCGAGAAGGCGATCGATCTCTACCTGCGCGGCGTCGGCGACAACGTCACGCCCATCAAGGCGCGCGCCTGATGTCCCAGCCATTGCGCGTAGGTGTCGCCGGCCTCGGTACGGTCGGTGGCGGCGTGGTGCGGCTCTTGCGTGAGCAGGCCGACCTGCTGGCGCTGCGCTGCGGCCGGCCGATCGTCGTGGTCGCCGCCTCGGCGCGCGACCTGAAGAAGAAGCGGGACGTCGATCTCTCGGGCATCCGCCTGGAGAGCGACCCGATGGCGCTGGCGACGGCCAAGGACATCGACGTCGTCGTCGAGGTCATGGGTGGCTCCGACGGGCCGGCGCGCCAGCTGGTCGAGGCGGCGATCGCCAATGGCAAGAGCCTGGTGACCGCCAACAAGGCGCTGCTGGCGCTGCACGGTGCGGAAATCGCCCGGCTAGCCGAGGCCAAGGGCACGCTGCTGGGCTTCGAGGCCTCGGTGGCCGGCGGCATCCCGATCATCAAGGCGCTGCGCGAGGGGCTGGTCGGCAACCGTGTGAAGCGGCTCTACGGCATCCTCAACGGCACCTGCAATTACATCCTCACCACCATGCGCGAGACCAAGCGCGACTTTGGCGATGTGCTCGCCGAAGCTCAGAAGCTGGGTTACGCCGAGGCCGATCCGAGCTTCGACATCGACGGCGTTGACGCCGCGCACAAGCTCTCGATCCTCGCCGCCGCCGCTTTCGGCGCGCCGGTGAATTTCGCCGGCGTGCATGTCGAGGGTATCCGCCGCGTCGGCGCGCTCGACATCGCCTTCGCCGAGGAGCTCGAGTATCGCATCAAGCTCCTGGGCGTGGCGCGCGAGACCGAGAACGGCATCGAGCAGCGCGTGCATCCCTGCATGGTGTCGAACAAGACGCCGATCGCCCATGTCGATGGCGTGTTCAACGCGGTGGTCGTCGAAGGCGACTTCGTCGGCACCGCCATGTTCCAGGGCAGGGGCGCCGGCGCCGGCCCGACCGCCTCGGCGGTGGTCGCCGACCTCGTCGACGTGGCGCGCGGCCACGGTCTGCCGCCTTTCGTGGTGCCGACGGCCAAGCTCTCGGCCAAGCCGGTCGCCTCGATCGAGAAACGGCGCGGCGCCTACTACATGCGCCTGATGGTGCTCGATCGCCCCGGCGTCATCGCCGACATCACCGCGGCGCTGCGCGACGAGAACGTGTCGCTCGAATCGATGCTGCAGCACGGCCGCTCGCACGGACCGAACGATTCGGTGCCGGTCGTTCTGGTCACGCACGAGACCGAGGAGCTGGCGATGCGCCGCGCCGTGACGCGGATCGCCGCGCTCAACACGGTGATCGAACCACCAAACCTGATTCGCATCGAGGATTTCTGACGATGCCTCGTTGCCTTACCTTCCCCCGGAGGGGGAAGGTGCCCGAAGGGCGGATGGGGGATGTCGAAGACGGACTCCCGTGTTCGTCTTCGACATCCCCCACGGGGCCGTCCGCGGCCCCTGACCGTCGCGCTGCGCGCGCCACCTTCCCCCTCCGGGGGAAGGGAGAGAGAAATTTCAGGGAGGACAGGTGATATGGCCGACGCCGACACCAAGATGGATCGCAACCTCGCCCTCGAGGCGGTACGCGTGACGGAAGCCGCGGCGCTCGCGGCCTCGAAGCTGATGGGCCGGGGCAACGAGAAGGCCGCCGACCAGGCCGCCGTCGACGCCATGCGCCAGGCGCTCAATGGCCTCAACATCGAAGGCACCGTCGTCATTGGCGAGGGTGAGCGCGACGAAGCGCCGATGCTGTACATCGGCGAGAAGGTCGGCAGTGGCGCCGGCCCCAAGATCGATATCGCGCTCGATCCGCTGGAGGGCACCACCATCACCGCCAAGGGCGGGCCCAACGCGCTGGCCGTCATGGCCATGGCCGATCACGGCAACTTCCTCAACGCGCCCGACGTCTACATGGACAAGATCGCGGTTGGCGGCGGCCTGCCCGATGGCGTGGTCGACATCGACGCCTCGCCGGCGGAGAACCTGAAGAATCTCGCCAAGGCCAAGCAGGTCGAGGTTGCCGACCTCGTCGCCTGTATCCTCGATCGTCCCCGGCACAGCGAGCTGATCGCCAAGACCCGCGAGGCCGGCGCGCGCATCATGCTGATCGGCGACGGCGATGTATCAGGGGTGATCGCGACCTCGCAGCCGGAGTCCGGCGTCGACATCTATCTCGGCTCGGGCGGCGCGCCGGAAGGCGTGCTGGCGGCGGCGGCGTTGCGCTGCATCGGCGGCCAGATGCAGGGCCGCCTGCTGTTCCGCAACGATGACGAGCGCGGCCGCGCGACGCGGTTAGGCATCAAGGACTTCAACAAGAAGTACTCGATGCTGGAGATGGCCAAGGGCGACGTGATGTTCGCCGCGACCGGCGTCACCAACGGCTCGATGCTCAAGGGCGTGCGCCGCTTCCACAACGGCGCGGAGACCTACTCGCTGGTCATGCGCTCGAAGACCGGCACCGTGCGCTACGTCCACGCGATGCACAACTTCACCGTCAAGACCGGCCTGCCGAGCTGGGCTTAGCCATGCTGTTTACCTTCCCCCGCTTGCGGGGGAAGGTGCCCGAAGGGCGGATGGGGGTGGCGGCATCGCGGTCAGTCACAATGATGGAAGCGGTCGCACCAACCACCCCCATCCGGCGCTTCGCGCCACCTTCCCCCGCCAGCGGGGGAAGGTAGTGTTGCCCGCCTTCCTCGGCGTCGAGAAATCGGCCAGCGGCCGGCGCTGGATCGCGCGCGCGGCGGATGATCGCGCGGCGGCGGCGATCGCGCAGCGTCATAGCCTGCCCGACGCCGTGGCGCGGCTGCTGGTGGCGCGCGGCGTGGCGCTCGACGATGTCGGCGACTATCTCGAGCCGACCCTGCGCCGCTTTCTGCCCGATCCGTCGCATCTGAAGGACATGGACGCCGCCATCGCGCGGCTCGCCCAGGCGGTGACGCGCGGCGAGAAGATCGCGGTCTATGGCGACTACGATGTCGACGGTGCGACATCCTCGGCCCTGCTGCTGCGCTTCTTCCGCGGTGTCGGCGCCGACATCGTCGCCTATATCCCGGATCGCATCACGGAGGGCTACGGCCCCAACGCCGCGGCGCTCTTGAAGCTGAAGGCGCAAGGCATCGCCGTCGCGGTCACGGTCGATTGCGGCATCACCGCTTTCGCGCCGCTCGACGCCGCCGCCGAGGCCGGGCTCGATGTGGTGGTGATCGACCATCACGTCGCCGAGCCGCAATTGCCGCGCGCCGTCGCGGTGGTGGATCCCAACCGGCTCGACGACGACAGCCCGCACAAGCAGATGGCCGCCGTGGGCGTGGCATTCCTGCTGATCGTCGGCGTCAATCGCGCGCTGCGGGCGGCGGGACACTACGATGCGATCCGGCCCGAGCCCGATCTCAGGCAATGGCTCGACCTCGTGGCGCTGGGCACGGTGTGCGATGTCGTGCCGCTGACCGGCGTCAATCGCGCCTTCGTGCGCCAGGGGCTGCGGGTGATGCGCGAGCGCGGCAACGTCGGCCTCGTGGCGCTGGGCGATGTCGCGCGCATGAACGAGGCGCCGGGCACCTTCCACGCCGGCTTCCTGCTGGGGCCGCGCGTCAATGCCGGCGGCCGCGTCGGCCAGGCGGATATGGGCACGCGCCTGCTGTCGACCGACGATCCGCACGAGGCCGGCGCGCTGGCGCTCAGGCTCGATCAGTTCAACACCGAGCGGCGCGCCATCGAGCAGGCCGTGCTCGACGCCGCGCTGGCGCGCATCGGCGAGCCCGCCGTCCTGCCGCCGGCGATCGTGGTGATGGACGATGGCTGGCATCCCGGCGTGATCGGCATCGTCGCCAGCCGGCTGGTCGAGCGCTTCCATCGCCCGGTCTTCGTCATCGGCTTCGATGGCGAGATCGGCAAGGGCTCGGGCCGCTCGGTGCGCGGCGTCGATCTCGGCTCGATCGTGATCGCCGCGCGGCAGTCGGGCCTGCTGATCAATGGCGGCGGCCACGCCATGGCGGCCGGGCTGACGGTGGCACGCGGCATGGCCGAGGCATTCGCCGCCTTCATGGTCGAGCGCGTCGGCGCGCTGGCGCCGAACGGCGCGCTGGAAGCGTCGCTCAGCCTCGACGGCGCGCTGGCGGCGAGCGGCCTGACGATGGATTTCCTCACGACGCTCGAACGCTGCGCGCCTTTCGGCGTCGGCAATCCCGAGCCGCGCTTCGCGCTGCCTGCGATGGTGGTGAGCTGGTGGCAGGGCGTCGGCGAGAACCACGTCCGCTGCCATCTGACCGGCAGCGACGGTGCGCGGGTGACCGCGATCGCCTTCCGCGCCGGCGGCCGCCCGCTGGGCGAGGCGCTGACCACATCAGGCGGCGCGCCGCTGCACATCGCCGGCGTGGCGAGGGTCAATCGCTGGAACGGCCGCGAGGACGTGCAGTTCCAGATCGAGGACGCGGCGGCGGCGCGGTGATGTTGCTGGGGGCGCGCCACTCCAGTGGCGCGGCGGCCGATCGACAAGACGCGCCACTGGAGTGGCGCGGGCCGCGTCGCTCCCGCGATGGATCATGAGCGCCGCTGGAGCGGCGCGGCCCCGGAGAACCAACAATCAATCTAGAGCATCGAGCCCGAAATCCTCTTCGCCCTGTCATCCCGAGCGTAGCGAGGGATCTAGGGTCTGCCGCCTGGATCCCTCGCTACGCTCGGGATGACAGGTGCGGCTGATTAATCGCGCACCGCTCTAGTCTAATCAGTCTGCCACCGCGCGTTCGGCCGTCGCGGATTGAAGCGCTGCCGCGACCGCCTCGTCGACGCGTTCGAGCCAGATGAACTCCAGCGTGTTGCGCACTTCCTCGGGGATGTCGTCGAAGTCCCGCCGGTTGCGCGCGGGCAGCATCACGCGTTTGACGCCGGCAGCGGCGGCGGCCACGACCTTCTCCTTGATGCCGCCGACCGGCAGCACCAGGCCGCGCAGGCTGATCTCGCCGGTCATCGCCGTGTCGCCGCGGATCGCGCGGCCGGTCAGCAGCGAGGCGAGCGCCATGAACATCGCCACGCCGGCGCTTGGCCCGTCCTTCGGCGTGGCGCCGGCCGGTACGTGGACATGGATGTCGCTCTTCTCGAACAGCATGGGATCGACGTGCAGAGTGAGCGCCTGGTTCTTGACCAGGGTGAGCGCCGCCTGGGCGCTTTCGCGCATCACCTCGCCGAGCTGGCCGGTGAGGATCAGCTTGCCGCCGCCCGGCGAGCGCGTCGCCTCGATGAAGAGAATGTCACCGCCTACCGGGGTCCATGCCAGACCAGTGGCCACGCCGGGCACGCTGGTGCGCAGCGCGACCTCGTTCTCGAAGCGGATCGGTCCGAGGATCTTCTCCAGGGAGGCGACATCGATGCGCACGTGGTTCTGCGAACCTTCGGCGATCTGCACCGCGACATGGCGCAGCGCGCGGCCGATCTCGCGTTCGAGATTGCGCACGCCCGATTCGCGCGTATAGGCGTCGATGATGTGGCGCAAGGCGTCGTCGTCGATCTCGACCTGCTCGGGCTTCAGGCCGTTGGCCGCGAGCTGGCGGCGTACCAGGTAGCGTCGGGCGATCTCGAACTTCTCGCCAGCGGTGTAGCTCGACAGCGCGATGATCTCCATGCGGTCGCGCAACGGGCCGGGGATCGTCTCCAGCATGTTGGCGGTGGCGATGAAGACCACGCGGCTGAGGTCGAACTGCACGTCGAGGTAGTTGTCGCGGAAGGTGCCGTTCTGCTCGGGGTCGAGCACTTCCAGCATCGCCGAGGCGGGATCGCCCTGGATGCCGCGGCCCATCTTGTCGATCTCGTCGAGCATCATCACGCAGTCGCGCGCGCCGGCCTTGCGGATGGCCTGGATGATGGTGCCGGGCATGGCGCCGATATAGGTACGGCGATGGCCGCGGATCTCGGCCTCGTCGTGCACGCCGCCCAGGCTGACACGCGCGAACTTGCGGCCCATCGCCCGGGCGATCGACTGGCCGAGCGACGTCTTGCCGACGCCGGGCGGGCCGACGAAGCATAGGATCGGCGCCTTGCCCTCGGGCGCCAGCTTGCGCACGGCGAGGTACTCGACGATGCGCTGCTTGATCTTCGTCAGGCCGAAATGATCCTCGTCGAGGATGCGGCGCGCCTCGACGATGTCGATCGGCGGCGTAGCGGGGGGCGCCCAGGGCAGCTCGAGCAGCGTGTCGAGATAGCTGCGGATCATGCCGTGCTCGGCCGCCGCGTCGGGCGTGCGCTGCAGTCGCCGTAGCTCCTTGCGCGCCTGTTTCTCGACCTCCTCCGGCATCTTCGCCTCGGCGATCGCCTTCTCCAGGGCGGCGATGTCCTGCTTGCCGGTCTCGTCTTCGCCCAGCTCGCGCTGGATCGCGGCCATCTGCTCGCGCAGCAGGAACTCGCGCTGGCGCGTGTCGAGCGTCTGCTTGGTCTGGCGGCCGATCTCGTCGGACAGGCGCAGCACCTCGAGCCGCCGGGCGAGGAGGGACGAGACCTTGTCGAGACGCGGCGCGAGATCGTTCAGGTCGAGGATCTCTTGCTTCTCCTCGAGCTTGGAGTCGAGATAGGCTGCGGCCAGGTCGGCCAGCGCACCAGGCTGATCCGTCGCCTCGACGGTCTGGCGTAGCTCGGCGGGGACCTGCGGCAACAGCTCGAAGACTTCCCGCACCTGCCGCTGCAGCACGAGGAAGCGCGCTTCGACGTCCGATCCGGCGCCTGTCGGTTCGGCGACATGCAGCCCGCGCGCGACCGGGAAGGGATAGCCATCGAGATACTCGCTGATGCGGAAGCGCTGCACGCCCTGGACGACGATGTGGTGCGTGCCGTCCGGCGCCTTGATGAAGCGCAGGATGTTGGCGATCGTGCCGGTGCCGTGGAGGTCGCCGGCCTTGGGCTCGGTGGCCTCGACGTCGCGCTGCAGCACGACGAGGATCTGGCGCTGCTCACGCGCCGCGTGCTGCACCGCCTCGACCGAGGCCGGCCGGCCGACGGCGATGGGCATGACGATCTGCGGGAACAGCACCATGTCGCGCACCGGCAGCACGATCATGGCATCCGCGGGCAGCGGCTTGCCGGCCGCCAGGGCGGTGTTCATCGGGGCGTTGTCGGGGGTCATGGCGTGCCCCTGCGTGTGCCAGCCTTGGCGAGATGGACCACCAGGCAGCCATTGGCGGCGAAATTACGCACGGAGTCGTAGCGGCCGGCCGGCAATTCCAGGCGCCGCTCGAAGCGGCCGCGGGGCAGCTCCAGGCGGTGGATGACGGCGCGGTGCAGCTCCTCCGGCAGTACGCGCTCGCCGGCGACGATCAGAACGCCGCCCTCGATCAGGATCTGGACATGCTCCGGATCGACACCCGGCAGGGCGAGCAGGACCAGGACGGCGTCGTCGGTCTCCAGCACATCGGCCGGCGGTTCCCAGCAGGTCTCGCGGCGCGGCGTCACGCCGGGGCGGAACACCTCGCGGTGCAGGCCCTCGGCGCGCGCCAGCATCTGCAACGCCTCGGACCACATCCAGTCGCGCGGATTACCCCGGGCCATGGCACAACCTCCTCGTTGCGCGGGATATGGGAACGGCCGACGCCGATTGCTATCGGGTGGGCCGCGTCAGTCGTTTCGGCGCCATCAGGCGCCAGGCGCGGATCAGGCTGGCGGTGAGGTCCTTGTCGCTGGCTTTCGACAGCCGCACCAGCACGGCGGGCCAGCCCTTGTAGTGGTCGGTCTCGAAGTAGATCCTGGGTGCCGCCGCCATTAGCATCTCCTTGTCCTCCAGCGAACAGCGGAAGACCAGGGTGTCGTCGTCCTTGATGCGCATCATCGACTTTCCGGCGACTTTCAGCGACGGCGTGCGGAACCAGACGCTTTCCTCGACCTCGGCGAGGCCTGCCTTGGCGGCGAGCTTCAGCAGGCGGGCGATGACGGGATCGTTGGCCATGGTTGCCGGCTCCTCTCTGCGCTCCTAAGGTGAGGGCCAGCGGATTCTAGACGGGGGACACCATGAGCCGTAAGACCATTCTCAGGCGTGACGCGGCGAAGCTTCTCGGTGGTGCGGCTCTCGCGACGGCGGCGGGACCTGCCTTCGGGCAGGCCGAGCCGCCCAAGCCGGCGCAGATCGTCGTCAACCATTCCGGCGGCGCGATGGGCTCGGCGATGCGCAAGGCCTTCTTCGCCAGCTACGAGAAGAAGTACGGCATCCGCGTGGTCGAGACGAGCCCGGCGGATTTCGGCAAGCTGCGCGCCATGGTCGACGCCGGCAATGTCGAGTGGGACGTCACCGAGATCGGCGGCCAGGACGCGATCCGCGCCACCAAGATGAACCTGATCCAGGCGATCGATCCCAAGATCGTCGACCGCTCGAAGTATCCCGAGAAGGCGCGGTCGCCGGTGGTTTTCGCCTCGTCGGTCTACACGACCATCATTGGCTACCGCACCGATGTCTTCAAGGGCGGCAACCATCCCAAGAGCTGGGCCGACTGGTGGGACGTCAAGAAATTCCCCGGCGCGCGCTCGATGCGCAACCATCCGGTCGACAATCTCGAATACGCGCTGCTCGCCGACGGCGTGCCGAAGGACAAGCTCTATCCCATCGACATGGACCGCGCCTTCAAGAAGCTCGACCAGCTCAAGCCGCACATCAACGTGTGGTGGACCACCGGCCAGCAGCCGGCGCAGCTGCTGCTCGACAAGGAGGTCGTGCTGGCGACCGGCTGGAACGGCCGCTTCTACGACATCATCAAGAAGGGCGCGCCGGTCGAGATCGAGTGGGGCGAGGGCGCGCTGAAGCTCGGCAGCTTCGTCATCCCGCGCGGCGCCAAGAACGTCTACTGGGCGCAGAAGATGCTGGCCGAGCTGTCGATCCCGCAGCAGCAGGCGATCTACGCCACCGAGCTGGGCTATCCCGGCCTCAACCTCGAGGCGCTCGACCACGTCGATCCCAAGGTGAAGCCCTATCTGCCGACGCAGTACCTCGACAAGCAGTTCTGGATCGACGATGCCTGGTGGGCCGACAACGGCGCCAAGGCGCAGGAGCTTTGGAACGCCTGGATGCTGAAGAAGTAGCAGGCGTGGCCGAGCGGTCGGCCGAGCTTCGCCTCGAGACGGTGGCGAAGCGCTTCGGCGAGGTGAAGGCATTGGATGGGGTCTCGCTCGACGTGACGTCGGGCGAGCTCTTGACCATCCTCGGCCCCAGCGGCTCGGGCAAGACCACGCTGTTGAAGGTCGTGGCCGGCTTCGAGACGCCGGATGCCGGCCGCGTGCTGGTCGACGGCACCGACATCACCGCGTTGCCGCCGGCCAGGCGCGACATCGGCATGGTGTTCCAGAACTACGCGCTGTTTCCACATCTGACAGTGGCCGGCAACGTCGCCTTCCCGCTGGAGATGCGCAACGTCGCCAAGGCCGAGATCGTCAAACGCGTCGGCGAGGTGCTCGAACTGGTCGAGCTCGGCGGCTACGAGGCGCGCCTGCCGCGCCAGCTCTCGGGCGGCCAGCAGCAGCGCGTGGCCCTGGCGCGCGCGATCGTCTTCAATCCCCGTCTGCTGCTGCTCGACGAGCCGTTCGGCGCGCTCGACCGCAAGCTGCGCGAGACCATGCAGCTCGAGGTGCGCCGTCTGCAGCGCCGGCTGAAGCTGACCACCATCTTCATCACCCACGACCAGGAGGAGGCGCTGGTCCTGTCGGACCGCATCGCCGTAATGAACAAGGGCGCGATCCAGCAGATCGCCTCGACCACCGACATCTACGAGCGGCCGAGCAGCGGCTTCGTCGCCGACTTCGTGGGCGAGAGCAACATCCTGCGCGGCACGGCGGGCGAGGGCGGTCGCATCGCGCTCGAGGGCGGCGGCGAGGTCCGCGTCTCACGGACACTGTCTTCCGGCGCCAAGGTCGGCGTGCTGATGCGACCCGAACGCTTCTCGGCCACGGCTACCAATCCCTTCGCCGGTGAGGTGGTCGAGGCGGTTTATCTCGGCTCGTCCTTCAAGCTGCGCCTGAAATGCGACGGCGGCCGCGAGCTGATCGTGCGCCAGCAGGCGCGTGGAAAGCTGCCGCAACCCGGCGAACGCCTGAGCGTCGGCATCGAGCCCGACGAGATCCATGTCTTCGATCTTTAGTCTTGTCGCGGCCCATTCCCTTCCCCCGGAGGGGGAAGGTGGCGCGCGCAGCGCGACGGGAGGGGGATGTCGAAGACGAACGCAGGAGTCCGTCTTCGACATCCCCCTTCCGCCCTTCGGGCACCTTCCCCCTCCGGGGGAAGGGAGGTTCAAGTGAAAGGCTTTTCGCCCGCGATCCCCGCGCTCGTGCTGCTGGGCGTGTTCTTTTTCTACCCCGTCGTGCGCATGCTGGGCTTCGCGGTCGAGGGCGGCACGATGGACTGGTTCGCCAAGGCGCTGGGCGAGAAGCTCTATCTGCAGGTCTTCTGGATCACCTTCCAGATCGCCGCCGTCGTCACCATCGTCTGCCTGCTGCTGGCCTATCCGCTGGGATTCCTGCTGGCGACCACGACGCCGGGTTGGGCGACGCTCGGTTTCATCTTCGTGCTGCTGCCGCTATGGACCTCGGTCCTGGTGCGCACCTATGCCTGGATGGTGCTGCTGGGCCGCAACGGGGTGGTCAATCGCTGGCTGGTCGGCAGCGGTATCATCGACGATCCGCTGCCGCTCTTGCACAACCTCACTGGCGTGCTGATCGGCATGGTGCATGTGCTGCTGCCCTACATGGTGCTGCCGATCTACGGCGCGGTGAAGCGCGTCGATCCGGCCATCGTCGCGGCGGCGCAGGGACTGGGCGCCTCGACCTGGCGCATCTTCTGGCGCATCTACCTGCCGCTGACGCTCAACGGCATCTTCGCCGGCTGCGTCATCGTCTTCGTGCTGTCGCTGGGCTTCTACATCACGCCGGCGCTGCTGGGCGGCGGCCGCGTGATCATGATCGCCATCCTGATCGAGCAGGAGGTGCGCCAGTCGCTGAACTGGCAGTTCGCCGCCGCGCTCTCGGCCGTGCTGCTGGCCGCGACGCTGGCGGTCTACGGCCTCGCCCGAAAGAGCATGCGCGCGGAGCCGGCACCATGACATCGCGTCACGCCCTGGTCGCGCTCTGCGCGCTGGTCTACTTCTTCCTGCTGCTGCCGCTGCTGGTGGTATTCCCGATCTCGCTGAGTTCGGCGCCCTACATGCAGTTCCCGCCGCCGGGCCTGAGCTGGCAGTGGTACGAGCGCTATCTTGACGACCCGCAATGGATCGACGCCACCATCCGCTCGCTGCAGGTCGGCGCGGCTACCGCTGTGCTGTCGCTGGCGCTGGGCGTGCCGCTGAGCTTCGCGCTGATCCGCGGGCGCTTCTATGCGCGGGAGACGGTCGACCGTTTGGCGATGGCGCCGCTGATCGTGCCGCACATCATCCTCTCGGTCGCGGTCTACGGCCTGTTCGCGCGGCTGAAGCTGATCGGCGAATGGTACGGGCTGGTGGTGGCGCACACCGTGCTGGCGCTGCCCTTCGTCGTGCTGGTCATGGGCGCCGGGCTGCGCGACTTCGACCGCTCGCTGGAGCAGGCGGCGGAGGGGCTGGGCGCCAGCCGCTGGCGCACGCTCACGCGCATCACGCTGCCGCTGCTGCGGCCCAGCCTGGTGTCCGCCGGGCTGCTGGCCTTCATCACCTCGTTCGACGAAGTCGTGGTCGCGCTGTTCCTGTCCGGCGCGCGCATGACCTTGCCGAAGAAGATGTTCGACAACATCCTGATGGAAATCGATCCGACCATCGCCGCTGTCTCGGTGATGCAGATCCTGCTGGTGTCGCTGGTGCTGGTGCTGATCGGCCGCTTCGGCCGCGGCCTGAACGCCACGGCGCGTTGAAGGAGGGAAGAATGGCCGACAGCATCTTCCACAAGGACTTCAAGGCCATGCCCTGGTGGTGGGAGTGGTGGCATCCCAGCAACGAGCTGTCGCAGGATCCGGCGAAGAAGACCGACGTGCTGGTGGTCGGCGCCGGCTATGGCGGGCTGTCGACGGCGCTGGAGCTGGCGCGCTCCGGCGTCGACGTCACCGTGCTGGAGCGCGGCGATTTCGGCGTCGGCGCCTCGACGCGCAACGGCGGCGGCGTCAGCGGCGGCACGACCCTGGGCAAGGGCTTCTCGGGCAAGGGCGTGAAAAGCGACCCCGAGGAGTGGAAGAAGGTGATGGCCCGCATGCTGGCCGACGCCGCGGACTCGCTGCAGCAGGTCCAGACGGTGATCGAGCGCGAGGGCATCGAGTGCCACTGGCGCATGAGCGGGCGGTTCAGCGGCGCCTTCACCCAGCGGCACTACAACGAGCAGGCGGCCAAGACCGGCACCTACAACGAGAGCGCCGGGCTGGGCACTTACATGATCCCGCGCGAGCGACAACGCGAGGAGATCGCCTCGGACTACTACTACGGCGGCATGGTGGTGGAGCGCACCGGCCAGCTGCATCCGGCGCTGTACTACGGTGGTCTCTTGAAGGCGGCGCACCGCGCCGGCGCCAGGCTCTGCGCGCAATGCGACGCCGAGAAGATCGAGCGCAAGACGGCCGGCTTCACCGTGCTGACCAGCAAGGGCCCGATCGAGGCGAAGGAGGTGGTGATCGCCACCAACGGTTACACCACCGACCTGACGCCGACCTTGAAGCGCCGCCTGGTGCCGGTGGCCAGCCACATCATCGCCACCGAGGAACTGCCCGAGGATCTGATCCAGAGCCTGATCCCGAAGAACCGGGTGATCAGCGATACCAAGCGCGTGCTCTGCTACTACCGCCAGTCGCCCGACAACAAGCGGGTGATCTTCGGCGGCCGCGCGCGCTTCACCCAGGTCGCGCCCGAGGTCAGCGCCCCGGTGCTGCACGGCTACATGCTCGACCGCTGGCCGCAGCTCAAGGGCACCAAGGTGACGCATGCCTGGACCGGCAACGTCGCCTTCGCCTTCGACTTCCTGCCGCATATGGGCCAGGAGCAGGGCATGCATTACCTGATGGCCTGCAACGGCTCGGGCGTGGCGATGATGTCCTACCTGGGCTACCAGACCGCCCGGAAGATCGCCGGCGGCTCCAACGCGCCGGTCAACGCCTTCGACGGGCAGGATTTCCCGACCGTGCCGCTCTACAGCGGCAATCCCTGGTTCCTGCCCATCGTCGGCGCCTGGTACCGCACCCGGGACTGGTGGGACCGTCATGTCGCATCGTAGGCGCCGCCGGATGGCTTGATTTCCTGGCCCGAACCGCTACACATCCGCCGCGCCTCAGTCCCCATCGTCTAGAGGCCCAGGACACCGCCCTTTCACGGCGGCGACGCGGGTTCGAATCCCGCTGGGGACGCCAAAAATCATATATATCATAGATGCTTAGCCATGGTTAGCCAGCACGGTTAGCCAGGCATAATTCGCACCGCAAGTCAGTCGTCTTCTGCCTCCCGTTCGATGGTCGACCGCCAGCTCTCCGCGGTCAGCCGTCCGAGCGCTTGGTAGTAGGCCTCGTTGTTCGGACTGCCGGCCTGAGACCTTTCGGCGAGGTGCGCCGCCAGCACGCTGGCGACCGCGTGAACCGCGTCGTGGCGATCGAGGCCCTCGTCCATCAGCCGTTCGATCGTGCGACGCGTCGGCAACTCGTCGCCCATCGCCACCTGGTTCTCGACGATCACGTGCACGGTCGCGTGCAGCGTCATGTTCGGCACCTCGATTCCAGCTCGTCGATGATACGCCTCCGCCAGCGGGATCCGCTCATCCTCGCCGAGCTCCAGCCATCTGGAAGGATCGGGGGCCACCTCCGGATCGTATCGCATGCCCGTGACGGACTCGATCGCATCGTCGAACTCCGACTCGAAATCGTCATGGGGACCGATGTCCTCCCCACGGAAGCGGTCGTCGTCGCCCCCAGCGTCCAGCATGTAGTCGAAGCCGCCGTCGCCGACCGTGCGTCGCAGCGCCTCGATCCTCTTCCTGATGCGAGCGGGCGTGTCGCTCGGGCCCTGGATCAGGAAGGGCTTGCCGTCCTTGCCGAAGCGGAAGCTTTCATCGCTCGAGTCGGCCGAGACGTCACCGAACAGCGGCTCGGCGATAGCGTAGTCGGGATGGGGCGCCAACCCGATCGAGCGTGACCAGGCGACGAGATCGCGCAGCAGCTTGCGCGCGTGTGTGGGCTGGATCGCGAGCATCGGCTGCGTCTGCGCCAGCATCTCGATAAAGCGCTCGATCTCGCTCGCTTGATCCACGCGCAGGATGACGTCCTTCACGCCGACGCAATAGACGTCGAGCAAGAAGACGGCCATCGCCATCCTTCCGTCCGCCGCCTTGCGCGCCAGAACCAGGTAGCCTGCGCCGATCTCAGGCAGCCTCTCGCCTATCAGGCAGGTGTGGATCGGCGCTCCGGCCATCCGGCGCAGCCGCATCGCCAGCGACATCTGGTTCCCGGCCGCGGCGGCCTTGCCTCGCTCCGCGAGGAGATTCTTCCTGCGCGCCGCCTTGACCGCGCGCTTCTGTGCGCGTGTCTTCGACATGGTCCGCTCCTGTCCGATGAAGGTCATTCTAGCGTTGCCGGCTGGCGCCATCCATCCTGGCTGCCTGATATTCACGCTGTTGCCGCATGTGTCGAGCGCGATCGACTTTCCGCAGCCTCGCCATGCGTCACGGGAGCGTCATCGACAGCCATCACGCCAGAAATCGTCCAAGGGGCCATTCGTCTTGACGACTCATCGAGACAGCCATGCTCTTCCCCAGCAAGATGACTCCCGAGCAAGTGGCGTATGGCCCGGCCGCCATGAAGCGTGCCGGGCTGGATCCGCCGCCGCCGGCCCGAATGCAGGGTCGCGGTGCAGGCTTGGGCGATCGGATCAGGGTGCTATGGTCGGTGGTGTGTCACCCGCGTTCATTTCAGGTTCGCCCATGACGACGCCTCTTGACGGCCTCCGCATCCTCGACCTCACCACCGTGCAGATGGGGCCGTGGTGCACGCGTATTGTCGCCGATCTTGGCGCCGACGTGATCAAGGTCGAGGCGCCGGAAGGCGACTCCAGCCGCTACAGCAGCAACGCGCGGCATCGCGGCATGGGCGGTGGCTTCCATCACAACGCGCGCGGCAAGCGCTCGATCGTGCTCGACCTGAAGCAGAAGACCGCGCGGCAGGTGATCATCAAGCTGGCGGCCAAGGCCGATGCGCTCGCCACCAACATCCGGCCGGCGGCGATGAAGCGGCTCGGGCTCGACTATGACGGCGTGCGCGCGGCCAACCCGTCGATCGTCTATCTCAGCATGGTGGGCTACGGCAGCGGCGGGCGTTATGCCGGTCGGCCGGCTTACGATGATCTGATCCAGGCGGCGTCGGGCGTCACCTACTTGCTGCAGCGCTCGACCGGCGAGCCGCGCTTCATCCCGATGGCGGCGATCGACCGCATCGTCGGCAGCGCCGCCGCCAACGCGTTGCTCGCCGGCCTGCTGGCGCGTGCGCGCAGTGGCGTGGGTCAGCACATCGAGGTGCCGATGTTCGAGACCATGGCGCAGTTCGTGCTGGCCGAGCACATGCAGGGCTCGACCTTCGATCCGCCGCTCGGTCCGCCCGGCTATGCCCGCACCTTGTCGCGTTCGCGCAAGCCTTACGCGACGAAGGACGGCTTCCTCGCCGTGCTGCCCTACAACGATGGCCAGTGGCGGCGTTTCTTCGAGGCGGTGGGCAAGGGCCAGATGCTGCGCGAGGATCCGCGCTTCGCCGACATCGCCGCGCGCACCGCCAATATCGATGCGCTCTACGACATGATCGGCGACGAGGTGAAGACGCGCACCACGGCGGAGTGGCTGACCTTGCTGCACGACAATGACATTCCGCACATGGTGCCGAACACGCTGGAGACCTTGCTGGAGGACCCGCATCTCAAGGACAGCGGCTTCTTCGTCTTCCAGGACCATCCCTCGGAAGGCCGCATCCGCACCATGCGCGAGCCCAGCACATGGTCCGAGACCCAGCCGCCGACCGGCACCTTCGCGCCGCGCCTGGGCCAGCACACGCGCGAGATCCTCGCCGAGGCCGGCTACAGCGAGGGCGAGATCGATACGATCATTCGCGACAAGGTGGCAGTCGCCGACGGAACGCAATAGACCGCACGTTGTCATCCCGAGCGCAGCGAGGGATCTAGGCAGTCTCCCTAGATCCCTCGCTGCGCTCGGGATGACAGGTAGTTTGGAAGGCCAACCCATGGACTACGCCCTCGTTCTCATCAGCGTCTTCGCGATCTTCATTCCTGCGCTCATCCTGCCGGGGCCGGACTTCGTCGCTGTCGTGCGTTCGTCGATGACCTACGGCACGCGCGCGGGGTTGATGACGACGCTCGGCGTGTCGATCGGCCTGTGCCTATACGCCACGCTCAGCCTGCTGGGACTCTCGGCGATCCTGATGGAATACGTTTGGCTGACTTGGGCGGTGCGCGTGCTGGGCGGCGCCTATCTCATCTATCTCGGCATCAAGCTGCTGCGCGCCAAGCCTGAGGCGATCGATCTCGGCCAGCCGATGCGTCCGGTCGGCAAGCGCACAATCCTGTTCGGCTTCCTGGTGACCTTGACCAACCCCAAGGCGATCGTGCTGTTCGCCAGCGTCTTCGCCACCGCGGTCACCGCCAGCACGCCAGGCTGGCTGCTGGCGCTGATGGTGGCGCTGGTCATGGCGAGCGCGCTGGTGTGGTACACCATCGTCACGCTGTTCATGTCGGCGCCGCCGGTGATGCGGCGTTTTCGGCACGCGCAGCACTGGATCGAGCGCGCGGCCGGCGCGTGCTTCGTGGCGATTGGGGGGAAGATCCTGCTGGACGCGCGGAGTCCCGTGACGCCATAGGACGCTTCCTTCCGCGCAAGGCGGGGACCTGGGCGGGGCGCGACGGGGTGGCGGAGCGCGTGCGGGCGATCGTCGGTGGCACGGTCACCGATCGCGTGCACAACCCCCACAACGACGCCT